>Ga0207421_10007656_pt1 | contig 11436 bp, 10 predicted proteins | sample SodLakKL_010_SED_4_FD_187542 | JGI IMG/M metagenome (GOLD analysis project Ga0207421, IMG submission 187542) | Alkaline sediment microbial communities from Lake Tanatar, Kulunda Steppe, Russia - 8KL_010_SED (SPAdes) (version 2) | ecosystem: Environmental > Aquatic > Non-marine Saline and...
TGCCTGATTCGCTGACTTCACCGACTTCAAAGGTTCCCTTATCGAGGGCCTCTTCGAGCAGGAGGTAGTGAATCTCTTTTTGCTCCGGGGCTTCTTCCTCATCAACCTGTTTACCGTCGGAGAAAAATAAGGGGTAAATGGTTACCCTGCCGCTAACAAGGGGGTCACCTATAGTAAGCCGGTCTGCCAGGTTATTTAAGGTTTGGGCCATCGTAATAACCTCCATTCAGATTGGTGGTAACTCTACCTTATCTTTATTGTAAGGGGCTCAAGTGCCATATAGGTGTCAGGTGAATTGCGAACGGGAGTTTAATTTAGATTATTACAGCACCCCCGGGAATAGCAGGGAGGATACCCATGTTAATTGAATATGTCGAAGAAGCATTAAAAAGAGCCAGCTATTCAATAATTGAAAATGATAAACCTTCAACTACCGTTATGAGATCTATTCCCCCGATTCTTAGGTGACCTGCAGTATCCGGATCCAGGCAATCACTATACTAGCCGCTGTGAACGCGACTGTTTACAACTACTAGCTGAAGAGCTGTGTCCGAATATGTTTCCTCCATCTAAACCGGTTTTAGATCATCGCTGGACTGGGTTATACCAAACAGAAAAGCAAATTCCTACATCTTATAAACTTGCTTGATAAGGATTGAATATTTATTTTGACATGTAATAATATTCAAGGAGTGATAGATATGTCAATGATGTTAGCGCGTTCCGTGATAACAGGGAAAGGGCAAGTGCAGATACCAGCAAAGATCAGGCAGGCTCTAGGTTTGAATATAGGCGACGAAGTGGCTTTTAAACTGGTTGACGGAGGAAAGGTTGAGATTGAATTTGTTAGAAAACGACCGCTTGCTGAATTTGCCGGCTCTTTAGCGCGTCGTAAGGATTTCCCGGGCCTGGAAGAAGAAGCATTAGCAGCCAGACAGTTGGTCGCCGAAAGCTGTAAGCGGTCAATACTTTTGGATGAAAAACGGCCATCAAAAATGGACGTTTTTTGCTACAATATGGTATTTCTATGATTTACTCTAAAGCTATCACCACTCAAGTTAAATATTTCGCTGTTATGAATCAAGCGATCTATAATAGCGGGAATCTTCACCTTAAAGCATCTCTAGTCAGCCTATTTTGTCAATGGCATAGACAGGTTCGTGGAAATCAGAGACTTGGTGGACGGTGTACGAAACGTCCCGTAATAATATTATTTTAATGATCGTTCAAGCAGCACTTCTTAAATTTTTTCCCGCTTCCACAAGGACATGGATCGTTGCGGCCAACCTTTACAGCAGCTGTATTTTCAGAGGACTGTTTGCTCTGATCGCTGCCATTATCTTCAGTTAAATGTTGAGCAAGGTTTACTTTTTTCATGCGATCATATCTATCTTTCAACAGCTTAAAGTTAAAATCGTTCGCTTCATTGCTGCTGCAAAGATTGTTTATAAAGTGTAAGTATATTTCTTCTATTTCTTTATTGTTTAAATTTCCAAATTTTCCTTCAATCTTGTGTTTGCCGGTTTCAAAATTTAGCCTTAAGTTAAAAGTCAAACTGTATTTGTCATCTTTTTTATCCTGGCTGAAGAATTCCAGAAGAACATCGTCACATTTGCAATCGGGGTTGATGCAATAACGATCCAGTACATAGTAATTAACGCCATCATGATCAAAAGTAAACCTGGAGTAATGGGTGGAATCAAAAACCTCGGCATAGACAACAACATCTCCATGTTTGTAAGCAGTTCGATCAATATCCTGCCGCAGTTGATCACCACCGTATTGTTTGCCTGTTTCAAATCTCTTCCTAATTCTTGATTTGGTTGGTTTGTCAATGTCTCTGATAAATTCTTCGATCATTGCTTCACAATCAAGATCCTGTGTAATTATACGTTGGTCTTTAATTTCCCAGGTGTCTACATTAACCGATATTATAAAATGCGGTTCCTCAAATTCATTATCCACAACTTCATAAAAACCAAGGGTAATATCCCTGCAATCGCAATCTGGCTCTAAACAGTATTCATCAACAATAGCAAAAACAGAAGGGTAATTATTAAACTTAACCTTAGCGGCAACATGAGGGTTAACGCCACCTTCAGGGCCATAACTTCTGAATGCTTTTTCTTCTTTGCCCAAACAAATCTCTCCTTATTGTTTTACTGTTTGTTGTTTTTTGTCCTATTATTTCATTCTGTTCTCGCAATACATCCGGATTTTGCTCAAGTAATTCTTTTGCCTTTTCTTCTTGCTCATTGGTTAAAGAAAAATCTTTAATGAAGTCTGTTTTATCAGTACCTTTTTCCTTTAAGGAATTAAGATCTATACCCATGGCTTCGATTATTTGATCTTCTTTCTCCATCATTGTGCCCTCAAGTATATTAAGGGCGTCTAAAACTTTTTTAAATAAAAACAAAGGGAGTTCAGCCTTGGTTTCCTGGTATTCAATTAATTCTTCCGCATGTCTAGCTATAACCCAGCTTTCCTTGAATTTTTCTTGATCATAGCAATCAATCAAGTGCAAATAATGTTCTAAAATGGCCTGGCTGATTTCTTCATCAGTATATTTTTCCTTAGCTGCTTTAATACCAAATGCCCTTGTTTCAACTATGCTCTTTTCATCTTCACCATGCGGTGGTAAACCATATTTTTCTACCATCTCTTCCATTTCTGTTACAGTAAAATCATATTTCTCATAACGCCTGTCCGCGTAGAAATTGTTTATTATTTGATAATATTCTCCTTCACTCATTTCAGCGTATATCTGGTAATAATTATTATTTAGCTCTGCGATAATATCAAAAACCTTTTTATCCAGCAGATCTACCTTTGACTGAAATTGGGTATCCTTTGAAAAGTCAGTTTTGCCCGGTCTATCATTTGATTTACCCAGACAGCATTTTTTAAATTTTTTCCCACTTCAACATGGGCAGGGTTCATTGCGCCCAATTTTACCATGAGTTAGATTGTGGCTATTTTTATTAAATTTCATTTTCACCTGACCTTCCTTGATTAGGTTGTATGATGAACTTAAAGAACTACCCGTCTTTGTTTCCACTTGCGCACCGGGGGCCTGGGCCATGCCCTGTATTCTTCAAACTCCCGTTCAGTTTTATAGCTTTCTCAGTGAGCCTTGTGTGAGCTTCAATTATCTGTTCATAAGATTCTCCGGAAGCTAGCTTGAGACGGAGGGACGGGGGTTTTGACTCATATAATAAGCCTCCATAACACAGCGTCTAGCAGTTCAGATAATCAAACAAAGCTTCCCCCTGGCTCTACTTATCAATCTCCTGCAGAAATATCTCGACAACCTGCGGGTCGAAATGTTTTCCACTCTCGCTGCGGATCAGCTCAAGCGCTTTTTCAGCAGGCCAGGCTTTTCGGTAAGGCCGGTCACTGGTTAAGGCATCATATACATCGACTACGGCAAAGATCCGGGCAGCAAGGGGAATATCTTCCCCGCTAAGCCCACGGGGGTAGCCGCTGCCATTATATTTTTCATGGTGACAATATGGGATGTCCAGGGCCGGACGAAGATACTCGATTGGGCTAAGAAGATCGTAGGCCAACTGGGGGTGCGTTTTCATAATCACCCACTCCTCAGGGTCCAGGCTGTCCGGTTTTAATAATATTGAATCAGGAATGCCCACCTTGCCGATATCATGAAGCAAGGCACCACGCTTGACATGAACTAAGTCAGAATCGGGCATCTGTAAGCGTGAAGCAATATTAATAACCATGTCTGTGACACGCCTGCTGTGTCCTTCGGTTTCATGGTCACGCAGATCCAGGGCACGTGCCCAACCTTCAATGGTGGCATCATAGGAGTGAGACAGCTCAAGGTTCGACTGCTGCAAAGATTCAAAAAGTCCGGCGCTCTCAACTGCTATTGCCGCCTGTCCGGCCAGTGTTTCAGCGAAACTTAACCAATCGCTATCCGGGCGATACGGCTTGTGCAGGTAGATGGCAAGCACCCCTTTAACGTCAGCCTTAACAATCAGGGGCAGAGCGATGCATCCGGCAAACCCTTCACCATAGAAAGGCTCGGGGCCTTGGCTACACCGCCCCTCTTCGGTTTGGTCATAAAATACCGCTTTTCTTTCCAGCGCCGCTCTACCCACAGCTCCCTCACCGGGCTTAAAGCTGATACGTTCACAGCCACTGCCCAACTGGAACCCAAGACCTGCTTTAAAATTAAGGTTTTCCAAAACAGGATCCCTTAAAAAGACAGCGGCAGTTTCAACTTTAAGCTGCGTCAAAACCTGCTCTAAAAGAACGTTTAAGGTTGCTTGAAGGTCAAAGTTGGTATTAATGGCCCGGTCTATTGTATTTAGGGCCTCAAGCTGGCGTAACCTGCGCTTGGTTTCTTCGTACAAGCCGAGACGGTGAATGGCAATACCGGCCATTTCGACCAGAGAATTTAAAAGCCTTAGCTCTTCGCCGGTTATTTCACGGGGTTGGCGCATTGATATGGCAATTACACCGACTGTCAGGTCTCCCGATTTGATCGGCAGGTAAGCACCACTCCAGCCCTCTGCTGCGCTGATCAGCAGGCTGGGGTCGACAAGAGGGTCGGTGTTAAGATCTGCAGACAGATGAAGTTCTCCGGTTTGAAAAACCTTGCCTGTAATGCTGCCGACTTTTTGCCAAAAACCATCTTCCAGTTCAGTATACCAGCCACGGGCCACAGTGTAACGCATCTCTTCGCTGATTGGGTGAAATAGCCAGATTGCCCCCGCTGTAGTATTAAGTATAGATAGAGTTTGGTCCAGCAGTATTGGAAGCATTGCTTCCAGGTTATCGGCAGTGCGCAACGCAGATGATACCGAAAGCAGCGATTCAAGCTCAACATTACGCTTGCGCAGCGACTCTTCAACCCGCTTGCGTTCGGTGATCACCTCGGTATATACGATCAAACCCCCAATGTTACCGTCTGCTTCATACCAGGGGCGGCACTCCCAGCGGGTCCATTCAATTGTTCCGTTTTCCTTTACATAGGGGTCATCTTCCGCACTGGAAACCTCGCCCTGAAGCGCTTTTTTGTGAACATCTCTCCATTTTTGTGGCAGATCGGGGAAAACATCGTAATGATGTTTTCCAATGACATCTTTTTCCTTCACCTTGTATTCATCCAGGTAGTGCTGGCTCACATATAAGTAATTTAAATCACGATCGTGAACAGCAACCGCGCTGCGATTGTGCTCGATAATGTAGCGCATCAGGTCATGAGCGTGTTCGAGCGCCTGCCGATTTCGGTTTTGCTCAGTAGTTTCATGGAAGATAACGGCAAAATGTTCCGGTTCATCACTATAAAAGGTAAAGGCGAACCAGCGGTCAATCTGTTCAAATTGTTTTTCAAAGCGTATTTCTTCGCCGGACAGGGCAGCCTTGCCATAGCTACCAACCCAGTCCAAATCCGATTCTCCAAGACCAAAATTAATTTCTGATACTTTTTTGCCTACAACTTTCTCCCTAATCAGGCCGGTTATTTCTTCAAAGGCAGCGTTAACCTCAAGGAATAAAGCATCAACCGGGTTGCCTTCGCTGTCTAGAAGCAGGCGGTGGTAAGAAAATGCATCGGGCAAATTCTTGATAAGCAGGTAATATTTATCCTGACCAGCCATATCTTATACCTCCCGCCTTGTGCTTTTAACACAATAGCTGTAGAAAATGCTTATATCGGGTAAAACTCGGAATAATATTTGCGCAATATAACATAAATTCCACAGCACATCAAGATTTCCTTCTTATGCGCAGCTCTGTATACCTAAACCCTATCCTTGATAGATATATCTATAGATAAAGGTTTATAATCGGCACGCTACTTCGGCACATCAGACAAGTTTTTCATTTACTTGCAGGCTGATATGGATATAAGAGAAGAAAAGCAAAAGATTTGGCATGAGGTAGAAAAGATTAAGCATATCCGTGCTTGAGCACAAGCGCGCATGCCTCCCTCATTTTTACCAATCACAGCTGACAGCTTCGTGTCGCAACATATTTTTAAGTTGAAACTAACTGCTGTCCTCAAAGGTTGCTTATTCTTCATTATTCATTTATAATTAACCATGAATTATACCTGAGGAGGTATTTATCATGAATACGTCACCATTGCAAGTGCATTTGGATAAAAGTGTTCATAAAAAAATAAAGATGATAGCAAAAAAGAAAAATATCACCCAGTCACAGTTGGTCAGGGAATATCTTTACCGCTGTTTAAATGAAGATTTAGCAGATGATGACCCCGGCCTTGCGATCATAGGTATGGGCAGCGGCAAGCATTCAGACACTGCGTTGAACCATGACCATTACCTGGTTGCGGAAGAAAAAGCAAGCTGGGGGTCGGAATAGTGGATCACTTATTTGTCGACACTTCGGCCTGGGTGGCAGTAGTAAATAGTCGTGACCAATATCATCCTGCTGCAGGAGACTTTTATCGACATTGTTTTAATAATTATGCAAGGTTGATAACTTCAAACCTTGTAGTGGCCGAAACCTACATTATGCTGCGGCTTGATTGTAGCAGCAAAGTTGCCCTTCAGTGGTGGGAAATGATCACCGATTCAATCAAGATTGAGGTCGTCTATGCTGATGCCGGTTTAACAGCGGATGCTTTTGACTTAATTAGAAAGTTTAAAGATCAATTTATTTCATTAACCGATGCCGTTTCATTTAAAATAATGGAAGAGCGACAGATAAAGGAAGCTTTTACCTTTGACGCTCACTTTTCCACAGCTGGCTTGATCAAGCTGCCGGTGGAAAAATAAATTTCTGTCAGCACCCTTTTTATAATATAAGACTCTAACCAGAAAGAATTGGTCTTTTCATGGAAATAAAGCTTAAAACAGCAGCCCGGTCGACAGTTGTTGCTGCCTTGCTATCAATTATCGCTTAAGCAGGCAGTTTAACCTGGGATGCATTATACCGTGACAGCGAATCAGTAAAAGCTGTCTGGTTTGTCAATGATTTGGTCACCCTATTTTTAGCATTACCCTTACTCTTGGTTTCCACATAAGGTTTTAGAAGATGTGGTGGAGCCGGTTAGTTTGGCGGAGATGATTGAGGTCTTGAAAAGGTAGCAGTCAGCATATGTGCTTTCTCTCTAATGTAGGCTTGCTGTATCTTGGTTTCTTTGATATTATACTTCTAAGATTCTTTGTAATACTTAATATATAACTAAACACAGGAAAGTGACCTGTTATGAATAATGCTGCTTACAAAGATAAAAAGCACTTGAAAAAAAAGAGAATCGCAGTATCGGAAAAACGCCAGATAACTATACCTATCGATTTTTACAAGACTCTTGGCATAGAAGGCGAAGTTTACTGCCAGCTCCATGATGATGCCATAGTTATTAGACCTGCGCGGGAAGTTAGCGGCGAGTTCGACGAACAAATATTAGCCGATCTTATTGCACAGGGATACTCCGGGCAAGAGTTACTAAATAAGTTTAAGGAAACCAGACGTAAAGTCCCTCCTGCTGTTAAAGGCCTGTTAAATGAAGCTGAGCTTGCAGCAGAGGGAAATTCTGAATACAAAACATATGAAGATCTTTTTGAAACGGAAGATGATAATGAATGAGCTAGTTACGAGTTGGCTTACTCTATCGTTGAAAAAAACAACAAAGTAATTGTCATTCTTTTGGCCGGGACAAGCATCAGGGCTTCGTTAAAGTTAGCATAGATCTCTTCTTTTCTTTTACCCTGAAGATAACTTTTGAACCATTCCCTTGCTTCCAGTTCCCCGGCTTCCTTAGTCAAAGCGTACATAGCAAATTGGTTCATTGACACACCCTGTTTTTTGGCGATCTTTTCAATACGGAGTTGAGGAAAACAAACAAAGGCTATGTGCTATAGAAAGAACTTAATCAGGGACGGTTTAAATAATTTTGTATATCATCAATAAAAGCATTAATGTCAGACATTCCTTCGATAACATACTGGTAGACATCCCCTGTATCAACTTCATCGTAGAGATGAACTACACGTTTACGAAAACGAGCCATAGCAGTAAAAGTATCCTGCATATTGGGAGACAAAATTTTGTTTTGACATAGGATAACAAAAGAATCTGCTTTAGTTTTTGGCATGCCCAGGCACTTTCTGGAAATGATATGATTGCAGATATCAATCATCGCTTCAATTGAGGTTTGAAGGCCATACTTGGCAGAGTCATACTTCTCAAATTCAGATTTAAAAACCTCTTCAGGAACCTCTTTCAGTAAGCTAAGTTTAGTCAGGTTTTCTTTTATAACCCTGATTTTTGATAATATTTTAGTTTCGTCAATCACGAGGAATGGAATCCTCTTTTAGTGCTGCAATAGTATCTTCCTTCATTTTTTCCAGGGCTATACCGTGGTCAAAATAATGCTTAAGGGTTTTTTCGACAAACTCAGCAGTTAAAATATTATCTTTTTCATATATTATTGTACCGGTTCCCAGCACCTGATAGCAAATATCAATTCTTACTTTATTTAAAATAACCACATCGAAATTGTCACTTTCAAGAATCAAAGATATTTCAGCATCAATTAACATTTCTTCCTTGAGGCTAAGTTCACGACTAAGTATGATGGCCAAGTCTATATCACTCAGTTCAGAATCATATAATGAAGTTCCATAAGAACCAAAAAGGTATACGGTAGCAATATCGCTGTGTGTTTTAAAGTAGTTATTTAAATCTGCCATCTTTTCTTCTATGAGACCTTTTTTCATGAATTTATCACCTGCTTGCATTATATAACAGTTTTTGCTGTTTTGCACTTTTATGCAGCTAAGCGATCGGAGACGGAGGGACGGGGGTTTGACTCATTGATTACAGCTTGCCCTTAGTCCTAAAACATATGCCCACCTGCCAGTTAAATTGTTCCCGGTATAGCCAGCTGGCAGGCTAAGCTTGGATCTACACTTCTTGCTTAACATATTCAAGTTTATTAAATCTGGCAAATTGAATCTGAGCGTAAAACTTCTGAAGCATACTGTAACTATCCTTCTATTTAAGATTATACGGAAGGCCTTGCTGGTTGTTCATCCGGCTACCCGGTGTTCAATGTAAAGCCCGACACGGTGTTACTTAAAACCTTTTAGTGATAACAGGAAATGCAAATGAGTCAACCCCCTGTCTCATGGCCTTGGTGGCTGGATTACTTTAATACCCTTATTATCTATATCTTCTTATCTTCCTATACCGTATCTTTCTGCATAGATATCAACCGCTGAATAACTGAAAAGCTACTTTCCTGTAAAGGCTCAGGGTAAAAGGTTCAGTTTACGTGCCATCGAGATAGCCTGTATTCTGCCTCTGGCACCTAATTTTCCATAGATATTACTGGTATGCCACTTAATCGTTCCTAGTGAAAGAAAGAGTTTCCCGGCAATTTCCTGGTTGGAGAGCCCCTGACTGATATAATTTAGTATCTCAAGCTCCCGGGAGGTCAGCTCTTCAACAAGCTCTACAGAGCTTTCTTCCCGCTTTTCCGGTGCTTTTCCGGATGCAATTTCTTTATCTGGTGATTCATCTGCCCCCATAAGTTTCTGTTGTATTGCATCGATAAAAGCCGACATCTCCGGGTTCGTCACAGCAGAATTGCGGCGTTTTGTTCTTTCGGTTATACAGGAGAAAACGGAGTTAGGCTCCCTGGCTTCGTCTATAAATAATTGAAAATATCCTGACTCTATCCCCGCCTGCAGTGCGGAATAAAGAGAAGTTTCAGCAGTCTCAAAGTTTCCCGCCTGATATTCCAGTCGGGCTTTGAGAAGCAGTGTTTCCAGCAGAATACTTTGATTATCTCCCCTGACGGCCAACTCTTTAACATGGTTTAAAATAGTGAGCGCATTGTTAAGGTTATCTTTGTTCTCCGCTATTATGATGCGTGTGAGTATGAGATAACCCCACTCCTTGCCTCCCTTTGCAACCGTCTTTTCCGAAAAGCCCGCTTTAGCAAGCACACTCAATGCTTGGTTCAGTTCTTCCTGCTCCAGCAGGATACGGGCTTTCCAGGCGGTGGCAGGGATAGTTATAAACGCGGGAAGCTGTACTTCCCGGTGAAGTGTTTCAATCTTCCTGACGGTTTCTAGGGCATCGGTGTAATCTTGCTTTGAGAAAGAGAGAGCCACCCTGAACAGGTAGTTCCATCCCAGAGAAGGCTTTTCTGGTTCACTTAAAAGAAGTCCTCTTTCCACACATTGTTCCGCCTCTTCAAGGGTGCCTTTTTCCCGCAGCAGTTCACCCAACAGGGTCCAGATAAGTCCTATCCGGGGGACCCCGGGGAATCCTTTGTCTTTGGATGTTTGTAGCAGTTCCCTTGTCAGTTCTTCGCTTTCCTTAAGTTTTCCCTGGAAGTAAAGACTGGTTGCTACTTTAAAGCCGGCACTTACAGTCATGTAGTTATTACCGTATTTTTGTCTGTTATGGTATGCTTCGCGATAAAAAGGAAGGGCTCCTTTGGGGTTGCCGGAAAAAAGCCTGGCGTCACCGGATATAATAGCTACGTTTGTGCGCCAGTAATAATTATCAGGAGGCAAAAGAGTCATGGCTTTTTCAGCATATTCCAGGGCCATTTTAAAATCGTTATTATAAATATAATGGTAAGTTTTTACTACCGAGAGCATCCCGGTTAGCTCTTCATGCCCTTCTTTATCTTCGCAACTCGTTTCTTCCGCCAACTCCAGGCAGGTCCCGACCTCTTCTTTCCCCTTGTCGATAAGATGCAACCAGGCTTTGTGTGCTATCAGGCGGGGATACTTTTTTAACAGCTCTGAAGAGAAGGTGTTTAAATAGTGGATTATCAGCTTTAACCCCTCACTGGGCAGTAATTCTTCGATATGATTATTAAGTATAAGGGCAGCGGTCCCGTTATTTCCACCCTTGAGGGCATGACGCAGGGCTTCTCCGGGTTCGCCCGCCTCCACGAACCATCTGCAGGCTTTTTCGTGCAGTGCTGATATCTCTTCGGGACTGCGGCTTTTCAGCTTATAGAAGAGCATATCGGCAAATAACGGGTGATAACGGTACCAGATCCCTTCTTCATCAAGAGGGATAACAAAGAGATTGTTGCGTTCCAGGTTTGCCAGGATTTCAGAACAATTTGTTCTGCCGGTGACTGCATCACAAAGAGAGGCGCTGAAGCGGTTTAACACGGAATTTTGCATCAGGAATTCCTGAACGGTCCCGGACTGACTTGCATATGCCTCCTCGCTCAAAAACTGAAATATATGCCGGTGCGTCCCAGCAAATGTTTCAATAAATCCTTCTGCGTTTTCGCTGGCGGAAAGGGAAGCCACCGCCAGCTGCAGGCCTGTTACCCAGCCTTCAACTTTTTTACAGAGGGTATGCAATTGGGTTTCACCCAACCGGAGACCGCTGGTTTCAGCCAGCAAACGGGCAGCTTCCTCTTCAGAAAACTTTAACTGCTCCAGGCGGATTTCATTCATTGTC
>Ga0207421_10007658_pt1 | contig 11435 bp, 8 predicted proteins | sample SodLakKL_010_SED_4_FD_187542 | JGI IMG/M metagenome (GOLD analysis project Ga0207421, IMG submission 187542) | Alkaline sediment microbial communities from Lake Tanatar, Kulunda Steppe, Russia - 8KL_010_SED (SPAdes) (version 2) | ecosystem: Environmental > Aquatic > Non-marine Saline and...
CTTAGTTCCCTCCGTTCTCTCAGTCTCTCAGTTCTCTCAGTTCTCTTAGTTCTCTTAGTTCCCTCCGTTCTCTCAGTCTCTCAGTTCTCTCAGTTCTCTAAGTTCTTAACCCATGAAACCCTCATGGTAATATTGTTCCCTTCGGTCATGAGATCGCTTCGCTAAGTTCATTATCTTTTTTGAACAATTGGTTAATGAGGGGTTCATACCTGTAAAATTTATAGTTTTTATTTTAATATAAAAGATTAAACATTTAAACAGCTAAATTAAGAATAATATATCAAATGAACTAAAATTGTATAGCTGATTACTCTTTATTTTTCATTATAATTGCTGTGTAACAAAAAAATTTTTATTTTTATCAAAATGAAAACAATATTCAATTTATTAATTAAAAAAATTATAAAAAATGCGGAAAATAATAGTTTTTATCACTTGCTTTTTACTTATTAATTTTTCTTATGGTAACAATGATCTTATAATCTCACAATGGTTAAACACACAACCACTTAATACTGTTTACCCAACTTTTCATGAAACTGAAAATGTTGAGGGGAGGGTTTATTCCAATCAAGATTTGCTTGATTTTGAGCACAAGCCCGTAAAAGAATTTAAACCTGTTAGCGGTCAAACTCTCAGCTGGATTAAGGGTGAGTCGACCACCTGGGATATGCAATCTGCCGATGAAAAAGGATTTATTCAATTTTCGGTGGATGAAGACATGGAGAGCCCCCGGGTAGTTTTTATGGCAGCTTATATTGAAGCTGACCGTTGGATGGAGGCGGATCTGGAGGTTAGAACACCCCAGCTGGCACAAGTTTATTTAAATGGGGAAGCGCTTGGCAGAAAGTCAAGTGTAGAAACAGAAGATGGCAATTATGGCAAAATAACGCAGGATTTGAAGCTCGAAAAAGGCAAACACCTTGTGTTGATCAAGTCTCTTTATACACCTGAAGATGAACTTGACTGGAAGGTTGGAGCAAGCTTGAAGCCACGGGAGAATTTTGCCATAACAGATTTAAATATTGATACAAAACCTGTACGGAGTAAAAATATACACGATATTTTGGAAGGTGTAAAAGTAAGCTGGATAAGGCCTTCACATGGTGGAGAGCTTTATGCGGTAGCATATAATGAAACTAAGCCTCCTGAAGGTGACTCGGAAAGTTGGATAAAAATAAAAGACCGGGATGACAAATCTATAGTTCATACTTTTCGTCATGCCTCTATTAGCGGGTTCCGGTGGCTTCCGGATAGCCGGGCGGTTTCTTATATAACAAGGGATGACAATAAGTCGACTCTCCATGTTTTAGATATAGAAAACGGAGAAACCAAAACTCTTATGGAAGACGTTGAACACTTTAGAAGCTATCGTTGGAGTGAAGATGAAGAGTTTATAATATATTCCATTATGGAAGATAATACGGATGACCCCGGGCACATAAGGCATATTATTGGAATGCAGGACAGGCAGCATCACTGGAGAAACAGGTCGTTTCTTTATCATCTTGATGTAGAAACCAAATCTACTCACAGGCTTACATATGGTAATCTTTCTACAAGTCTGCATGACATAAGCCCATGTGGCGAAAAGATATTGTTTAGTCAATCATGGCCGGACTACCGGGAACGTCCGTTTTCAAAACAAAATATATACCTCATGGATCTTAACACAATGGATACAGATACCATGTGGGCTGAAAAGAAATGGGCTGTCAGTGGTTCCTTCTCACCTGGCGGAGAACATTTACTTTTCACAGGCGGACCGGCTGCTTTTGAAAAAATAGGCAAAAATATACCTGAAGAGATGATAGCAAACAACTATGACACGCAAGCCTATATTTACAGTTTTGAAACTCAGGATATAAATCCAATAACCTACGATTTTGACCCATCAATATCAAGCGTTCACTGGCATCCTGAAGATGATCACATTTACCTGTCAGCGCAGGATGAAGACAAAGTAAGGCTTTATAGATACAACGTGCGTCGTGAACGTTTTTCTGAAATCTCAACGCCTGTTGATGTAGTTTCAGGATTGCAATATTCCTCAGGAGAACGAGTGGCTGCGTATATTGGACAAGGCATGTCTTATCCGCCAAAAGGATATTGGATAAATTTGAGCGATGATATTTCTGAGGTTATTGAAGACACAGAAAGTGAAAATTATAAGTATGTTCAATTTGGCGAGAACAAGGAGTGGGACTATCAAACATCCGAAGGTGTTGATATAGCCGGCCGTGTATATCTTCCGCCCGATTTTGATGAGGAAAAGACCTATCCTGCGATAGTATATTATTATGGTGGCACAAACCCCGTGACACGTAGCTTTGGAGGTCGCTATCCGTTTGATTTGTGGTCCGGACAAGGTTATGTGGTTTATGTGTTGCAACCTAGCGGAGCTACCGGCTTTGGGCAAGAGTTTTCCGCTGCCCATGTTAATAATTGGGGCAAGACCGTTGCAGACGAAATTATAGAAAGCACAAAGGCATTTCTTGATGACCATCAGTATGTTGACAGCGAGAGAGTTGGATGCGCCGGCGCTTCTTATGGCGGTTTCATGACTATGCTGCTTACAACAGAAACCGATATTTTTGATGCAGCCGTTTCTCATGCTGGTATTAGCTCTATATCCAGCTACTGGGGAGAAGGCTATTGGGGTTATTCATATAGTGCAGTTGCAACTGCTGACAAATATCCCTGGGATAGCCCGGAAATATATGTTGATCAAAGCCCGCTTTTCAGAGCTGACAAAGCAAAAACGCCTCTTTTATTGGTTACCGGTGATGAGGATACTAATGTCCCACCGGGAGAATCCATACAAATGTATACGGCACTAAAAAAGCTAGGTAAGCCTGCGGAGTTATTAAAAGTTACGGGTCAAGACCATCACATAATTGATTATCAAAAACGCATTGAATGGAACAATGCTATACTTGCATGGTTTGATAAATGGCTTAAAGATCAAGATGAATGGTGGAAAGAACAATTCCCTAAAAAGAATTTCTAACATATTTAGTAACTTTTTCTAAATTGCTGGATCGTAAAACCTGTATTAAATGACATTAAATTTATCTGTTGATATTGATAAAAATTCAGGCTATTGTTTTGGTGTTGTAGAAGCCATAAATAAAGCAGAAAATGAGCTTGATAAAGGCGTGGAATTATATTGTCTTGGTGACCTTGTTCATAATGATGAAGAGATAAAAAGGTTAAAGAAAAAAGGCATCAAGATTATTAATAAAGAAACGTTTAACAACCTGACAAACAAAAATGTTTTATTCAGGGCTCATGGAGAACCTCCGGAAACATATAAGCAAGCTGCTGATAATAATATTGCTGTTGTGGATGCTTCCTGCCCTATTATTAAAAAACTTCAGCAGAAAATAAAGGATTCATATAAAAACAATGAAAATATTGTAATATATGGCAGGCCGAATCATCCGGAGGTTATTGCACTAAATGGACAAATAGATCATAATGGTATTATTATTCAAAACAAGGATGAGATAGATTTTGATAAAATACCACAAAAAATAACTTTGTACAGTCAAACTACTCAGTCTCTTGACGGTTTTTATGAGCTTTTACGATCATTGCAGAATGCAGGGAAAGAGGTTAAGGTTAAAGACACCATATGCAGAACTGTTTCTAACCGCAGGGCAGAGCTTGAAAATTTTTGTAAAAATTATCACAAAATTCTATTTGTCGCAGGTAAGCGATCCAGCAATGGAAAAGTATTGTTTGAAGTGTGTAAAAATGTAAATCCAAACTCATTTTTTATAAGCAAATTGCAGGATATAGATCAAAACTGGTTTGATCCGGAAGATAGGATAGGAGTTGCAGGTGCTACTTCAACACCAAAATGGCTAATGGAAAAAGTTAAAGAGCATTTGGAGAGCATCTGATCTACTCTTCGGAGAATTCTATAAGCATTTTACGATAAATGTTGAAAACATTTGCTCGCGATACAAATCCAAGGTATTTACCATTATCGACAACAGGTAAATTCCATAAACCGGTATCTCTGAACTTTTGCATGACTGCGTCCATTTGGTCATCAATATATACATACACAGGAGGTTGAACCATTAGATTACGAACCTTAAGCTCATCATATTTGGATTTATCAAACATTATCTCTCTTATTTCGTCAAGTGGCACAAGACCAAGGAAGTTATTTTCTTCGTCAATAACCGGAAATATGTTACGGTGAGTTTTTGCCACTACTTTTACCAATTCTCCCAGTGTCTGGTCAGGGTAAACCGGTTCCATGTCTGACTCAACAACATTTTCTACTTTTAATAATGTGAGCACAGCTTTATCTTTATGGTGGGTTATAAGCTGGCCTTTTTGAGCTAGTTTTTTTGTGTAAAGGGAGTGTGGTAAAAAATATTTTACGGTAAGGTATGAAATGGAAGAAGTAATTATAAGAGCTATAAAGAGCTCATATCCACCTGTGATCTCAGCAATTAAGAATATTGCCGTGAGGGGGGCGTGTATTACACCGGCAATCAACCCTGCCATTCCTACCAGGGCAAAGTTTCTTTCAGAAATAGAAAACATATCGCCGTAGTTAACAAAGCGTGCAAAAATGAAACCTGTTATACTGCCCATAAACAGGCTGGGGGCAAAGACACCGCCTACACCGCCACTGCCCAGGGTTACTGAAGTGGCAACAGCTTTTAATAATAAGACAAAAACCAAAAAAACCAGGAACAACAACCCATGATGGTCAAAAAATTGGCTAAATATGCTTTTTTCTAATAACTCGTGAATATTACCGGATAAAAGAGACTGCATGGCCGTATAACCCTCACCAAATAGAGGTGGAAAAAGAAAAACCAGTAAACCGACTAATAATCCACCTATGATCACCCTTTTATATGTCTTTGAAATACCCTTAATACGGCCTTCGATCTTTTCATTTATCCAGGTAAAATAGAGCGAAACCAAGCCTGTTACTACACCAAGCAGAACATAAAACAGAATGTTGCTATGGTTAAATGGGTCTGAAAGGGTAAAATAAAACTCGATTTGTTCTCCCAGGAAAATTACCGAAAATATAGAACCCGTAACTGCAGCAATTAGAAGCGGTATTATGGAGCTCATAGTCAGATCAAGTTTGAGAACCTCGAGTGCGAATATAACTCCCGCTATAGGTGCTTTAAATATTGCCGCTATTGCTGCTGCCGAGCCACATCCGATTAGCATAATGGTGCGCTTAAAGCCAAATTTTGCTGACTGTGCCACATTAGAACCTATAGCAGCCCCTGTAGAAACTATGGGCGCCTCCATACCTACAGAGCCTCCAAGGCCACTGGTGAAAGCACATGAGACAATAGAAGAATAGGTGTTGTGAAGCTTCATTATACCTTTATTACAAGATATGCTATATAAAATACGGGAAACACCATGACTTATATCATCCTTAACAATTTTTTTTACATATATCACTGTAATAATAATGCCTATCAAAGGAAAGATTAAAAACAACCAGTTCTTGTTATAAGCTCCGGCTAAACTACGCACCCAGTCTTCAGAATAATGTACTGCTGTTTTTAATACAACAGCAGCAATAGCGGCCAATATCCCGATAATTACACATAAAAACAGAATATAATGCTTGTCCTGAATGTGCTTTTTTCGCCATAAATGAAACTTGTCTGACCTGTTTTTCTTCATATCAACTATTCTGAAGCTCCATTTTAATTTTATCAATTATGCGAAGTTCCGAAAAACTAAATAGTTTTAAAAGTAAAGTTGAAATAATTTTTAACTAATAAATATTCTAAAGAGGATGGTCGTTTATTGATTGCAACAATCAGTACTCGCTTGTGATTATTTTTCAAAAACCGGCAAGCTTTGTCTTATGAAATAATTGCTTTAGAATTTAATCATCCCTGTTAAAAACATATTGAAGTATATTTGCTCCCATCCGCAAGGCTTTAAGTCTTATATCTTCCGGGTTTCCATGAACCTCCGGGTCTTCCCATCCGTTACCCAGGTCTGATTCATAGCTGTAAAATAACACTAATCTTCCTTCATATATGATACCGAAACCCTGCGGAGGTTTGCCATCATGCTCATGTATTTTCGGCAGCCCTTCGGGAAAAGAAAATTCCTGGTGATAAATTGGATGTGAATAAGGTAGTTCTACCAATTCATGGTCAGGAAAAACCTTTTTTATTTCTTCCCTGAAATAGGGGGCTAAACCATAATTATCATCAACATGTAAAAATCCACCTGCTTCCAGGTATTTACGAAGGTTTTCAGCCTCGCTTGAGGTGAAGTGCACATTGCCATGTCCGGTCATATAAACATACGGATAATTGAAAATGCTTTGGCTGCCGGTCTCAACCGTTGGTATATCATGGCTAATATCTGTGCCTATGTTTTCATTGGCGAATTCAACAAGGTTTGGCAGAGCAGTGGGGTTACTGTACCAATCGCCGCCGCCTCCATATTTAAGTAATGCTATCTGGTAATTTTGTCCTGACAATAAGCAGGGAAGGGCAAAATACAAAATTAGTACGAAAAAGATTTTCCTTAAAAACATTATCTTATTGATTTTATTACCATTCCAAAAAACCATTATATAAAATTTAGCGCTGCAGTGGGTTAATTATTTTTTTGAGCCCGCTGCGATAAAATTTAAAGAAAACCATTTAAAGCATTTATTTGCACACAAGCTGCAATGGCTGCTGTTTCAGTTCGTAAACGATATTTTCCCATTGATATTGCTTTATAGTCACTTGCTTCAGCTAAAGAAATTTCTTTTTCCGAAAAATCGCCCTCCGGGCCGATAACAATTATAACATCATTACCCGGGCTATAATCATTAACCAAATGTAATTTCTTACCTTCTGCACAATGAGCAATGTAGCGTGACTCTTTATGATCCTCTTTGATAAACTCCGAAAAGCTTATCAGGGGATTTAATTCAGGCAGATAAGTCCTGCATGATTGTTTCATTGCAGCCACAAGCAGTTTTTCCAGCCTTTCAGATTTTATTATTTTTCTTTCCGAATGTTCGCACAATATTGGCGTAATCACATCGATGCCGCACTCGGTAGCTTTTTCAAGAAACCATTCAAAGCGGTCAATGGACTTAGTGGGAGCTATTGCAATATGCAAATTGAAAGTACGCTCTTTGCTTACATGCCCGGCATCAGTTATTTTAACCATGCACCCTTTTAGATCGGCTTTTTCAAGGCGACCTTCGTACAACGTACCCTTGCCGTCAGTTATTTGCAAAGCCTCGCCCTCTCTCATCCTGAGAACTTTCACACAATGATGCGACTCAGATTTGCTTAAAATAAAACTATCACTGTCAAAGTTCGGCTCATAAAATATGTTCATTTGTAAAAAATTGTTTTATTTCAAGATTTATGTCAAAAGTATAAAGAATAAACGGTAAAAATTCAATTAGTTAATTTTTTATATCGGATTATATACAGAAGGAGTTAAAAGCTAAAACATTCACGTAGTTCTTTAACCCACATTGCAGTTTTACGAACAAAAAGTGTTAAATAATTCATAAAAATTGTACTTTAAAGCTATAAATATACTTTAATATTTTAAAAATAGCTGTGTGTGGGGGGTACAGTGTATTGTTTTTTATTCAATTCTCAGAGGGTTAAATTGGTTTGTAGTACACAGCGGGGTGTTGATTTTATCAGATATTTTTCAGAGTTTTGGCACAATTTTTTTAATAAGGTAAGCCTGAAAGGCTTCAATAACAAAGCCCCGGGCAGCGCCCGGGATTAAGATTAACCCCATAAACCATTTCAGGCTGAAAGCCTGATAGAAAAATTTTTAATCATGAGTCAATTATTAACACAATATGAAAGAATATGATGTTATAGAAACTGATGCTGGCTATTTTTGGAAATGATTTTGTTTCAGCCTTTCAGGCTGATGCGTCTTATGGTAATCAGCCCCCGGGCGCTGCCCGGGGCTTTGTTGTATCAGGCTTTCAGCCTGTAAATGCGACAGCGATAATCTCACAGGGCAGATAACAGGTTTTGTTTTACAAGGCTTTCAGCTTTTCACAATAGAGCGAATAAAGTTTGTTTACGCAGACATTTAATTCATTGTTAATCACTTTAATAACCATAAAATTTCTAATTTTGGCAATATGAACAAAAAAGATAATGTTGTGTTTAATATTATTGAATTTTACAACTATTTATAAAAAATATGGGAAAAATAATTAAGGTTTTGGATAACAGGGATTTTGTATTATCTCTCTCTGTTGTTGTGGGTTTGATTGTGGGAGAATCTGTAAAATTTTTGGCAGATATATCCATTTATACGCTCATGTTGGCTATGGTTGCTTCCACCATAAACTTTTCATTCAGTACATGGAAAAATCCTTCCAATTTGTTAAAACCCCTGGTTGGTTCCTTTTTATTGACTTATGTTTTATTTGCTTTTTTCACGATAACCCTTGCCTGGTTGTTTTTTTATAGGACCGGTCAGGAGTCCTTATGGGTAGGCTTTGTTATTGTAGCAGCAGCTCCGCCCGGTCCTGCTGTAGTTCCTTTTTCTTCTATGCTCAATGGTGACAATAATTTTTCAACGACAGGATTGTTTGGAATGTACATATTGGCGATGGTTGTCACACCTTTGATATTATTTTCTTTTGTTGGCACCACCCTTATAAATCCCGGAATGATTTTCTTTATAATGCTACAATTAATAATTATACCTTTAATAATCAGCCGGTTTTTACGACATCCAAAAGTGCTGCCACATGCGCAAAAAGTAAGCGGCACATTAATAAAATGGCTGTTTTTTCTTGTTATTATGCCAATAATCGGGATGAACAGATCTGTGTTTTTTGAAAATCCCTCCATTTTTTTAACAGTAGCTCTTATATTGTTTGTGAGTATGTTTGTTTTAGCTTTTATTTACAATTTAATAATGGCTAAAGTGCTACCCGAAAAATCATTGATAATTAGCAGTAGTTTTATGCTTACAATAAAAAGTGCTGCTTTTTCTGCTGTTGTTGCTTTCAGGTTTTTTGGAGAGGAGCCTGTGGTAGCTGTGCCCGCTGCTGTGCTTAGTATTTTTATAATACTTTTTGCAATTTTTTATTCTCTCTTTGTTAATAAAAGGTTGGACAAGATGTTGAAGAAATAGGGGTAAACAAATATTTTACAAAAAACCAATTTTTACCTTTTATGGATTAGGTTGTACCGGCATTTTAATGTTTTTTTCAGACCATAATAAATATATAGAACCAATAAGCAAGCTTAGCATGCATATGCCGAAAGCAGCCGTGAAACCCCATGTTTCATAGAAAAACATGCCAATCAGTGGCGCAAACAAGGAGCGTAAGCCCACCATAGAAAGGTGTGTGGATTGATAAAGGGCGGCATCCTCCTTTTTGCAAAAATAAGCTGACCCGATACTCCATAAAAGAGCCATAGTTGCAGCAAAAATGGAGTGAAAAAGTATATAAAAGATTAAGGTGTAATAAAGCGTAATATCAAAAATTTCTACATGAGCCGGGATCCATTGTGTAATAGTTATAGAGAGAATAAATAACGTCATTGCAAAAAACGAAATTGCTGCAAACCGCCTTGGGTCTATGTTGCCTATGACTTTTCCAAACATAGGAATCAACATTATGGCAATAATATTATATGAGTTTTTGTAAAAAGCAACACTGGTATAGTTCAATCCCAGTGCCTTATCAAAAAATATTGTGATCACAGATACCGACGCCATAAAACCAAATCCATATAACATAAATCCTATCTCAAAATCAAAAAACGGCCTGTTTTTGGTAAAAGTACCTTTCATCCTTGAAAAAGAATTTTTTACCATCTGCCAGTATGATTGATTCTCAATTATAACCTTATTCTCTTTATCACCTATTAACGAAAGAAGGAAAACTGAAATGATGCCCAAAACTCCAATTACCGGGAAGACATATACAAAAACGAAGTTGTCTACATCCAAAAGCAAACCGTAACCAAATGTAACCACCAAGGTTGTAATTTTTTTTACCATAGCTCCCCAGGAAAACAATTTGCCAAAATTCTCGTGACGATAAGCTTCTTTTAATAAAAGGTTGATTGTAGGTAAAATAACCGGGTTAGCGAGAAAATAAATCAGAAATACTGTCAGAAAAATGTAGTGGTAAATGGGCTCGCCGACTATAGCTTCGTGTGAACGTGGAAAAAAGAACAAAAAAATTAAGGGTATTCTTGTAATAATGGCTGTTATGCGAAGTAGTTTCCTGCGGTTGCGTATACGATCGGTAAATGCATTAAAAAAAGCCAAAAACAAAAATACTACCATGCTAAACTGAAACAGTAAGCTTAGCTGATAGCTGCTACCCTGCAGGCTTTTAATAAATACAAATTCGTTTAAAACGATCACACCGGCCAAAATGCCCTCAATAAAGGAATATGCCAGGTGTAACTTAAATGTTTTTAACTCCTCTCTATTCAGTTGCTTTAAAAAATTCCACCCCATTGCTATCAGATTTTAGCGTGCAAAGATATATAAGTTGCCGAACATATCACTTGTTTTGCAGGCTTCCTCGCAAATATTTTTAGTGTACCGAAAAACCGGGTTGCCGGGTTTTTTACTAAACAGTGAAAATAAATACGGATAATTTTTTCACAATTAACTTGTGGAGGTAACAGGCTGTGTAAAGATAGTATAAGAAATTCCAAAACTTAATGCGGTATTATATTGGCCGAATTGATTAATCCAATTCCACAGTGTGCCTGATACAGCTACCTCCTCGCGATCATAATGTGGTCTGACGGGTGTTACGCCCTGGGAAAAACGAAAATGAAACTCCAGGTTTTCTCTTAAAGGGTAATATAATCCTGCCATAATATTAAGCTCACCTGACTTGAATGGTTTTTCTTCTGCTACACTGCTGGTTATATCAGCACCTTCATTTTCCTCATAATGTCCAATAACAGTGGCAAAAGATAAACCTGCTTCTAATGTCAATCTTTCAGCATAGGTGAGAATGGAAACATCTGATAAATTGTATTTATAAACAACCGGTATTTCAACATAATGTAAGTCGAGCCTGTAGTCACGATAATCATCATTCTCTTGACCTGACACGAAAGCACGACTTCCTTTTTGTATGTACATAATTTCCAATTGCAATAATGAGTTATTTGAAACCGGGTAATTTGTAAACAAAGAAGCGAACATGCCAAGCCTGGGCCTGCCTCCATCCGGATCACGGTCGCCGGATATTTTAGTAGCTGTGGCTCCGGCCTTGAAGCCTGCATGGAAACGCTGACCATTAAGTGATAAGCAAAAACTTATTAGTAGAAAGATTAAAATGTACCTAATGTAAAAAAGGTTCATAAACTTTGCCTTATAAATAAAATTGTTTTTATACAAAGATAAATTTTTTTATATGAATTAAGATAGTGATTGTGAACAAG
>Ga0207421_10007659_pt1 | contig 11434 bp, 9 predicted proteins | sample SodLakKL_010_SED_4_FD_187542 | JGI IMG/M metagenome (GOLD analysis project Ga0207421, IMG submission 187542) | Alkaline sediment microbial communities from Lake Tanatar, Kulunda Steppe, Russia - 8KL_010_SED (SPAdes) (version 2) | ecosystem: Environmental > Aquatic > Non-marine Saline and...
CGGCATCAGGATCATGTCGGACTCGTTAATGCCCTTCCAGCCTTCGATGGAGGAGCCGTCGAACATCTTGCCCTCGGCGAAGAAGTCGGCGTCCACGGCGTGGGCCGGCAGGGTCACGTGCTGGGACTTGCCCTTGGGGTCGGTGAAACGCAGGTCCACGAAGCGGACCTCGTTGTCCTCGATCATCTTGAGAACGTCGTCGGCGGACTTTGCCATCGTTTGGCCTCCAGTCTTTGTCATACCAATTGTTTATGCCGTCCGAGAGTAAGCACGATCCGTGCCAGCGTCGAAAAACGCACCAAAACGGGCCGTTTTTTCTCTCCAGGTGACCGGTCGTCGCCACTATGCACCGTTTATGTGCGTTTTCAATCGGCAGTGCATTTTTTTGGTGCAATAGCCAACGGGTCGTCGCCTGACAGCCAGCCGCCCGGCGGGCTATACTGCGACGCATTTCGCGGATTCGCCGGAGAATCAATGACCTTTCAGGCTCTGATCCTCGCCCTGCAGAACTATTGGGCGCAGCGGGGCTGCGTGCTCATGCAGCCCCTCGACATGGAAGTGGGTGCCGGGACCTTTCATCCTGCCACCTTTCTCAAGGCCATCGGTCCCGAGCCCTGGCGGGCGGCCTATGTCCAACCGTCGCGCCGGCCTACCGACGGCCGCTACGGGGAAAATCCCAACCGACTGCAGCATTACTACCAGTTCCAGGTGGTCCTGAAGCCCTCACCGGCCGATCTGCAGGAGCAGTACCTGGGATCCCTCAAGGCGCTGGGCATTGATCCGCTGGTCCACGACATCCGGTTTGTGGAAGACAACTGGGAGTCGCCCACCCTGGGGGCGTGGGGACTGGGCTGGGAGGTCTGGCTGAACGGCATGGAAATCACCCAGTTCACCTACTTCCAACAGGCCGGCGGACTGGATTGCCACCCGGTCATGGGCGAGATCACCTATGGGCTGGAGCGCATCGCCATGTATCTCCAGGAGGTAGAGAGCGTCTACGATCTGGTCTGGACCGAGGGGCCGGACGGTGTGGTCACCTATGGCGATGTCTATCTTCAGAACGAGCAGGAGCAGTCCCGCTACAACTTCGAAGAAGCGGATGTCGACAGTCTATTGGGCTGGTTCGACACCTGTGAAAGCGAAGCCCTGCGCCTGGCCGAACAGGGCCTGCCGCTACCGGCTTATGAAATGGCCATGAAAGCCTCGCACACCTTCAACCTGCTGGATGCGCGCCATGCGATCTCGGTGACGGAAAGACAGGGCTACATCCTTCGGGTGCGGGGGATGGCCAGAGCGTCGGCCAAGGCCTATTACGATTCCCGGGAAGCGCTGGGCTTTCCGCTGGGCCGGGCGGACAGCGGCGATCGGAGCGTTGCATGACGCAGCACACCGACACCCTGCTGTTCGAACTGGGCATGGAAGAATTGCCCCCGGGCGCCCTGTCCTCACTCACCCGATCCCTGGGGGATCAGGTGGAGCAAGGGTTGACCCGGGCGGAGATCCCTTATGGGGGAATCAGGGCCTATGGGGCGCCCCGTCGGCTCGCCGTTGAAGTCCGGGACCTGGCCCGGCATCAGCCGGATCGGCCCTTCGAGCGTCGCGGCCCCGCGCTGGCCGCGGCCTACGACGCCGACGGCGAACCCACCCGGGCCGCCCTCGGCTTTGCCCGATCCTGTGGCGTTGAAGTCGCTGAGCTGGATCGACTCGAGAACGACAGCGGGGCCTGGCTGGTTCACCGCGGGGTCGAGTCGGGAAAGCCCACCGCCGACCTGATCCCCGGCATCATTGATCAGGCACTGACCCAGCTGCCGATCCCCAAGCGCATGCGCTGGGGTGCCCAGACCACGGAATTCGTGCGGCCGGTTCACTGGGTGGTGCTGTTGTTGGGTGAAACCGTAGTCCCCGCCCGCTTTTTTGGCGTGGACAGTGGTCGCCAGAGCCGCGGTCACCGGTTTCACCACCCGGAACCGGTAGAGATCAGCCACGCTGACCACTACGCCGACGTCCTGCGGGGGGCTTACGTCCTCGTCGATCTCCAGGAGCGGCGCGATCACATCGTTGAAGGAGTTCGCGCCGAGGGTGAGCGGGTTGGCGGCCACGCCGTCATGGATCCGGCGCTGGTGGACGAGGTGAATGCCCTGGTGGAGTGGCCCGTGGTGCTTTCCGGCACCTTCGACGCCGATTTCCTGCGGGTGCCACCCGAAGCGCTGGTCTCCAGCATGGAAGGCCACCAGCGCTATTTCCCGGTGCGGGACGTTAACGGCGCGCTGCTGCCACGGTTCATTACGGTGGCCAACCTGGAAAGCCGCGAGCCCCAACGGGTCATCGCCGGCAATGAACGGGTGATACGCCCCCGACTGGCGGATGCCGCGTTCTTCTGGGACCAGGATCGTGCCCGACCCCTCGGCGAGCGGGAATCCGGCCTGCGCTCCGTGGTGTTTCAGAAATCCCTGGGCAGCCTGCAGGACAAGGCCGAGCGGGTCGCCGCACTGGCGGGAGAGTATGCGTCGCGATTCGAGACCTCCACCGACGATGCGGTGAAAGCGGCACGGCTCTGCAAGGCAGATCTGCTCACCGAAATGGTGGGCGAATTTCCGGACCTGCAAGGGGTCATGGGCCGCTACTATGCCCTCGAGGATGGCGAGTCCCCGGCGGTCGCCACGGCACTGGACGAGGTCTACCAGCCCCGTCATGCCGGCGATGCCGTGGCTGGCACGCCCCTGGGACGACTCCTCGCAGTCATGGATCGCGCCGACACCCTCATCGGCATTTTTGCCATCGGCAAGGCACCCAGCGGCGCCAAGGATCCTTTCGCCCTTCGTCGAGCCGCGGTGGGTTTGCTCAGATCCCTGATCGAGGGCGAGCATGCCATTAACGTCCATCAGCTGTTCAGTGAGGCGGCGGCGCGGCAACCGGAGGGGGTCAACGCAGCCGCCCAGGTGGAGCCTCTGGTAGAATTCTGTCTGGAGCGTCTGCGAGCCATCTATCAGGAAGCCGGATTCGGAGCGGAGCTTTTCGAAGCGGTGCGCTCCGTCCTGTCTCCCACCGATTTCGAACCACTGGACTTCGACCGTCGGCTGCGGGCATGCCAGGACTTTGCCAGGCTGCCGGCCGCCGGCAGTCTGGCGGGGGCCAACAAGCGTATCCGCAATATCCTCCGACGGGCCGAGGACTGGACCCCCGCCGAGGTGGACGTTCACCGCCTCGAGGACGAAGCGGAACGATCCCTGCACGATGCCATCGAAGCTCGAGCCGGCGAGGTGCAGCAGCGGATCGAGGGCGGGGAATACAGCGCGGCACTGGCCTTGCTGGCCGAGCTGCGGGGACCCGTAGACCGGTTCTTTGATGAGGTCATGGTCATGACCGATGACCCGGCCCTGCGAGCTAACCGGCTGGCACTGCTGCATCGATTGCAGGGGCTTTTTCTGGCCATCGCCGACGTATCGGCGCTGCCGGAAAGCGCCTGATCGGACGACGAATTCTGGAGCACAGGCGTTGAGAACCCATTCCGATGCCGCGGAGCCATTGCGTCAAGGCAGTGTAATCCGCGGGACCATTTTTTACGTGGCATTGGCGCTATCCGCGGTGATCTGGGCCTTGATCAGCCTGCCGCTTTTTCTTCTGCCATTGCGGCGCCGGTACTGGTGGATCACCCGCTGGTGCGTGATCGTGGACTGGCTGGTGCGGGTCATCGGCGGGATCCGTGTCCAGGTGGAGGGGCTGGAAAACCGCCCGGACACCCACGGCGTCGTGCTGGCCAATCACCAGAGTGCCTGGGAAACCCTGAACATGGTTTTCCATTTCTACCCCCAGAGCTGGGTTCTGAAACGGGGGTTGCTGAAGATTCCCGTGTTTGGCTGGGTACTGGCCCATCTGGAGCCCATCGCCATCGATCGACGGGATCCCCGGGCTGCGCTCCGCCAGGTTCTGGAACAGGGAAAGGAGCGCCTGGCCTCCGGCCGCTGGGTCGTGGTGTTCCCGGAGGGCACCCGGGTTCTCCCCGGTCAGCGTGAACGCTACCAGCAGGGCGGGGCGCTACTCGCCTGCCGGGCGGGCGTTCCGGTCACACCGGTGGCCCACAACGCGGGGGAGCACTGGCCCCGTAACGGCGTGCGCATGCGCCCCGGGACCATTTACGTTCGAATCGGTCCCCCCATCGACACCGTCGGGCGAACGCCGGCCAGCGTCACCCAGGAAGCCCAGGACTGGATCGATGCCCACCGCCAGGATCTACTGCGCTAGACGTCCAAGTTGCTGACTTGCAACGCATTTTTCTCGATGAACTCGCGCCGCGGTTCGACTTGGTCGCCCATCAGCGTGGTAAAGATGTCATCCGCGCCGACGATATCTTCAATGCGGACCTGTAGCAGCCGGCGGGTCTCCGGGTTCATGGTGGTCTCCCAGAGCTGATCCGGGTTCATCTCACCCAGCCCCTTGTAGCGCTGCACGGACAGGCCCCGTTTGCCTTCCTCCATCAACCAGCTGACCACGGCCTGGAAAGTATCGATGGGCTGGGAACGCTCGCCCCGGCGAATCTCGGCGCCTGGCCCAAGGAGCCCGTCCAGGGCCGTCGCCACCTCGCGGATCGTCTGATATTCACGGGACAGGAAGAAAGGCGCCGGGAAGGTGTAGGGGTAGAGAATGCCGTGCATTCGCTTGGTCACCACCGCTTCCTGGAAGCCGCCATCCGGCCCGGATTGGGTGCGAACCCGGTACTCCGTACCGGTCGGCAATCCCGTGTTAATGGCGGCGGACAGCCGCTCAAACCACTGCGCCACGGCCTCGCCATCCTGCAGGGCATCCTCGGCCAGTGGCGGGAGGTTGACCATGGCCCGAAGGATATGAGGATCGGAGCGACGCCCCAGGCGATCGATCATCGCCATGGTGTCAAGGTACTGGCGGATCAGCGTCTCCAGCGCCTCCGGCCCGATCACCGGGGTGTCCTCGGAGGGCAGCAAAGAAGCGCCGGACAGCGACATCTGAAGCAGATAGTTGGTCAATTCGGCTTCGTCCTTGACGTAATGCTCCTGCTTGCCCCGCTTGACCTTGTAAAGCGGCGGCTGGGCGATATAGACGTGCCCCCGCTCCACCAGCACCGACATCTGCCGATAGAAGAACGTCAGCAGGAGGGTGCGGATGTGAGAGCCATCCACATCCGCATCGGTCATCAGGATAATTCGATGGTAGCGCAGCTTTTCCGGGTCGAATTCTTCCCGGCCGATGCCACAGCCCAGGGCCGTGATGAGCGTGCCCACCTCGACGGAGGACAGCATCTTGTCAAAACGGGCCTTCTCGACGTTCAGGATCTTGCCTTTCAGGGGCAGGATGGCCTGGGTCCGTCGATCCCGGCCCTGCTTGGCAGAGCCGCCGGCGGAGTCACCCTCCACCAGGTACAGCTCGGAGAGGCTGGGGTCCTTTTCCTGGCAGTCGGCCAGCTTGCCCGGCAGACCCGCCACATCCAGGGCACCCTTGCGACGGGTCATCTCCCGGGCCTTGCGGGCGGCCTCCCGAGCGCGGGACGCATCCACGACTTTCTCAACAATGGCGCGGGCATCATTGGGGTTTTCGTAAAGAAAAGCGTTCAGGGCCTCGGACAGCGTGGATTCCACTACTCCTTTCACTTCCGAGGACACCAGTTTTTCTTTGGTCTGGGATGAGAATTTCGGATCCGGAACCTTTACGGATACCACCGCCGTCAGACCCTCACGGATGTCATCGCCGCTGGGGGAAACCTTGAGTTTCTTGCTGTACCCCTCGCTGTCCATGTAGTTATTCAACGTTCGAGTCAGTGCGCCCCGGAACCCCGACATGTGACTGCCACCATCCTTCTGGGGGATGTTGTTGGTAAAGCAGAAGATGGCTTCCTGGTAGGAGTCGCTCCACTGCATGGCCACTTCCACCACAATGTCATCTCGCTGGGTACTGAGATAAAAAACCGCCGGATGCAGTGGGGTCTTGTTCTTGTTGAGGTGCTCAACGAAGGCGCGGATGCCCCCGGCGTATTCAAAAACGTCTTCCTTCTCGCTGCGTTCGTCCTTGAGCGCGATCCGCACCCCCGGGTTGAGGAAGGAGAGCTCCCGAAACCGTTTCGCGAGGATGTCGTAGTTGAAGTCGATATTGGTGAAGACTTCGGGGCTGGGATGGAAAGTGATGATCGTTCCGCTGTCGGTGGTCTCGCCGGCCACTTTGAGGGGCGTCAGCGGCTCCCCGGCGGCGTATTCCTGCATGTAGACCTTGCCGGCCTTGTTGACCACCAGACGAAGCCGATCCGACAGCGCATTCACCACCGAAACCCCCACGCCGTGGAGGCCGCCCGAGACCTTGTAAGAGTTGTTGTCGAACTTTCCCCCGGCGTGGAGGACCGTCATGATGACCTCGGCGGCGGATCGCCCTTCCTCGGGATGAATATCCACCGGCACTCCGCGGCCGTTGTCACCCACGGTGACCGACCCGTCCCGGTGCAGCGTCACTTCAATTTCCGAGCAATAACCGGCCAGCGCCTCGTCAACGGCGTTATCGGCCACTTCAAAGACCATGTGGTGCAGGCCGGTGCCATCGTCCGTGTCGCCGATGTACATCCCGGGGCGCTTGCGGACCGCATCGAGCCCGCGAAGCACCTTGATTTGCGAGGAATCGTACTCGGTGTTCTGAGTGGAATCCGTTTGATCGGTCATTTGCAGCCCTTATCGCCTAAGCCCCTAATTATAGCCGATTTCCACCCGTGGCGCTGCCCCACCGGTTCTACCCTCAGTCTCGCCGGACACACCCATGTTCCACGTGGAACCAACGGGCTGATCCCACCCCAGGCAACTGCTCGGACTCAATGGTCGTCAGAAACACCTGGGCCCCGGAGGCCAGCAACGAGTTCAACAGGAACTGACGATGCTCGGCATCAAGCTCGGCTGGCAAGTCATCTACCAGCACCAGGGGACGGTAAGTCCCGCGGGCTGCCCATTGCTCCACCAGCGCAATGCGCAACGCTGCCACCAACAGCTTCTGCTGACCGCGGCTCAGCCTGGCCTCCGCTTCGGTTCCATTTGCCGTGAGCCGCAGATCCGCACGCTGAGGGCCGTACAACGCAAAACCCTGAGCCAACTCCTGCTCACGACCCTGCGCAAGCACTTCAGCCAAAGGGCGGTCGGCTTTCCAGCCCCGCCGGAATTGCCACCCCGGCTGACTCGCCGGTAACCATTCGAGGGCGATGGCCATGGCACGCGGCATAAGCGTCTCGAGAAACGCCTGGCGACGTCGATCCACGGCTTCGGCGGCCGCCACCATGTCCGGCTCCCAGGCCGCAACCAATCGCCGGTCCCCGGCCCGAAGGGCGGCGTTCCGTTGCCGCAATGCTTTTTGATAACGCCGCCAGTCATCCCGATAGGTGTGTTCCACGTGGAACACACCCCAATTGAGAAAAGCCCGGCGCCCAGCCGGGCCATCGGTCAGCAGTCGTTGCCCCTCGGTGTTGATGACCTGTATGGGCAACAGGCCCGCGGATTCCGATAACGCCTGCACGTCCCGTCCATCCAGGCGCGCCCGGGTGTGGCCCTGCTGGTATTGGACCCCCAACCGGTGCTCAGTCCTCGCAGCACGAATCTGGCCATGAACCAGGACCCGCTCAGCGCCCTTGGCCACCATTCGCGCCGTGCGGTGGGTGATGAAGCTACGCGAGCGGGCCAGGAAATGAATGCTTTCCAGAAAACTGGTTTTGCCGGCGGCGTTCGCCCCCTGTATGACGTTGGCACGCGGATCCAGATCGAGGGTGTCGTCCTGGAGATGCCGAAATCCCTGCAACGACAGGCGGTGAAGCCCGTCCTCCTCGTGGCAGGGGTTCATGGCTACAGCCGCATCGGCATCACGACATAGCGGGCGTCGCGACTCTTTTCACCCAGCACCAGCGCGCTGCTGTTGCCATCCCGGACATAAATGTGGACCGTCGCGTCATCGATAGCGGCCAGGGCATCCATCATGTAACTGGCATTGAAGCCAATTTCGACAGACTCACCATCAAAGGCCGCCGGGACTTCCTCAACGGCCTCTTCCTGTTCCGGGTTGTTGGACTGAATCTGAAGCTGATCGGCGTCAAATCCGAAACGAACCCCCCGGTATTTTTCATTGGAAAGGATGGACGCCCGGACCAGCGCCTTCCGCAGGGTTTCCCGATCAATCACCGCACAGGGGCCGTCCTCGGCAGGAATAACCCGCTGGTAATCCGGGAAACGGCCGTCGATCAGCTTGGAGGTGAAGCGGATATCCGGGAGAGACAGCTGGACATGGCCCGCGCCGAGCACCAGCTCCACCTCGCTCTCGCTGTTGTCGAGCAGCCGGAGCATTTCCTGGACACCCTTACGGGGGACAATCACTTGGGTCGGGGCTTCAATATCCAGGGTGGGAACAAGTTCGCTCATGGCCAGGCGGTGACCGTCGGTGGCCACTGCTCGCAACCGCTGAGGGTCCAGTTCCAGCAGGAGGCCATTGAGATAATAGCGGACGTCCTGCAGCGCCATGGCGAAATGACTCTTTTCGATAAGCCAGCGCAATTGTGCCTGGGGCAGCGAGACCCGATGGCTGGCTTCAACCGCGTCAACGGTCGGGAAATCATCCGGCGGGAGGGTGGTCAGTGTAAAACGGCTCCGGCCGGCCTTGACGGAAACTCGCTCGGCTTCCCGCGCGATGGCGACCCGACTGTCTTCGGGAAGATTTCGGACAATGTCCATCAATTTCCGCGCCGGTACGGTGACGCTGCCCGTTTCCTCGGAATCCAGTTCAACCTCTGCCCGGAGCTCGACTTCCAGATCGGTAGCGGTCAGGGACAGCTTGCCGTCTTCCAGGCTTAACAGAACATTGGAGAGCACGGGCAGGGTCTGGCGGCGCTCAACCACGCCAATCACTGACTGGAGTGGACGGAGGAGCTCATCCCGATCGATTTGGAACTGCATGGCGATATCCGATCTTTCTTCTGTTAGGAGTACATATTAAGACTTGTGATAGTAGTAAGGCAGCCCTTCAACGCGGGACAAGTCATTTAACTAACTGATTCAATGAGGTTTTCCATCGCTTGCAACCTGTGATTAGAGCGCCCTTTTTCTGGGTATCAACCGGGGACAACCTGTGGATGGAATCGGGGACAGATTTTGTGCACGGGTTATCCACATCATGATGACAGGGTTCTGGACAGGTTGTGATAATCCTCGTCCAGCCGGCCGTCCGCCTCCCGTAATTCCCGAACTTTGCGACAGGCGTGCATGACGGTGGTGTGGTCTCGACCACCAAAAGCTTCACCGATCTCCGGCAGGCTGTGGCTGGTGAGCTCTTTGGCAAGCGCCATGGCCAATTGCCGGGGACGGGCAATGGAACGGCTGCGGCGCTTGGAGAGCAGATCGGACAGACGGATTTTGTAGTACTCCGCCACGGTCTTCTGAATGTTTTCCACCGTCACCAGCTTGTCCTGCAGTGCCAGCAGGTCACGCAGCGCCCCCTTGGCAAAATCCACGGTGATGGCCGAACCGGTGAAATGGGCGTTGGCCACCACCCGCTTGAGGGCCCCTTCCAGCTCGCGGATATTGGAGCGGATCCGCTTGGCGATGAAAAATGCCACTTCCGGCGGCAGCGGCGTGCCCGCCTGCTCGGCCTTGCTCATCAGGATGGCGACCCGGGTTTCCAGCTCCGGCGGTTCAATGGCAATGGTCAGCCCCCAGCCGAAACGGGATTTCAGCCGCTCTTCCAGGCCGTTGACCTCCTTCGGATAACGGTCACAACTCATCACCACCTGCTGGTGGCCCTCCAGCAACGCGTTGAAGGTGTGGAAGAATTCTTCCTGGGAGCGTTCCTTGCGGGCGAAAAACTGGATGTCATCGATCAGCAGCGCGTCCACGCCCCGGTAATGGCGCTTGAACTCGTTGATGGCGTTGTGTTGCAACGCCCGAATCATGTCCGCGACGAACCGCTCTGAGTGCAGATAGAGCACCCGGGCGTCCGGCCGGCGGGCCAGCAGGTCATTGCCGATGGCGTGCATCAAGTGGGTCTTGCCCAGGCCGACGCCTCCATAGATGAACAGCGGGTTGTAAGCGGTCCCCGGGTTTTCGACCACCTGGAGGCTGGCCGCCCTTGCCAGTTGGTTGGACTTGCCTTCCACAAAGGTTTCGAAGGTGAAGTCGCGGTTGAGGTTGCTGCGGTTTGGCGTGGCGGCGGGTGTGCCGCTGACCACGGTCGCCGTGGGCGTATCCGGTGCCACCGGCGCGGGGCCGCTACCGCCCACTTCCAGGGCCAGTGTTGGCGGGCCGTCGGGATGCTGGGTTGCCAGCAGTTCCTGAATGCGGTCGTAAAAATGTTCGCGGACCCAGTCGCAAACAAAGCGGTTGGGGGCATAGAGCCGCAGCTGATGATCCGATTCTTCAGCCTGCAGGGGCCGAATCCAGGTGTTGAGCTGCTGGTCCGGCATTTCCCGTTCCAGGCGTTGCAAACAGCCTTTCCAGAATCGATCGACCAAGGATGCTCTTCCTCCAGATCCCGCGGGGTGGAGGCACGGCTAACACCAGTGCCCATTGCGTTGTCTCGAGTCTAACCGTTGCCTCCGAGTGGTACCAGAACCCGGTCACCGTGACGCGACGGGCCATTCGTTGACAGTGATCCTGGCGGCGGACTATTCTTATCGGCTGTTTTTTCCAACGATATCAACACAGACAAGGCGGCATCGTCATGAAGAGGACGTTCCAACCCAGCGTCATCAAGCGCAAGCGCAATCACGGATTCCGGGCCCGGATGGCGACGCGCAATGGCCGCAAGATACTCGCACGTCGGCGCGCCAAGGGACGGGCCCGCCTGACCCCATAGAACAGGTGACCGGCCAGGGCCCCGACAGCGGTTTTCCCCGATCCGCACGGTTGACCGAGAGCCGTGACTTTCATGCGGTTTTTGCCGGGGCCCGACGTTTCGCCGATCGCTACTTCACCATTCTGGCCGCGGCGGGGACCACTGACCGGGCAAGGCTGGGCCTGGCTGTTTCCCGCAAAGTGGCGCCACGAGCCATTGATCGCAATCGCCTCAAGCGGCTGATCAGGGAAAGTTTCCGGCACCAGCAGGGTTCACTACCGCCGGTGGATGTCGTGGTGATGGTCCGGCCCCTCGCAAGGCAGACGGAAAGCGCTACACTATCGGCAGCACTGGATCGACTCTGGCAACGGATAACCCGCGAATGCGCACCCTCCTGATCGCCCTTGTGCGGGCTTACAGATACTGCATCAGCCCGCTACTGGGCCCATGCTGTCGATTCCATCCCACCTGCTCAAGCTATGCCATTGAGGCCATTGAAACCCATGGCGCGCTGCGAGGCGGGTACTACGCCATCCGGCGCATTCTGCGCTGTCACCCCCTGCATCCGGGCGGTCTTGATCCTGTCCCGGAGCGAAAATCCACGAGTTCCCGTCGATGATGGATA
>Ga0207421_10007660_pt1 | contig 11433 bp, 11 predicted proteins | sample SodLakKL_010_SED_4_FD_187542 | JGI IMG/M metagenome (GOLD analysis project Ga0207421, IMG submission 187542) | Alkaline sediment microbial communities from Lake Tanatar, Kulunda Steppe, Russia - 8KL_010_SED (SPAdes) (version 2) | ecosystem: Environmental > Aquatic > Non-marine Saline and...
AATCCTTCTCCCTCCACCATCTGCGGAAGTAGCTCAGCTGGTAGAGCACAACCTTGCCAAGGTTGGGGTCGCGGGTTCGAATCCCGTCTTCCGCTCCAGGTTAAATTATGGATACGTCCGGAGACGGGCGTATTTTTTTTGTGGATTAAAGGAAAATGAGAAGCAAAGGCCAATATTATTTAACGAGGAGGGTTTTATATGGATAAAGTTTTTGTTACAAGAAAAATCCCGGAAGAAGGTTTGAAATTGCTCCGGGAAAATTGTGAAATTAAGGTGTGGGAGGGAGAAGTTCCCCCCACAAAAGAAGTTTTAATAGAAGAAATTAAAGATATCCAGGGCCTCCTCTGCCTGCTTACAGATCCCATCAATGCAGAAGTACTGGGAGCAGCCCAGAACCTCAAAGTTATCGCAAATTATGCCGTTGGCTACGACAATATAGATATCGAAAAAGCAAAAGAAAAAGGAATTGTGGTAACCAATACCCCGGATGTTCTAACCGAGGCTACGGCTGACCTCGCTTTTGCCCTTCTACTGGCAGCTTCCAGATCTATTGTTGCTGCTGATAACTATACCCGGGCCGGTAAGTGGAAAAGCTGGGGTCCCAAACTGTTTTTGGGGCAGGAGGTTTTCGGAAAAACTATGGGAATAATCGGAGCCGGGAGGATTGGTGGTGCAGTGGCTCGCCGGGCCCGGGGCTTTGACATGGAGGTTTTATATTATAGCCGCAGCTCAAAACCCCGTTTGGAAAGGGAAACTGGAGCAAAAAAGGTTGAACTGGAGCAATTACTCCAGGAAAGTGATTTTATCAGTATCCACACTCCCCTGAACCCGCAGACAGAAAATATGATTGGGCCCAGGGAATTTAGATTGATGAAAAAAACAACAGTCCTGGTAAATACAGCCCGGGGTGCGATTGTAAAGCAAAAGGCTCTTTTAGAAGCCCTGGAAAACAGGGAAATATTCGCCGCCGGCTTGGATGTTTTTGAAGAAGAACCAATTGATAAAAATGATCCTCTCCTGCAAAACCCGAGGGTCGTGGTTGCCCCCCATATTGGCAGTGCAACTTTTGCCACCCGGGATAAAATGGCCCAAATGGCAGCTCAAGATCTTTTGGCAGTCCTCGAAGGGAAAAAACCCAGAAATCCAGTAAGATAAAAAAAGGATATTATTGAATTAAAAAGAAATAGTAATTAGAAAAATGAATAGCTCATGCCGTCAGGTTCCAAGTGGATTAATAGGGAAACCTAATAGCCTTAAGGCTAAAGGGTGCGGACCCGCCACTGTAGTCAGGGAGTTTCCATCAGTAAAACCACTCGCTTTAGCGGGGAAGGTTGGTGGAAGCGGTGAACTGGAGCCAGGAGACCTGCCTGTCGGTACTGCAGCCAAGCCTTCGGGGAAAGGGGTGGTCTTATATTGTATTAACCCCAGGTTAAGGTTTGGGGTTTGTTCTTTGTACCGGACAGAAAATCAAAAGATCAGGAGGTTTATTTGATGAAAAAATTAATTCTAATAGTAATGGTTCTGTTTGTCGCCTTGGGTGGAACAGTTCAGGCTGGAACAATCGTTGATGATATTGGAAGGGAAGTTGGTTTGGAGACTGTCCCGGAAAGGATAGTTTCCCTTGCTCCAGCAGTAACGGAAATTCTCTTTGCGCTGGATCTGGATGAAGAAATTGTCGGAGTAAGCAATTACTGCGATTATCCTGAAGCAGCCCTGGAAAAACCGAAAGTTGGAGATATCAATGTTGATTTTGAAGCAATCGTAGAAAAGAATCCCCACCTGGTTTTTATGACTGCAGGAATGGATGAAGACCGGGAAAGAATAGAAGAACTGGGTTTCAAAGTCGCTGTGGTTGACCCGAATACTATTGAAGAAATAATTAACAGTATTGAATGGATTGGAGAGATAACTGGCAGGGAACAGGAGAGCAATGAACTGATTGCCTGGATAAGAGAAGAAATTGAATTTGTAAAAAAGAGAGCCCAGGAAGTAGAAACTACTCCCCGGGTTTATTATGAAGTTTGGGACAATCCTTTAATGACTGCCGGACCCAATACATTTGTTCACGATATTATTGAAATTGCGGGTGGAGAAAACATCGCTGGAAACCTGCAGCAGGAATGGGCCCCTTACAGTGTAGAAGACGTAATCGCCAATGATCCCGAGGTAATTATCGTTCCCTGGCAAGACGACCGGGTTTATGATAGAGCCGAATGGAGCGACATTACGGCTGTAAAAAATGAAAGGGTCTATTTTGTCAACCCGGATCTTATGGTTCGTCCCGGTCCCCGGATTATTCAGGGCCTGGAGCTGGTCTTAGAAGCCATTCTGGGTGAAGTGAAATAAAATGGGGGGAGAGCGCAGTCGCCGCTGGCTGGTTTTAATCTGCCTTGCTGCCCTTTTGTTAACGGGGGCCTTACTGGCAATGGCCTGGGGCAGTGTAAATATCCCCTGGCAAAAAATCCCAGCTATTTTATTTGATCCTCAAACCGAACACGCTTCCTGGAGGACAATTCTGATGCGGCTGCGCCTGCCTCGTATTCTGTTAGGAATGGTTGTGGGTGGGGCCCTGGGGATGGCTGGAGGAGTTTTCCAGGGGCTTTTGCGCAACCCAATGGCTGATCCCTACCTGGTGGGAATTTCAGCCGGTGCCGGGTTCGGGGCCATAATGGCCATGCTTTTTGGCTGGAATTTCACTATTTTAGGCCTGGGATCATTACCTTTCCTCGCTTTCGTGGGGGCCCTTACCACTGTTTTTGTTGTCTACAGGCTGGCCCGGGTGGGAGGTAAAGTACCGGTTACCTCATTCCTCCTGGCCGGGGTGGCGGTAGGCTTCCTGCTCAATGCCTTAATGTCTTTAATGATGGTAGGAATGGGTAGGGATTTGCACCGTGTTTTTTACTGGTTAATGGGAACCTTTTCCGGGAGAGGCTGGAATGAATTACGCCTTTTGCTCCCTTATTTTTCCCTTGGATTTATTTTGATCCTGTGGCAGCTTCGCAACCTCAACCTACTGGTTTTAGGAGAGGAAGCTGCCCTGCACCTTGGAGTTAACGTTGAACAAACCAAGTTGATCCTGATTACCGGGGCCAGTCTTTTGACTGCAAGTGCTGTGGCAGTGAGCGGTTTGATTGGCTTTGTAGGCTTAATTGTTCCTCATATTATGCGGCTTTTGATTGGTCCGGATCACAGATACCTTGTTCCTTTCTGTGGGCTTGCAGGCGGAGCTTTTTTAATGTGGGGAGACACCCTGGCCCGGTCCCTGTTTCCTCCCCTGGAGATACCAGTAGGTATTATTACCGCCCTGGCCGGGGGACCCTTTTTTCTTTACCTTTTGCGCCGTCACCAGGGACGATATTTTGGGCAGGGAGGGTAAATTAACATGGCACTTTACCGGTTAGAAGATGTAAGCTTTGCCTACGGAGAAGAACTTGTTTTAAAAAACATTGATTTAACCTTTGAAGAAGGAGATTTTATTGGCATTCTGGGCCCCAATGGGTCGGGAAAGTCAACCCTGCTCAAAGTAATGTCTGGCCTGCTTCATCCCCGTAAGGGCAAGGTTTTTCTCGGCGAAAGGGAAGTCCACAGGATCCCCCCGGGAGAAAGGGCCCGGAAAATCGGGGTTGTTCCCCAGGAGACATATCTGGATTTTCCATTCATGCTGGAAGAGGTTGTATCAATGGGCCGTTACCCTCACCTAGGATGGTGGGGAACTTTGCGGTACAAGGACATGGAATACGTGGAAGAAGCCCTTGCAACCACTGGACTTTTAGAATTGCGCCACCGGAGTATCTACCAGTTAAGTGGTGGAGAACGCCAGCGAGGTATTATTGCCCGGGCCCTGGCGCAGAATCCCCGGGTTTTGTTGCTTGATGAACCGGTTTCCAACCTGGACATTAAATACCAGCAGGGGATTTTTGAACTTCTCCTCAAGCTCAACCGGCAGGAAGGTTTGACGATTATCCTGGTTTCTCACGACTTAAACCTGGCCTCGCAATATTGCCAGAACCTGGTTCTCCTGGACCGGGGTCAATTGAGAGCGGTAGGTCCGGCGGAAGAAGTCCTTACCCCGGAAAATATTGGCCAGGTCTACCAGGTGGAGGTGGATGTTGAAAAGTGGTCTCCCCTGGAAAAACCCCGGATTAATCTCCGCTCTCCCAGGGAAGAAAATGGAAGTTCCAAAAAAATCAAACCAAGGAGAATCCACATCGTAGGGGGAGGAGGGTCGGCCTGGAGGCTTAGCAAAAGGCTTAACGCCATGGGACACATATTAAGCCTGGGAGCAGTAAATGAAGGGGATACAGACTCTGAAGGAGCGAGAGAACTGGGTATAGATTGTATCCGGGAAGTTCCTTTCCACCCCATTACAGAAGAAAAATTGGAGCAAACCCTGGAATTCATGCTAAACGCGGATCTGATTGTTATTTCCGAAGTGCCTTTCGGTCGCGGAAATCTTGGTAATCTAAGAATGGCTTTTGCAGCATTGAAAAAAGGGAAAGAGGTTTTTGTCCTGGATGGAGAGAATATTGCCAACAGAGATTTTACCGGGGGAGAGGCCAGTGAGCTCTGGCAGGAAATGAAAAAAAAGGGAGCCCGGGCGGTCAAACCCCCTGAACTGGAACAAATTTTGAAAGAGGGTGAATAATATGGGCGGGACAGGAAAACTGGAAAAAGGCCTTATCCAGGTTTATACAGGCAATGGCAAGGGAAAAACTACAGCAGCAATAGGGCAGGCTTTTCGGGCTGCAGGCCACGGTTTAAACTCCATCTTCATTCATTTTATGAAAGGTACCGGTTATGCCGGAGAACTATTTGCCGCTCCGCGACTATTTCCCCTGATAACCATGGAGGAATTCGGGCGAGGCTGCCGCTGGAGCTCCATGATCAAAAACGGGTATGTAGACTGCAGGGGCTGCGGGGAATGCTTTGTCAAAAAGGGAGAGGGAACCCAGGAAGATCGCGATATGATGGAACTGGCTTTAAATAGAAGCCGCCAGGTTCTCCGGGAAGGTAATCACGACCTGGTAATTCTTGATGAACTGGGTAATGCACTTTATTTTGAACTGATAACCCTGGAAGAAATCCAGGAGTTAATTGACCTCAAACCCGAGAACTGCGAGCTAATAATTACGGGAAGGTATATTCCCGACGAGGTACTACAAAGAGGGGACCTGGTTACCGAAATGAAACCGCACAAACATCCATTTGACCAGGGTTTAACTGGTCGCTGGGGAATAGAATATTAAAATTAGGTTTAACGGAGGGCTCATTCATGGGAGGTCTCATCATAGGTACAGCAGGCCATGTCGACCATGGTAAAACAGCCTTGATCGAGAAAATGACCGGAATTGATACCGACCGGCTCCGGGAAGAGAAAGAACGGGGGCTTTCAATAGACCTGGGTTTTGCCCCTCTGCGACTTCCTTCGGGGCGCCTGGCCGGTATCGTCGATGTTCCCGGGCATGAAAAATTTATGACTAATATGCTGGCCGGTGTGGCAGGAATGGATCTGGTCCTTCTTGTGATTGACCTTACCGAGGGTGTAATGCCCCAAACCAGGGAACATCTTGAAGTTATTGAACTACTGGAAATCAAAAAAGGGGTTGTTGTTTTAACCAAAGCTGACCTGGTGGAAAAAGAATGGATTGAATTAATGGAGGAAGAAGTGCGGGAAGAACTAGCCGGAACCGTTTTTGCAAAAGCGCCTTTTGTAATTACCTCAGCCCAGACCGGACAGGGTATTGATAAACTACTGGAAATTCTTGATAAAATTGCTGTAAGCCAGGAAAACAAAGAAAATGCCCCGCTCAGGCTGCCCCTTGATCGTGTATTTCAAATGCATGGGATGGGAACGGTGGTTACGGGAACATTAATTTCCGGGCAGGTAAAACCGGGAGTTGAAATTGAAGTTCTTCCCCGCAGGCTGCGGGGCAGGATTCGCCAGGTCCAGGTTCATAATGAGAAAGTGGAAAAAGCGGGAGCGGGCCAGCGGGTGGCCTTAAATGTACCCCTGGACCGAAAGGATTTAGCCCGGGGAGATGTAATTGCCACCCCAGGATTTTTCGAACCTACCCGGGAGATGGATGTTTTTCTCAACCTGATTGATGATTTTCCCCGCCCCCTGAAGGATAACAGCGCCGTTCATTTTCACCTGGGAACATCCCGCTGCCTGGGGAAGGTAAAATTTTACGGTGATAGACGAAAGCTGGACCCGGGAGAAGAAGCTCTGGCTCGCATTAAGCTTGATGAAGAACTGGTTGCGGGTTTTCAGGATCGCTTTATTATACGCTTTTATTCCCCTGTCCACGTAATGGGTGGGGGCAGGGTTTTAATAACAGATCCCCCGGAATACCAAAGACATGATAAAAAGCACGTCCGGCTATTGGAGAGAATGGTTTCCGGAAAATCCGAAGACCTTTTATTCCAGTTAATTTACCGCCGGGGAGTTATTCAGAAAGAAAACCTGATGCACCTGGCCCGGATTAGCGAGGAGGAAATAGAGCAAGGATTAAAAAAACTCGGGGACGAGATCCAGGAAATCCAGCCCACTTTTTTTGTTTCGCAGGACCGCCTGGAGGAATTTTACCAAAAATTTGCAGAAGAACTGAACTCCTATCACCGACTTTATCATCTTAGGCCTGGAATGCCGAGAACTCAGGCTGTTAATTTTGCCAGTGAAATAAGTGGCAGTGAAGAAGGGGAAAAGCTCCTGAACCTATGGATAGTAGAGGGAAGGGTAAAAGCAGGAGATCAACGGGTCGCCCTGGTTGATTTTCACCCCCGGGCGGAGAAAAAAGAAAAACAGCTTGCAGAACAATACCTGGAAAAACTAAGAGAAGGTGGTTTTTCACCTCCCCTGGCCTGGGAAATGGGGCAGAAAGCCGGAGAAATACTGGACTACCTGGCTTTTCAGGGGGAAATTGTTAGAGTAAATGAAGAGCTTTACCTTACAAAAGAAAAATATGAAGCAGCTGAAAGCTTGTTAACCAAATTTTTGCAGGAGCAGGGCAAGATTACTGTTGCAGAATATAGAAATTTGCTGGAAAGTACGAGGAAATATGCTTTACCCCTTTTAGAACACTTTGATGACCGTAAAATAACGAAAAGAAGCGGTGATGAAAGGGTTCCCGGGCCTGCTTTTGCTGCAAATAAGGAGAAGGAGTAGATAAAAATTGCCTTGAACAAGGCAATTTTTTATGTACAAAGGGGGATGACTGGAAAAAGAAGGCCTGAAATGCAGGACTTTCCCGGTAAATGTAGAAGTACAAAAAACCCTTAAGGAGGGAGATAGGGTCATGCCAAAAAACTACCGTCGGGCATTAATAATTTTTGCGATTTTTCTGCTGTACATAACCTTTCATTTTGCCCAGAATTATGTCTATTACCTCGACCGCCAGTCCGAATTAAAAACCCTGGAGCAAGAAGTAGTAGAACTGCAGGAAACTCGCTTTGAATACAAAGAAAAACTTGAATTCGCCCGCAGCTTGGAATATGTTGAAAAAGTGGCCCGTGAACAGCTGGGACTTGTAAAAGAAGGAGAAACTTTGATTGTTGTGATTGAAGAAGAATAAAAATTGACAGGCTCAGGCGTATTATGTATAATAAATTACGAGTTTAACCCAATTAATTTAGAGGAGGAGTTTTGCTAGTTATGTCAATCGAGGTTGGCAGGGTTGTCGAGGGCAAGGTTACCGGAATAACAGATTTCGGTGCCTTCGTGGAACTTGATAAGGGGAAAACCGGTCTTGTTCATATTTCCGAAGTTGCTCATACCTATGTTAAAGATGTTAACCAGCACCTGAAAGTAGATGACCGGGTCAAAGTTAAAGTCATTTCCGTTGGGGACGACGGGAAAATTGGTCTTTCCATTAAAAGACTCCAATCCCCTCCCAAAAAGGAAAGGCAACAAAACAAGAAAAAAGACCTTTCTTTTGAGGATAAGCTGAGCCGGTTTTTTAAAGAAAGCGACGAGAAGTTTCAAGAGCTCAGCGAGGACCGCGCGCCCAATAAGAAAAAAACTAATAATCGTTAATAGAGCTGATAATAAGCACCCCTGCAGGGGTGTTTTTGCTTGTCGGGATGGGAGGTTAATAAGTTGGATGATTTGAAAGCAGTTGGTTGGCAATTGCAGCGAGAAATTAACGCGGAATTCGAGGTGATTAAAAGGTGCTCTCTCGGGTACCCGCTGGGCATCTTAAATCAACCTCTCCCCGGGGGAATTGGTGGGCCTGTCTTTTCCACTCCCTGGTGGTTAACCTGCCCTCAATTGCGGAAGGATATTCACCTCCTGGAAGCCGAACACGCCCTGGACCGAATGTTTAGTCCCGAATTAAAAAATATTTACCGGGAGTACAGGAAAAAAGCAGCCCGGAAGAGATCTGAATTAATTCCCCGAGAACTACTGGAAGAAATGTACCAGAAAAAGCCTGACCTTTACAGGGAAATGGTGAGCCGGGGAGTTGCTGGAGAGAGCGGACCCGGCCTGAAGTGTCTCCATGCTCACTATGCCTTTTTTTTGTTATATCCAGATTACCCTCTGGGACAGGAGATCGGCCAATTATTGCCCGGAGATCCAGAAGAAAGGTGTGGAAGGTACTGTGAAAAGACCTGTAGCTGCAGTTGATATTGGATCAAATTCTATCCGGCTATTAATTCAAAAACCCACTCCCGAGGGGTGGGTTAATCTATTGCAGCAAAGGGAAATTGTCCGCCTGGGATCAAACCGGGATAAAGATGGGAAAATACCTCAGGAAAAAATCGAAAAAGCCATTGAAATTCTAAATTCTTATCGTAAAGAGGCAGAGAAGGTTAAAGCTCAAAAAACCCTTGCCGTGGGAACCGAAGCGCTCCGGAAGGCGAAAAACGGTCTGCAGATGAAGGCTACCCTGGAAAAACACCTGGGGGAAGAAATAAGAGTTATTTCCGGGAAAGAAGAAGCCGGCCTTTCTTACCTTGGGGCTGCAAAAGAATGGGCTGAGAAATCCCCCTGGGTCCTGGATATTGGAGGGGGGAGTACTGAATTAATTGGCCCCAGTGGCCAGGTAGAAAGTTTCCCCCTGGGAGCCCTTGAACTTTCGCAGCGTTTTGATGAAGGGAATTTCGGGGAAATGGAAGAGGATGTTGCCCGGAAATTAGACTGTTTTCTTGCTGCAAACTCCTTTTCCTTAATTATTGGAGTGGGAGGTACAATTGCCAATCTTGCTGCAATAAAGAAAAGGCTGGCCGTGTTTTGTGAAGAGAAAGTGCATGGGACAGAAATTGATGGGGCCTGGCTGCTCGCAATAATTAAAAAAATGAAAAGCCTACCCCTGACTGAGAGGGGAAAAATCATAGGATTAGAAAGGGGTCGGGAGGATATTATCATCCCGGGAGCAATAATTTTAAAGGTGGTCCTGGAAAATACCAAAAAGCAAAAGGTTATCTACAGCGGGCAAGATATTCTCCAGGGGATGATCTTAAAATGGGCTGGAGAAAATGGAATAAAATAGCGGAAAATGCCTCCCGAAGGAGGCATTTTAATTTTTACTTTTCAATTTTCCCCGGGTCAAAGCCCCTGATTAGAACAATAGGGGTTCCCGCGTCAGCTGAACCCGTGATCAGGTCTGCCAGACTGCCCAGGATACTCGTAACGCTGCGCGGAGTTGTTCCCAGGTCTTCCTGGGAAGGTGATTTTTCCGGGTCTTGTAAATGTTCGGCAATTTCCTCCCGACTCAGGCCCTTGCGGTAAAGGGTGTCAACCTGGAGTTTCAACTTGGAACCTGTCCTCAGTTTTGCCCGCCGCAGGTTTTCACTGGCTCCGATGGCAGGATGAGGGTCGGCTAATTCGTAAATGCCGGTATCGGGATCCTTGTAGGCTCCGTCACCAAAAATCAATGTTTCTACTTTTTTCCCGGTGTCCTCTTCGATCTTTTTTTTGATAATATCGGCGCTCAGGTCAGCATCTTCGGGCAGGAGCTTCAGGATACCCCGGTCAAAGTCAGAAACATTGGATCCAATAACTCCCCAGGGAGGGGGGCCAATATCTTTAAGGGAAACGACAGGAACCATGCCTCCGAAAGCGTGAAAAAGTTCTCTCCTTTTTTCAGCTTCGTGAACCTCTCCCAGGCAAACCCCGTCAATAAAGCCGAGGTCATATACCCGGAGGGGATTGTTTGTATAAATTACATCCCCCCGGGCTCCGCCCTTTTTGATCATATCCAAATATAGCTCTCTATAATCGACCCCGGTAATGGGGTGAGGAAAAGTTCTTTCGCCCAGCTCGTCGCTGAAGATAATATCGGGTTCAAGGTAACTATCCCGTTGAGGTCCGTAATCAAGCACTTCTGTTTCCAGATCGGGGTTTGCAAGAAGCTGATGTGCATCGGCGAGTGTTAACTCCTGGTGCTCTAAATTGACTGCTATGGCCAGGGCCTTCTGGGCCTTTGGAACATCTTTTTGAATGCCAACGGCTTTTTTGGCAGCCCTTTGTATGTCGGCAAAGCTAACCTCTACCACGGCAAGTTCCCCTTGAGGTGTGCGAACGGTAAGGTCGGCAATCCCCTGTCCAGTAATTTTCCGTATACTTTCAATGTTATAACCCAGTTCCTGTAACTTAAGAGCAGCTAAAAGCTCCCGGATAAGCACATTAAGCTGAGGAGTATTGCCTCTGGCCTCGCGGAGGCTTTTGAGGGTTTGCTTAAAACGCAACCTGGTGTTGGCGAACTCTTCATCCATAACCCGGTTGCCCACTTCATCGAAGGGGATAGAAAGCTGGACAATTACCTTTCCGCCTCTGGTTGCAAGAGAAATGGCCTTAAGGATTAAAGAAAATCGGTTCCTGCTGGCAATGGGGCTGATTACAGCGACGGTGCTTCCGGGTTTCAATTTTAATTTTTCCTGGATATCCTGGGCAATTTCTTCACAGCTTACATAGCGGTTTTGTGAACGTGCCACAACGGCTTCCGTAACACAAATGATATCTCCATCTTTTACTATAGATTTAACAGCATCGGATGTAATGGCTGCAATGTCATCATGGGGAACAATAAGACCGGTTTTTATACCGATTGCGGCAACTCCGGTATTCTGGGGTAGAACAAAATCATCCATAATGTACCCACCACTCTTTCTTTGGAATTGCTTTTTCCACCTAACATTATAGCAGGAATAAAGAATAAGGGAAAGAAAAATACATTTAGAAATGGGGAAAATAAAGTAAAAAATGGCAAAAGATCCTTTAGGTCCTTTGCGGGGGTATTTTATAGAACACTGGGAATGTAAAGAAGAAAGAAAAAAGGAGAAAAGGCCCGGCCAGCAGGAGAAAAGAGAAATTAAATTGTTACCCTTGACCCAAATCCCTATTTGTAATATAATAGGGAGGCGAAATTGCGGGGTGGAGCAGTCTGGTAGCTCGTCGGGCTCATAACCCGGAGGTCGTTGGTTCAAATCCAACCC
>Ga0207421_10007661_pt1 | contig 11433 bp, 8 predicted proteins | sample SodLakKL_010_SED_4_FD_187542 | JGI IMG/M metagenome (GOLD analysis project Ga0207421, IMG submission 187542) | Alkaline sediment microbial communities from Lake Tanatar, Kulunda Steppe, Russia - 8KL_010_SED (SPAdes) (version 2) | ecosystem: Environmental > Aquatic > Non-marine Saline and...
GTTCGAGTACTTCAACGACGCCGATTCGGAGGTGCGAAAGGCCCTCAGGATCCGCGTGATCGAGGGCGATCGCCCGGGGAGCAACTACATCGCGGCGGAACTCCACCTGCCCGTCGAGGAAGCGAACGCGATTGCGGAGGAGAACGGTTGGGCCATTCGCTTTGTCGAGGAGGGCACGGCATGAGGGACGGAAGCCTGCTGTTCACCTCCGAGTCGGTCTCCGAGGGTCATCCGGACAAGATCGCCGACCAGATCTCGGACCGGATCCTGGATGCCTTCCTGGCCCGGGATCCGGATGCCCGCGTCGCCTGCGAGACCCTGCTGGCCGACCAGTTCGTGGTGGTCGCCGGCGAGTTCCGCACCCGTGACGACGCGATCTTCCGCGACATCGAGTCGGCCGCCGAGAGCATCGTGCGCCAGACCCTCGCCGACATCGGCTACACCGACGCCGCCACCGGCATCGACCCCCGGCGCTGCCGGGTCCAGGTCGCGTTCAACCACCAGGCGCGGGAGATCGGCCGGGGCGTGGACCGCGAGGGCGGTGAACTCGGTGCCGGTGACCAGGGCCTGATGTTCGGCTACGCCTGCGACGAGACGCCGGAGTTGATGCCGCTGCCGATCAGTCTCGCGCACGCCCTGATGCGCCGGCAGGCGGCGTTGCGTCGCTCGGGAGACTTCCCGTGGCTGCGTCCCGACGCGAAGAGCCAGGTCACGGTGCGCTACATAGACCGAGTGCCAGTTGGGGTAGAGAAGGTCGTGCTATCGACCCAACATTCCGAGGACATCGACACGCCGACCCTGCGCGAAGAGGTTCGTCGGCACATCATCGAGCCCGTGATCCCCGAGCGCCTGCGCAGCGGGCCGTTCGAGGTGCTGGTTAACCCCACCGGACGGTTCACCGTCGGCGGGCCGAAGGCGGATACGGGGCTGACCGGGCGCAAGATCATCGTCGACACCTACGGTGGCGCCTGCCCGCACGGCGGCGGGGCCTTCTCCGGTAAGGATCCGAGCAAGGTCGATCGGTCGGCGGTCTACATGGCTCGGTACATCGCGATGAACCTGGTCACGGCCGGGCAAGCAAAACGCTGCCAAGTACAGATCGCCTACGCGATCGGCACGGTGGCGCCGGTGTCGTTCCTGATCGATACGCAGGGGACCGGAGAGCTTCCGGACGAGCAGCTTGAGACGATGGCCAGGGATGTGTTCGCTCTGGCATCACAGGGAATTGCCGACGCGCTAGACCTGCGCCGGCCGATCTATGTGCCGAACGCGGCGTACGGGCGCTTCGGGCGGGCGGACCTGAGCCCGCCCCGGGAATGACCGGACCCAGCTCGTCTGACCGGAAGGTTGCGAAATAATGCCGCAGTTGTTTGGCAGCACAGCACGCAAGGGTCTGGAGCAACAGTACCCGATCAGGTCCTTGCCCTCGATCAGCGGCAGCGCTTGAGTCCCTTAAGTGTCGTGCTGGGCATCAGGGGACCAAGTCTTGATCTAGGACGGGGTCCGTCAGTCCTGAATCCGTGATGATCTCTCCCGCGGGCACTGTCCAACCTGGAATCACGCACGGTGCGGATGCACCGGCCGCCAGAACCTGCGGCCGCGATGGCCGTGAAGCGCAATGGGTAGTCGGCGGTGGGGTTGCACGGTCAAGAGTTGGGCCACCAACGCTGCGCAGGCCACAGGCGGCCGACCGGATCGGATGCGGGCGCAGCCAACAGGTTGGGTCGGGCGCCAGGCTATCCGCTGGCGCAGGCTCGCAGTCGTTGGCGGACGTGCTGAGAGGCCGTGAACCCCATAATGTGCGATGAAGCGCAGCCATGGCTGCCGGACATCGCCGGCAGCGCGATCAGTTTCTGCATCATCGTACGCACGCGCCGGCGCTTGACAGGATGGCGCGCCGGCGAGCCCGGACCCGTCAGGCCGTTACGCTCGATCCAGCGCAGCACGTTGTAGACGAAGGAGCCGACGGCCATGACCAAGGTGTCGGTGTCGAGCTTGCCCGAAGGCAGCCGTTCCAGATCCAGGTCGGTCTTGAACTCGGAGTGCAACTGCTCGGAGGTGGCATGATAGCGGCACAGATCGATGATGGTCACGTCAGGCAGACCCAGGCAGGTCCACCAGCCCTCGATCTCCAGTTCCGGTACCAGCAGGGCGGTGTGGTCCCCGGGCGGTCGATGCTCCGCGCGATCGCGCGGGTGACTCGGCGATGGGTGTAGGCCGTGTCCTGACCGGTCCGGGTCTCCGTCACCGAGAAGGAGCCCACCCCTTTTGCCGGAGCTAGGATGATCGCAGGGCATCGCCGCACCCAAGTCCTCGGCCTGCGCCAGCACCTTGGCTGGATCGGTATGGCGTGGGTTCCACTTGATCAGGAAGTCGATCCGCTCGATCTCGGCACGCAAGCGGTTCTCCAGCTCATCGTGGCCGCTGTCCAGGCGCAACAGCAACGGCGCCGGGGTCAGTGACCGCGCCGCCGGCAATACCCGGTCGAGCACTAAGCTGAATCCCGACTGGCCGTTCTAGCTGTCCCGTTTCATTTCGCTGGTCAGCCCCAGCCTTCTTCGGCGAATTAGGCGGACATCACCCCGTGCCCATCGAAGCTCCGGTAGGAATACACCGCGCCTTTCTTGCGCGTCCCCGAGTTCTCCGGGGCAAACAGGTCCCTGTCCAGTCCGACATGCCCCGTACACAGCGGCGTGACCGCCATTTGTACGCGCTCCAGCAAGGCTTGGTTCGCGCCGTTGAGGGCGCGCGTATAGCACGTCGCGAAGGCATCCATGCGTTGGCGCAGCCGTGCCGCCGAGATGCCCCGCTCGAGTCCCCGCGCCGGTAGGGGGTGCGGATCGGACCGCGCCATGGTCCGCTTCGAAATCGCTCTTGCCCAGCGTCAACAGATCGAGGTAGCTGGTCAGCATCTCGGCATGACGGGACCCCGAGAGGATCCGAGTTCACCCCCCCCCCGTCGCTTCCAGTTGTGCGCCCCGAATCGCCTCGCCCAGCAGCGCAAGCCCGGCATTGGCGGTGGAAATACTCCATTCGGGACTGTTCCAGGCGCGGTGGCTTGAGGCCATTCGGCATCCATCCCGTTGGTGCAGGACAGTCACGCGATCAGCATATTCATAGCATTGTTTATGCGCCATTATTTGGAAATATAATGCGGATCCGTCACGGATTCAGGTCAGTGCAACCGGAAACCATCCAAACGCCGCGGGCACCATGGATGTCAGCCGTTTCCTTCGCTAGGGTCCCGCATTCGGCGGTCATCCTCAGCATGGGTTCCGCTTGCCCCCAGCCGCACCAGCAAGACTGCCCCATCTTTCAGCACGGCTTCCCGCGGCGTCGAAATATGCATCGCCCGGCTCGACCAGAACGTGTCGGTGACAGGGAAGCGCGTCGGGTTCCGGTATGATTGCCTGAACCACTTCAAATTGCCGCAGTGGATGCCGCGGCACTAACGGACCAGCGACTCGGCTAGGAAGCAGTTCGCATGCGCAGCAATGCGGTTATAGAAAGACAAATACCCGAGAAATTCCCTCGGACCTTGGCGCTCCAGCGCCAGCGCACACCCGTTAACCAACGAATGACGGAAGGAAAAACCCACCATGCATAAGATTCATTCCAAAAGCCCGGAGGCACAGTCCGCCAATGCGGCCGCCGATAATCTGGCCAAACTGACCGCCCTGTTCCCGGATATTTTCACCGAAGGTCCAAGGGGCGCCGCCATCAATGTAGATGTGCTCAAGTCCTTGGTGGGCGACATGGCGGTAACCGAAACCGACGAGAAGTATGGCCTAAACTGGCCCGGAAAGGGCCGAGCGCGAAAGTTGGCACTTGCGCCCAGCACAGGGACCTTGCTTCCATGTCCCACAAAAAGCATTGATTGGCAAACGACCAAGAATCTTTTCGTCGAGGGTGACAACCTCGAGGTATTAAAGTTATTCCAAAAGAGCTACTCGGGAAAAATCAAGCTGATCTACATTGATCCACCATATAACACTGGCAGGGATTTCGTCTACCAAGACAGCTTTCAAGAAAACATCAAGAGCTACTTAGAGCTGACAGGCCAGATTTCAGGAGGAAAAAAAATAACTAGCAACACCGAGGCGGGCGGCCGATTTCATACGAATTGGCTTAATATGATATACCCCAGATTAAGATTAGCCCGATCTCTAATGAAAGATGACGGTGTTCTGTGCGTAAGCATCGATGATAAAGAAGTGATGAACTTGCGCCTCATTTGCAACGAGATTTTTGGCGAGGAGAATTTCGTCAGCACATTTGTGTGGCAGAAGAGAGTATCACCCGATGGCGATGAGAAACATGTTACGTCTACACACGATTACGTGGTGTGCTACATGAAGCATAAAGAGGCGCACAAAGTTAAAGGGTTCTCTCGCACGGCAATGCAAGACGATCGGTACACTAATCCTGATGAGGACCATCGGGGGCTCTGGACATCCTCGGACCTTACAAGAAGAGAGTATCGCGAGCACGACTTTTATGAAATCACTTTGCCGAGCGGAAGAAAAGTAACGCCAGCCGCAGGCCGTAGCTGGAGCGTCCCGGCCGCCCGCTTCAAAGAGCTAGTCAACGACAACAGAATCTGGTTTGGCCCAGATGGTGATTCAATGCCTAGAAAAAAGCGCTTCTTGAGCGAAGTCGCGGGCCGAGTAGTGCCGGTGACTTGGCTTACAAGAGAGTTGTCCGGCGACAATCAAGGCGGCAAGCGACATTTGAAGAAGTTGTTCCCTGAGGTCATGGATATCTTCGAAACTCCAAAGCCTACCGAGCTTATTCGCACGCTGGTGAGCATGTTCTGCGAACCGGACGACACGGTGTTGGACTTTTTCGCGGGCACCGGTACGACAGGAGAAGCGGTGCTTTCCCTGAATGTATCGGAAAACGCAGCAAGGAACTTCATCCTTGTGCAAATGGCAGAGCCAATGAGCAGGACTGGGTTTAAAACAATAGCTGATTTGACTAAGGAGCGCCTAAAACGCAGCGCCGTCGAACTCAAAAAAAAGTGCCCGTCTTTTAGTGGAGACACAGGTTTTCGCGCGTTTAGCCTCGGTTTTTCTAACATAAAACCCTGGAATCCTAATCCTGAAGACCTGAAGGCGGCGTTGATTAGCCACGAGGATAATATAATAGAGGGCCGCACTGAGCTGGACATCCTTTACGAGTTGCTTCTCAAACTAGGTCTTGAGTTGTGCGTTTCTATCGCTCACCGCACAATTTGTGGAAAAAAAGTCTACGCTGTTGGGGACGGCGTCCTTTTGACGTGCCTAGCGACATCGATATCCGGCGCAGAAGTAGAGGAGCTGGCGAACGGTATCGTGGCGTGGTACAAAGAGCTAGCGCCCGTGGGTGACACTTCCTGCGTGTTCCGCGATTCGGCTTTTGCAGACGACGTGGCGAAGACACGCATGGCCACGATCCTAGTGCAGAATGGCATGCCACACGTGCGAAGCTTGTGAGGCACAAGTCATGAAACTTTACTTCGACGCGAATCTCGAATATCAGATGCAGGCGATTGAGGCCGTGTGTGACCTTTTCCGTGGTCAGGAAGTCTGCAGGACCGAGTTTTCCTTGATGCCCTTGCCAGAAAATCAACCGATGCTGGAGGGGATTGAGGAAGAGCTCGGCGTGGGGAATAGCTTGAGGCTACTAGATGATGCAATATTGGAGAACCTGCGCGATGTGCAGTTGCGAAACGGGTTAGCGCCTTCCGGTTCTCTGGCATCTGGTGACTTCACGGTTGAGATGGAAACCGGAACAGGCAAGACTTATGTTTATCTTCGCACCATTTTTGAACTAAACAAACGTTATGGATTTACTAAATTTGCGATCGTGGTCCCCTCTGTAGCCATCAAGGAGGGTGTTTACAAGTCGCTCCAAATCACTCAAGACCATTTCAGGGGTGTTTACGCGGGAACGCCGGTCGAGTTCTTTATTTATGACTCAAGCAAGCTAGGCCAGGTGCGCAATTTCGCAACGAGCGCCAGTGTTCAAATAATGATAATTACGGTCGGCTCGATTAATAGAAGAGACGTCAACAATCTTTACAAGCACAGTGAAAAGACCGGCGGGGAGAAACCAATTGACCTGATCAAGGCAACCAAGCCGATTTTGATTGTTGATGAACCGCAGAGCGTTGACGGCGGGCTCAACGGAGCCGGCAAGACGGCCTTAGATGCCATGAACCCACTTTGCACGCTTCGCTACTCCGCCACCCACGCCAACGAGCATCACATGGTTTACAGACTGGACGCCTTGGACGCTTACGAACGTAGGCTTGTCAAGCAGATCGAGGTGGCGGCGGCAACCATAGAAGGCGCACACAACAAGGCCTTTGTGCGGCTGCTGTCCGTAAGCAATAAGCGAGGCCGCATTAGCGCTAAGGTGGAGTTGGACGTCAAGGCCTCTGTGGGTGTGACGCGGGCGGTGATGTCGGTCTTCGACGGCGATGACTTGCAGCAGAAAACGAATCGACCAGTGTACGCGGGCTTCCACATTGGAGCGATCAGTTCGGTGAAAGAGGAAGAGTTTTTAGAGCTCCGATTTCCCAATGGCGAAGCTATACTTGCCATTGGCGAGTCCTACGGCGATCAGGATGCATTGTCGGTGCATCGGCAAATGATCCGGCGCACTATTCGCGAACATTTTGAAAAGGAAAAGGCTTTCGCGTCAAAGGGCATTAAGGTTCTGTCGCTATTTTTTATTGATACGGTGGACCGATACCGTCGATACGACACTGAAGGCAACGCGGTCAATGGCGAGTATGCCGAGATCTTTGAGGAGGAATACCGCCGAGCGGCCAAGCTTCCTACCTATCAGAGTCTCTTTGTGAACCACGAACAAGGCGTTGCCGCAGAGAGAGTTCACGGCGGCTACTTCTCCATCGACAAGAAAGGCGGTTGGTCGGACACTTCCGACAACAACGTCGGGGCCCGCGAGAGCGCAGAACGGGCGTACAATCTAATTATGCGGGACAAGGAAAAGCTGCTTTCATTCGACACGCCATTAAAGTTCATCTTTTCTCATTCCGCGCTCAAGGAGGGCTGGGATAATCCCAACGTCTTCCAGATCTGTACGCTACGCGAGATGGGATCCGAACGCGCGCGGCGCCAGACCATTGGGCGCGGGCTGCGTTTGTGTGTTAATCAAGAAGGTCAACGTGTACACGGGCACGAGATAAACAGATTGACCGTAATCGCCAAAGAATCCTTCGAGCAGTTCGCTGAAAATCTGCAAAAGGAGCTTGAAGAGGACACGGGAATTCGGTTCGGCGTCGTCGAGGTGTATCAGTTCGCTCCTATTTTCGTGCAGAGTGCAGAAGGAAAACCACAGCCGCTAGGTGTTGAACAGTCCAGGGTCCTCTGGGATCACCTTAGGGAGGCGGGGTTTATTGATACGACGGGGAAGGTTCAAGATTCATTGAAGACGGCGCTCAAGGAGAGGACGCTCACATTGCCAGAGTCCTTCGAGACTTATAATGACCAGATCCTGGCGGTATTGCGCAAGGTTTGCGGGCGCCTCGAAGTCAAGAATGCAGACGAGCGGATTACGGTCCCGTTGCGCAGTAACAAGAAAGGCAAGGCCATTTACCTCACCGACGAGTTCAAGTCTTTGTGGGATCGGATCAAGTATTTGACAACCTACCGAGTGGAGTTTGATAACGCTAAACTTTTGCAGGCCTGTATTTCAGCGCTGAAGGAGGGGCCGACCATCCCAAAGGCACGTCTGCAGTGGCGAAAGGCAGACATTGGAATCGGCAGAGCCGGCGTTGAAGCCACGGAAAAGAGAGGCTCAGCGACAGTAACTCTCCACGAGAGCGGCATTGAGGTTCCCGATCTGCTTACAGAACTCCAAAACCGTACCCAGCTTACGCGGCGAAGCATCGTGGCGATTTTGATTGGCAGCGAAAAACTAGAAGAATTTAAGGCAAATCCGCAGCAGTTCATTGAGAGAACTGCCGATGTCATCAATCGCTGTAAGCGCAAGGCTTTGGTGGTCGGTATCAAGTACCAAACACTTGGTGACCAGTATTTCTATGCGCAAGAGCTGTTTGTCGAGCAAGAGGTCACTGGGTATCTCAAGAACATGCTGATGAATACGAAAAAGTGCGTCTACGAACATGTGGTTGTGGACTCTTCAATAGAACGCAAGTTTGCGTGCGCATTGGAGAAGAACGAGGCGATTAGGCTTTACGCCAAGCTGCCTGGCTGGTTTCAGATCCCAACTCCATTGGGAAGTTACAACCCGGATTGGGCGGTGCTCGTTGAAAGAGATGGTGCACCGAGGCTATATTTGGTCGTTGAGACGAAGGGGACCCTAAATACGGACGCTTTGCGAGCAGAAGAAGCGGCCAAGATCAGATGCGGTCGGGAACACTTCAAAGCGCTGGCTGTAATGGAGAACCCCGCGCGATATGAACTCGCCCGGACCTTGGGCGACGTCCTGGCGCGCTATTAATCATGGCTGGTCAGAGGGCTTCCGAAGATGCCAAGTATAGAAAGGTAGACGAATTGGCAGTGCTCCCGGCGGCCGATGGAGATTCGCTGGTGGGGGGGGGGACGTGGACGTTGAAAAGAACAGGAAAACACGAAATCTAAGGCAAGGACTTCTAAGTGGTGGGCACAAACCAGATGCGTAAACTACTTTCTATTTTTAGTGGCGCCGGGGGGCTGGATCTGGGGTTTGAAATGTCTGGCCACTTCGAGACGCTGGCCGCGATTGAGGTGCAAAAGGAATTTCATGAGACCTTAAGTACAAACAAGCGAAACGGCTACCTCGCAAAAGCCGCTGTGATCAGCGCCGACCTTCGCCATCTGGACCCGGAAGAAATATCTAGAACCTATTTCCCGAAGGGTGAAGTGGATGGGATTATTGGCGGACCTCCTTGCGAGACATTTAGCATTTTGGGGGCGCAGCGTGGAACGTCAGACCCGCGAGGAATGTTGGTCTATGACTTTGTCAGGTGGGTTACAGCTATTAAGCCAGTGTTTTGCCTGATGGAGAACGTTCCGCCACTGGAAAAGCTCGCCAATGGAACGGTGCTACAAGAGTTAATAAAAGAATTGAATGAAAACGGGTATATGGTCACGGTTGGTGTTTTGAATGCGGCAAGCTTCGGCGCGCCCACAAAGAGAACACGATTTTTTATATTGGGGTGTCGTCACTGCAGGATTGAATTCCCGGAGGTGACCCATGGGGGTGGATCAAATGGCCGCTTCGCTGTGCCATTCCGCACTGTTAGTGATGCATTCGCGGGATTGCCGCCACCGTCGGCCTCGGAACACGCGTTCCCTAATTGGCATCGGCAAGTTATTCATACCCCAGCGGTCGTACGTAGGTTTGCTGCACTCAAACCGGGTCAGCGTGATAACATCAGGAAGCGAACTCGTATCAGAATGGACGCGCCTAGCCCTGCCGTATTCGCTGGGAATCTTAAAGGTGCGAGGACCCATATACATCCAACAGAGCCGCGCGAACTCACAAATCGGGAGACTGCCCGCTTACAGGGATTCCCGGACGACTATCAGTTTTCGGGGGGGAGAGTGGCTGTATGCAAACAGATCGCGAACGCTGTTCCGGTCCCGCTCGCGCGGGCGTTGGCAGAGCGTATTGCTCATACGTTGAATACAAGGAATAGACATGCCTAGGAAACACGGCACGCTTATTCCAAGAAAGGCCAGTACATTAGCGCCGCCGGCAAGGGTCTGTTCCGCTGCCTTGGCGGAGTTCCGGGGACTGTTGAATTTCAGCGCAAAAAACGTAAAGACCATCGCAGGTCTACGCGAGCGGTACGCAGGAGCTTGCAGTGCCTACTACGCCTTGGCAGCGCTCACCCGCCGTCGCGAAAAGGCTGTAGAGCATCATGAAGCATTGAGTTTGCTTTTTCCGATGCGTTCAAGGATCGAACGGGCTATGTTAAACGACTTACAGGCGTCCTTTTCAGCCGACGAGATACTAAAACAGGCGTTTGGTGGGGCGTTTTTTGGCGCTAGCGCGAAACAAGGGGTGAGCATTCGTTATGCTTTGGCTTCGTGTATCCCGACCCTCAGCTGTGGAGGCCTTTGCTACGCACATGACGGTCGTGACCGGGAGTTGAATCATCTCCTTAGGGGCGTGCTTAACTGGTGTGTTGGGGTTGTCTTTGAGGAAGGGGGCGCTGACACGCGGCGTCGCGTAATGAAAATGATTGAGCCTGTTGTTGCAAAGGGGATATGCTTGGCCCGAAGAGAGGTGGGTGTGGCGGAGATGGGGGGCGTCATGCGCGCCCCGCGAATACGATTTGCGCATGTGGGCGAAATGGCTGCCACTCCCGAGTTCGCGAATGCGCTTGCAGCGGAAATTCACCGACAGGACCCTGAAGTAATATGTGTCGTTTACACGAGACATCCGAACGCGAATCTTCTATCGCCCGAGGAGTTCGTCATTAATTTTACTCTTGAGTCGGATGAGGATAGCCGGTCGCGTTTCGTTCCCGGTGGGGCAAGGGTCGTGGGAAGTGCTTGGGATGGATCATTTGTGAAAAGAGCGGCAATTAATTTTCTTGAGCATCACGTAGAGAAGAAGAGCAACGAACCGTTATTTTTGACCGCTTGTCCTGTTACCGTAGCAGCGAAGAATGTACATAGCTGCGACGCGGCGAAGTGTGAGCGGTGTTTTAGGGTTGTAGGAGAAATAGAATAACGCGTTGTTGATCGGATGGTGGCGCCGCTTGTGCCTTCAGCCGGGTAGAGCCGTTTTCAAAGGGGCGGCTATGCTTCCCGCAGGCAGCCTCTCTAGCATCGCGTTTGCTCTTTGTCTGGCGCAGGTTATGAGGGGACGTAAGGATTCAAGCAGCGCTTAGGGGTCACGTAATCGCCGGAATCTTCATCAGCAGCTGGAGATGTCGGTTCGGGTTAGTCTTCGCCTAAGGCGCGATGCCAGCAAACGGGGAAACGTGTCGCGGGTGATATGAGCAAGATAGGTTATCCTTGGTCACTTTTGCATTTCAGCGGATCCGCTTCAGCCGATAGTGCGAAAGAAGCGGATGGCTCGTTTGCAGCGATTGAGGCGGCATCGATGGCAGGCTCGTCGATAGTGTGTACAAATTGTGAATTGTCCTCGCACCTTTGGAGATGCCTCAGGGAGTGCGTGAACCCGAAGGCATCAAAGCGGCGGAGCGGGTTGGATGGTACGCCGACATCATTTTTGCGATTCGGTCTGCACTTGGGGCGGGTGGAGAATCGGTATTTGGGGGACCCCACACAACCGGAGCGAAAGGAGCAGTTGTGAGCAAGACAGGAAAAACTATTCAGGATATGAACGCCGAAGAGCTGTTCGCCCTGAGTTAAGCTCAGATCTGGTGTACGGGAGGTAGGAAGGGTGGCGTATCCTGTTGGCTGATCTCTCGCCAGATCACAGCCAACAAAAGGAAGGATACGC
>Ga0207421_10007662_pt1 | contig 11433 bp, 9 predicted proteins | sample SodLakKL_010_SED_4_FD_187542 | JGI IMG/M metagenome (GOLD analysis project Ga0207421, IMG submission 187542) | Alkaline sediment microbial communities from Lake Tanatar, Kulunda Steppe, Russia - 8KL_010_SED (SPAdes) (version 2) | ecosystem: Environmental > Aquatic > Non-marine Saline and...
TTTTGGATTAATCTACATTCACAACAGCCGTTAGGCGGGTAGTGTTCCCGCAAATTCAAATATAATTTAATTGTTTGAAATTGAGAATAGTCGATAGTCGAAAGTCGAAAGTCGAAGGTCGAAGGTCGAAGGTATAAGGTCTCTCATATTCGGGTGCCAATGCTGTTATCAGACTGAGAAATCACCCTCTATTCAAAGATCAGCTACCAAAAATCTCTCAACTCTCTAAACCGATTAGCAAACAATTAACTCAAATAAAAAGGCGGCCCCACCGAAGCAGGAACCGCCTTTTTTATTCTATTTGATTATATCAAACCTTAGTCTTTTTTGGCAACCTCGCGGGCTTCCTGAATGCGGCGATCCAGCAGATCGTACAACTCGCTGGTATAAAAATTTTCGTCCTTGCGCTTTTCCAGGTCTTTCAGGATTTCATCCAGACGGGAAAGCAGTCTTTTGGACTCGAAAGATTCCGACATTTCAACGTAACGGGCCAGCATCTTGCGGTCTTTTTTGAAGGCTTTTTCGAAGTGGCGGTACGCCTGCTTGGAATGCTCAGGCAGGGCGCTCATTACCAGACCCATGTTAAATTCGGATACGGTACTGCCGCCTTCAAGGGTGCGTGATTTACGGATATCGGCAAGGGCCAGTTCGGCTTCACCCTCGAAAAAGTAGGCCAGACCGCGGGAAGCCAGGGCTTCTACGTTGGCATTATCTTCCTCAAGCGCTTCGGTGTAGGCTTCAATTGAGCCTTTGTAATCACCTGAATCGTAGAGCGTTTTAGCTTTGAGCATAATGGCTTCATCGCTCTCCGGCCCCAGCTCCAGGGCTTTGTCCAGATCGGCAAGGGCTTCTTTCCACTTTTTGTCGTGGCGGAGGATGGCGGCCCGCTCTACGTAAGCGTCCACATAGGAATCATCGATTTCGATGGCCTTGTTGATGTCGGTATTGGCGCTTTCCCAATCACCGAGCAGGCCGTGGGTTGTGGCACGGAATTTCCATGCGGCTTCAAATTCAGGATTTGCCTCTATGGCAAAAGTAAAGGCATCGAGGGCTTCGTCGAACTGCTCATCGCGCTGTTCGGATGCTCCCAGGATAAACCAGTCTTCGGCATCGCGCTCGTCGTTCTTCTTGGCGGCGATTTCCTTAAAAAGAGACTTCAGGGCCTTTTCCTGCTTTTTGTTCAGCTCGCGGTTGTCCAGCAGATACGGCAGCAGTGCTTCTTTATTCATAACGTGCTAATATCAGTTTCTTAAGATTAAACTTGAAAAAATTCACAAAAACCATACTTTTCAGCTGATGTGAGCTCAGTTGAGCTTCAGCCACGTAAGGTATCAGTTAACGCCATCATAATACAACAATTTTATTCGATCCGCTTTGAACGCTCTTTTTGCTGTACCGCCATTTTTTCGTTTTAGCACACGGCTTGTATTTGCAGCTGTTGCCTTCATCATACTCGCACTAGTTGGATCGCCGCTTCATGCCCAGGTCCTGAATGTAGAAAGCTATCGCGCTGAGGCCGATACCGCAGGATCTTGGTCGGGCAGTCTTCAGTTTGGTTTTGCAGCCTCCAAGCAGAAAAGTGAAACCATACAGCTCAACAGCAGGTCGAGCACCAGCTATTTCGGTGAACGGGATTCCTATTTGTTCATCACAAATATTAATTTTCTCCGTATCGACGATGAGCTGATCAGCAACGGATATATCCACCTGCGCTCCACGCTGTTTTATAACAACCGTTGGTCGCCAGAGGCGTTTACTCAGTATCAGTATAGCCAGGACTGGGGCTTGCGCAGGCGTAACCTGCTGGGTGCTGGCGTACGATACAACTTTTTTGACTCCGATGATTTCACGGCCGGCTTCACCACGGGCGCGATGTACGAAAGTGAAGTCTGGCGATCCGAAGACGGACCACGCCAGGCTTTTGATCGCATTAAGTCGACCAATTCCCTTCTGATGCGCGGCAACCTGAGCTCCAATACCACGCTTTATGTAGTTGGCTATTACCAGGCCGAACCTGCCGATTTCTTCAACCCGCGACTTACCGGCGATGTGCAGCTGCGGTTCAGAATCAGCCGCATTGTGCAGTTTTCGGCTCAGTTTTCGACTACCTACGATTATGCGCCAGCCATTGATATCCAAAGCTGGATCTACAGTTTCCGAAACAGTATCGTAATTTCTTTGTAAATTGCAATTTGTCCGGCACTAAGCACAAAGACACTCCGTTAGGAACCACATGACGCCCGAAACACCATCCTTTTATAATCGCATGATTCGCATTACGCTTAGCGTGATGCTGCTGTGGATGCTGTTTCCGGCCACCATCACCGCCGGATGTGGCGACAACAAGAGTAAAACGGAAGTCGAAGTAAACGAATTCCAGTCAAAGATTCCTTCGGCCCTGATGCTGCCGTTGAATGATGTACAGCTTTGCGAAGGAAACGAAAGCAACAATCCGGCCGCCAGCCTTATCTGCAGCCTGATACCCCTTTCCGATTCCGGCTGTCTAACTCAGGCCAAAGCACTTCTGCAGACCGACCGCCACACCGGATCAAACCTGATAACCGGGCTACTTTCCTCTACAGAAACCCATTTCAGCAAAATTAAGCAGGAAACAACCGGTTCAGCCGTTTCTGTAGCCTTTCTCCAGGAGATTCCGCCGGGCTCCCGCCTGCTGCGCGCCCCGCCTTCTTATAGCTGATTGCCCCTCTCTTTTTCTTAGAACCGCTACTTTTAATCCTGTCGGGTTAACGACACTGCGGTTCACACAGCTTTAGTATTTTAAGAACACATTTTAATTCTATTTATGATGAAAAAATTTTTAACCCTGATTCCGCTTTTAGTCTTTATAATCGGCTGTTCTGCTCCGGAAATTGAGCGAACCATACCATCCGAATTCCTGGGCGGAGAGCGTCCGGTACCGGAGAATCAGTTTACGAACTGGATCTCTATGGAAGACGCCATGGCCAGCAGCTCCGAAAACAATAAAAAAATCCTGGTAAATGTCTATACCGACTGGTGCGGCTACTGCCGGCAAATGGATGAAGAGGTATATACCACCGAACGTGTGCAAAACGCTTTAGACAAGCATTACTACGCGGTTCGGATTAATGCGGAATCTTCCGAGCAGGTTGTGTTTAACGGTCAGACTATGAGCATGCAGGACCTGGCCATGGGCCTTGGCGCTACCGGGTACCCAACCACCATTTTCCTTACCGAAGAAGGTGAGCCTCTTGGTTTTCAGCCGGGCTTTATCGATTCCGGAACCTTTGAGCGCCTGCTCGTTTATGTGGGCATTGAAGCGTATGAAGACAATATTTCTTTCGACCAGTTCAAGCTCGACTAATCTTTTTATTACAGAATGATATTCTCAAAACTTTCCAACCGTATGCGCATTACCGGCCTTCTGGCGGCAATGCTGATGCTCTTCATTCCGGCGCTTTCTCAGGCACAGATGCTCCGAAGCTCCGAAATGCTGGATGTACAAACCGCCCTGAATGTCACTCAGGTAGAGCAGGGTGAAGAGTTCAAAGCCGTTGTGGAGCTCAATATTGAGTATCCCTGGCATGTAAACTCCCACACGCCAACGCTCGACTGGCTGATTCCCACCACGCTGGAGCTGCAGCGCTCGGAGCACATCATCCTTACGGATATACGCTATCCGCAGGCGCTCACCATGACCTTCGGATTCGCCGAAGAACCGCTCGATGTATATGAAGAGCGCTCGCCTATTTATCTGAATTTGCGCACCTCATCGAACACGCCTGTGGGTGAATACCTGCTTCGCGCCAACCTGACCGTTCAGGCCTGCGATGATGCTCAGTGTCTTGCGCCCTCCACAACCGAAGTGCTGATTCCTATCGAAATTGTGGAAGCCGGAGCCGGCATGCAGCCTGCAAATCAGGAGATGTTTGAGGCTTTTGATGATGCCATTATTGGCGGCGGTTCGCAGGGTGAAATTTCCGACCTTTTTGACGGAAACCTTTGGCTGGCTTTTATCGGGATTTTCCTGATTGGCCTGGCACTGAACCTTACTCCATGCGTGTACCCGATGATTTCGGTTACCGTTTCACTTTTTGGCGGTCAGCAGGAGAGCAACACACTGCGCGTATTCGGCAAAGCCGTGGTGTACGTGCTTGGTATTGCCACCATGTACTCGGCGCTCGGGGTACTTGCGGCCCTGAGCGGCGGACTGTTCGGAAGCTGGCTTCAAAGCCCGTGGATGCTCGGTTTTATTGGTTTTCTGATGTTCGGCCTGGCGCTGAGCATGTTCGGCCTTTATGAAATTCAGATGCCCTACTGGCTCACCAGCAAACTGGGCGCCAGCGGCGGAAGCACCGGTCTTATCGGCCTGTTTATTTCGGGTCTTGTTGTGGGTATTTTTGCGGCTCCCTGCGTGGGACCGCCCATCATCGCGCTGCTTGCCTACGTGGGCACCGTTGGTGACCCCCTCTTCGGTTTCTGGGTATTCTTTGTGCTCGCTCTCGGACTCGGCCTCCCCTATCTGATTCTGGGCACCTTCTCCGGCCTGATGCAAAAGCTGCCGAAATCCGGCACATGGATGGTCTGGGTGAAGAAGCTCTTCGGTATCGTGCTTATTGGCGTCGGTGGATTTTACCTCGGCCTCGCGCTCTTCCCGCAGCTTGTGGAATGGGTGATTGTTGGTACGCTGCTGATTGGTGGTATTTACCTCGGATTTATTGAGCAAAGCGGCAAAGGCAAAACGGGCTTTATGATTACCAAATACGCCACCGGCCTTGTAGCCATCGGACTTTCGGTGATGTTCTATATGAACCTGCAGAAGGAAGGCATCGTGTGGGAATCCTATTCGGAAGACAAAATTGAGATGGCCGCCCAAAACGGCACGCCGGTCATTATCGACTTCTATGCCGACTGGTGCATTCCCTGCCTGGAGCTGGAGCGCATCACCTTTACCGATCAGGAAGTGATTGATGCAACCGAAGACATGGTAAGGCTGAAGGTCGACCTCACCAACTTTGATTCACCCGAGTCTGAAGCTTTGCGTCAGCAGTACAACATTGCCGGCGTTCCCACCATCGTATTTATTGACGCTGATGGCAACGAAGTACAGCAGGCCCGCGTAATCGGCTTCCTCCGGCCAAACGACTTCCTCCAGCGCATCGACATGGCGCACCCGAGGGAGATCACTTCTATTGAGTAGGGAAGTTGTTTTTTTGTGACATTGAGAAAAAGCCCGCGGTTTTAAATAGACTGCGAGCTTTTTTCATTTTACAGAAAACATTATTCAGCGACTGAGGGAGTTGGGTTTGGCTGTTCCTTTTTTGCTGAATCAGGATAGCCCGGATAAGAGGATGTGCAGGATGGGGAATTTCCGGGGTTATTTGGGATTTCTCGTTTTTTAAATTAGGATTTGGCGATTTAGGGAATGTATATATTATTTTGTTCCCATATTTCGGGCTTGAATAATTCTCATGTTATTTGCCCCATAACTCTGGCTGAAAGCCTGAACGAATACAGCCTGATGCAGCGCATCAGGGTAGAGTCGCGCCCTGTAGCAGCAGGCTGTAAGTCTGCACGAGAGCCATGGCAGAAAATGCTCGGAAGATGGTTATTTAAACCATACAAATCTTTTCTGAAATCTTCACAGATTCAGGCTTTTGTATAACTCTAATCCGTTATTTCGTTACTCATGATGCGCTGTAAAACAGTATCTATAAAGTTAAAAACCATATCACCTCCATGTCCGAAATCTAAAGTACCACCATGCCGGGTATTCATCAGAAATGGTTGGTTTGAATTCAAGACGAACTGTTCTTCCAGTGAATTTTCCACTTCAAGATCACGTCTGATTACTGCGAGCGGAACTTGATTAAAATAGCTGCTGAATTCTTCTAAAGCCTCAATCGGTGGTACAAACGGGTTGGAATCGTTGTTTCCAAAATTGTAAAATTCGCGGTCTGTATACTCCTGATACTTCTCAATGGGTACACCGCTTTCAAAAAGAACACGTAGTTTTAAATCCTGATGTTCAGCTTTAATATCTGCACTGCCCACAAATACTTCACCATCTACATCAAAATAAGTGAACACAGCGGAAACAGTCATCCATGTGCGATAATTATTCAGGTAAAAAGCAGTTTGATCGAGCTCAGCTTTGGCTATCAGGCCCGTATCCTCATAAAAATGGAGCACTCCTGAATACGGTGCGCGGTCGAACCTCCGGATCTGATTAAATCTGAAGGAAACCATGCCTTCAACTGATTTCTCATCTATCTTTTCGATATCAAAGTTACGGGGACTATTTAAAGGGCCATGCATTTCAAAACGTCTCAGGCTAGTAAATAATGAACTGTAAGATGGCGGCAAATCACTTATGTATTCGTATTGAGGCAAATCTATGTACATCCTTTCTTTTGTTTTATGCCATGCCGTGTCCCGTTCACTTTTGAAGATTTGTGAAGCAAGAAAAGCATAATTGGCAACAGGAACTGCAGCATCATATCCTGCAGAATGCACGTAGCCAACTCCTTCAGTGAACATACAATAATCTGAGCCACAGCGTGCAAATTCGGCAAAGCGAGCCGGTGCTGCGTACTGTGCATCAAAAATGGTGTTCTTATAATTACTTGCAAATGCAGCAAAATCGGCACCTGCATATTGAGAATGACCTTTTTGATTAAAAATCATCAATATAAAACTGCACAGCATCAGAGATACTAAAGTAGATTTTTTCATGATGAAGCTATTCTGATAATTTTAATGTATAGACTCTCTTTTCTAATAAAGAGAAATCCGGCACAACTTCGCTGTAGTATGTAGAATTACTGTATCCGGCAATTCGGAAGCCGGATGGCACTTTAAAGTCTGCAATCAAAACACCGTCTTCATAAACCTGCATACCATCGTAATCAGGATTCCCATTCATTACGTATCCTCTGAGAATCAAATTAGTCTCAGGTACGTATTTAATCGATGTGTAATAATCAAAATCTTCCGACTGATCCATAATCCAGTCGGCAAAATCGCCACCTGTCAATTGCTCCGGGATGGGCTCATAGTTCATATTCATATCTCTTCCGACTACACCAAAAGAAGCCACATGCTCAAAATTATTGGTAAAAATGTGAACGTATGGATCAGCAGCAAAAGAAAACACAAAATTGCCGTTTGGCTTTACATCAAAAAAGAAGAACGGAAACGCCCTGGCGCCCGGAAAGTTTCGGTATATGGGTGGATAACGTCCGACCATATCCAAAACATTACCAGTATTCTTATCCATAATAGCGAGAAGTCGGGCTTCCTTTGCAAATACATCGGTTGTAAAATTAAACACTGTTTGACCCGGGATACCGCCCATTAAAGGCAAATAAACCAGGCCATTTGCCTCATGAATATTACCAATCCCATAAGCCAGATCGTACGATCGCTGATCTTCAGGAACCGGATTTGAATTCAAGTATTCTATTGGTTTATCCTGTTTCCAGTTAATTCTACCCGTGTATGTACGCTCATGATCAGCGTCGAAGGTATAGAAGTCAAAAGATGTCCCAATAAATACATGCCCATTAGCATCGGTTTGTGTATGAAAAGCAATATTACCTGCCGGGAGCTCAGAAGGCCCGTTTCCAAGGCCGAGCTTGCGGTCTAAAAGTGCTCCGTTCTCGTCGAAGGTGTACAACCATCCGAATCTGTAATCAAAGAAATGAAGCTCCTCATTTTTAATAAAAATCTTTCCCTCAAGCGATGAACTGACGTCTTCTAAAAACAGAGTGTCAATTTCAACGGTACTGAATAGAATGTTGGTGGAGCTTTCGGGGGAATGCGTGTACCATTCGTGATCTGGTTGCGGATTGCTACATGCTGCAGCGAATACTAAACATAAAGTGACGGCAATCAGCAAATTTTGAAATAACTTGTATTTCACTCTGATTTCTTTCAAAGATGATGTATTCATAGTACAAACGGACCTCTGGTTTACGATGACATTGATGTTGAAATAGGTGTATGAGTGCGGTCTTAAACTGATAGCAGAGCGTGCATAAAAAAAGCACTTTAATTGATGACGATTTATAATACAAATTGTTACGCTTTTATCTACCTGTTAGGTCGATTTTAATTTTTGTAAAGAAAGTTGGGACACGGAGGAACGCAGATTTTAAGCAAAGGATCGCAAAGGTTAAGCTAAATGTACTTTAAATCTGGCCTATTATATTATTTAGCAAGAAGCTCAAAATGCCAGCTCTATCTCCTCATAGCCAACTTTTGTTGCGTATTCGTAAGTGTAATAGAGCCTCGAGCGCTGTTCATCATAAAACATGATTCGCTGGTTTGCAGGGAATTCTAACTCATGTATAATTTCACACGCCTGATTTATCAAAACGATTCTACCAACGTTGAATTGATTTCCGTACTGCACCAGGAGATGTTCACCTGAAGCTGTAACTCCGTTAATCAGCCTGCCATACGGAACATAGACTCCTTCGCTGAAGATAGCCGCCTGCGCTTCAGTCATGTTCTCTGTAGGGAAGTCAAATTGCTGAATCTGATGCTCAACTTCATCCGGGAGTTCAGCAATTTGGCAGGTCGATATTCTTTCCCCGTCTGATGTGAATGTGTCCAGCCTGTTTATGTATGTCCACAATAAAGCTATACGATCTCCTGTGCTGAAACCTCTGAATGTGCCCCTAAGCCCGGCTCTTGGCAGGTCCGGGATTTCGATAGCGTGCTCCAGCCCGCCGCGCAGGTTGTATTTACCAAAATCCTCTCCGAATATGGGAGATGAAGCCAGATAAAGCAGAGAATCAGCATGAAGAAAGGCATCGTAAGCCGGAACAAAGACATCCCGGTCTGAAATCATATCCGAGAGGCTCAAATCCGGATTAAATATATTCAGCACGTTCGGAAGCTGATCCAGGACGAGCAGACGGTCGCCAGCCTTCACCAGCCTGTTGGGCCCCATCAAAAACTCACCCGGACCTCTGCCCTGCCGGCCGTTACGCGCAATTTCGACTCCATCATGATCAAACTTAATGATGTGGCCCATTTTCAAATCGGCCACATAAACTCCCGACTCGGTAACAAGAAGATCGGAAACCTCCGCGAAGGATTTCTCCTGCAGGGCAGCTTCGCCGGATTGTATAGTGAGGAGGAGAATTAAGAGATTAATCATAAGAGTCATAAAGGCACGTAATTCATTTTTTCCATTTCACTCACCTTTACTCCAATACTTTTCTGATCTCTTCCGCTACCATTCTTGCGTTTTCGAATATTCGCTCCCCTGGATGACCTAAATTCTTTTCACCATTAAAATCCAGATTGTATCTCCAAGGCTGATTTGAATTATCAATGAACTGCTGCTCAAGAGTTTTTTCTCGCTCAAGATCTGCACGAATTACGCTCAAGTCTGAAATAAATCTTGATTCAAAATGATCCAAAGAGGTTATTTCGGGAACCCAGGGGTTGACGGTTTGGCTCTGAATATGCCAGTAATCCATTTCATAATAATCCGCATTATACAGCACCGGCTCATCAAACCTGGCTGAGACCACATAATTTACCCCGCGACTTTCAAGACGAGTAGTAATCTCTGACAAATAAGCTCTTTCGTTAACATATTTAAACATAATTTCTGATTCTGCGTTAAGCCACCTGTAGAAGTTAACACTGTGAAAAGGAACCTGTTCAAGGATAATTTGGTGCACTCGCTCATCATCTATACTCACCAACATTCTGCCCTTATATATTCGTTGCCTTGATGAATCAGTTATAAAGTCCACGCTCAGTAACCCGGATTCATCTGGCTGCAGTGTTTTTTCAGAAATCGAGAACGAGTGTTGCCTTGGCTCCGAAAGCGGCCCATGGCGCTCAAAAAAGCGGAAACCTGAAAGCAGGGGCACTTTTCCAGGCTGCGTATCGCTAAAGTATTCATAGTCGGGAAACGTACTTTCATACCCTTCCATATTTTGTTTCCATCTTTCCGTTCGGTCGCTTTTATAGGTTACTACTGGAATCAAAATGAAATTTTGCACTTCTACTGGTGCGTCGTATCCGTACGAGCGAAGGTATACTTCACCTTCAGCAAACATACACCACACACCATCACAGCTGGCTTTTTCCATAAAGGAACCTTTCGATAGGTATTGTTCACTCAGGATATCATTTTGGTAGTTACTCGATACGTTGCGCATCAGTCTGTTTAACTGCCTGTCGGTTAGATCGTTTGTAGCAACTTTAACATCAGAACTAATACCAGCAGTGGCAAATGCATCAGGTCTCATAGAAACAAGCAGCAGCAATACAAGTATTCCTGCGCCTATGGCGTTTGTAGTTTTCATGATTTTAATGCTTTATGACTGTATTGATTAATTTGTTATTTGGCCGGCATATTCATCAACATCAAGTCTGAAGCGGTAGACTTTTTTCGTCTCTTCCCGCTCGTTAATCTCGGCATCGGTGTAGTACCATCCGTCGTGATAGCCTATTACTTTTAGCATATTCGGGATATCTACATCGGCTATAAGCACATTATCTCTGTAGATCTGCAGCCCATCCATGTCCGGGTCCGAACGACGTGTATAACCCCTGAACAGCAGGTTTGTCTCAGGAATAAAGGTAACGGAACTGAATACATCTTTAGATCTCCACTGCCTCACAAGAAAGTCTTCAAAATCCCGCTCACTTACGTTACTGTAATCTTCATAATCCATATCCATATCCCTGCCGTCAGATCCAAACGTGGCAATATGCTCAAAATCGGTAGAAAAGAGGTAGATATTCGGATCGGCAGCATAGGATATGGCAAGGGTTGCGTCATCTGTCATATCATAAAAGAAAAAAGAGAAGAGGCGAGCCGGAGGATTTTGGGCGTACACAGGTGAAAACCGGCCAAAGATACGATCCACTTCACCGGTTTCCAGATTCATTGAAGCAAGTATCCGGGCTTCCTCAGCAAACAGGTCGGTCGTGAAGCTAAACGCCGTGTACTGAGGTTCGCCACCTATCAGTGGTAAGAAGACTACATCACCCGCAGCGCGCACATCGCCCATATAATATGCAAGATTATACGACCGGTGATCTTCAGGCGTCGGATTATTATGAAGGTACTCCACGGGTTTATCCTGCTGAAAGCGGATCATAGAGTCCTGTAAGCGCTCGTAATCGGGGTTAAACACGTAGTAGTCATAGGAGCTGCCTACAAACAAATGACCACCATCGGGCAGCTGATTATAAAAAGTAATCCCGCCGCGAGGTAGTTCTGAAGGGCCTCGCCCACGTTCAATAACGCGCTCGATAAAGTTCCCATCCGTATCAAACTGATAGACCCGGCCAAACTGATAATCAACAAAGTTCAGCTTGTCCCCATCCATTACGAGCACCCCACCAAGAGACGTCTGAACATCTTCAAGATAGAAACTGTCGAGCTCTAAGCTTTCAAACTGAATATCCGAAGCAGAG
>Ga0207421_10007663_pt1 | contig 11433 bp, 4 predicted proteins | sample SodLakKL_010_SED_4_FD_187542 | JGI IMG/M metagenome (GOLD analysis project Ga0207421, IMG submission 187542) | Alkaline sediment microbial communities from Lake Tanatar, Kulunda Steppe, Russia - 8KL_010_SED (SPAdes) (version 2) | ecosystem: Environmental > Aquatic > Non-marine Saline and...
TATGAAAAATAACAAGTATTCCCTTAAAAACCTCGAGTCTTTGCTGCCGGATGATTTAACCCAGGAGCAAAAAGCTAAAGCTAAAACATTGTTTTACAAAGAACTAGCCCTAAAAGCCCACAGATTCTATCAGGGCAAAATGCAAACCTTACCAAAAGCACCTGTTTTGGATTTCAATTGGTTTAATGCTTGGTACACTCCGGGCGTTTCAAACATTTCAACCACTATCAGGGATGATAATGATACATCATTCGAATTGAGCAATCGTGGTAATTTAGTTGCAGTGGTTAGTGACTCCACTCGAGTGTTAGGTGATGGTGACTGTACACCACCGGGAGGTTTGGGCGTGATGGAAGGAAAAGCTTTTCTTATGAAATACCTGGGAGGATGTGATGGCACTGCTGTATGCATTGACAGCAAGAATGAAAAAGGTGAAAACGATCCGGATAAGATTATCGACTTTGTTAAAATGTGCCAACACAGCTATGGAGCAATTAACCTGGAAGACATATCGCAACCCAACTGCTATAAAGTGTTGGACGTACTTAGAGAAGAATGCGATATACCTGTATGGCACGACGATGCCCAGGGTACTGCATGTGTAACCCTTGCAGGACTGATTAATGCCCTAAAGCTTGTAGACAAAAAAATTGAGGATGTAAAAATTGTCTATAATGGAGCAGGTGCATCCAATGCAACCATTGCTCGTATAATAAACTCCTATGGGGCTGATCCTTCAAAAGCAATAATGTTCGACTCCAAAGGAGCACTTCATAAGAACCGTTCTGATATAGAAAAAGACAAAAGGTTTTATCGTAAGTGGGAGCTTTGCCAGGCTACTAATCCCGGCAAGGTAGAAACTATGGAGGAAGCCATTAAGGATGCAGACGTGCTTATTTCCATGTCACGACCAGGACCCGATGTAGTAAAACCCGAATGGATTGAAGCTATGGCTGATAAATCAATAGTGTTTGTTTGTGCCAATCCTGTGCCTGAAATATATCCTTATGCAGCTAAAGAAGCCGGCGCCCATATTGTAGCCACCGGTCGCGGTGACTTCCCCAACCAGGTAAATAACTCCGTAGGGTTCCCCGGTATACTAAAAGGTGCACTAATGACAAGGGCAAGTAGTATTACCGACAACATGGCTATTGCAGCAGCCCAGGCTATAGCACAATTTTCAGAAAAAAGAGGTATTAATACCGAAAACATAATAGCTAAAATGGATGAATCAGAAGTGTTTCCCCATGAAGCAGCCGATGTAGCCATGCAGGCAATTAAAGACGGCGTAGCAAGAAAAGAAATGACATGGCAAGAAGCATACGACCGGGCTAACGCTGACATAAACAATGCCAGGGAATCTACACACTTTTTAATTGAAAAAGACTTGATCGCCCAACCACCGGATGATATGATAGAAACAGCTATTGAAAATGCTATAAAAAAAGTGAAAGAATGAGCATGCCTTTAAATTACTAATTTTTTACATGCATGCTACAACAGCTTGAAAACACAGCCTTCAACCACTTATACCAGGTTGAAGGCTGTCTTAGTAAAAACCGTTTATTTTATATAAATCAAAAATATATTTGACAATAAGTTTAATTTATATTCTTAAACCATTACTGTGAAAAAAAACATAAACATTTAAAAAACAGTTAATATATTTTAGCCGGTATATCCAAAAAAGATAGTGCAGATATTTTAATAGTATCAGCTTTGTTTAATTAAATTTTCAATAAAATAATATGATTGCATATATCAAAGGAGAAATTGTAGAAAAAAACCCTGCATATGTTATACTTGAATGCGGAGGTGTAGGTTATATGATAAACATATCTTTATACACTCATTCTAATATTCCAGAAACAGGCAACCTAAAGCTTTTAACACACCTTGCAATAAAGGAAGATTCTTATGTTTTATATGGATTCACAACTGACGAAGAAAAGGAACTCTTCAAAAATCTTATTTCCGTTTCGGGAGTTGGCACAAATACGGCAAGAGTTATACTTTCATCTTATACTGCAGGCGAAATAGTTGAAGCAATTTTAGAAAACAACCCAGGCGTATTACAATCTGTAAAAGGGATTGGAGCAAAAACAGCACAGCGAATCGTTGTTGATTTAAAAGACCGTCTAAAAAAAGAGACACCACCGCAAGAGGAATTTTTAGCAACTGCAAACAATACCATCCGAAATGAAGCGTTATCTGCTTTAGTAATGCTTGGTTTTGCAAAGAACAATGTTGAAAAAGTACTTGATAAATTAATTGGTTCTTGTGAAGGTCAAAACCTTTCTGCTGAAGCTCTCGTAAAAGAGGCTTTAAAAAAGCTTTAACCTAGAAATATTTAAAAAGATATTGGGTGTATAAGTTAAAACATCTTCTGGTTCTGTTTATATTTGTTTTTGCAATTTCTGCAACAACTTTGCAGGCAGCAAAGTTGGGTTTTGAAAACAAAAAAAACCACGGGTATTCGTGGAATACAGAGGCAAATGCAATTCTGGTAGACGCAATACAGCAAGACCAAGAACTAGACATACCACCTCCTACCAGTGATCAACAAGCACCTGAATTACCATCATTTATTTTTGATACTCCAACATATAAAGGAATTAGCCTAAGAGACCCACCAAATATAACTACCGAAATAATATACGATCCGGAAAACAATCAATACCAAAAAGTACGTAAAGTAGGCAATAGAATTATAGGACGTCCTGCTTTAATGAGCTTTGAAGACTATATCAACTATGATATGAATAGATCACTCCAGGATTACTGGCGAGAAAAATCGAGGCCACAAGATTTTCAAAGACGCGATGGTGTAATACCCGAAATATATGTTAGCAGCGAACTGTTTGACCTTATTTTTGGAGGAAGCACCATTGATATTCGCCCAACAGGTTCTGCAGAACTTACCTTTGGTGTTCTTTCAAATAAAAGAGAAGATCCTTTCCTGGACGAAAGAAGAAAAAGACAAACAAATTTTGACTTTCAACAAAAAATACAAGTAAGTGTAGATGCGCAAGTAGGTGAAAAAATAAGAATAAGTAGTAATTACAATACCGAAAGCACCTTTGATTTTGAAAATCAAATAAAGCTCGAATACCAAGGAACAGAAGATGAAATACTACAACTTGTAGAAGCCGGTGATGTCACTTTGCCACTGCCAGGTACTTTGATAAGAGGGACTCAAGGCCTTTTTGGTATAAAAACGCAATGGCAATTCGGAAATACCTCAATAACTAGTGTTTTTTCTCAACAAGAAACACAAACCCAGACCATTGAGGTTTCAGAAGGCGCTAAAACCAGTGAATTTGAAATACGTGCCGATGAATACGAAGAAAACAGGCACTTCTTTTTAGGCCACTACTTCAGAGACAATTATGATGAGGCTCTTTCTACATTACCAACAATAACTTCCAACATCGAAATAAACCGTATGGAAGTATGGGTTACTAATGTAGGAGCTGCTACAGAAGATAACCGTAATATAGTTGCTTTTGCTGATCTCGGAGAAAACGACCCGCATCATGAAAGTTTAGAAGGCACTCATGAAGAAGCCCCTTCAAACCAAACTAACAATCTTTATGATATGGTGAGAGATAGCCCTATTAGAAATATTTCACAAGTAAGCAATTATCTTTCCCAACGTAATTTCTCTTCCGGTGTAGATTATGAAAACATTGAAAACGCCAGGAGACTTCGTCCGGAAGAATACACATATAACAGCAAATTGGGATTTATTTCCTTAAACCGCTCTATAAGGCCTGATCAGGTCCTGGCTGTTGCCTTCGAATACACCAAAATTGGCGAAGACAAAGTTTATAAGGTTGGTGAATTCTCCAATGACATATCATCTCCTAATTCTCTTATTGTCAAAATGTTGAAAAGCACCTCGGTAAATACAGAAATACCAATGTGGGATCTGATGATGAAGAATGTTTACAACATGGGAGCATACCAGGTGAACAGGGAGGATTTCAGGCTTAATATTTTCTATGACAGCGAGGAGTTTGGTGTTCCTATAGGATTTATAGATGAAGGCCCTGTTGAGGGTGAGCCTCTTATAAGGGTTATGGGACTTGACAGGTTAAACACACAACATGATCCTGTTCCGGATGGCGTATTTGATTTTATCGATAACGCGGCAGAACAAGGTGGAACAATAGAATCTTCAACCGGTCGCATATATTTTCCGGTAGTAGAGCCATTTGGTTCACATCTTAGAAAAAAGCTTGAAGATGAAGAACTGGGTGATAAATATGCATTTGATTCTCTTTATACAACAACCAAAAACAGGGCACAACAGCACCCTGAAAAAAACAGGTTTTTCATGGAGGGTAGGTATAAATCTGAAGCGGGCTCAGAAATTAACCTCGATGCAATGAATATTCCACGAGGGTCGGTTGTCGTAACCGCCGGAGGCGTGCCTCTCACCGAAGATGTAGATTACACTGTTGATTACTCGCTTGGGAGAGTTCAGATCATTAATGAAGGTATCCTTAATTCGGGATCTCCAATACGTATATCTCTTGAAAGTGCTGATCAGTTCGGAATGCAAACAAAGACAATGTTGGGAGCTCATGTAAATCACCGCATTAGCGATGATTTTAATATTGGCGGAACTATCATGCGCCTATCTGAACGCCCACTCACTCAAAAAGTAAGTTTTGGTGATGAACCTATTGCCAATACTGTTTGGGGGCTTAACTCCACTTATAGCACCGAATTGAACGTTATAACCAGGATACTTGACTACCTTCCCTTTTACAGTACGGATACACCTTCAAGGATAACTTTTGATGGTGAATTTGCCCATCTTATTCCCGGGCATTCACGCCATATTGGCAGCGCCGGAACATCATATATTGATGATTTTGAAGGCAGTAAATCATCGATTAATTTAAAAAACGTCCAATCATGGCATATAGCATCAACACCCCAGGGTCAAACAGCCCCGAACATGTTCCCCGAAGGAGCGGCCGGCACGGAAAAAGCCTTCCGTTATAATGTTGCAAATATAGCCTGGTATGTTATAGACCCTTTGTTTGTCCGTAATGACAATCTTACACCAACACATATAAGACATGATGTTGAGCAGCAATCAAATCATTTTATACGGGAAGTGCTTGAAACCGAAATATGGCCAAACAAAGAAAGCCCGACCGGTTTACCTGCTCCCATCCCTGTGTTAAATATGGCTTATTATCCCAGTGAAAGAGGGCCATATAACTATGATGCAAGCCCTTCATCATATAGCCAGGGAATGGCTCAAGACGGATCTCTTGAGGCACCGGAAACACGTTGGGGAGGCATGATGCGTGGTCTAACAACCACCGACTTTGAATCTGCCAACGTTGAATACATAGAGTTTTGGATGATGGACCCCTTTGTCTATGATAATGACCATTCAGGCGGCGACCTCTATTTTAATTTGGGAGATGTTTCCGAAGACGTTCTTCGGGATGGGAGAAAAAGCTTCGAAAACGGACTGCCGGTTGATGAAGAGGTTGTTAATGTAGATACTACTATTTGGGGAAGAGTGCCAACGCAACAAGATATTACAAACGCATTTGATAATGACCCGCAATCGAGGGAGTACCAAGACGTAGGCCTCGACGGTTTAAGTACCGAAGATGAACGAGATTTCTTCTCCGATTTTCTGGATGAAATCGCTGAAATACACGGAACAAACAGTGCTGCATACCAGGAAGCTTATGAAGACCCCTCCGCTGACAATTTCAAATATTACAGAAGTGCTGAACACGATCAAAACGAAACCTCAATTCTTGGCAGATACAAACATTATAATGGCCTTGAAGGAAACAGCCCAACCTCCGAACAATCCCCGGAGCCTTACCCCACAGCCGCCACAAACAGACCAGATACAGAAGATATCAATCAAGACGGTACTCTTAATGAATCAGAAAAATATTTTCAGTACAGGGTTAGTTTAAGGCCGGAAGATATGACGGTTGGAGACAACTACATTACTGATAAAAGAGAGACAACGGTAAAATTAAAAAATGGCGAAACAGAAACCATTACCTGGTATCAATTTAAAATTCCTTTGCATGATCCAAACCGCCAGGTAATAAACGACATTCAGGACTTTAAGTCGATTCGATTTATGCGTATGTTTTTTAAAGGATTTGAAGAACCCATCATTTGTCGTTTCGCAACCCTGGAACTAATAAGAGGTGATTGGAGAACCTATGACAGATCATTAACTTCTGCCGGAGAATATGTACCTGTTGATGATAAACAAACATCCTTTGATGTTTTTACTGTTAACATCGAGGAAAACGCTCACCGCCAACCAATACCATACGTTTTACCCCCCGGTATTGAAAGAGAAGTAGACCTGGGAACAACAGCAATGCAACAACGTAACGAACAGTCTCTGGCAATGAAAGTGCAGGATCTAAAAGATGGTGATGCCAGGGCAGTATACAAAACTGCAAACCTGGATATGAGGCAATACAAAAGAGTTCGTATGTTTGCACATGCCGAAGCAATAGATCAGCCCGAAAACCTTAAAGATAATGATCTTAATGTTTTTATACGACTGGGCACAGATTTTACAAAAAACTATTACGAATATGAAGTACCAATGGATGTTACACAATGGGGTGCTTTTCATCCTGAAGAGGTATGGCCAAAAGAAAACGAATTCGATATCTACCTTGAAAAATTACAGGATCTTAAATTACAACGCAATTCCCTTTCCCGCAACTCTGATTCAGGAGTATCTGTTAACAGACCCTTTTCAATGAATGACGGCGATAACAAAATGACTATTATCGGGACACCAACTTTGAGTGATGTAAAAGTAATTATGATCGGAGTACGCAACCCCAAAAAAACCATAGAGGATTCGGATAACGATGGATTACCCAAATCTGCTGAAATTTGGGTCAATGAATTAAGATTGTACGATTTTGAGGATGAAAGTGGTTGGGCTGCAAGTGGCAGAATAAATACAGAGCTTGCAGACCTGGGGAACCTTACAATCACCGGAATGATGAGCACACCAGGTTATGGGTCTATTGAACAAAAAGTAAACCAAAGGCAACAAGAGCAATATACGTCCTATGACATTGCAACGAATATGCAACTAGGCAGGCTTTTCCCGGAAGATTTTGGTTTGAGAATACCTATGCATTTTAGTATATCAGAGTCTGTAAGCAGTCCCAAATATAATCCTCTTAACCCCGATCTTTTGTTTGACGAAGACCTTGACACATATGAAACTCAAGCTGAAAGAGATTCAATAAAAAGAATTGCCCAGGATATGACACGCCGTAAAAATATCAACTTTACAAACGTCTCAAAATCCAGGACGTCACCCGATGCAACAGAAAGATTATGGGATATTGAAAACTTTGACTTTAGTTTCGCTTATACTAAAATGTATTCCAGGAATATTGATATAAAATACGATCGTCGTCAACAATGGAGTGGTGGTTTTGGTTATAACTATTCACCATCAACCGAGAACATTAGACCGTTCTCAGATATAGATTTTTTGAATCATAATGCTTTTAGTCTTATCAGGGATTTTAACTTTTACTATAAGCCCAGAATGCTCTCATTTAGAACTGAGATACAAAGAGGATATGATGAATCTCTGATGCGAAACAAAAGTGAAGGTATTATCATTCTTGAACCCAATTATGTAAAAACATTTAACTGGGATCGTCTTTATGATATGCGATGGGATTTATCTCAAAACCTGCAACTCGAATATTCCGCAACAAATAATGCACGCATTGATGAACCTCCGGGACGTATAGACCGAGAAGCCCCAGGCTATGCAGAAAAACGAGACACTATAATACATAACATTAAAAACTTAGGGCGAACTACATTCTTTAATCAAAGAATAAATTTATCTTACAATGTACCAATAAATAAATTGCCACTGCTTGATTGGATAAATGTAACCGCTGACTATACAGCAAATTATGATTGGTCTGCTGCTTCATTAGCCGCAACAGAACTAGGCAATACTATTGAAAACGCCAATACTAAAAGTCTCAATATAAACGCAAACTTTGTAAATCTTTACAATAAATTAGATTTCTTGCGGCGAATAAACCAAGGGGGTGGAGGTAGCGCTCAACAAAGAAGAGATGACAGAGCTCAACCACAAAGAGGAGGAATGCAGGAAAGTGAAGAGGAGGAAGAAGAAGAAACCCCGGATTATTTCATGGAAATAATTGAAAATGCTGCAAGAGTTGTTATGGGACTTAGAAATGCATCATTAAACTATTCTGAAAGTAGTGGAACAAGACTGCCCGGTTTCGAACATTCCCCTCAAATGCTGGGTCAAAATTGGGATTTAGACGCTCCGGGAATGAGATTTATTTTCGGCAGTCAAGAAGATATAAGGCACAAAGCTGCCAGAGAAGGATGGATTACAGACAATCCAAACCTTAACAACGCTTACATTACAAATTATACGCAAAATATTTCAGGACGTGCAACAATTGAACCCTTTCGAGGTTTAAAGATAGATCTTTCAGCTATGCGCAACACCACACGTGGTTTCTCGGAATATTTCAAAGCTGATTCCCTCGGAAACTTCGGTTCTTTTAGCCCACAGGAAACAGGAAGTTTTAGCATTTCATTCCTGTCGATAAGTACAGTTTTTGACGAAATAGACGACCGTTATCACACTTCAGAAAATTTTGAAAATTTTAAAGACAAACGATATAAAATAGCACATAGGTTAGCTGAAGAAAACAGAAATTGGGACAACACATATTGTGACACTACCGGATTCCCAACCGGGTATGGCCCCACTTCACAGGAAGTGCTCACCCATTCATTCATTGCAGCATATGGTGGTATAGAAGCTTCAGAATCACCATTAACTCCTTTTTTAAACATACCACGTCCCAACTGGCAAGTAACATACAATGGACTGACAGAAAGAATAGACTTTTTTAACAGGTATTTTCAATCAATCACATTATCTCACGGATACAGCTCATCATTTAATATTAATTCTTTCCAAAGCAATATTAACTATCGTGAAGAAAATGATCATCCCTCTGTATACGATGAATACTCCGAGAACTTTATTCCGGAATATGAAATAAGTCATATTTCCATAACTGAACAATTTAATCCTCTCATAAATATTGATATGACCTGGCAGAACAGTCTTATAACGCGTTTCGAATACCGCCGTTCAAGAAATTTAACCTTAAGCTTTGCCAACAACCAGCTTACAGATGTTTCTTCAAACGAAATTATTATTGGTACAGGTTACAGGTTACAAGATCTTGCTTTTACCATTACACAGGCTAGCGGAACTCAACAGGTTGAAAGCGACCTTGTCCTCAGAATGGATTTATCGATACGAAACAACCGTACCATATTACGAAAACTGTTGGAAGATCAATATATACCCTCTTCAGGACAACAAATTGTTTCAATAAACTTTTCTGCGGATTATCAAATTAGTCCGCGCTTGAATTTCAGGCTTTTCTATGATCATACAATAACAGAACCATTCATCTCGGATCAATTCCCAACCTCCAATATCAATTCAGGAATAAGTCTTAGGTTCATGCTGCAGTAAATATGTTTAAAACAGTCTAAATTAAGCTCCTATTAGCTTTTAGATTAGTATAATAATAAAAAAATGCTTTTTTAAATCATAGAATTATATTATTAAACATGAGAAGAAAAAGAAAAGCTGTTTTTGAAATCAATCAATTCTTCCTTAACAGCTGTTGGTCTAATAGTTAAAAGCTTCATTATGCGCTCATCGGGTTTTACTTTTATCTCCCGCATGACAAGGTGCTGGTTTACAAATATCATTTCAAGGTCAACATAAATATCACGTATTAACTCAGCTATAGAATTAATAGATAAATTTTGATCGGAAAAATTATATACACCGGAAGGAAGTTCATTGTTCAGCAAGTTTGATAAAAGATTTACAACCTTGTCAACATGAATAAACGCTCTTTTCTGCTTACCATTACCGGTTATCTGTATACGCCCCATAAAATTTGCATAAAACATAAATCGATTGATCACTGCATCAAATCTTACGCTAGGGCTATATCCGTATACATTTCCACAACGAATAATATAAGTATCCATACGGTTAAACAATCGTTTTATATGTGTTTCGCCTCTAAGTTTACTGCTTCCATAAAAAGTTTTGGGATCAGGAATCGTATTTATATCTATCATGTCTTCTGTAGCTCCATAAACGGAAGTCGTGCTTAAGTATACAACTTTTTTTACATTGCTCTCTTCAAGAGCATATACCAACTCGGCTGTTCCCCAATGATTTATTTGTTCAAAAAGATGCGAGTTTTCTGTTGCAAAAGGCGTTGATACCATAGCAGCAAGGTGATAAACAACATCAACACCATCTAATACCTGCCGGAGTCTTCGTGAATCCAACAACTCACCGTTAATGAACTTGACCTTGTTATGCTCCGATCGATTATCCAGAAATAAATTGTAATTTTTTCTGCTTAGATTGTCATAAACAATAATACTTTTGACTGAGGGATTTTTAACCAACTCAAAAACAAGTTCATTACCTATATAACCGGCACCTCCGGTAATCAAAATGTTCATGTAATTATATATTTTTAAATTCTGTTTTTAAATCATATTCAACTCTTATCTTTTTTTATTAATTCTAAATTCAATCCACATTCGGTTTTTTTCATTCCAAACCAACGGCTATTCCGGTCATTCAGTTTATTGGCCGGCCTCGTACATGGTTCACAACCAATACTTTTATATCCATATGTATCGAGTGGGTGTGCAGGCAGGTCATAGAAATTAATATACTGCTCAATATCTTCCTGTTTCCAGTACAATAGAGGATGATACCTTATAGTATCAGCATTAACATTCTCAAATGTTGAAAGTTTACGCCGGTATTCGCTCTGATCAGCTCTTAACCCATTAATCCAAACATCATGCTTTGAAACTAAACTCTCAACCGGTTGAACTTTGTTCAAATAACAACAATAATCAGGATCAAACGTAAACAATAAGTTACCTTCCGAATCAGTTTGAAGATTTTTTGCAACGTTTGGAAAAAGGTTAATTACATCAATACCAAACTTTTCAGCAATATTATCCTTATATTGTAGTGTTTCGGGAAAATGAAAACCGGTATTAATAAAATAAACAGGTATATTAAAAGGGAAACGACTCAAAATATGTAGCAAAACAATGCTGTGAGTTTGAAAAGAAGATGTAGTAAAAATCCTTTTCCCGTCATCTTCAAATTTTCTGATTTGTTCTTCTATATCTTTTATCGTATGCAATTATTTTCCATCTTTAATAGTAAATTCAATCAAAAACCTTTTATTATCAATTTTTTGTTAATTCTTTTTTAAATATTAGGCCAAAGCAAATTTAATCATTTTTAAATAAAAT
>Ga0207421_10007664_pt1 | contig 11432 bp, 17 predicted proteins | sample SodLakKL_010_SED_4_FD_187542 | JGI IMG/M metagenome (GOLD analysis project Ga0207421, IMG submission 187542) | Alkaline sediment microbial communities from Lake Tanatar, Kulunda Steppe, Russia - 8KL_010_SED (SPAdes) (version 2) | ecosystem: Environmental > Aquatic > Non-marine Saline and...
ATCTTGAAAATATTTGTGTTCTGTTGATATGAAAAAAAATCTATCTGTTTCTGAAAGTTTTTCAATTATTTTTTCTTCAAGTTCTTTTGTTTCTTTTATGTTCATTGACATTGTATTTTGTTTTTTTTATTGATAGATTTATAATGTTTTCTTATGTTTTTGTTATTTCTTGATTTTGTATTATATATTTAAAGTTTTCTATAAGAAATTGTTGATATGGTAAATAGATCTTCAAGTATTGATTCTAGAAAATTGTTTTTTGTTTTTGTTATTTTTATTTTTTTGATTGCTTTTGTTGTTTCTTTTTTATTTCTTGATGAAGATTATATCCTTATGAATGATCTAGATGAAGATTCTGGGATTGATGTTTCTAATGAATCGGATTCTGAAGTGTTTGATTTTTGTTTGAATATGGAAACAGGTGAAAAAGAAATTTGTTATAATGAGATGAAAAAGAGAGATTGAGAAATATGACTAAAAAAAATAAATATGCTGTTGGATATTGTAGAGTTTCAACTCGGAATCAAGAAATTGATACTCAGGTTGAAAAGGTTAAAGATTTTTTAGATTCTAATTTTAAAGAATATGATTTGTTTTCTGAAATTGTTTCTTCAATTGATGAAAGAGAGGAGTTAAACAAGATTTTTGATAATATTTCTAAATATGATGTTTTGGTTGTTTCAAAACTTGATCGTCTTGCAAGGTCCATGAAGGATCTTTTGATTAGGAAGGAGATTTTGGAAAATAACGATATTGATATTGTTTGTATTGATCAACCAATTGATACCACTAATCAGTATGGGGATCTCATGTTTAAGTTCATGGGGATTTTTGCAGAGTTTGAAAGAAAAATGATTCGTGAAAGAATGATGGAAGGATATTGTAGAGCTTTGGAAGAAAATAAGGTTGGCAGGAAAAAAAAGATTGAAGGGGATGCATTGAAAAAATTGAGGGAATGGTATGAGGAAAAAAAATACAGTGTTTCGGTTATTCAAGCCTTGCTGAATTCTATGTTTGATGTTTCTGTATCCAAACAAACAATATATAGGTATTTGAAAGATCTAGGGTTAAGAGAATGATTTATATATCAATATCTATAAAAAATTGTTTATGGGGAATAATGTGGCTAAATTCACTTGCAATTTTTCTGGATGCTCAAAATTTACTAAAAACAAATATTGCAGATTTCATGAAAGAGAAGTGCGTGAGAGGGATCTGAAAAATGATTGGAAAAGTTGAAGATGTTCATACGTTTTTAAAAGCATTTAAGTATTCAACAATTGTTTTGATATTATTCAACGTTTATAGTCTTTTTATTGATGGATATAGTGCATTACAATCAATCAATATTTTTTATCTAGGGTTCTCTGTAATTTTATCAAGTGTTTGTATCAATCTTTTTGATAAACTTAAAGGATCTATTGATACGGTTTTATCAGGTTTATCTGGAATGGGGGGGGATCTGAAAAATGATTGAATTTTTAATAGAATATGTCGTTGAAATATTGTTTTTGATAATTTTTATTTTCGGAATATTCGGAATTAAATTTTTTTTGAATGAGGTTTCAAAATGATTGATATGCTTGAAATTGCTGGAATGGTTGTGTTCGGGTTTTTGATTTTGTTAATCGGAGGATTTGCTTTCTATATAGGTAAAAAGTATGGTCGGCCATCTATTTCTAATTTTCTTGATAAGACTGTTGAAACTCATGAGCATTTTGAGGATATTATATCTCTAGGTAAAAAGGTAAACAAGGATTTGATATATAATTTTGAGAAAATAGGATCTGTTAATAGAGTTTCAAGTTTTGAGTTTTCAATTTCTGATAGTTCTGAAATGAATTTCAAGGATTTTTTCGATGATAATAGTTCTTATAACGATTATAGAGAGGCATATGAGGATCTTGATCATCTTATTTTTGATGTTGATTTTTCTGATTCTTCTTTTTTTGAAAGATTTTTCAAGAAAAAGAAAAACAAGAATATTTTTGTAATCCCTGAAAAGTTTGTTTTTGAAACTGTTGACTCTTTATCTATTTCTTCTGATGTTGATATTATTAATATAGGGGATAATGTTTGGATGTGTCCGATGCTAAGTTCGGTTGCTCTTTATCAAAATATTTCTTTTGTTGATTTTACTAAGAATCAATTAGATATGCTAAAGGAAACAATGAAACATATTCAGCATTATAATCAAACTCATGCTCAAAAGATGGAAGAAATTGAGAAAAAAAGCCATAGATATGAAAATACATGGGCCGGGAATGTTAACAAATATGATAAATGATTATAGAAGTTATCGAAAGGGTAAAAACTCTCGCTTCTTATAGTGTTGAAATTTCTTTTGATCCTTTTTCTGTTATAGTGGTATCTATTCCTTGAATCAATAGTTCTAGGGAATACCTTCCTTTATATTTGTTTTCGATTTTGTTGTATTCCTTTATCTTTTGTTTTGGAAGTTTTGGAATGATCCATTTTGGATAATAGTTAAATTTAAAGTCATATCCTTTTGAGTCTATTTTATCATGTCGTGCTTCAATTACTTTTACTGTTGCCTTTCTTTTTCCAACCATGTTGATAAGTATGTCTACGTGCTTTCTGATTTGTGGGGCTATATGCTTATATGTGGGTGTGATGATGAATTGAGGGTTTTGACGTATTGATTGAGATCGAATTAAGCCAGATGCATTTTTCACAAAATCATCCCATCTGTCTTGAGTGTTCAAATAGTTTTCGGCTTCATCCATAAGCATCACTTTTCTTTTGAATGTTGCTGTTGCTAAGAGATATTCTAGATTGTTATATAGTAGTTGGTCATGTGGGTTGTATGTTCCTTGCAATAGATTGATTTCATTGTGCAATATTTCGGCTATATAGTGTGCTGTTTTCGATTTTCCTAGTCTTTGGTTTCCTGTTATGTAGATTTGTGGACTGATTCCGGCATTGGTCATATTGCAGATTTTGGCAATGATGGGATGGTATTTTTTGCCTTTGATATATATGGATCTATCTTTTGATTTTTTTGAAAATTGATTTGGATGGATATATATGTGATCTGTGAAAAGGTTTTTTGTATTCGGTGGGTTTAATAGTGTTTTCTCCTGGCTTAACAGATATTTAATTTTACCTCTTAGTTTCTTAACGTTTATTTCATTGTTTCTTAATTTTTCAACAGGGTTATCTTTTGGTAGATCTTTCATTGTTTAATCCCTTTTTCTTTTTTTCTTTCTTCAACAAAAGTTTCAACATCTATTATAAAACCTTTATAGGGTTTATAGGTTATAGAATCGTATTTTCTAGGTAAATAATAATGAAGATTCCAATTTCTAAGAGCATTTTGACAATAACTGTTTTGATGAATTTCATTTAATCGAATTGTGATTTCTGGATAGGTTGTTAAGAGTTTGGAATATCCTTCAATCATTTTTGTTTCCCTAAATTCGGAAACAAGTTTATCTATAGTGTTCATAACTTTGTTAATGTTTTTTTTCATATTTGCCCACCTGAAGGTTTACAACACGGGGATATGTGTTAAATTTTTTGTTAAGCACATTTTAAAGATTTTGTAATATATTATAATATATTACTTTAAGATTTTTTGTTTCTTTAAATTCCTATTAACTATTATTTAATTGTTAAAAAATAACAAAAGCACATGCACAAACCTTTATATACTGATTCAAGGGATAATCTAATAGTGGTAAACAATGGCTCTAGGATCAAAAGCGAATAAAGTCGTATCCAAATCAACTGCACTAATGATAGCAATAATAGTCGGTGCTGTAACTCTTCTTGCAGTAATATACATTATGCCTGAAGTGGCAGATGTAATTGCTGAAGTGGAAGCAGATGACGGAGTTGACCTTACAGGTTTCGATCTGTTAACAACTCTCGGCCCGATCCTATTAGTGCTTGGTTCATTGATTGGATTGCTGATTATGATATTCATGTCTGTTGTGGATGTGGCTTCTTAATCAGTTAAAAATGGTTGGAAGGAGTAAAATCCTTCCAACTTTCTTTTCCATTTTTTTGATAACTTATTTATATGAAGTTCAACATATTGAATATTATGAATAAGAATCTTGATCAAGTGTTGGGTAGTTTTATGGGGATCTTGATTTTTCTATTATTCGGTATTTTCATTTTTTCTTTTGCTAATGTCCTAGGGGATGTAGTTCCTGATGGGGATGTTGAATTGATAGAATCAACTCATGAAATTGATATGAATCTTACAGAAGAATGGGAAATTTACGGGGAAACTGTCGATAATACAAACATATATGATAACAAGGTTATGCTTTCAGATCCAACTAAAGAGGGGCAATTTGACGTTGTTATTGATATGGAAGATTTTGAAGAATTTTATTTTCTTGAAAAGCACGATGCTATAAATTTATATAATGATTCTGAAATTCATCTTGATATTTTTGTAGATGGGGATAATTGGTTTACGATCGGGAAATTAGACGATGGAACGAATAGTTTCGATGAAGATAATTTAAGGAATTATGGGATGGATGATGAAGATGGGGATGAATTACGTTTTGAATATTATCTTCATCAATCTAGTGAAGATGATAGTCCTGAATTAGATTGGCAATTTAATGAGTTCCATGTTTCTAGTTATGATCAAGATGAATTTGATTATCCTATTTTAGAAAGTCTCGGATTTTTGATTTTGGCTTTTGGAATGATCATTGTTTTGATTACAATGTTCTATATTGTTGTGTCAGAATAGATTGATTTTTTTATATCAGGATTAATAAATTAAGATATATGAGAAACAACAATATTTTTTCATATATTGGATTCACTATTTTATGGCTTTCTTTTGCTCATGGATCCTATTTTATCGTGGAAGGGTTATCGAATTTTTTTGAAGTTGCTATTTCGGAAACTTTTGTTTTTGGTGTTCAATTGTTTTTTATTGCTCTTGTTTTTTCAAACATTCAAAAAATTATGAAGGTTTTAATATCATGATTGATAACAGTATTAAAATTTTTTCTTTTGTTATAGCATCTTTTTTATTTTTTGGTAGTATTATTTCGTTTTTTGTAGTTCTTAATGAAAACAATGAATATCTTTTTGATAATGAATTGATTGAAGAAAGTTTTGTTGAATCTTTTCCACCGTTTATTGATCGTGCTGATGATTATGAAAATGTTGTTGAAACTCAAAATGATTATCTTGTTTTAGATGATCAAGATCTTTCGGGATTTTATGTTTCTGAAAATTTAGGGGAAGAAATTCATCTTTCTGAATGGGATAGGGTAGAATATTATGCAAAAAAAGTTTCTGATAGTCATGAGTTACGAATTGAAATTTCAAATGATGAAGATTTTTCTGAAATCATTGATTTAAAATCTGTTAATCTTCAAAATAATTATAGGAATGTGGATCTTTCTGATTTTGATAGATCACGATATTTGAGGTTTATCGTGAATTTTGAAAGTGGGGATGATGTTGAATTACGGGAATTAGATGTTTATGGTTCTGATTTGGTCGGGGAAGAAGAATTTTTGAATTGGATTGTTGTTTCATTTATTATTTCAGTTGTTGTTATCATGATATTGTTTTTAGTTGCTGTTGTGATTCCTAGTTTCAATTCATGATTCTGGCTTGATATGATATATTAGTCTTATACAAAATGGATCAACAATCGTTTCTTCAATTTTATGCATATAGTCATGATGGGATGAAGGGATTCCTTTTTGATGCATCCGCTCATGCACACATATTCTATATAGCATTTCTGGGCTTTTATCCTGTTGAATATACATAAAATCATTGTTTTGAGGTTCAACGTATCCAACCATTGAATGATTTATTATTTCTTTTGTTATTCCAACGTATTGATCTTTTTCTTTTTCTATATAAAAATCTGTTGAATCAGAATCCATTGTTATGATTTCTCCATTGTAAAATGTGATTGTTGAATCGAAAAAAAGCATCCCTAGAAAAAAGCCATATAGAATTAATAAAGTCATTAGGATTATTTCATTAAAATTTTCAAAAAACTTTTTAATCATTATTATTTTTTTATATAAGAAGATTTAAATTAATATTATTATGGATTGGAAGGAAAAAATGCTTTGTTTTTTCATGGTATTCAGTTTCTTGTTTGTTATTTCTTTTGCTAGTCCTGTTGAAATACATGATTGGAATGATCTTGATGAAATTCGTAATGATCTTGATGAAGATTATATCCTTATGAATGATCTAGATGAAAATACTGATGGATATGAAGATGCTATTCCTGAGGCCGGTTTTATTTCTATTGGTTCGGAAGAATATCCTTTTACAGGTTCTTTTGACGGACAAAATTATGAGATACGGGATTTTAAGAGCGAAGGATTATTTGAATTTATAGATGACGGAGAAGTTGTGAATATCAGTTTTGAAGAGTTTGAGTTTGATGTGGGGAATGATGGATCTATTATTGCTCAAAAATCAAGGCAATCATTTTTTGAGAATATAGAGATAAGGGATTCTAATCTTTCAGGAAATTCTAGAGTGGGTTTTATTTCTGCTGTTGATAAAAACAGCATTTTTGAAAATATTGTGATTGAAGATTCAAGTATTAGTTGTTATGAGCGGTGTGGTTCTCTTGTAGGTAAGGGAAAACAGTTGCTTGTGTTTAATAATAATGTGTCAAATGTGGATGTGACAGGGAATTTAATATCTGGTGGTTTAGTCGGGCAGGGATTCGGAGAGTTTGGCGATAACAGAGTTACAGATGTATATGTTGATGCTCAAATAGGTGTTGGAGGAGTTATAGGGGATGCAACAAGTTTTGATTTTGAAGATCAGTGGATTGATAGGACCCATTTTGTTTTTACCCGTTTTTGGGATACGTTTTTAGAAAACGTTCACTTGAACAATACACATTATGATTATGATGAAGAGGACCTTAATAGGATTGAATCCTTAGATTCTGAGTTGAATAGAGGTGGTTTGGTTGGTATGAATTATCGTTCATCGGACTTTGAGTTTGAGGTTTCTGATGCGTATATGAATATAGAGTTTGATGAATGGGTAGAGGACGATGCAGATGGACATTGGGCTTCTATGGTCGGTGTTATGGCAGGAGATCAAGAGTTTGAAACATCTTCAGGAGAAATTGATATTGATATTGACACTGTTATCACTAATAATTTGCAGATAGTGGATTCTAATAGCGGGTTGTTGTTTCATTATATAGTTGATAAGTTTGATGAGGACCTTAATTGGTCTTTGAAAGTTGAAGATGTTTTAACGGTGGATACGATGCCGGACGGGGATTATAAGTCAGATTATATAACTATTAGTGATCATTATAGAGATTATTTCGATGATTTCAATGTTTCTAACAGCTATATAAACAGGGATAACATGGATTATACTACTAGTTTTAATATTGAGGATTTTACGGTTGGATATACTTATGATTTGACTTATCCTTACAGTGCAGGGTTTTATACAAATTGGGATTTTGTGAATGTATGGGGGGATGATTACAATTCTTTATATACTGATTACAATAATAACAATGATTATCCATATCTAAGGACTCATTGGACTCTAGAAACAGTTGAAGATAGTTATATTGAATTTGAATATCCTGATGATAGATCTGTTTTTTCTTATCTTGATGAAGATTCTGGTTTTGATGTTGATTTTGGTTTTGAGGTTGGTAGTTCGGAAGAAATTTCTTTTAGTTTTTTTGTTTATGATTCTGATTCTGAAATTGTTTTTAATAAAGATTATAATCAATCAGGGAATGTTATTGAGTTTTATGAAGAATCTGTTTTTCTTGATGACGGGAATTATTCTTTTGAGGTTTCGGGGGATGTGAATAGTGAATTAAGGAGTTTTGAAGTTGTTGAATCAGATTCTGAATTACTCGTTGATTTTTCTGATTTTAATCCTGATGATGGATCTAATGTTTATGTTTCTGATTTAGATGAAATTGATGAAGATTTGTGGGATTTAGAATTTTCTGTTTTTGTTGATTCAAATCATGCTGGGGAAATTGTTTTCAATTTTGATGGGACTAGTATTGGAAGTGTTGAATATGATGGGGCTGGAGTTTATACATATAGTGTTGAAATAGGATCAGGATTTTTAGATTCTTATTATGAATGGTATATTGATTTTGAATCAAGTCTTGTTGATGAAGTTGTTTCTTCTGAATCTCAAGAGTTTTTTATTTCTTCTGATGATCCTATTCCTGATGAAACAATGATAGGAAATTTAATTGATAGTATTACAAATTGGTTTTCTGGCACTTTTGGAGTTGATGCTGATACTGGAAGATCTCTTTTCGCTATTTTTATCAGTATTTTTATGTCTGGATTGGTCGCATGGTTTACAAAAGACGGTGGGGCTTTTACTTTTTCCTTTTTAGTGTTCTTATTGTTTTTCACTTTTGCTGGTTTTTTTCCAACTGTTTTTGTTGTGGTATTGGTTTTGATAGGGGCTTTTATACTTGCATTTTTCACTAGATCTATGCTTGATTGGGATGGATAGGGGGATGATATTATGTTTCCGGATGAAGGAATTAGGATTTTTGTTTTTGTAGCATTGTTTCTTTTCAGTTTTCATACTTTCATGAGTTTTGCAGTGAATAGTTTTGATGATCTTGATGAATTTACAGAAATGCGTTCAATGGATGAAATTCCACAATGTGATTTTGAGCATTTTGAAGATCCTGATTATCAGGATTTAAGACGTATTTTTTCGCTTCCGGCAGAATATGGGGGGCTTTTACCTGTTTGGTTGAATCCTTTTGTTGATGAAGAAACTATTTGGTATGGAAGGGGAAGTTATCAGAATTATGAGGTTTTTCCCTATAATGTTTCTGTTGGTTCATCGGATCTTTATTTAATGGATGGAAAAGATGCAGGTAGTTATATAGTTCGTTATGATTTAACAACAGGTTTTATCTGGGATGATATGGAAGGGATTTATTTAGGTCAATGGGATCATTATTATAATATCGATGAAAATCAAACATTTATCTGGAGTTGGAAAATTGTTGATAATCAAGGTAATGTTTCTGATGAAGGAGATCTTGTTTTTTCATATGATGATATAGGAGTTGAAGAATTTGATGAATCAAGTTATAGCCAAACAATTGATTATGAAATTACTGATGAAGATCAATATTTACAGTTATCTATTTTTTTAATATCTGATGATTATGAAACTTTTGGAAGTCCTATTTATGATTCTTTTGTTTTACAAGGTGCTGAAAGGGTTAAACCAAACATTAAAGATTTTGTTGATTGCAGTATCATGGTTATTTTAGAATGGGGACGTGCTGGATTCATTGATTCGGGGATTGGATGGCTGGATACAATCTTTTTTGTATTCGGATCTTTAGGATTCATTGTTTCAATTTTGATTGCTGTTATTTTGATGTTGATTTCTATTGGGGCTCAAGTCCTTATTTGGATTGGTATTATATGACTGATGAAAAAAATATTGATGATGAATCTGTTGGAAAGATTAAGAAGATTTTGAGAGAGATAGATCTTAAAACAGATATGATTATGTCGTGGTATTTTACAGGATTGGAATTTTTTATCCATAAGAAAAAACTTCCTGTTCCTAAATGTTTTTATGGGGATGAAGATCTTTGGAAGGTTCGGAATAAAGAATTTATTCCAGATGAAAGCTAGGTTGTTTTATTCTTTTTTCTTTATCTTCATTTTTCTGTATATTCAAGATTTCTAAAGTGTTTTTTCTAGTTGAAACAAGGGGGTTGAAAGGTTGATTTCTAGTAATATTTTTTATTGATTTTTTCACAATAATTTTTTTCATGATCCTGAAACAAGTTTTGAATTTCTTTTCAAGGTGGGGGGGCAAGGTATACCTTCAATCAAATTTAAGGGTTCTATATAAAATTATCGTTTTTCAAAACAACCAAAAATTATTTATAATGAGGTTTACAATCGGGGGTTTACAACCGTATGTTTGATTCTGTAACAACAACTATCAATAAGACCGATAAAAAACTGTTAACGTTGATTGCTGGATGTGGTGGCTTAGATGTTCCACAAAACTATATAACAGAAACTGTTAACCTATCAAGAATGGGTGTTCATAAGTCATTGAAAAAACTAGAATCTAATGACTTGATAGACATTAAAAAGAAAGGTAAACAAAACTTTATAGATCTAAATAAATCATCTTTTCCATTTATTTTTTCCGATTCTCCACATGAAATTAAGGGGGGACACGGTCTTCTTGAGGTTTACAATGCAACTTCATTGCACAAACAGAATGAAGGTGTTGATGAAGGTCAACCTTCGGGTTTGTTTCGGGTGCATGGTGTTCAAGTTTCTTTTTCTTTTAAAGATCAGTATGGTTTGAAGAAAAAGAAAGAGAGGTTTATCAAAAGAGAGGTATATAATTGGAAGTATTTTGATTCATCAGATATGTATGTCGGATATAAAGATTCTAATGAGGTTCGGGTGCTTTCTAATAAAGTTCAATTTTACTTGAATGACGTGGTCGGTTATGATCTAGGTTATTTGAAAAGAAATATTTTTTCTCAAGTCATTGAATTGAGGGAATGGTTTGAGAAAAAGAGTGGTATCACACTTGAATCTGATTGGAATTGTTTTGAAGTGATCTTGGATAAACAACATATAGCATTGATAGGAGAGCCTTTTGGTCGTTTTATTGATGAAGAAACTTCTTTTTCTCTTTCTAATTTTACGGTGAAAGATCCTGATTCTGAGGTTGTTTATTATGAATGGGATAAATCAAAAGGGATTGTTGAAATTGAATCAAAAAATTATAATTTTTCTGAGGAGTTGATTGATAGATCTAAAAAGTTTTGGCTTTCTTTTGCTCATGAAGATTTTGTTGTTGATGATCTTGTTGATATTTCTGAGATAAAAAAAGTTGTTTCTAAATTGGTTGATGACTATAAAGATATATTTGATATGTATAATACTATATCTAGTAAAATAAAACGTTTTGATAACCATAAACGTGTGGATAAGATGGGGGAAGTAAGTAAGAAAGATAAAGAAAAAAGATGGGATTTTAAATATTACTGTAATGCTAAAACATGGGATTCTGATGTTGTTGATGATGTTCGGAATGATTTATTTGGTTTTTGATTTTTGTTTTTCTCTCAAATTTTGAAGTTCTTGATCTAGAAATTCAAAAAATTCTGGGCTCATGTATTCGGCTCTTTTCATCAGAATTTCTGTATTTTCTCTTGATAGTCCTGAAAATTTCATTATTAGTTTTTTGGTCATGTTGTTGATTGCTTTATACAATGATAGAATAGAAAGTGGATCTTGTCCTGTTATTTCTTTTCCAAATATACAATCATTATCTTGAAAATATTTGTGTTCTGTTGATATGAAAAAAAATCTATCTGTTTCTGAAAGTTTTTCAATTATTTTTTCTTCAAGTTCTTTTGTTTCTTTTAT
>Ga0207421_10007665_pt1 | contig 11432 bp, 10 predicted proteins | sample SodLakKL_010_SED_4_FD_187542 | JGI IMG/M metagenome (GOLD analysis project Ga0207421, IMG submission 187542) | Alkaline sediment microbial communities from Lake Tanatar, Kulunda Steppe, Russia - 8KL_010_SED (SPAdes) (version 2) | ecosystem: Environmental > Aquatic > Non-marine Saline and...
AATCTCTTGCTCCAATGAATATGAAAATATCTACTTGTTTGATTACAGAAGTGAGGTTTCCGATGCTATTGGAGAAGCACTGGAAATTGATTTCACTAACAAAAGACTCCGCTTAGGTGACATTAAAAAAATTTTAGCAGACACTAAAAAATGAGGTTTCCCCTACACATTAATGACAAAACAGAAAAGCCGCAAACCCTTTAATACCAGGGGATTGCGGCTATTTTTTTGGGAAATTGCTGTAAAAGACAGGATTCTATAATATAATTGCCTAAATTTCATCACCTAATTGTTTACACTTTACTACTACTAAAGTATAAAAGTGCTTCTAAGGTGAAATGGAGGTGTTAGAAAAAGGGCAACAAGAAATTTTTCAAGATCGCTTTCAATGCATTATAAAATCATCAAATTGCTGTCAAGGGGGGTGAGGATATCGCACCCGGTTTCAGTAACTAAAATATTTTCTTCTATACCGAGGCTGCCCACATTTTCTTCATAGAAGTACGGCTCGATGGCAAAGACCATGCCGGGTTCTAATACAGTGGTGGTTTGAATGTCGAGCATGGGGTATTCATGGACCCCCACCCCGATGGCGTGCCCGCACCAGTTTTTATAAACATTGATATGGGCATACCTGCTGTTATCCATGTATTCATCCACGGCTTCTGCTACTTCATTTATCGGCACCCCCGGCTTGACCTTATCGATGCCGACGTAGCAGGCTTCCCTTGCCGCGTTAAACATATCCAGCTGGTAAGCCGTGGGGCTGCCAATGACCGCTTCCCGGATGATATCAGAAAAATAACCTTTGTAGACGGGGCCGCCATCGACTAATATGATTTCCCCTTTGCCGATGGGCCGTTCAGAAGGAGGGCTGTTGCCTTGCGAATACCTTTCTTTTCCGGCCCTTACCCCCAGGGGCAGGGTAAATTCAGCACCCAGCCGGAAATATTCCTGCACGATATTCCGGTATAAGTCCAGTTCGCTCATGCCTTCAGTTAGCTCTTTAAAGCCTTTTTTCATTCCCTCTATATTGATCCTACAGCAGGTGCGCAGTTTCTCTATTTCGAGCTCAGATTTGATCATCCGGATATCCCATACAAAACCGGCGCAATCTACTATTTCTGAATCCGACAAACCCTTGAATAAATCGGTGCGGTCGTAATGGTTCAGGTGCATTTTATGCCCGGTTCCGAGTTCAAGCGCTATTTTGCCCTTCTCTAATTTCTTTTCTCTAATGATGTTTAAGATGGCATCAGAGTAGTTCTCGTAAGGGCTGTCTACCCCGTAGTATCTGATATCTTCAACACAGCTGGTAACCTTTACAGTCTCTCTGCCGTTTTTTGATGAAGCGATCATCATATCCCCGTCTCTTGTAACCACTAGAACCCCCGGGGTAGAGACTTTGCTGGCCCAAACGATACTCCTGAACCCGGAAAAATAGTAGGTGTTTTCATCACTGGTGAAGATTACGGCATTAATGCCGCCCTCATCCATTTTTTTAACCAGTTTCGCCAGCCTGTTTTCATATTCTGACACCGGAAATTGCAGCAAGATTGATTCTCTCATTATTCCCAACCTTCCCTGAGTGTTATAGCAGGGTTCAATTAAAAACCGGCTATAGTTATGATCTGCTAGTAGAGGTGGCATTCAACAAAATGCCCGGGAGAAACTTCTTTTAACTGCGGTTCTTCTGTCTCACATTTGTCCATGCACTCGCTGCACCTGGTAATGAACCGGCAGCCCGGCGGAAGATTAATCGGGCTAGGCACATCACCGGTTAAGGTGCCCAATTCTTTCTTAAGTTCCGGGTTGGGCACAGGTATGGCTTCGAGCAAAGCCCTGGTATAGGGGTGCAGCGGAGAGTCAAACAATAATTTGGTTTTAGCGATTTCAACTATCCTTCCCAGGTACATAATGGCAATTCTTTCGCACATATGCTTGACTACACTCATATCATGGGAAATAAACAGGTACGTTAACTGGTATTTCTCCTGCAAGTCCTGCATCAGGTTCAAGATCTGGGCCTGGATGGAAACATCCAAGGCCGAAACAGGCTCATCACATATAACCAGGGTTGGGTTTAAAGCCAGAGCCCTGGCCACTCCCACCCGCTGCCGCTGCCCCCCGCTGAATTCATGCGGGTACCTGGTGTAGGAGTCCTGCCGGAGCCCGACATCTTCCATCAACTGCTTGACCATTTCTGGTATATTGCCCTTGACTTTTTTGGCCCGCAGGGGTTCGCCGATGATCTTACCGATGGACTGCCTGGGATCTAAAGAAGAAAATGGATCTTGAAAAATGATTTGTATTTCCTGCCTGTACTTTTTAAACTGGCGCCGGTTTAAACCGACAATGTTTTCTCCGCGGTATAGCATGTCGCCGCCGGTGGGCTGCAGCAGCTTGACGATCATCTTGCCGACAGTGGTTTTACCGCATCCCGATTCTCCAACCAGCCCCAGGGCTTCACCTTCATATATCTTAAAGCTCACGCCATCCACAGCTTTCAGGGTGGTTTTCTTGCCAAAAGCATCTTCGCCCTTGACCTGGAAGTGCATTTTCAGATCTTCAACGTCTAGTAGAACCGTTCTTTCTGCGCTCATCTCTGTTCATCCCCCGTAACTTTCCAGCATCTGACTTTCCTTCCGTTATCAAGTGTAATGTATTCCGGCTCCTGTTCTTTGCATATGTCCATAACATAATCACACCTGGTGGAAAACTTACATCCCTTTGGCAGTTGAAACGGGCTGGGCACAGTACCCCTGATAATTTTTAACCGGTCCAGTTCTTCATCAATCTTTGGTATAGAATTAAGCAGGCCTTCTGTGTACGGGTGCAGGGGGTTTTTAAAGATATCAAGTGTGGGCCCGTATTCAACCGCTTTCCCGGCATACATGACCATAATATTGTCTGAGAGCTGGGCAACCACCCCTAAATCATGGGTAACCAGGATAATGGCCGTGCCCAGTTTTTCTTTTAGCTCTTTCATAAGATTTAGTATCTGTGATTGTATGGTGACGTCGAGCGCTGTAGTGGGCTCATCGGCAATTAATATTTTAGGATTACAGGCCAGGGCGATGGCAATCATGATCCTTTGTTTCATCCCGCCGGAAAGCTGGTGGGGATAATTATCGACGCACTTATCGGGGTTGGGGATATTCACCAGTTTGATAAGTTCAATCGCTTTTTTCATGGCTTCCGGCTTTTTTAGTTTTTGGTGGATCATTATCACCTCGCTGATCTGCCTGCCCACTGTAAAAACCGGGTTCAGGGAGGTCATCGGTTCCTGGAAGATCATCGAGATTTCATTACCCCTGATACTGCGGATCTCTTTTTCCTTCATTTTTAAAATATCTTTGCCCAGGTAGATGATGTTGCCGCCAACAATCTTACCGGGTTCTTTTATCAGGCGCAGGATGGAAAGTGATGTTACGCTTTTCCCAGATCCGGACTCGCCAACAATGGCCAGCGTTTCCCTGGCAGAGAGCTCAAAATCTACGTCATCTACGGCAGTGACCAAACCTTCCTCAATATTGAAGTAGGTCTTTAAGTTTTTAACTTCCATTATTACGTCACTCATCTAATCACCTTATCAAGTATTTTTTAATCTCGGGTCCAGGGCATCCCTGAGGCCGTCACCAAGCATACTAAAACTTAAAACAACGAAAGTAATGGCAAACCCGGGAATAAGCGCTGCTATAGGCTGAGAGCGCATTACCATCCTGGCCTGGCTTAACATTGCTCCCCATTCGGGATCGGGGGGCTGCACGCCCAACCCGAGGAAAGATAAAGCCGAGGAGGTAAGAATAGCCACCCCTAAGTTAAGGGTTGTGTTTACAATAACCTGGGACATGGAGTTAGGGATAATATGGTTGATGATTATCGAGAAATCAGTACACCCCGCTACTATACTGGCCTGGACATATTCCAGTTCCTTGATAGAAAGGACCACACCCCGGACAATCCTGGCTATATAGGGTGTGGAGAAAAAAGCAATCGCAATCATAGTATTAATGATCCCCCCACCCAGAACAGCAATAACGGCTATCGCTAATAAGAGGCCCGGAAAGGCCAGTAATATATCTGTGGCCCGCATCAATACGGTATCAATGAAACCGCCGTAAAAACCTGAAATAACTCCCAGGATCATCCCGGCTATAGTGCCCGCCAGCACGCTGACAAAGCTGACGGTCATGGTAATCCTTGCGCCGTGCACCACCCTTGTAAAAGTATCTCTGCCCAGGTTATCGGTGCCAAACCAGTGCTCACTGCTCGGGCTTTCATAAGTATTGAGCAGGTTTTGGGCTAAAGGATCATGGGTGGTTAGCCAGGGGCCTATAATGGCGACCAGGATAAAAATAATGATGATAATTCCGCCGATAACGGAGGATTTTCTTTTTAAGAGCCGCTTTAATAATACGTTATTCATTAAGTATCACCGTCCATCTAATACTTGATCCTCGGATCTACGACCCTGTACATAATGTCAACGACCAGGTTTATTAATACGAAAGTAAGTGATACCAGCAAAACTGTGGCCTGCACTACCGGATAATCCCTCGTTAAAACAGCATCGATCAACAAACGTCCAATACCCCGGATACCAAAAACCTGTTCAATAAGGGCTGAACCGGCTAAAAGCCCGCCAAACCGCAGCCCCACTACCGTCAGTACCGGGATTAATGCATTTTTGAGGGCATGGGAATAAATAATAACTCTTTCTGTAACCCCTTTAGACCAGGCAGTCCTGATATAGTCCTGGTTAAGCACATCAAGCATTGCAGACCTAGTCATCCGGGCTATAATCCCGACTGATTGAGCGCCAAGGGTTAATATAGGCAAAATATAGTGTGAAGGCGAATAAATGCCGATGCTGGGGAATAAACCTAAATACAAAGAAAAAATTAGAATGGCCAGCAGGGCTAAGAAAAAGGAAGGAGTCGATATTGACAACAAAGATAGTACCATAAGGAAGTTATCTAAAAATTTGTTCCTGTGTACTGCAGATAGTATGCCGAAAAGGACCCCTACTGAAGTAGCAAAAATTGTTGCTCCAACAGCCAGGTTTAAAGTATATGGATACCTTGCCGCAATTTCGTCAATAACCGGATTTTTCGTCCTTATCGAGGTTCCAAAATCCCCGCGAAGCGCATTTGTTAAAAAGTCAAAGTACTGGATGTGCAGGGGTTGATCCAGCCCCAGCCTTCTTGTCATTTCCTCAACAGCAGCTGGCGGGGCATGGAGGCCAAGCATATTTCTGACCGGATCACCGGGAACCAGGTGAAGCATCATAAACACTAAAAACGATACAATGAATAGTACCGGGATGATTGAAAGGAGCCTTGCAATTATATACTTGCCCAAACTACTCACCTTCCATAAGCATAACTGTTTTAAGCTGTTGCTCTTCTTAATGATAATTGCCATGAGGGCAATTAAAAATTGCCCTCATGGCTGGCTGCTTTCACCTATTCGAAGTATAGCCTTTCAAAATAGGTCATTCCTACACCATTTGTTTGCACACCCTGCAGTTCGCTTACAGATGCGGTTCTATTAAAGGTATCGAAAAGCCAGATTGCAGTAGGATCCTCGAGATAAAGGATTTCCTGTGCTCTTTTATAGTGCTCCATGCGCTTTTCAGGATCTACTTCGGTCTGACCGGCAAAAATATGCTTGTCTGCTTCTTCGTTGCTGTAGAAGCCGTAGTTTCTTTCGTTAGTTCCTGTTTCGGTAGTGGTATACAGGCCCCGCAGGCCGCCGTCTGCATCCATCATCGAGGTCCCGGCTCCCATGATAAAAATGGGCTGATCGAATTCTTCCGGTGACAGGCCCTGCCACATTGGAAGGATAACGCTCCATTCCAGAACTTCAATTTCAGCGTTAATGCCAACTTCAGATAACTGGGCGGAGAGGACTTCTGCAAGCTCAACACCCTTTTCATACCGGGGGGTGGTGACTATTTTAGTATCAAAACCATCAGGATAGCCTGCTTCTGCAAGCAGTTCTCTGGCCTTTTCCTGGTCCTGTTCAATAGCGCCCAGGTCCGCATAGCCCCATACAACAGGTGTCAGGGCTGAAGTACTGGGATAGGTCATCCCCGGAAACATGCCTTCGATGATGGGCTGGCGGTCTATAGCATGGACGATAGCCCTCCGGACATCAGTATCAGAAATAATCGGGTCGTTGCAACCAAACCTGAATAGCCGCGCTCCCACGGAGGGGGTCATTCTAACTTCTATTTCGGGATCATTTTCCAGCCTGTCCAGGTCCTCTGCCGGGAACTGGTTTGTCATATCAATTTCTTTATTTTCCAGAGCGATAACCCTGGAGGCTGCTTCCGGAACTACCCTGACCCTGACTTCTCTTAACTTGGCATTCTCATCAAAATAATCTTCAAACCTTTCAACTACCAGTTCCTCGTCTTTTTCCCACGAAACAATTTGAAATGCACCGGTGCCGATGGATGATTCCACGAAGTCACCTGTAGAAGCACCATGTTCCTCGATAACATCCGGATCCATAATCGCCAGGGACCTGTTGCTCAGCAGGGCAAGCATGGGGCCGTAAGGTTCATCAGTAGTGATCGATACGGTATAGTCATCGATTACTTCCACCGATTCAAACATTGCCGTAAGGTTTTGCACAACGAGCCTGGTGGCATCTGCATCGTCGGCCATAAACCTGTCATAAGTTCCTTTAACATCATGGGCTGTCATTTCTTTTCCATTATGGAACTTGACGCCTTCCCTTAATTCAAAGGTCCAGGTCCGGCCATCCTCGCTTGTCTCCCAGGATGTTGCCAGATCGGGAACAATCTCACCGTCAACTTCAAACTTAACCAGCGTGTTATACAACATCGCCACTATTTGTTCTGAGTGAGAGTCGTTCTGCACGTGGGGATCCAGCGAAGCTGCATCAGTGCTTGTCCCATAAATAAGGACGTCTCTTGCCTCTTCTACCTCTTCATCCGGCTCGCCATTTTCTGAAACCGGCGCCTCTTCTGTAGCGCATCCGTTCAGAACAAACACCATCGCTATCAGCAAAACAAAAACTAACAGGCTCTTTTTCATGATTCTCTTGTCCTCTCATTTTTTATTGACTTACCCTGATCCTGATCTTTAACTCTGCATCAATACTGTTGAAAGCCAGTTTTTCCCTCTCGATCCATCTGCTGCTGCCATTTTCCATGTTTGCTATGCCGAAAGCCCAGCCACCAGGCCTCACCATATAGCTCCGGCATGTATAAAACAACACCCCCTCTCCCGGAGATCTGATTTCTTCCAGCACTTCAAAGGTTTCCGGGTCGATGACATCAGCCAAATGCTCATCCTTTTCGATTTTGGTGAACTGCCTGTCAAGGCCGATTTTAACTTCAATATAGCCTGCGTTTTTAGGTGATGTTCGCCAGTAATCCCCGATAAACAAATACTCCGGGCATAATTCCGGCTTGCCATCCAGCATCCCCAGGTACTTAAGGTTCCCCAGGATGCCGTTAATGTTTTGATCAAGCCAGTTTTTCTCAATTTTTTCGCCAAAGCCCAAACCGCCAATCTCAGGGACTATGCCCGGTATGTTGTGGTGAATACCGGCGCAGCCCATTGAGGTCCTGTCGCTGTGGGTGCCTTTAAACAGTTTCATAGCATGGATCATCGGGAACCCGTAAGCCAGGGCCATATTTTTACTTGTTTCAGTAAGGGCCTGGTCTTCATAATCTGAACCATAACCGATATCAGCCATGGTGGAGCCCCATGAACCGATATGGTAATCAATCAGGTAGTCTGTTACCGGGAATAATTCCCGTTCTATGGTCCTGGTTATCTGGTTGCTTAACCACTGATAGTTACCTTTAAAGGCCCTGTTTGCGTCCGGTTCATCAGAGTTATCCATCAAACACCGTGTGCCGGTGTTGAAAGCGGACGTGTTTGCTACCGGAACAGCGATAATATTGCCTTTTAAATCTTCAAGCTTAAGGATATTAAGCAATTCCCTGATAATCAGGGCTGAAAACCACTCTTCCCCGTGCAGCATGGAAAGAATCAGCAGGGTGGGGCCCTGGTGTTTTCCCGCCAGCACGTGGGCTTTCATTCTTACCTCGGTACCCAGGTCTTTTGTGATGGGGATAGTAACCACTTTTCTGGTCCCCGGCTGCACTTCGGTCTTATAAACCTTTATTTTACCCATTTATTTTTCCTTTCCTTGAAGCAGGGTTTCGATGCCAAACCATTTGCTGTTGTTGTTTTCAGTTTTTGCCACTCCAAAAGCCCATCCACCGGGCCTGATCATATAACTGCGGCAGGTGTAAAAGAGGATACCGTTGCCGGGCGACCGGAGCTCTTCCAGCACTTCAAAGGTTTCCGGATCGTAAATTTTCGCTAAAACTTCGCCCTCTTTAATCTCTGTCGCCTGCCTTTCCAGCGGCAGTAATGATTCCAGGTAGCCCCCGTTTTGAGGCGACACTCTCCAGTAATCTTTTATGATCAAATACTCGGGGCAATAATCAGGCTGTCCTTCAAGCATATTTAAATATTTGAGGTTGCCCATGATGCCCTCCAGGTTTTGCTCCAGCCATCTTCTTTCAATGGCTTCTCCAAAACCCAGTCCCCCGATTTCTGGAACTATAGCCGGTATGCCGTAATCAAAGCGGGCTCTTCGCGAGGAACTCCTGTTGCTTTTTCCTTTTTGGGAAAACATGTTGTGGATTACCGGAAACTGGTAGGCCAGCGCCATTTCTTTGCTGATTAAAGTGTTTTCCGGGTCACCGGGGTCATCTAAAAACCCGATGTCAGCCATAGTGCAGCCCCAGTCGCCGATATGATAATCGATCATATAATCAGCTTTGCTGATAAACTCTTCTTCGATAACCCGGGTAATCTGGTTGGATAGCCACCTATACTTACCGTTAAAGGCCCTGTTGGCGTCCGGTTCATCGGAGTTATCCAGAATACACCTGGTCCCGGTATGAAAAGCTGCGGGATTGGCCACAGGGACGAGAATGATGTTTCCGTGCAGGCTGGTTAAGTTGCACCGGTTTATAAGCTCTTTAAAGATCAGCATGGAGAACCATTCATTTCCATGCAGGGCTGATAATAATAACAGGGTTGGCCCCTTTTTTTCACCGGCCAACACATGCGCTTTAATCCCGACATCAAAGCCCAGGTCTTTTGTAACATGAATATTAATTATTTCCCTGGTCCCCGGGGCGATTCTTTTGTTCCCAAATTTGATGGTTGCCATAATTTAAACTCCCACATGCCCTGGTATTTTGAATTGTAAATTTAACCTTCCATGTCATCCAGGTCGACCAGCGCCGCCAGATACCCGAAAGCTGACCAGAAGGTATCGTGCTCGATGATTTTCCTGTACAATGCCAGGGCCTTGTCTTCTTCGCCAATGTGCCGGTAGTAGTTGGCGACGCCGTAACCCTGGGTTGCCAGTTCCAGGTCCGGATAATCGGCGCCTTCAAACTCGATCAGCGCTTCGGGTTTAATCATGCCCTTGTACATAAGAACCCTCTTTTTGTAAGAAAGGTTCTCGCCGGGTTCTGTATCTTCGGTAACTAAATCCAGCAGGTCCTCTGCCTCCTGTTTTTTACCCAAACGCATCAGGGTCATCCAGTACCAATCGACTATGGCCACTAGTGTATCGTCATTCCTGTCAGTTAGGTCCAAACAACGCTTATATGCTTGTTCAGCCCTTACATAGTCTTTTAACAGGTAGTACGCCAGCCCTGAATGGTACCAGGTATCCCAGTTGCCGGGATCAAGCCTTGCAGATAATTCTAAGTCAAGGGCTGCTTCGTGGAACCTGCGAATTGATAACAACCTGTGGCCCCTGTGCCGGTATATAAGGGCATGAAAAGGGTTGAAGGTTAAGCCCGTGGAGTACGCTTCAATAGCTTCCCTGAAAAGCATCTGTTTTGACAGCGCCAAACCCTTTTCCATCCAGAGATCCGGATTTTGCGGGTCCTTTTCAATTTGTTTTTCAGCCTTTTTTACTTCTTCGCTAAAGGGCAGCTCCGATCTGTTCAGGTGAACCTGGGTTTCTTTTGCAGCTCTTTCATCTGTTACCGACAGCTTCATGTAATTTGCCATTTTACCCTCCATTATTTCCACACTTTTTTTATTACCCGCAGGAAGTTCTCCCCGAGAAATTTATTGATCTCTTCGTCGTTATATCCCCGCCTTTGCAAACCCCCAACCACATTATTAATATCAGTAATTCTTTTATAACCCTTAACATGCCTGACACTCGGATCAGTTCCTACCCGCCGGTCATACTCCTCGACAACCTCGGGATAAAGCATTGACTGGACCACTGTTCCCTGCCTGTCTTCGCTGTAATCTAAAGTATTATCTCCGCCAAAACCAACATGGTCTATACCTGCCAGGTTGACTATATAGTCGACATGATCTAAAAAATCATCCAGGCCGGGCTGCTCGTTTTTATCGGGCTTCCAGCACAAAGGCCCCCAGGGAGTCACACCGATAACACCACCACTTTGTTTTATCAGTTTAATTTCTAGGTCAGTTTTATTTCTCGGACTGTTACAGAGGGCTTTAACATTGGCATGGGAAAACACTACCGGGACTGAACTCAGTTCCATAGCATCAAGGGCGGTCCGGTAACTGCAGTGAGATAAATCGATCAAAATCCCCAGCCTGTTCATTTCCTTAACGGCCTCTTTACCGAAATCAGTTAAACCGCTGTCAGTACTTTCTGTACAACCGGTGCCCAGGTAGCTGGCTTTGTTATAGGTCAGCTGGATGACCCTGACCCCCAGTTCATAAAATAAACGAATCATGTCCAGTGAGTTTTCTATGGGTTTCGGATCCTGGAAGGAGAGGATTATCGATATATTGCCATCAGGGTTGATGATGTCGTTATATTCTTTCGCCACTTTGAGTTTCTGCTTGCCATGATCGGCAAAGTTATATACCTTTGCGATGTTCAAGGCAGCATCTCTAAAACCTTTTTCAGAAGAAGGAACCGTCAAAAAGAAGCCGGTAAGGCCAGAACCGGGTACATCTTCCGAATAACCGGTAAAACTGCCCTCAGTGAAGACACAACCGTCTATTATGTGTATATTCCTCTTTTTAATCGGTATAGCCCTGCTTTCTGCGATGATAGGCCGGCAAGTGAAAACACACTGAGGCAATATTAAATGTTTGTCAACTTTTTGTCAATCGAGAAGCGTAATTGTTTTCATAACGAACAGCATATGGTACCGCCTATATTTATTTTTACTCCATTTATCTTTGATAAGCGTTAATTTGCTCAATTTTTAGCTATCCTGGGGCCTTATTACTGTACAGCTTCAACAATCTCCCTCTTCCCGCTTGTTTTACACCCAAACTCACACTAAAAACGCAGAAACCCTTGTGGCAAGGCTGTTCAAAGGTATATTTTTTTGTTTGTTATGCATATTTATGTAT
>Ga0207421_10007666_pt1 | contig 11431 bp, 8 predicted proteins | sample SodLakKL_010_SED_4_FD_187542 | JGI IMG/M metagenome (GOLD analysis project Ga0207421, IMG submission 187542) | Alkaline sediment microbial communities from Lake Tanatar, Kulunda Steppe, Russia - 8KL_010_SED (SPAdes) (version 2) | ecosystem: Environmental > Aquatic > Non-marine Saline and...
TTCCACAATAAGTGGAGCCAGACCCAGTGAGGGCTCGTCCAGCAGCATCAGCTCAGGCCCGGCCATCAATCCTCTGGCGATAGCCAGCATCTGCTGTTCGCCACCTGAAAGTGTGCCGCCTTTCTGACCCCTCCTCTCCTCCAGCACGGGAAAGTATGAATAAATATCGTCCAGTTTTTCGCGCCAGTCCATATCCTGGCGCCGGGAATAACTGCCTGCTTTTAAATTCTCCAGCACCGTTAATTCAGGAAATATCCTTCTCCCCTCAGGCACCAGTGTCACACCCAGGTCCACAATTTCTTCCGGCTCCAGTTCGAGAAGTTCTCGAGCCTTGAGCTGAATGCTGCCGCTGTCTGCTTCCAGCTGGCCTGAGATGACCCTGAGTGTTGTTGTTTTACCCGCTCCATTGGCCCCCAGCATGGCCACAATTTCCCCCTCTTTAACCTCCAGTGATATATCCTCCAGGGCCTGAATGCTGCCATAGGAAGCCGTCACTCCCCTTACCTCCAGCAGATTTTCCATATCAATTCTCCTCCCCGCCCAGATAGGCTTCCTGGACTTTCTGGCTGTTCTGAATCTCCTCTGGAGTGCCTATCTTCACGACCTGACCAAAATTTATCACACAGATTCTCTCACATATGTCCATAACCAGCTCCATATCATGCTCCACGACAAATAGCGTTATACCAAAGTTAGCCCGAATCTCACGCAGTCTTTCTGCCAGCCTATGTGTTTCGGAGGCATTGAGCCCTGCTGCAGGTTCATCCAGAAGCAGTATATCGGGATCTGTCATGAGCACTCTGGCCAGTTCCACCAGCTTCTGCTCACCATAAGGCAGTGAACCGGCCCGCCGCGAAGCTCTTTCCAGCAGGTCAAAAAAATCGAGTATCTCCATCGCCTGATTCTCCGCTGCCTCTTCCCGCCTGAAAAAAGAAGGAAGCCGGAAGATCTCCTGCAAAATATTTGTCTTTAGATTGACATGGCGGCCCACCATGAGATTCTCCAGCACGGTCAGGTTGGGAAATAGTTCAAGATTCTGAAATGTTCTGGCTATACCCTGTTCGGGAATCTGGTGGGCTTTGAGATCCAGCAGTTCTAAATCCTGTCCATTATTTCGCAGTATGATCTGGCCTGAATCAGCCTGATAAAAACGCGTTATGATATTGAAAACTGTGGTTTTGCCGGCTCCGTTGGGGCCTATCAGACCGTAGATCTCTCCTTCCTGAAGCGAAAAACTGAGACTGTCGACCGCCGTCAGCCCTCCAAATGTTTTAACAAGATCTTTAGCTTCCAGAATTGTCATGATCATCTTCCCCCAGTCCCTTATGCCTCTGCTCTATCTGCACTTCCCGGTTCCGGAGCGGCATGATGATTTTTAGCTCCAGCCAGTTATAGATACCCATAGGCATAAATTTTATGACAAATATCATGGCCAGTCCTGTGAGAATAAAGTTGATATTGGTGATTCTGTTCAGCAGGGGTATAGTGCGGCTTATCTGAGGGATCAGCACCAGAAAAGCCGCCCCGAAGAGGCTGCCCGGTATCGAGGCCAGCCCTCCGATGACCACCATGGCCAGCATATCCAGTGAGAGTTCAACACCCCATATCTGCGGATGAACAAACCTCTCCGCATAGGCATAGAGCGAGCCGGCGATACCCACATAGAATGAGCTGGCAGCAAATGCCAGCAGCTTGTATTTTACGAGATTTATGCCCAGTGAACGGGCTGCATATTCGCTGTCCCTCATAGCCTTCAATGCTCTGCCGGTCCGGGAACGGGCAAAATTATAGGAGAGAATCATAACCGCCAGCAGAATCAGTGAAATCAAAAGCAGATAATGATGTGAATGAGCAAATACATAGCCGAACATCTCCGGCCGGGGCAACCTGACACCGCTGAAGCCCCCTGTAAATGCAGTCCATTCCTGAAAGACCTGCTGGATTGTAACCCCGAGCCCCAGTGTGGCTATAGCCAGATACAGCCTTTCCAGTCTCAGGGCCACAAGGCCCAGAGCGGTGCCGAAAAACATGGGTATCAGGCCGGAAATGAGCAAAACCGGCAGAAAATTAAGCTGGTAATTTCCGGCCAGATAGGCAGTGAGATATGCTCCCAGCCCCATGAAAGCTGCATGCCCCAGCGAGATCTGCCCCCCGTAGCCGAGTAGAACGTTGAAACCCAGAGCTACAATACCGTAATAGATAACTCTGATCATAAGATTTATCTGCCGGCTGCTGAAAAAACCGATATGAGTATCGATCCAGATGACCAGCATAAAAAGCAGTACAGCGGCCGCATACTTTGCATAGGAATGGGAGCGGACCAGTTCAGATAATTTCATCATTACACCTTCTTCTGCGGACTTTCACCGAATATGCCGTAGGGTTTAAATATCAATACCAGAATTAAAAAACCATAAACAATTACAGTCTGCCAGTCCGTGGATATATAAAAACCGACGAGATTATCCATGACTCCGATCACCAGACCTCCTATAACCGGACCTATGAAGGAGGTAAATCCTCCCAGCACTGCGGCGATAAAGGATTTGAGATGCACATCGGACATCATGCCGGTATATACATTGGTTGAGGGGGCTATCATCAGACCGGCCAGACCTCCCAGAACTGTAGCAGCAATCCAGGTAAAAGAGGTTATTCGCTTCGTATTTATACCCATCATCCTTGCCACCTCATCATCCTGTGCTGTAGCCCTGATGGCCAGGCCCAGAAATGTATTGCTGATCATCCAGAATAGCCCCAGCATTAGAGCCAGAGCCAGGCCGATAACAAAGAATGAATGGGGTGTGAAAACTATCCCTCTGATCACCACCGTGCCCGATACTGCCCTCTGCATATAATGAGAATCGGTGCCGAAGATAGCCGCCGCACTGCCATTTACCACCAGTATAAGTCCAAAGGTTACTATCATCTTACCCAGAAGTGAGCTGTCACTCGTGGGACGAATAAATACCCTCTCTATCAGATAGCCGAAGAGTCCCGCCAGCAGAACCCCCGCCACAAATGCCGTTATATAGGGGTAGGAGAGGCCGGCACCCCGGCTGTAGGTCCAGACGGTATAGGTCATAAAGGTGCTGAACATGGCCATCTCACCCTGGGCAAAATTCGTCACATCTGAAACCCTGTAGATGAGAACGACTCCCAGAGCGGCCAGGGCATAGAGACTGCCGGTCTCCAGACCTCCCACAATGTTCTGAATTAGAATTCGCCAGTGCAAATTGTTTCCTCCTCACTGATTCCGGCCTTTCAGCATTTACTCCGATAACACTGCAATTATACAATAAAATATTGTTGTTTCAAGAGAGTTACAAAACAGTTACTCTACTCTGTAACCCGTTTGTAACAGCAGTATATTATGATAAAATTGAGAAAAGAATAAAAACATAAATTACAGCAGATCAGGGGGTCTTACTATGAAATTTACCGAAATGGACACGGGAATTGTGAAACTCGATAATGGTGAAGACATCTTCTACCGGGAAAGTGAAGGTGAGGGACAGAAGCTGGTTCTAATCCACGGTAATATGGTCTCATCGAAACACTTTGACATTCTTATCGAAGCCCTGCCGGACGAACTGCACATTCTCGCTTCTGATATGAGGGGTTTCGGAAAATCAAGCTACAGACAGGAGATCAACTCCCTGCAGGAGCTGGCCTCTGATGTCGAGGAGGTTATGGATGCCAGAGATTTCTGGCCCTGTGCACTGCTGGGCTGGTCGACCGGTGGCGGTGTGGCCATGGAGATAACTCTTTCCAGGCAGGAAGAGGTGGAGAAGCTTATCCTCATGGAATCTGTCAGCACCCGGGGCTATCCCATGTTTAAAAAAGATGAAGATGGTGAGCCTATTTTCAGCGAGCAGCTGGAGACCAAAGAGGAAATTGCTGCTGATCCGGTTAAAACACAGCCCATCAAAAACGCACAGAAAGCCGAAAACAAAGAGTTTATAAAACAAATCTGGAATCAGCTCATATATGTAAATAATAAGCCCGCTCCGGAAAAGTACGATGAATATCTTGATGACATCTTATCCCAGCGCAATCTGGTCGATATATATTATTCTCTGGCCCATTTCAATATTAGTCCCGAACACAACGGCATCGAACCGGGCAGGAATGAGGCCGAAGAGATTGATGTGCCGACACTTGTGCTCTGGGGTGAGGAAGATCTGGTAATTACCGAAGAAATGGCCCGGCAGACTGCCGCAGATATTGGCAATAACGCCGAGCTTGTGCATCTGGAAGGCTGTGGACACTCTCCTTTAATAGACGATATAAAACAGCTGACAGATGTTACACTGGACTTTCTCAAAAATTAAGGGAGGTAGATAAAATGAGTGTCAGCATTATCGGTACCGGCCACACCGACGTTGGCCGGCTGGAAGATAGTATATATGATCTCATCGAGGAAGCCGGACTGGAAGCACTTGAGGAGGCAGCAATTGCTCCCGGGGATATTGGGGGAATCTGGCTGGGCAATTTCAGCTCCGGCAGCTTCAACAACCAGGAGCATCTCGCCCCATATGCTTTAACCATTGATGATAACCTGAGATTTACGCCGGCCACCAGTGTGGAAAATGCCTGTGCGTCGGGCTCTGCCGCCATAGATGAGGCCAGAAAAGCCTTAGAGGCAGACGAGATCGATTTTGCTCTGGTGATCGGGGTGGAAAAGATGACATCCCGAGATACCAAAGAGACCATGAAAATCCTCTCGAAGGCCTCTTACTGGCCTCAGGAGGGGGCCGAAGGCATGACTTTTCCCGGGCTTTTCGCTGAATTTGCCCGCGGCTACAGCGAATATCACGATATTCCCATCTCCGATCTCCGGGAGGATTTCGCCCGCATTGCCGCCAAAAATCACCGCAATGCCACAGAAAATCCCCTGGCCCAGATGCCCTGGGACTGCAGCTATGAAGATATATTATCCCTTCCTGAAGATAAAAATCCCGTCATCGCTGAGCCACTGCATATGTATGACTGCTCTCTGATATCTGACGGAGCAGCTGCAGCAGTGCTAACCACAGCTGAAAATGCAAGTAATGAGGATAAAGCCGTAGAAATCACCGCCTGCAGCCATGTGACTGATCATCTCTCACTGGATCAGAGATCCAATTACGAGTTTACGGCCGGTAAAAAAGCGGTAAAAGCAGCTCTTGATGAAGCAGGACTTGCTGTCAGCGATCTGGATTTTGCCGAAATCCATGACTGTTTCACAATTGCCGAGCTGTTAAGTTATGAAGCACTGGGGATTGTTGGAGATGGTGAAGGAAGCCGGGCTATCAGAGAGGGTATCACAGCACCTGACGGAGACATGCCCATCAATCCTTCTGGAGGCCTTAAGGCCAAAGGGCACCCGGTGGGTGCTACCGGTGTCTCCATGGCCGTGCTCTGTGCCCGACAGCTGCGGGGCGATCCGCTGGGGGTCGATATAGAGGGGGCTGAAATCGGAGCCAGTTACAACATTGGCGGCAGTGCAGCTTCCAATTATTTTCTCATATATGAACTTCAGAACAGCTGATACCTCAAATGGTGTCGACACATTCACTGGCAAAAGGCAAAAAAGGCCGGGCCCCTCTCCGCTCAGCAGGGTCCGGCCTCCTTTTTATATCATCTCAGGCGAAAATAATCTGCGCTTCAACCCGCTTAACTTTTCAGCTTATCACGCAGCTCCTCTATTTTTCTGCCCGGTTTTAAATCCATTCTCTCCTGTAAAATTTGCCGGCAGCGGGAATAGGTTTTAAGGGCCATCGTTCTCCTGCCCAGAGCCCGGTAGCAGCGCATCAAAAAATAATAGGCTCTCTCCCAGCAGATATCTATTTTCAATGCCTGATTGCAGTGCTCAATACATCTTTCGTATTTTTCCCTCTGAAAAAAGTGCTCTATAATCCGGTTCTGGGCTGTAAGATATTTATTTCTGAGGCTCTCCCTTTCCTCACGCACAAAATCGAGATAGGTCTCCTCGGCCAGAAAATCACCCTGATAAAGATCAACAGCCTTCTGAAAATATTCCACCGCTTCTGAGGGCAGCTCTTCCCCTTTACCCCGGGATATCAGCCTCTCAAATTCCTCCACATCATAGTAATAGCTGGCCTCTTCATTTAAACCATAATAGCCCTTTCGGCGGTTGATAAAATAGGGGTCCTGGCGCGGCTCTCTGTCCGGCTCCAGCGTCTTTTTGAGTGAGTTGAGTGTGACTTTGAAATTGCTGCGGGCACTCTCCAGATCAGAATCGGGCCAGAGAATGGAGCAGATTCTGTCCCGGGAAATCATCTCTCCACGGTGGACCAGAAACAGCAGCAGCAGTCTTCGGGCTTTCTCCCGCTGCCATTCATCCGCCGATATCTCCTCCCAGCCCCGGTAGAACTGACAGCGGCCGAAGGCCGATATTCTCAGCGTGTAACCGGGATGTCTCTCCAGGCCGCTGTAACCCAGTTCGGCCAGGAGTGAACTCAAAACCTGTTCCATCCCCCCAACCGGTGAATTATCATCTCCATCCCGGGCTGATAGCAGCACCGGGACTATTCTGTCAGGATCCCGGGCTGTAAAGAGCGTCTTTTGCTCTATGAGCTCCATCAGATCATTATCAGACAGCAGATCTAGAAGCTCATGCAGTGTCACCTGGCAACGATAGTGCTTATCCTCCTGGTGATTGATGATGGTAAGCCAGTAATTGCAGATGGCACGGCTGTAGAGATCATAGGTATCCTGGCTCACCCTGCGCGCTGCCTGCAGATCTTCCCTGGCTCTGACCAGCTTATCCTGCTGAAAGCGATTAATGCCCAGAGCGATCGAAAGCAGAGCCTTCAGCCATTCATCCCCGGCCTCCCGGGCTATGGTCTTTCCCTCCCGGGCATATCTCTCACCCAAATTTCTATCACCGTAGAAAGCCTCGAGCAGTGCCAGCCCCATCAGAGGTTCACACCTGCCCCGGCGCAGATCTATCTCTTCCAAAATATTGAGGGCTCGCTGATAGGAGCTGCGGGCTTCATCCGCACTGTAGCCATCTCTGAGCTGCAGTGCGTGCCCCCTTCTCATCCTGGCCACAGCTTCGGTAAAGGGAGAGGTGAAATCCTGGACAAGCTCCAGGCCTCTTTCGGCCTGATCCAGAGCCTTCTGACTTCTGCCCAGAAAAGAATATATAAGAGAGCGCAGAAGCACGGTCTCACGATGGGAACGGGGCATATTCCAGGCTGAGCCTTCCCTCTTCTGCTCCTCATCGTCCAGCGTGGTGAGTGCCTGTTTCAATCTGCCTGTTCGCAGCTGCACCCTGCCGCCCAGATTGTTTTCCAGCTCTATATCCTGCGAGATCTGCTCCGCTTTCCGCCGATATTTTTCTGCCTCTTCAAAATGCCCCTCATTTATTTTGTTTTCGGCCATGAGCCTGAGCAATTCCGCCTCACTCTGGCTGCTGTCCTCGAGCCTGATCTTCTCCACTTTCTGCAGATATTCATCAGCCAGGTTTGGCTGTACGGTATCCAGATAGACAAGGGCCAGCCGCTTCAGCACCTCCAGGCGGAAGCTCTCATCACCTTCTCTATCCTCCTCAGCCCGATTCCGTGGATTCTGTGTCAGATGATCTTCTGCCTCCCTGTAGAGAGTCAGAGCACCATTGAAATCATTTTTTATCCTGTATATATCACCCTGATGCAGAAAAAGACGGGGGTTTTTATGGAATATCTCCTCCGGTATTTCATCCAGAAACCCCTGCAAAACCTCAACCTGTCCGGCCTGCAGCAGGCTGTCAGCGCATTTCAATATCTTCTCTGCCGCCCGCCCGTAAGCCTCTGCCTGCAGCAGATGATAGATCACCCATCTGTTCTTTTCCATATCCTCCATGATATCGGCGGCCTGATTATGCATATCCTCCGGTGAATACTCCTGCTCAGCTCTATCCTGCAGAAAGTCACGAAAGAGATGATGAAATCTATACTGATCGGAACTGTACTTCTTCACAAAAAGGCTGTGTTCGGCCAGCCTCTCCATCAGTTCAACACCGTCCAGCTGCTGTGGAGACAGACGCTGGCAGACCCGGGTATTTATCTCCTGCAGAAAAGAGGTTTTATAGAGAAAATCTTTTTCAGAGGGGGTAAGGTCGCTCATGACCTCATCTGTCAGATAAGCGAAGATGATTTCCAGTGAATCACCGGGGGCAGCGGCCAGTTTTCTCAAAGCTCCATCTCTGCTGCAGTCCACACTCCTGCCCAGCAGATCGACGGCCATGATCCAGCCTTCAGTAATGCTGTAGATCTTATTCGCCTGTTCAGGCCCCGGTTTACAGCCATGGCGCAGTTCAAGAAACTCCTTTATCTCATTCTCACTCAGGGCAAAATCCTCACCGTCGATAATGTGAACTCTATTTTTAAGCTGCCAGTTGAGCAGATTGGGAAACTCGGGCTGGTATCTTCCCGCCAGAATGATATGGAACCGGGGCGGGAGATTGGAGATGAGATAGTTGAGCAGCGTTATCACCCTCTCGCCTTCGCTCAGCAGATGAATATCATCGAGTATCAGATAATAATCATTCTGTAAATTTTCCAGCAACTCGTTTAGAAACAGGTCCAGAGCCGACTGCAGTTTACCGGTTTGCTCGCCCACATTCTGCAGATGGTTATGGGCCTCATAGCTGAGATCCCCGCGATCATAACTGACAGCCGCCAGGAGATTGCGCAGAAAAACACCGGGATCTTCATCGAATTCGTCCAGGCTGTACCAGGCAAAATTATCGCGGCCTTTAAAGTAGCCGGCCAGCAGCGTGGTCTTGCCACAACCCGGCCCGGCCGTGATCATGGTCAGCGGATAATCCCCGGACTCTGCCATCTTTTTCTCCAGTTCCTCGCCAATCCACACATCTTCCTGAAGCTGAGGAGGAATAAATCTGGTCTTTAATACCGTGTCAGCCATAGATTTCTCCCCTTTTCTTTTGGCAGCTTTAAAAATATGGTCTTTCCAGCTTGATATAAAGCCGGCTGGTGGTTATCATAAATAATGACAGCACTAATAACCCAATGAATAAAAAGAGGTGAGAGCCAGTGGAAATAAGATGGCTGGGCAATTCCTGTCTGGAGGTCGACAGCACTGAAAACCTGCTCATCGATCCCAGTTTTACCGTCAAACCTCAGCTGGATCCGGACATAATTCTCATAACCCATGAACACGATGATCACATCGATCCCGAACAGATAAAATACTGGGAGAAGGACGTCCCGATTTTTGCACCCGGTTCAGTTTTAAGAGAGTTTGATCTGGAAGCCGAAAGGGTAAGGCCGGGCGAGGAGATCGCCGGCTCCATTCAGGCCTTCTCCATCGACTGCTACGGATCCGATGAAGCACTCAGCTATTATTACAAAGGCCTTTTGCATACGGCAGATGCCGCCCGGTTTACTCAGCCCGGCAGCGCTGTCAGCGTCCTCTTTACCGCCTGTTTTGCCGATTTCTATCAGGAATATCTGGAATCCTGCCAAAAGATCCAGCCCGATCTGGTCATACCCTACCACTATGACCATCAGGATGATAACGAAAGGGAAGAAGCCAGAGAGTTAATCAGGCTTCTGGAACGTGAGGGTTTTAATACCCTCCAGCTCTCACCGGGAGAAAAGATAGAGCTATAGATCGGAAATATACAGATAGATAACAGTTCAAACATCTCTGCCGCCATAACGGCGGCAAATTTTACTTATTATTTCCGACCTGGTGGGATGAGCAAGGGGCAGCTCCGCTATATCCTCCGGTGAGATTTCATTTTGCACAGCTGCTGCCAGCAGACCGTGGACATCCTCCAGACCTTGACCGGCCAGATGGGCACCGGCTATTACTCCTTCTTTCTCATCCACTATTAGTTTAGCCAGGCCCTCCTCTTCACCGGCAGCAAGAGCCCTGAGATTGTGATCAAATGTCAGGCTCAGAACCTCGAATCTATCTTTTTCTTCAACATCATCCTCTCTCAATCCGATGCCAGTTACCCGGGGATTGCAGAAAAACACATAGGGTATCTGCAGGTAATCCACTTCTTTTTCTCTCCCCAGTATTGTGGCCGCTGCCGCTCTGCCTTCAGTCATGGCAGCATTAGCAGAGGACATACCTCCTACCACATCACCAGCCGCCAGGATGCCGGGCTGGGAGGTCTTCATTTTCCTATCTCTGGATATAAAGCCCTCTTCATCGAACTCCAGCTCCAGACCGGCTCCCAGCTCTGGCAGCACCGGTTTTTGAGCCCCGGTCAATATCAGCACCTCAGCCTCGATGCGGCCATCTTCCAGCTCCAGCAAAAGCTTTTCCTCTCTTTTCTCGAAGTGCTCAACTGTGGTTGAAGTCTTAATTTCGATGCCGCGCTCATCGAAATTCTCTCTCATAAACTCCGCGATCTCGCCATCGGTATTGGGCAGAATTCTATTCTCCTTCTCTATCATCGTCACCCCGGCCCCCAGCCGGTCGTAGAGGCTGGCAAACTCAGCTCCCTCTACATCTGCCCCCACTATCGCCACACTCTCGACCTCCAGCCAGTTACCGGCCATTATCTCCTCATAGGTGATTATGCGCTGTGATTCCGACCGGGAAAAAGCCAGTGGAGAAAACGGCCTGCTGCCGGTGGCCAGAACGATATTCTCCACCTCCAGCTCAAAATCATCCTCACCTGCAATCTCAATACTGCCGGCTGAGGGAATTCTGGCCTCACCCCGGAATATTTCTGCACCTGCCTCTTCCAGGTCGGACCGCCAGCTGGACTGTGCCCTCTTTTTTCTGCCGGCGACGAGATCCTGCAGATGTTGAGGAGCTTCAGCACCATATCTCTCCCCGGTCGAAATAAGCACTTTTGATATAAAATAACCGCTGTTGACAGCGCTGCCGCCGGGAGCTGACTTTTCCACCAGGGCTGCCCTCACACCTGCGGCAGCCAGCTTTTCCGCACATGCTCTGCCGGCGGGACCTCCTCCGATTACAGCTGTATCATAGCTTTTCATCTGCAATACCTCCCATCTTCACGGAGCAGTTGAGAACTTTTTCCGGGACCTGCTCAAAGAGGGGGGTGACGGATTCCCGTCTGTGGATGCGCGATATTATCTCGGCAAAGAGCGGGGCCACTGAAACCTCCTTTATCCTGCTGCTGCCCGCAACCGCCGGGTTATAGACCGTATCGGTGCCGACCAGGGAATTCAGACAGCTGTTTTCGATCCTATCAACACCCTCCTCGCTGAGCAGCAGGTGGGAAAGACCGGCATGGATTTCCTCCGCACCTCTCTTTCTCAGCTCCTCTGCAAGGTTTACCAGTGTGCCGCCGGAGATGGCAAAATCATCAAATATAATGACATCTTTGCCCTCAACCTCTCCGATTATCTCCAGCAGGCTGGCGTCCTCCTTGTGACCTCTGCGCTTTTTATCCCCGATGGCCACGGGCAGCTGCAGATATTCGGCATACTGT
>Ga0207421_10007667_pt1 | contig 11430 bp, 8 predicted proteins | sample SodLakKL_010_SED_4_FD_187542 | JGI IMG/M metagenome (GOLD analysis project Ga0207421, IMG submission 187542) | Alkaline sediment microbial communities from Lake Tanatar, Kulunda Steppe, Russia - 8KL_010_SED (SPAdes) (version 2) | ecosystem: Environmental > Aquatic > Non-marine Saline and...
CTCTCGTTCAGCCGCCGAAAATCCTTCTTTTCCATGTAGACTTCTCCGCGCACAGCCAACAAACGGGGTGCGCCATTGCCTTCCTTCCCGCGAAAAAGCCGCCACGGAATGGCCCGAATGGTTTTCACATTGGGGGTGACATCTTCGCCCTCATAGCCATCTCCCCGGGTTCCGGCACCGCTCAACCCGCCATTCTCGTAAATCACCTCGATGGCAAGACCGTCTATCTTGGGCTCCGCAAGGTATTCCACGTCTCCCTTCACATTGAGCAGCTTTTTGACCCTCTGGTCAAAGGCAGTGATTTCCCCCTCGGCCATGGCATTTTCAAGGCTCAGCATGGGGACTTCGTGCTTGAAGGGTTGAAATTTGTCGAGTGGAGGAAAGCCCACGCGCTGGGTGGGAGAATCGGGAGTGATCAGTTCGGGGTGGGATTCTTCGAGCTGGACCAGCCGCCTGAAGAGTGCGTCATACTCTTCATCGGAGATTTCGGGAGCGTCCAGGGCATAATACAGATAGTCGTGGCGCCTGATTTTTTCCCGCAGCGACTCCATTTCTCTGCGGACGTCGTCTTTTTTCATCTCTCCCCAAGCCCCAGTTTTGTTAAATCGAATCCCAGCGTTGCCGAATCAGGCCCCAACGTTACCAACCGATCTTCTGCAACCCGGCCGAAGGCTCCTTCACGTCATTCCCGCGAAGGCGGGAATCCAGTTTTTTCAAAGCCTTACAGACTCCTCTTCGCAAAGGGTCACGGGACAGGGCAACCCGCCATCGGTCAAATCAACGGCAGCACCCTCGGGCCCTTCGTCTCAAAGGGTGGAAGCATGGGGAATGAACCCTTCAAATATCTCCCTCGCAACCCAGTGTCTTGTCTCTTTGAATCTGGGATTGCGAAACCCGTGAACCCACTTGAGCGTGGCGAGTTCGTCGGACACCACCAGCACCTGTGCCAGCTGAATGCCTCGGTAATGAGCCACGGTGAAAAGAGCGGACGTCTCCATGTCCACCGCCAGCAGCCCCTCTCCCTGGTACTTCCTGACTTTTCCCCGTGTTTCACGAAAAGGAGCGTCCGTGGTCCACACGCGCCCCTTGTGAACAGTGCACGAACCATTTCCCAGAACCGTTTCCAGGCGCTGAAGCATTCCAGGACTGGGTCCCGGATCGCCGGAATCCAGGGGGTAATGAGGGGAGGTGCCTTCCTCGCGCACACTTCCCACAGGAAGAACCACATCGCCGATGTTCACGTGGGGCTGCAGGGAACCGCACCATCCCAGCGCCAGAACCTGCCGCACCCCGAGGGCGATGAGCCGCTCCAGGATCAGGATGGTCTGAGGAGCTCCGATCATGGGGCCGACCACCGCAAAGGGCACCTGCCCACGGGAACAGGAATGAACCCGGGCCAGGTAGAGTTCATGTCCCGTTTGGGAGGTCAGGGGCATGAGAGCCCCCAGCACCTTCAGGTCCTGAGGCGTGAAAACCAGAATGGCCAGTGGAGGAAGGGGAGCTTCATGCCTGCCTTTTCTGGGCTCGATGACTACGCTTTCATCTTGAAATGTCATGGTGAAAAGGGCATCCCGCTCAGCGGCTGAGGAATGAGAGACAGAATGAGAGACAACAGAGGACGTGCGCGCGCGAAAGGAATCATGGCACCCTTTCAGAAACCTGGCCGGAGCTACCGCACGGTGTCTCTGAGTTTGTTGCCCGCCTTGAACCGCACCGTCCTGGAAGCGGGAATGGTGATCGCTTCACCCGTGCGGGGATTACGCCCTTCCCTCTGGGCTCTTTCCGTCACGTCAAAGGTTCCGAAGCCCACGAGGGTGATCTTGTCTCCCGATGAGAGGCTCTCGGTCACGGCGTCCACCAGGCTGTTCAGAGCCTTTTCCGCCGTGCTTTTGGTGATGCCTGCATCATCGGCCATCTTCGATATGAGTTCGGCTTTAGTCATGTGAACCTCCCTTTCTCATAAATCATGAAACTGAACTGTAATGTGTCGATAACCCGCTTGAAATAAAGAAAAATCCGGACCTGTTCCTGATGTTGCTGCCTAGATGTTCCTAGTGTACGTGACAAGAGAACAAGGGGCCTGCCTGTGAGGAGCATGATCCGGCAGGCAATGCCCACCCTGTCGCTCCGCCTCAGGACGCCCGATGGATTGGCTGTGAACCTCGACTTTAAAGGCAATTACACCATGGCCGGGGGGCATAGCAAGCACTAATTGGCCTCCATGGCCAAAGACGGGCCAAAATGGTCCTCTCATTCACTCCCTCCTCAAAGAGATCGTTTTTCAAAAAAAACGGACCATTGCATTGGCTCTTTTTCTCTTTCACCGGGAGCATCGATCCTTCCATTTTAACTTTGACGGGTCAGGGGGCATGTGCTAGATGATTTGATCATGAAACCCGTCAATTCCTACAAGAAAAAGCAACCCAGGACCGTCAAAAAATCCGGAAGCGTTAAAAAAACTGCGGCCGCGCTCCTTTGCGCCCTCATGTTGACGGGCCTTTTGGGATTGGGATGGCACGTCATTTCATCGTCATCATCGCCATCGCCACCTTCCCCCGGACCTGAGCTCTCCCGGGAGCCTGCGGCCGAGGCCCTTTTTCCATATCCCGACCAGTTCACCATGCGTTCGCAATATCAGGAACAATTTGTCGTCCATCGCCACGTGATCGAGCGGGGAGACACCATTCACGGCGTCATGGAAAAATTCGGCCTGCCCATCGCTCTGGTGCACCAATGGCAGAAGGCTTGTGTCAGCCCCTGCAGGCTCAACGCGATCCATCCCGGGGATCAGCTGACCGTCCGGGTCCGTGCCGTGGACGGGACCCCCCTGAAGTTCAGGTATTCGCCCGTCAACGGCAATGCCCTCGTCTTTCGCAGAGCGGGGGACCGATGGAAGTGCCATGAACAGTCCCATGCATCCCACACCATCGTCCTGTCCGCTAACGGAACCATTGTGGGGAATCTCTATGATTCCAGCATTCGGGCGGGCATCCCCCCCAGACTGATCATGGAGCTGGCCGACCTCTTCGCCTACGACATCGACTTCAACACGGACCTGAGAGAGGGGGACGCCTTCGCCATTCATTTCCGGGAGGAAGTGAAGGATGGAAGGTGTGTGCGCAGGGGCCCCATCCTGGCTGCCAAAATGGTGGTGTCGGGAAAATCCCACAAGGCCTTTTACCATGAGACCGGGGAAGGCAGGGGCAGCTACTTTGACAGCGAAGGGGAGTCCCTTCGCAAGATGTTTCTCAGGGCGCCCCTCAGTTACAGCCGCATCAGCTCCACCTTCACCCACCGAAGATACCACCCCGTGCTGAAAATCTACCGTCCTCATTATGGCATCGATTACGCCGCCCCCACGGGAACCCCTGTGAGCGCCATAGGAAGGGGAACGGTCACCTACAAGGGGTGGAAGGGAGGATACGGCAACTTTGTGGAAATTCGCCACAACGACACGTACAAGACCACCTATGGCCACCTTTCACGCTATGCCCCGGGTCTGAGCAAGGGCAGCAGGGTGGAACAGGGGGAGGTCATCGGTTATGTGGGGGCGACAGGCCTGGCCACGGGCCCTCATCTGGACTTCCGGTTTTACAGGAACGGCACGCCCATTGACTTTCTCAAAACCGAATTTCCTCATGCCGAGTCCGTTCCCAAATCCCAGATGGCCGCTTTTGTCGAGACCAGGGACCAGTACCTCGCTGCCCTGACAGGAGAAGAGGGCCTGCCTGACAGAAGAGTGGTGCAAATAGCTTCCAATGAGTGAAGATGCCTCATTGCTCTGGGCGGAAGTGGCCGTTTTCAGCGCTCTTGAAAAAACGCTGCACTACCTCGTTCCCGAGGAGCTGGCTCCCCTGACGGCAGTGGGCGCCCGCGTGCTCGTCCCCCTGGGCAGAAGGCAATCCACAGGCCTTGTGCTTCATGTGTCTTCCGACCCGCCCCCCATCCCCAAAGACGTCAAGGCCCGCTTCATTCATTCCCTGCTGGACCCTTCACCGGTGGTTCCGCGGGAACTCATCGAACTTTGCCGCTGGATATCCAGCTACTACTTCTATCCTCTGGGGGAAGTGCTTCAGGCATCCCTTCCCTCGGGCCTGACCAATCCTCCCGAACCCTTTTTCCGCCTTCTTTCCTCCCACCATGTCCATGGACTGAGCGGTGTATCCCGGGAGCTGCTGGACAGCATCGGCCGCAAAAGGGGGGCCGGTTTCAAGGCCCTCCAGAGGCAGTTCCCTTCCCTCAAAAACCTGCGGACCCACCTGAACCGACTGGAAGCCGAAGGATTCATCGAGCGGGTTCATGTGCATGAGGATTCCCTTCCCGCTCCCAAAATCCTCAAGAGTGTCCGCCTCCTGCGCCGTCCGGAAAACATTCCTTCACGGAGCAAAAACCTGCTGCAGCTCCTGGAGTTTCTGGAGGGGCAGGAGGGCGGCTCCCTGGTGAGTGATCTGCGCCGCAGCGTTTCCAACGCCGATTACTGGATTCGCAAGCTCAAGGATGAAGGCTGCCTGGAAATGGTCACACGGGAAGTTCCCCGCGAAACCTGCGAAACAGACTGCTCACAGGCATTGTGCCAGGAGAAGGACCTGGAGTTGACCGGTGAGCAGGCGGAAGCGTTGAACCTGCTCCTCCCGGCCATGGATTCCGGGGAGTTCAAGCCTTTTGTCCTCTTTGGCGTGACGGGAAGCGGAAAAACGGAAGTTTACCTGAGGCTGGCGGAGCACGCCCTGAAGGCAGGAAGAAGCGTTCTGCTCCTGGTTCCCGAAATCGCCCTGAGCACCCAGTTGGAAGCTCTCTTTCAAAAAAGGTTCGGGGCCCGGCTTGCCGTGTGGCACAGCGGCCTGCCCTCTTCCACGCGATATCACATGTGGCAGGAGATTCACCAGGGAAAACGGAGAGTCGTCCTGGGAGTGCGGTCGGCGGTCTTCATGCCCCTCAAGAACCCGGGGCTCATCATCGTGGATGAGGAACACGATTCCGCCTACAAGCAGGAAGACCGCCTCCGCTACAATGCCCGGGATGTGGCCCTCATGCGCGCCAGTTCCCTGAAGATCCCCATCGTTCTGGGGTCGGCGACCCCTTCCCTTCAGACCTTTCTTCACGGAACATCCGGGAATTATGGTGCCGTTCAGTTGCGGGAGCGTGTGCTCGAGCGCCCCCTGCCCCGCATGGAAACGGTGGACATGCGCCGGGAGAGGGGCAGGCAGCGCATCCTTTCCCACCACCTTCAGAAGGCCCTGGTGGAAACGGTGGAAGCGGGGGAGCAGGCTCTCCTGTTCCTCAACCGCAGGGGTTTCGCCACCTTCCTTCTGTGCAACGCCTGCGGAAACGTGGTGCAGTGCAGCGGCTGCAGTGTCAGCATGACCTACCACCAGCAGGCCGCCCGGCTCCTCTGTCATTACTGCGGCGAAAAACGGCCGCTCCCGGAAAAATGCTCCCAGTGCGGCGCCGCGCCTCTTCTTCCCTTCGGGTTCGGAACGGAGCGGGTGGAAGAAGAACTGCGGCAGATTCTTCCTCACACGGCCACGGTGCGCATGGACCGGGACACGGTCACACACCCCGGCCAGATCGCCCGGCTCCTGAACCGCATGAGAAGCCAGGAAGCGCAAATTCTTATCGGCACCCAGATGGTGGCCAAAGGACACGACTTTCCCCACATCACCCTGGTGGGAGTGGTCAATGCGGACACTTCCCTGCAGCTGGCCGATTTCAGGGCCGGGGAGACGACCGTTCAACTGCTCATCCAGGTGGCAGGGCGCGCGGGAAGAGGCACGAAACCGGGAAGGGTCATTCTGCAGACCTACAACCCCGCCCATTACACCATGGAGGCCGTCCGCAGCATGGACTACGGGAACTTTTGCCACACAGAACTGGAATCGAGGCAAAGGCTTCAATACCCCCCCTATACCCGGCTGCTCAAGCTCCTTGTCACTTCCCACAAGGAAAAGGCAACGGAAGAAGGAGCCTATCGCCTGGCCGCCCTGTGCCGGGAAATGGCTCACCGCTTTCGCGGGGAAAACAGGCACGTGGCTGTTCTGGGCCCCTCCCCCGCTCCCCTGGCCAAGCTCAAAAACCGCTACCGCTGGCACATTTTCCTGAAAGCGTGGACCTCCCGGGACCTTCAAACCTTTACGCAGGCTGTTTTGGAAGAAAGCGGCCGGGACCCCGTGCTGCGCCGGGTCCAGCTCTCCACGGACAGGGACCCCCTGGTGAGCCTGTGAAGCCCGTCCTTCAGACAAAAAAATGAAACTCCGGTGAAACCCCATGCCCCACATTCTCCTCGTTCAGCCCCCCATAGAAGATTTCTACCTCACCGCCAAGCGGACCGTTCCCTACGGGCTGGCCTCCATCGCGGCGTCCCTCATGGAGGAAGGTTTCACCGTGGAAATCCTGGACGGCCTGGCCACTTCCAAATCCCGGCCCCTTTCCACCCCCGGGGAAATGAACTATTTGGCAGATTATTACGGGAAAAAGGACCTGTCCCCCTTCGGCCTGTTTCATCAATACAGGCACTATGGCTACAGCTACCAGCACATGGCGGAAAGGGCGGCCCGGTCGGGGGCCCGCATCATCGGAATCTCGTCCCTTTTCACGGCTTACAGTGAGTGCGCCCTTCAATGCGCACGGGAAATCAAGAAGAGGCTTCCCAACTCCGTCATCGTTCTGGGGGGGCACCATCCCACGGAACTGCCCCGTGCGGTCATGGAGTGTCCGGCGGTGGACTACGTTCTGCGGGGGGAAGGTGAGCAGGCCATGCCCCTCCTCGTCAAAGGGCTGCTCCACGGGACCCCGGTGGATAATGTGCCGGGAATTGTCTTTCGAAAGGAAAAGGGAGAGCTCCAAATATCGCCACCGGCCGTCGTTTTTGATTTGGACAAGTGCCCTCTTCCCGCCCATGAACTCCTGAAGGCCAAGCATTACCAAAGAGGGAAAAAGATCAGCCTGACCCTGGTGGGCAGCCGGGGCTGCCCTTTCGAGTGCTCCTACTGTTCCACCAGCAGGCGGTCGTGGATCACCCATCGCAGGAGGAGTGTTCAGGGGGTTTGTGATGAAGTCGAAAGAGCGTCCGAACAGGGAGAGGTGGGCTTCATCGACCTGGAGGATGAAAACATCTCTCTGGACAAGAAATGGTTCATGAGCTTCCTGGCCTTTGTTTCCCGAAGGTTTGAAAAGGGCGCCGTGGAACTGAGGGCCATGAACGGCCTCTTTCCTTCCGCCCTGGACGAAGAATTGATCGCGGCCATGAAAGAGGCGGGATTCAAAACGCTGAACCTGTCTCTGGGAACCACCTGCCGCGAGCAGTTGAAGCGCTTCAGGAGGCGGGATGTGACCCATTCTTTCGACCGCGCGTGCAGCCTCGCCGCAAAATACGGACTGGAAGGAGTGGGCTACATTCTCGTGGGCGCTCCCGGCCAGTACGCGGCCGACTCGTTGAAAGACCTTCTTTTTATCGCCGAAAGACCCGTGTTGGCGGGTGTTTCGGTCTATTACCCCGCGCCGGGAAGCCGGGACTTCGAAACCTGCGGGCGCCTGGGCCTTCTTCCGCAAAACTTCTCTCTCATGCGGTCCACGGCGGTGCCCATTTCCCACACCACCACGCGAACGGAGGCCGTCACCCTCCTGAGGCTCGGCCGCATGCTCAATTTCATCAAGTCCCTTGTGAAGCAGGGATGGGTGCCGGGCCACTGGGAGGAACTGAAGGCCCTGCATTCCGATCCCGGGGATCGGACGGCCATCGGAGTGCAGCTTCTGGCGGACTTCATGGGGGACGGGCGCATTCGAGGCATGATGCCCGGTGGAGAGGTCTACAGCCATCTTCATGATGAGACGCTGGCGGAAGAGTTCAGAAAGGCCCTTGTGGATTGCAGGCTCAAGTGAAATGCCACCAGCACCCCCAATGTTGCCGACTTGAGCTTTGTCACCCTGATCAGAAGCCCCTTTCACACCAGAAACCCTTTCAGACCAAAATAACCCTTTACGTCAGAAGCCTCCTCACCCAGGGAGACCAACGCCAAATCCAGCAAGACAGTACACACCAAAAGCCCTATCAAACCAGAGGCCCCTCACATCAATAGCCTCCTCACTCAGGGAGACCAACGCCAAATCCAGCAAAGCAGTACCCACCAAAAGCCCTATCAAACCAGAGGTCCCTCGCATCAGAAGCCCCTTCGCACCAGAAGCCCCTTCGCACCAGAGGTCCTTTCGCACCAGAGGTCCTTTCACGTCAAAATCCTCCTCTCGTCATTCCCGCGAAGGCGGGAATCCAGTCTTTTCTGGCCCTTATGGCTCCACGCCCTCGCAGGGTTGATGGAACAGGGCAACACACAATCCATTCAATAAACAACATCGCCACCGCCCCTCATCTGCGCAACAAAGCCTGAATGCGCACACATCACAACTTTACCGGAAGAGCGGGAACGTGTTTTTTCCCTTGAAACAAGCCACCAAACATATTAAATATACTTTTCCACAGAGGTTCAGCGCTGGCGTAGCTCAATGGCAGAGCAGCTGATTTGTAATCAGCAGGTTGCGGGTTCGACTCCCATCGCCAGCTCCAGGAAAATCAAGGACTTAGCGGGATAGCCGTTAAGTCCTTTTTGCTTCTGTGTGAGAATCCGTGTGAGACTTTTGCCTAGCCTTGCTTGGAATGGAGGGTTTCAGATAAAGGTGCCAATGTGGAAGGTGTTTTTATGTTGATGAAAGTAACTCCCATGTTACCATAGTGGCCGAGGGAAGCCTGAACATGCGCGTTTTGGAATATCTTACCGAAGAGGGCAAAAGCTCCTTTGGAGTGTGGTTCGATCGGCTCAACCCTCAAGCTGCGGCCAAAATTACGACCGCCTTGGTACGATTGCGCTATGGCAATACATCCAACGTGAAGAGCCTTGGAGGCGGCGTACAGGAATACAAAATTGACTGGGCGCCGGAATACCGCATTTACTTTGGTTAAGATGGGCAAACGTTGGTTATCTTGGTCGGCGGTGGCACAAAAGGCAATCCCAGGATATTCTGGCGGCTAAAGAACGCTGGGCCGATTACAAGCGAAGAAAGAAAGGGGAGAAGTAATGCCACTAACGCGAGAATTTAAAGATACCGTAATGTCTCGCGTGCAACGAGACCCTGAATTTCGAACCGAGTTGATCGTGGAAGCGACCAATGCCTTTCTTGACGATGATGTTGAAACCGGCAAGGCGCTTTTGCGTGACTACCTGAACGCGACCGAACTCTTGCCGCAAATCGCGAAAGAGTTGGGTCTTAACGAAAAAAGCATTCGCAGAATGCTGGGTCCATCAGGCAACCCGACCATCAAAAATTTCGCCCGTCTTCTGAAAGCCTGCAGCAAAGCTGAGCATGTCAAATTGGAAGTCTGTTCTCACTGAAATCGATAAATAACAGGGAGAGTTGATCGTGGCAAAGCCTGGACGCAATGACCCTTGTCCCTGCGGCAGCGGGAAAAAACACAAAAAATGCTGTCTGAGTCAATCAGAGGCGCCCGGCCTTCACTTTTTTGTCAAAAAACTTCGCCAGACTGAAGGTAAACTGGTCGAGGTTCTTCTCAAGCACGCCGACAAGTATTACGGCACGGGAGTGGCTGCCGAGGCTTGGGATGAATTCTCTCTCTGGCAGGAGGCCCCGATGGACCCGGAGGAGGAACCGGAACTGGATAGTCCTTTTCTGCCCTGGTTCCTGTTCAACTGGCAGCCAGATAATGCTGAACAGAAAGAAGAGGACCACATGCCGGAAATGCCGATTGCAGAGCATTATCTGTGCCACAACGAGGATCGGCTTGGGTCTCTCGAGCGTCGTTTCATCCAGGAAACCTGCAGTCGGCATTTCAGCTTTTACGTCGTACTCGATCTGGAACCCGGCAGGTCTCTGACACTGCGTGACCTGTTCTGTCGCCAGGAAATCGTGGTCTGGGAAAAGCAGGCCTCTTCCACTTTACGCAAAGGCGATACCCTGTTCGCTCGCACAATTTCGCTGGACGGCGTCTCCATCATGTTCGGCTGCGCTCCTTTCGTTATTCCGCCTTCATTCCAACATGTGCTGATCGATGCCCGCGATCATATAGAAGAGGATTTCGGCACATTCAACCAGCAGATGCTGGCTGAATATGATTTTGAAATCAGGGATCTCTATTACAACATTCGGGATCAGATACTCAATCCGCAAATGCCAGATATCCGTAATACCGACGGCGATCCCATGCTGCCGACCACTCTCTATTACCGGCTGCATTGCTCCCCCGAAGAGGCTTTCACCGCTCTGCAGTCCTTGGCTCTGCCTGAAGAAGATGAAGATTTGCTGGGCAAGGCGGAATATGATGAGCAAGGTCATCTGAAGAAAGTCGATCTTCCCTGGCTGAAAAGAGGGAACCAGAAACATCCTTCCTGGAACAATACCTTGATGGGAAACATCACTATTGAAGATGAACAAATGATTGTCGCGGTCAACTCCAAAGAACGGGCGGAATCCATACAGCGCAAGATCACTCGCCGCCTCGGCAAACGCGCCGAATTTCAAAAAAAGGTCCACGAATCCCTGAAAAAGGCTTTGGAGGAACGCAAAAATTCCCCCGCCTCTGTTAGCCAAGCCGATGAAGAGCTTATGGCGGCACCAGAAGTTCAGGCCAAGCTTAAAGAAATGGCAGAAGAGCACTGGCTCCTGTGGCTGGATACACCCCTGCCAGCCCTGAACGATCAGACTCCCCGCAAAGCGGCACGCACCGAAAAGGGCAAAGAGAGGCTCGAAGCATTGTTAATGGATTTTGAGCAGCGCAAAGGCGAAACACCACATCCCTTTGCTCCGGATGTAGCCGCCTTGCGCCGCTCTCTTGGCTTGGGGAGGGATTGACTATTTTCACAGCCCAAATTAGTGGTGCTCTTCCTGTGGCCTTTGCTGGCGTTGGCAAGATGGCCTCAGAGGACGAACATGAGAATTTCTTGTAGGCCAGGAATTGCGTGAATGGCCTGTGATCTGCCCATTCAGATCATAAAATCCATCCAGGATAAAAACCAATACACCACCAAAGCTTTGACCTCCCCAGAGGATTGGGTTAAAGTGATGACGTCCAATTTCTATTGGTGTCCGGGAGCCAGGGGGGGATGAACGATGACTACAGGCCATCTGCAAATTAGCAGGTGGCTTTTTGATTATTGGACTTCCGGTTCGATGGCGGGTGTTATGGTAACCAGAAAATCGGCCCGACAGGACCATGTGCTTGATTCAAACACTTGAACTGATGAAGTCCCGGTGGGGCGAGATGGTCTCGTTGTAAACGGGCTTTTTCTGCGGATTTGTCGTAAGCCCTCACAGGGTGTCATTTTTCGCTGGCGACGTGCCATGATTTTTGGTACGGTTCTTCCACACCACGAGGAGGGAGGACCTTGCCGGACAAAAGATACTGCATACGAGGCCGCCATATAGACG
>Ga0207421_10007669_pt1 | contig 11427 bp, 8 predicted proteins | sample SodLakKL_010_SED_4_FD_187542 | JGI IMG/M metagenome (GOLD analysis project Ga0207421, IMG submission 187542) | Alkaline sediment microbial communities from Lake Tanatar, Kulunda Steppe, Russia - 8KL_010_SED (SPAdes) (version 2) | ecosystem: Environmental > Aquatic > Non-marine Saline and...
AAATCCTCGGCTTCACTGAAGAACTCTTTCGTATAAAAACGATTTAATACGGCCGTAGCCGGATCAGGAACATCTACAATAATTAAATCGTATTTTTCCTCGGCCGTTTTAACAAATAAACGGCCATCTGCATGGATCAGGTTGATTCGTGGATCCTTAAGTGTTTCCAGCGTGGCCTCGGAAACATAAGGGCGGGCTGTCTCAGTCAGCGCTTCGTCAAGTTCAATATAATCAACCTCTTCCACCGGGTGTTTGGCTATTTCACTCAGTACGCCTCTCAAGCCGCCGCCGATTAAAAGCACCCGCTCCGGCTGGCGGTGCTGGACCATAGCCAGGTGGGCAAATTCCACCGCTTCCTGCTCTTCCAAACCGGGAGCAGCAGCTTCGGGACCGGCAGTGCTGAAAACAAGGTGACCGCTCTGGTAAAAAGTGAACTGGTCCCGGCGTTGAACCACCGTGATAGTGCCATGTTCCGATTGCCGGGTCTCCACCAGTTCGTGGTCGGGAGTAAAATAATTCCACTGGAGTCGATAAGCCCGCTGATCAATATCCTCCAGGAACGGAAAAACTATGACGGCCAAACCCAGCAGGATTAGTGAAACCAGGCGCAGGCGGGGAGAAACCAGGTTCCGGGCAGTTGTTGAAAAAAGAATAATCCCCAACGCACCCAGCATCAAAAACCCGGCCAACACCGCCGTTTGGAAGGCATTGAGATAGTGGACAAGAACAAAGGTAAATATAATACCGCCCAGCATATTTCCAGCTGCTTCTCCGATATAGGTCTTTCCTGCTCCTGATGTATCTTCCGCCAGGTCACTTTCTCGCCACACCCTGGCAAGAAAAACAAACTGCGCTCCCAGTAACAGGCAAACCGGAGCCATGACCAAAAAACAGGAGACAGTCATGTCAACCAGGGACAGGTATGCACCGGGTGGAATATCGAAAAAACCCCGCAGCATCCTGATAGCCGCGATACTCAGGGGTAAAAGAACTAAAATCCCCCCTGAACTAACCGTGAGCGTTGAAAAGGGCTGAGAAACCTTTTCAACAAGCACCGCGCCCAGGCGGCTGCCCGCCCCTACCCAGATCATCCAGGCAGCCAGGATCAACCCTATGGAAAGCTCATTACCGTGAAAAACCATTAACAATTCACGCAGCAGCAACACCTGGCCAAGCTGGGAAACGATGCCCAGCATCAAGACAGCCGGGAAGTGAGGCGGCAATTTGTGAATTAAGCTCTTTTTCACAGGTCCCCCCTCAACAGGATTATGCATTATATTTGCATTCAATTGCTCACCGGGTCCAGGCATAATATGTTACTCCTATCCAGACTCAGCGCTCCGAAAACTTCAGCTGGTTCAGATTAAAACAGTTGAAAGGAAAACTACAACAAGTACTGCCAGATTAGGTAACTGGCAACACCCAGGAGCATCTGGGCTGCTCCTAGAATATTAACATCTTTCAGAACAGCGGGCAAAGAAGCTTTGTAGTATTCTACAGTAAGCAATGTGCACATGTGCAGTGGCGAACCGAAATATCCAGCCAGGGAGCTGATGAAGATCAGGGCCATATAGTATAACCCTTGCGGCGCCTCAGGTATTATGGGCATGAAAAGGGAAACACAAATGCCTATGGCGGCATAGGGGTTACCCATAATCATCCCGGAAAGGTAAGGAATTAAAACCACCAGGGCCAGCAAAGGCAGCCCGTTTCCAAGCATGTAGTGCATTATCTCGTCGATCACTTCACTGTGATCCAGGAAGTCTTTGAAGATCAAAACAGCTACAATGGCCAGGGCCATCGGCCAGTTTATACCTCTCAGCAGGTAATTAAATCTCACCTTTGCCGTTTTCCAAACCGAGCTTTTCCTGGGATAATATGAGAAAAAGGCTGCCACAATGCCGATTAAGATAGCCAGGGGATAATACAGCTGGAAAATCATTAAAAGCAGGATAATCACAATCAGGGGAGCCAGGCTGTACATCAATTCGAACAGGTCTTTCGAAAATGAATTCTCTTTCAGATCCCCTTTAGCCAAATCCACTTCCACCTGCCTTGTGTTAGTTACACCACGAAAGGCAAGTTTAAAAATAAGTAGAAAGAATACTACAAAAAGGGGCAGGTTAAAATAGATATAATCATACAGGCTGTAGGGGGAAACCTCGACCAGAAAAAGCAACCCCGGGTACAGGGGATAGACAAGGTATTGAATATGGCGAAAGGCAATATTTGCCACTGCCATCCTGTTGCGGCCCAGGCGCATACCTTTTCCTGCTTCTTCCACCAGGGGGGCGGAAAAAACCGCTCCACCGGGAAAGGTGATCAGCCCAATAAGAAGGGGCAGGAGCACCATCTGGTAACGAAGATCCTTGATCAGGGAAGACAGGGAAAGCATTATTTTTTTTAAATTACCGGTTTCTTTCAGGAGATTGCCAAATGCAGTCAACGTAATGACAATCAAGGTGAGGGTAATCAGGGTTGGGCTGCGCAGGGCCTGGTATGTAATAGAGGCAATCTCTTCAAGGGGGAACCGGTTAAAAACAACCACAATGGCTGTACCGGCAAAGATAGATAGGTACAGCTCAAAACCTCTCTGGGTCATAACAATAATAACGACTAGTGCAACAACGACTCCGATTAGTTCCACGTTTTAAGCCACTCCTTCTGCAACATATATATAATAAGCCTAAAATAGCGGACAATCAACAGTGTGAATGTACGGCGTCAAGAGGGCTTCTTTTCCATTTATGCTTTTAAAGTGCTAAAGCATAACCAGGGCAGGTTATCAGCTATCATGTTATAATAGTGCTATTAGACTATTTAAGTCAAAAAACAAAAAGAAAAATGAGTGATATAATGCTGAATCTAAATAATTCTAATGAAATTAATGATATATTTTTTATGAAACTAGCACTTGAGGAAGCAAATAAAGCTTTAAAAAATGGTAATTTGCCTGTAGGGGCTGTAATAGTTTGTGATAATAATATTATTTCTAAAAACAGAAACCAGGTAAATGAATTAAAAAGTGAAATAGCTCATGCAGAGTTATTGACAATACTGCAAGAAAAAGAAAAACTTAATGAGTTAAAAAAACGTTGTATATTGTATACAACTTTAGAGCCATGCATGATGTGTTTAGGAACTATAATATATGCTGAAATAGCCAGGCTAATCATTGCGGCTCCAGCACCAAAAGTCGGAGGACTGCACCTAGTAAAAAACTCTATTTCATATCAAAATAGAATACCAGAAGTTGAAATAGGCCTACTGAAAGGAGAAAGCCGTAAGCTATTAGAAGAATATGTTAACAGAACTGGTCTAAGACACGATTTATTAGAGGAATCATTTTCATGATTTGATGGTTCAATAATGCTCTATAAGAAATAGTTATATGACAAATTCTTAATTAATATGAACTCGGGGCACATATGCTAAATGGCTTACAGCCTGATGATCTGTACTAATTTTTATCTGCTCATTAACATCGGTTTTTCATAAAAAATCATATGTCTATCATAAATAAGCTGCTGATATGCTATGATTCAGAGTATTAAAAACCACTTCACCGGCATTCAATCCTATATATTAATCCGCCTTATTATCAATTGCGTTTGGTATCTGATTTGCATATTTTTGAGTATAAATAGCTGGAATTACTGCATACATGGCTGAAGCCTGTACCAATTCATGTTTCCAGGTTTTTTCATTAGGAGAGTGCGCCTGATTTTCATGACCTGGCCCAAATCCAACACAGGGAATACCGAAGTTGCCCATTATAGCAACTCCATTTGTAGAAAATGACCATTTGCCAAACTGCGGACTTTCATTAAACAAACTAACATATGTTTCTTTTAAAGTTGATACGGCAGGATGAGTATCCTCAATTAACCAGGTTGGTAAATAAATCTCTGTAGGATAAATAAAATTCTTATAAGAAGGGCACCTGTAATTAACTATTTCCACTTTGGCTGCGAATTCTTTTACAGCTGGAAGGTTCTCTACTTGCGTTATTGCACTTTGAGCATTTTCACCCATTGTCAAACGACGATCTAATGTTATAGAACAACTATCAGCAACAGAACACCTGGAAGGGGAGCTGGAGGATATTTCAGAAATAGCTAATGAGCCTTTACCGAGATAAGTATCCTGCTTTAAATTCTCATTCAATGCCCTTAGTTCAGTAAGTATGGGAGCAATCTTATAAATAGCGTTATCTCCTTGTTCCGGAGCAGATCCATGACAGCTTAACCCCTTAGTCGTTACTCTAATCTCCATACGACCTCTATGGCCCAAATGAATATTACAAGCTGTGGGCTCGCTAAGCACCACCATTTCGGGGATAATTTTGCTTTCCTTGATTATATATTGCCAGCAAAGTCCTTCACAGTCTTCTTCTTGCACAGTTCCTGTTACTAGTAAGGTGTAATCATTTTCAAGTTCCAAATCTTTTATAATTTTCCCCGCATAGACTAAGCTAGCCATTCCCCCTAATTGATCTGAAGTACCACGTCCTACAATTACCTCTTTATCTTCATATCCTTCAAAAGGATCATAATCCCATGAACCATAATCCCCCACTCCAACTGTATCAACATGAGCATCCATGGCAATCAAATGCTTTCCATGTCCTATATACCCTAATATATTGCCCATTGAGTCGACTGTCACTTTATCAAAACCAACGTTATCCATTTCAATCTTTATTCTATCGATAACCTCCCTTTCTTTACCGCTCTCAGAAGGTATTGCAACTATGTCCCTGAGAAATTTAAACATATCATGCTTGTTTTTTTCAGCACTTCTTAAAACATCCTTAAAATCAAGATCCACTCTTTACTCGACTCCTTAAGATTATACATTTATAATGCAAACATCAAACACAATTCTCGATACTTCAATCATTCAATAGCTATCATTAATATTTAAGCATGCCCTATTAGCTTCAGCTTTTTGTTAAGAGTGGCTTTATAAATAGTTAAACCCATCATAAGCTGCTCCATAAGGTTCACCTTTTATAAAAATCCCCTGACCTTTTTCACCAATAAATTTACCATTATCAACTATTAATTTACCGCGCAAGTATACTTTTTCAGGCACCCCTACTTGTTTCATTCCTTCAAAAATGGAGTAATCAACATCTTGCAAACTGTCTTTCACAGAAATTACCTTTCTTACATTCGGATTATAAATTACAATATCTGCATCAGAACCTACTCCGATATTACCTTTTTTAGGGAACAACCCATTAAATTTAGCCGGAGCAGTTGAATAAACATCAACCAATCTTTGCCTTGATAATTTACCTTTTTCAACCCCATAAGTCCACAAGATAGCCAGCCTGTTTTCTACACCGGGCATTCCATTCGGAATCTTAGTAAACACTTCCCGCCCCATATTTTTTTGCTCTTTCCAATCAAAACCACAATGATCTGAACCTACTATTTGCAGCCATCCTTTTTGTATGGATTCCCAAAGAGCTTCATGATGATCGGGTGTCCTCAATGCCGGAGAGCACACATACTTAGCGCCTTCGAAATTAGATTTAGATAAATTATCAACACTTAAAACCAAGTAATGTGGACAAGTTTCGCCATACACCGCTTTACCACGGGAGTTTGCATTACGAATAGCTTGCATAGCCTCTTTGCAACTAACATGTACAATAAAAATTGGGGCATTGACCATGTCCGCTATTTCTATTGCCCTTTTTGTTGCTTCTATTTCTACAAAAGGTGGCCTTGATACAGCATGGTAGTTAGGTTCACAGTTGCCATTCAAGACACAATGTTGTTGTAAATAATCAATGATATCTCCATTTTCAGCATGAACCATGATGGTTACGCCAGCATTTTTAGCGGCCTGGAGGCTTCTAAATAGTGTGGCATCATTAATCATAAAGGGGGTCCCTTTATATGCCATAAAAAGTTTGACGGTTGATACTCCAAAGTCAGGTAAAACTGTTATTTCTTCAAAAAGTTTATCTGTGACATCCATAACCATACTATGGAAGGAATAATCCACCATGGAAATACCTTTAGCGTTTTCTGTAATATGTTTATCCAAAGATTCTTCAAGGCTCATACCAGGTGGTTGAGGTACAAAATCTACTATAGTGGTTGTCCCTCCGATGCAAGCAGCACTTGTTGTCTCAAAACCTCTTGTAAATGTACCACCAAAAGGATGAGAAAAGTGTGTGTGCTGATCCACACCACCAGGCAATATATACATCCCATGAGCATCTACAATTTTTTCGACATCAGCTTGTAAATCATTCCCTATGGCTGATATCTTTTCTCCGTTAATTAAAACATCTGCCTGGTATTCTTCCATTGATGTAACAATGGTGCCGTTTTTTATTAATAAACTACTCATAGAATAACCTCCTAAATTAAGGCCACTTGTAAGCACATGCCAGTATTACAAATTATGTAACCAAGAACCTACAGAGGCGCAACCACTTAATCATAAGGTAAAAGCTCTGTATTATCTAATTCCAGTATCGTTTGTGTTAATACTTCTATGCCTTTCGTGATATGGTAAAAATCAGTCCATTCCTCAGGACAATGACTCCGTCCATCTTTGCTCGGAACAAAAAACATACCTATGGGAGCTATTTTCCCAATCAACACAGAATCGTGCCCGGCCCCACTTGGTAGTGTAAGAAAATCATGATTAAGCTTTTGACATGCTTCTTTTTGTAGCTCTTTTATTTTCTGATTTGTTTTAAGGGGTTTCGTTTCACTTATAGTATCTTTAGAAATAGTAATATTGCGCATCGTCTCTAATTTTTTTATCTTTTCATCAATCATCTCCGTTGCCTGGCGCAATAGATTATAATTATCACTGCGAAATTCAAAAACCATTTCGGCTTCGCCGGGTATTACATTTGAAGAATTGGGACGTACATGCATTAAACCTACGGTACCTACAAAATAATAGTCGTTACTACTTAGTTCACGGCTGATAGTTTCGACAGCTTCAACAATAATAGAAGCAGAAACCAAAGCGTCAGAACGCATTTCCATAGGAGTAGTGCCGGCATGATCAGGCCGACCTTGCACTGTTACCTTATAACGGTGAATCCCAACAATGCTCTCAACAATAGCTATAGAAGTCTTATTAGCTTCTAGTACTCTGCCTTGTTCAATATGCAGTTCAAGATAAGCATGGAGAGCACCAACATTACGTTTAGATTTTTCAATCTCATTTGGGTTACCTCCAACCTCATGGAGAGCTTCTTTTAGGGTTTTTCCTGCTTCATTCGTATAGTTTAACTCTTTTTCTGTTAAAATCCCGGCCATTGCTCTACTGCCAATAGTTGAAATACCAAAATCACTCGGTTCCTCAGATGTAAAGTCAACAATTTCTAATGGGCGGGAAAGTTTTTTATTAGATGATTGGATAATTCTACTTGCCTCCAAAGCAGCTAAAACACCAATAATTCCATCAAAACGCCCTCCTTCATAAACCGTATCAATATGTGAACCCACCATAATAGCTGGTGCTTTATCAGTACTTCCTGGAAGAGTACCAATCAAGTTGCCTGCAGAATCAAACCTTGCTGTAAGGCCAGACTTTTCCATTTGTGCAGCCAACCATTTTCGGCTACGGTCATAAAGGGGAGTAAAAGCACGCCTCGTATATGGTCTTTTTGGATCTGTAAATGCTGCTAGCTGGTTAAACTCTTCCTCAACCCTAGATATGTTTAAATATTTACTAAGTTCGCCGGGCATCAATAATCGCTCCTTATATAGCTCTCATATAAAATTTCATACATATATGGGTTATAATGTAAACTTCAGCTGGAAGCTTACACCTTTTGAATTCTCAACCATTCTGGCAATTCTTCATTATCTTTACCATAAAACATGCAGTTAACATATCTACATTGATCTTTACATTTTTGACTAATACCTTTCATAGGCTTTTCACCTTTAATGCTTTCTATTAAGTTTATCAGGTCTTTCATCTCTGTTTCACTACCTTCGCAAGAAAGGACAACCGAACCTTCAGACCCACCAATACCACCAGAAGCTACATGAACTGCTTTAGAACCCGTTAATATTTTGATCGCTTCCAGTTCGGTTACCACCTCGGGATTAGGCAAAACAAACATACCATAATCAATTCCCATTGAATAATCAAACCTTTTAGCTCCAGTATGTTTAGCCGCTTCGGGCACAGAAAATATCAATTTTTCAAGACCAATCGGACACACAATTCTATTCCCCTGAGAAACAGCAGTACCCATTATTTTTGCTACTGATCCCCCATCAAAACCTGATGCAATAACACCAACTAATCCTTCCCTGTCTAAAGCATTGCCGCCTTTAATTATGACGGTATCGAGATGAAAATCTTCAAGAGCTTTCTCATAAGGCAAATCGACTATAAGACCATTCTTCACAACCAGGGGGAATTGAGCAGCATGTTCTGGATTTATACGGCATAGCAAACCACCATTATTCATTCCACAGGTAAAGCTTTCTGTAGTATAATTTTCATCTACAAGCTCTTGAACAATTAAAGTATTTGTCGAACCTTCACATATAATAAGATATGCTTCATTTAATGCTTTTTGAACTTCGGGCATTGCAGTTACTGCTTTTGCAATAAGTCTTTTCGACTCAGGGGGTGTCAAAACGAAAGATGCACGCACAATAGGTCACCTACTTCTGATTATTTAATATCACTATTAGTAAAGTAATTTATTAGCTTTATATATCTGCCTTTTATAATATCTTTTAGACTTTACCAAAAGGTTGAACTAACTTGCCCCACCCCGCTGCAGATTCATCTACCTCACCGCCATGCATCACAATCCTGCCTCTAACCATTGTATATAGAGGTTTGCCCTTTAATTCCCAACCTTCATACACCAATGCCACATCTTTAGCCTTAGAATACATCTTATCTTTAGATACAACAAAAGTATCCTCCATATCGACTATAACAATGTCTGCATCTGCTCCTACTTGAATAACCCCCTTCATAGGATAAAGCTTGAATATCTTTGCTACATTTTCAGACAATAGCTCTATAGCCCTTGCCAGGTTTAATTTACCCTCATTTACTGCATTGAGCATAAGAGGATAACGTAAATCTATTCCTGGAAAACCGGCAGGTGCAAGAAAAATATTTTCATTGCCCTTTTCTTTTTCAGACAACAAGAATGGCCCATGATCGCTTCCAATAAAATCTACAGAACCATCGTTAATATAATCCCATAATTTTGCCCTTATTTCTTCTTTTCGTAAAGGTGGGTTGCATTTTGCAAATGGCCCGTATTTATCAAGAGCATCTTCATTTAAAAAGAGATAGTGCGGGCAAGTTTCCAAATATACCTCTTGGCCTTCATATTTAGCTTTTTTAATAAGCTCCATAGCTTCTGGAACTGATATATGAACAAACTCAACTACCGCCCCCGTTTCTTTAGCGTAAAGAAGCACCTTAGCTACCGTTTCAAACTCACTAAAGGGAGGCCTGGATTCTGCATGTGCCAAACCATCAGTCTTTCCAGCATTATTTAAAAGCCCTGTCTTAATATTAATTATATCGTTATTCTCAGCGTGAACCGCTAATATAAGGCCCGTTTTAGCTACTTCACCAAGCCCAACTAGTAGTTCTCCATCATTGTCCATGGTTAAACCAACAAATTCATCTTCCCTTCCTAACGGAGCCTCATGGAGAAAAGTTTTAAATCCAACGATACCTTCTTTAGATATTTTTGCTATTTCTTCTGGAAATTTGGCGCTCGCCGCTCCAAAAAAAGCATAGTCTACTATTGATTGAGGTTCCGCAACTTGAATCCTTTTTTCTAAAATTTCAGGAGAATATGGCGGCGGCATGGATATGGGATGTTCTAAAACTGTGGTTACACCTCCGGCAGCTGCAGCAGAAGTACCACTTTTAAAGGTTTCCCTATCTGATCTGCCCGGATCTCTGAAATGTACATGAGGATCTATGCCTCCTGGCAAAACATGGTTACCTTTAGCATCAATTACTTTTTTCCCCTCTGGTAGCAACCCCTCTTCACCGATAGCAACAACTTTGCCACCATGAATAGCTAACCCACCGCTAAATAAACTGCCATTTGTAAATATTTGTCCATTAACAATGATCAGGTCTACTTTTTGCATGCATGATACCCCTTTCCAGCTATAATTATTTAATAGTGCTTTTTTATGTAACAAACTTAAAAATATCAATGCAACCCTTTTTACCAAAGCAAAGACAACAACAATAGTATAGCAACACTAATCTTATATGCTTTATACCACAGCTTCTATCCCGGATTTCTTCAGTTCGTATTGATTATAATATTAAGCATACCTCCTTATCTTACTCGTTGAAACACCATATTTCACCATTCCCTCAGCTATAATTAAAGAACAAACAACCCCGTCTAATACAGGCACGCCTAGCTCGTTTTGTATATCTTTATCCAAACCGGTCATTCCAGCACACCCCAACACAATAACTTCCGCTTTGTCTTCATTGACAGCCAATCTGGCCATTTCTAGAAATACTTCCTCTTCAAAACGCTCAGTTTTTCGAACTTTAGGTGCTCTTACGGAAGCCATTAAGCCATTCAGGTGATATTTCCTAGCCAGGGCTTCTTTATTTGGTATTGAACGTTCGCTTGGTGATATTACAGAAAAGCAATGACCCAACATAGAAGCTATCTTCATCGAAGCCTCTCCTATACCTACAACAGGTTTTGTGGTAATATCTTTGAGAGCATCAAGGCCGGGATCTCCATGGCAGGCAATAACGAATGCATCAAACAGATCTTCATTACTATGTACTATGTCGATCATTTCTACCGCGGATATGGCCTGGTCTCTTTTAGTAGCTATAAATTTAGGTGCTCCCTGTGTCGTTTTACAAACCACCTCTACCTCTTTACCAGTAAAAAACCCTTCGGCAGTTTTTGCTATTGCTGCTGTCATAGCTGTATCTGAGTTTGGGTTTATAACCATAATTTTCATAATTATATAATCATCTCCAAGATCTCTTAATTGGTTAGCTTAACAATAATCTTTCAAATATAAATCATCTATAACAATAGTTTAGGTAACCATAAAACAATTTGAGGAAACAAAAACAATAGAATTAATACAAAAACATCACAAGCAACAAAAGGCCAAACCCCTTTGAATATATCAACCACAGAAATATCTTTGCTTACAACCCCTTTTAAAGCAAATACATTTAAGCCAACCGGTGGAGTAACAGCGCCTATTTCTGTCAACTTTAAGGCTATTACCCCAAACCAGATCAGGTCATACCCTAAATCAGTTAATATGGGGGCAATCACAGGCAAAGTAACTGCAAATATTCCTATAGGTACCATAATCATACCAAGGAAAAAATATAGCATGCAGATAAATAATAGGATTATTGATGGAGGAACATCTAAACCCA
>Ga0207421_10007670_pt1 | contig 11426 bp, 10 predicted proteins | sample SodLakKL_010_SED_4_FD_187542 | JGI IMG/M metagenome (GOLD analysis project Ga0207421, IMG submission 187542) | Alkaline sediment microbial communities from Lake Tanatar, Kulunda Steppe, Russia - 8KL_010_SED (SPAdes) (version 2) | ecosystem: Environmental > Aquatic > Non-marine Saline and...
CTCCGCTCAGCTTTCGCCGCGCCCTGAGGTTGCACCGGTCTTCGCCCACGTGCCCCGCACCCCCCAGCTCCGCCCGCCCCGCCGCCGCCCGGTATTCCGCTCCCCCCTACCAGCCGCTCGCGCTTCCCGCCTGCTCGCTTCCAACCGACCTCGCCACTGCTCCGCCTGCACCCCGCCGTCGGCGCCCCACCTCCGCCTGCACGGCCGGCCTTCACCGCCCCCGGCGAAGCTGCCCCTGCACGGCCCGGCCTCGCCGACCCCGGCACAACTCCGCCTGCGCGGCCGGGCTTCACCGGCCTCGCCACAGCTCCGCCTGCACGGCCCGCCACCGCCTCGACGTCTCGCCCGTGTTGTGGTACTCCTTGCGTAGTCGCCGCGTAGTCCGCCGGGTACCCTGGTGCGGCTCGGGGCCGCGCCGGCGCCGCCGCGGCGGCGGGTGGGGCAGGGCGCCCTACGCTTGACGTAAATGAAAGGGAGAGCAGATGAAGAAGGAATACACGGATCAGTTGCTGCTGGATTTCGGAGAGGACGGAACCGCCCTCGTTCCCGTGGTGACGCAGGACGCCCGCACCAAGGAGGTGCTGATCCTTGCGTTCGCCAACAAGGAAGCGTTTGAGGAGACGCGCCGGAGCGGGCTCGCCACGTACTGGAGCCGGAGCCGCGGGGAGCTGTGGAAAAAGGGGATGACCTCCGGCGACACGCTCAAAATCCAGGAGATCCGAATCAACTGCGATCAGAACTCGCTCATTTACCTCGTGACCCCGCAAGGGAAGGGGGCGTGCCACGCCAAGAAAAACGACGGCTCCCCGTACAGCTCCTGTTACTACCGGGCGATAAACCAAGACGGCACGCTCAGCTTCATCGAGGAGTAACCATGCAGAATCAGCTCACTATCGGCATGCCCGCGGGCTCGCTTGCCGACCCCAACCGTGGCGGCAACCTGGTGGATCTGCTCGAGCGCGCCGGCTTCAAGACGCGCGGATACGAGTCGGGTGGCCCCTCGCGCTTTACGAGCGTCGATTTCCTCTACGGGTGGGACGGGCGCCCGCAGGAGTTCGGCTCGCAGCTCGCGCTCGAGGAGCTCGATGTCGCCATCGCCGGCGACGACTGGATCGAGGAGCGCCGGCTCGAGCTCGAGCTCGAGTACGATACGCCCATCGAGCTCTCCCGCATCATGTCGCTCCACCGCGGCGGCGTCCGGATCGTCGGCATTATCGACAGCGCCTGTCCCGAAGACACCATCGACGACTACCTCCGGCGCCTCACTGCCGAACGGAGCCGCCTGGTGCTCGTCTCGGAGATGCCCTATATCGCGCTTGGCTGGGCGCGGGAAGCTCTGAAGCGCATCGGAAAGCTCGACGCGTACGCGCGCTTCTCGGTTCAGAAGTACAAGTCGCCTCCCAAGATCGACTCCGGGATCGTTATCTATGAGACGTGGGGAAAGACCGAGTCCAAAATTAAAAACGGCGGCGCGGACTTCGGCGTGGAAATTACGCAGTCGGGAAGTGCGCTGCGGAACTACGGCCTCAAGATCGTGGACGAGATCATCCGCTCCGAGACGAGCATCTGGGCAGCTCCCGCATTGCTCGGGGATCCGGAGAAGAAGGAGCTCCTGCGGATGTTCCTTCTCAACCTCTACGGCTGCATCAACGCGGAGAACAAGGTGCTCCTCGCCTTCAACGTGGAGTCATCGCGCGCGGCGGAGGTCGAGGCATACCTCACCAAGCACCGGCTCTACGGAAACGAGCCCACCAAGAGCACCGGCGAGCGCTACAGCGAGTACACCGTCCAGGTAGCCGCGGACGATCCGGAGCTCCCGCTCGCCAGAATCCGCTACGAGCTCCTCAAGCTCGGCGCCCAGAACCTGGACACAATCCCCCTCGACTCCTCGATTCCGGACCTGTCCGCAATCGAGCTGTAGGACCGGGAGGACTGCCGCCGGTATCACCCGTGGACGATCGAGGGCATCGTATCATCGCAAGGTCCCGTTCGTTCATGACCTTCTGAAGCTGAACCGCCTGCTTCAGGAGCTTCACCCCTCCTTATTCCGGAATCGCCGGCAGGATTCCGCGCAATTGCGGGCGCTGTTTTTCTCCATCGCGCGCGTGCTCGCTCCCGGCGGCACGCAGCTACCCCGCCCAGCGCTCCACGTCGCGCAGGGTCGCGGTGTATTCGATCGTTTGGACAAGGGCTCTGAAGAGACGCTCCTCCCAATTTTTCTGCTGTGTGGCACCGGGTAGCAGTTTGTGGGCGTCCGCATCGAAGCGTCGCGCGTTCCAGTCCCGGAGATGTCTCCATTCGTCGACCAGTCGACCTTCAGCACCGGCAAGCGCCTCAATAGTGGGGAGCTTATCGCTCTTACTGGCATTCACGTCCTTCGCGGCCGGCACCAGATTCCAGATCGATGAGTCATGCCGGACCGAAAAGGGAATGATGTGATCGACATCGAAATCTTGCGATAGCCGCTTTCCACTCCATGCGCACACGAGATCGGAACGCGACCGGTAGAGAGCTCGAACTCCGGAATCCATCCGTGTTTCTTCGGTCGACTGGATCAACAAATCAATAATGAAGCTGGACTTGAACTGCTCATCCGTCTTCTCGCTGGTAAGCTCGGCCCAGCGCAGCACTATGGAGTCCGATATCCAGTGGCCCATCAGCACGAGCTCGCGCCAGAGGTCGCTTTGAACGAAGATCTCGCCGTTCGCGTACGAGAACTCATCGGAACCGGCATAGGTGACCGGTCCCTTTACAATCGTCTCACCCACCTTTTTTCGAAGCGATCGAACCTTCTTCCCGATTCGCGGATCCAGATCGGGCGCTGTACTCGACGAGACGAATCCCGCCAGCCCGTTCGCTTGTTCGAACAATCGGGCCATCTCCCGGAGTTGTTCGTAGAACGCGATCCGCCCCTTCCCGAATGTCTGTGGTATGTATTGGGCGTGCGCGACGAAGGGCCAGTAGTATCGAATCCACAGTTCGCTGACGGCTTCAAGAGGGACCGCGACCGTTCCATCCGGCCGTCTCGAGACTATCGCCGGGCTTGTCGTTGCGATCTCCGAAAGGGCGCGCAGCAGTGCAAACTTGTAGGTGGCCGTCTTGCGATCACGGTTTATGATCGACTCCACGCGATCGATCGGTCGCGGTGCCGCGCCACGATAGCGCAGAATGATGGTCGCCCATTCGACATCGGGTCGCCCCAGGGAGTCGTTCGATAACCACGTGCTCTCGGTAGAAAAGCCAAGTCGTTCAAAGAGAAGCTGCACATCCTCGACGGGACGAATCCGAAAGAACCTACCCAGCTCATCGCGATCAGACTCCGGGTCTATTCCGTCCCGAGCGGTGCATACCGAAACAAGCAGAAGTCCGCCCTGTTTGATAATCGACCGTATCGCAAGCCCCGTATCGAAGAGTTCGGCATCGGGAATATGCATCAACACAGCGCTCAAACAGACACCGTCGAACGTGCTTCCGGACAGCGCGGCGAGATCGTCCGGTAGCGAACCCGAGAGCAGTCGCTCAGCGAACTCGGAGTGTCTGCTTATCGCTTCCTGCCGCAACCGTTGCGCGGGTTCGATACCCCAGACATCGCAGCCGAGTTGGGCGAGGCGTGACATATCCCGACCGGATCCGGCGCCGATATCCACCACCGACTGACCTTTCTGGAACAGGAGTGGAAAGAATCGCTCAACGCCGCCGTCGGCGCCTTCGTAGCGCTCGGCTAGTCGTGAGGCATGGCGATTGTAAGAAGCGATGGTCGCCCCGTCCATATCCGTATCGTGAGCGTAACGGCCATTCTCTGTTCGAGCAACTGCTCCGAATCGGGGGAAGCTTCAATGGGAGGGTGATCTCGATCGCTTGAGGACGACCTGATGGTTCTCGTCGACACGACCGTGTGGGTCGACTACTTCAACGGTCAACGCACCTCGACAACGGATGCGCTCGACGATTTGTTGTCCTCCACAGTCGTGCTAGTCGGAGATCTGATACTTGCCGAGGTGTTGCAGTGTTTCAGACACGACCGTGATTCCGCACCGCGAAATGGCTCCTCCTCGAGCTGGAAGTTCGCGCTCCGTGCGATCCGGAGATCGCGCTGAACGCAGCATCCAATTTCCGCTCATTGCGCAAGACGGGGATAACGGTCCGCAAGACTGTCGATGCAGTCATCGCGACGTACTGCTTCGAGCACGCTCTCCCACTCCTGTTCAGCGACCGCGAGTTCGTGCCCTTCACCGAGCATCTCGGTCTGCGAGATGCCACGGAGTTGTCTGTATAGATATAGAACTTATGCCGAGTGCTCCGCCGGAAAAGTCCCGATTCGATGCTTCGTCGCAATTTCCCAGCCGCTTGCGGCACTCACGAAGCACTGGTTGGCGGGGTCCCGGAGAAGTGGCTCCACACGAGCGGGCAGGCGGTCGGGGGTGGCCCACCGGAACAGCAGAGCGTGCGTGTCGAGGAGAAGCCTCATGCTTCCCACTTCGCCAGCTCATCCTCGGGCAGCGGCTCAAAGAACGAGTTGGGGATCTCGTCGCGGTATCGACCCGGAATTCGCTCTCGCGGCGGTTCGAGCGGCACCAGCCGTGCGTACGGCTTTCCGGCCTTCGCCACGATTATCTCCTCGCCGCGGTGCGCCCGTTCGAGCAGCGCGGAAAACTTCGTTTTCGCCTCGTGCACATTGATTACCATCGTGTGCCAAAAGCAGTCCTATAGTGTGACTTAGTCAACCAGACGCGTTTGCGACGTAGAGGGTCGATCTCCCCCTCCCTTATGGGCAGAAATCAGCATCCATTTCGCTGAATTCTACGCAAAATCCGCAGAGTCACCGTTGCATTTGCGGAAACGTGGTGGCACCATGGGAGGAGGAATGATGTATCCGCGCATCCTCGACCCGCGCACGCTTGCGCGGAGGAAATCGATCTTCCTCTTCGGTCCCCGCAGCACCGGGAAGACAACCCTTCTACGGAGCCATTTCGACGATCGTTCCATCATTAACCTGCTCAGAAGCGCAGTGTTCCTGTCGCTCTCCCGTAACCCGTCGCAACTCGCGGATATGGCTCGCGAGATTCGCAGGACGAGCGACACGTGCCCAACTTCTCCCGCTTTGTGAAGATCGCAGCCCTTTCGAGCGGTGAGCAGTTGAACTACGCTAATGTCGCAAACGACACCGGGCTTGCCGCGAGCTCCGTACGCTCGTACTTCGAGATCCTCGCGGATACGTTCGTCGGATTCCGGCTCGATCGCTGGCGGGAATCGAAGAAGCGAAAGGCTGTTGCAACCGCAAAGTTCTACTTCTTCGATGCCGGCGTCGCGAACTTCCTGCGCGGCGTGACGACGCTGCATCCCGACTCCGCGGAGTTCGGCGCGGCATTTGAGCACTTCATCGCAATGGAGCTCCGAAGCTACCTTTCGTACCGGCGCGCGAAAAAGGATCTCACCTTCCGGCGCACGCAGCACGGCGCGGAAGTCGATTTCCTCATCGGCACCGACCTGGCCGTCGAAGCACCTCCTGGCTGTGTGTTCTTATGTACACGTTCGCTGGAAGCCGGACCCACCCACGTTTGCGGGCATCGAGGTCTACCTCCTCTTCGGCGGGCGAAAGCGGTTCGCAGCGCGGTTCGTCCGTTCGCCGACGTCCCGGATGCGCTCGAGGCGCTGCATTTTATTCCTTGCGGCATACTCCCGGTCGTATTCGTTGCAGAACTCGGCACAGTGGCGATCGAAGATGGTGTGCAGCACGTTGCCGCCGCGGCCGGACCGGCGACCGGCGATGGAGATCGGCGTACCTTGATTCTTGAATGGGCGTGAATTGAGTGGTCCCCGGTGTCGCAAAAGCGTACTTTACTCAGCAGGGCAAGCTCAAATTAGACGATGCGCCGGAAGAGCGGCGGAGAGTGTCTATCCTTGGAGGGCGCCTTGCGGGGGACGCTTAGTGCGCGGGGTTGGTACTTGCTTTGGAGGCCTTTCGCCGCCACCGTGGAACCGTATTGATTTGCGTGCGGATGCTGTGATTCTCTACCGGAATTCCGTTGGTACAAGGAGGGTTCTATGAGACGACTCGGTGTTCTGTTCGTTGTGATCCTGCTCGTGATTGGCGCAAACGCTCTGTCGGCACGCGAAGCAGAAGGGTCGCTCAACCGTGATCGCAATCCGAATGCGCTTGGGTTCCAGACCGGTTCCATCTCCGGCAGTGGCCTGAGTTGGCAGCGTTGGTTCGGCCCAACGGGGCTCCAGATCGCCGGTGGCATACTCTATCGCCCTCCGGGACAGACCGGTTTTGGCTTTCGGCACATTTTGGACTATTCGGTCGGTGTGGAGGTGCAGCGAAGCGTCGTTGCCTCGGACTTCTCGGAGCGGATGGCGGGACAGCTCTACGTCGTAGGCGGCGTCAACCACGGCGGTATTATCGAGGAGGTCTGGGAGGAAGACCCCGAATCCGAGAACAGACCGGAAAGGAGTACCGGACCGTTTATCCCGTCCGTAAGCGTCGGGGTGGGACTCGGCATCGAGTTCGTTTTCTTTGAGCATTTCTCGATCCCCTTCGAAATGCTCTATGCCGCAGTCTGGCGCGGCGTCGAGGGGAGCTTTCCCGACCAGCTGGCCGTGGACTTGGCGCCTCAGATCGGAATCCGCTACCGGTTCTAGTTGGTGCCTTCCTCTTTGGGCGAACCGGTGCGGTTCTGTCGGCTGTGACGTTCGCACGATCACCGTGTTCTCGGCTGGATAGCTACGTCGTGATACAATGGTATTCGCCATGATTATCCGTTCTAATAGCAGGAAAGCGCTTCCTTTGGTCGGGCTCGGGATGCTCGCTGTTCTCGTCGTCGGATGCGCCGCCGCAGAGGTGCGCGCCGCGCGACGCGGCGATATTGAGGGAATCGAGGAGTATCTTGCCGAAGGGGGTGATATCGACGCGCGGCATCGCAACGGTCAGACGCTTCTCGTTATTGCCGCGGACAACGGGCAGCGCGAGAGTGTCGAGTATCTCATCGACCGCGGGGCGGCGGTCGATGTTGCCGACGATAGCGGACGTACCGCGCTCATGTATGCTGCCGCCGATGGGGAGCTTGCGATATTGCGGGCGCTTGTTGAGGCGGGAGCAGCGGTGAATACGCGCGACGATGATGGGGCTACGGCGCTCATGCTTGCCGCCCAGGGCGGGCACCGGGGCACGCTCTCTTCGCTGCTGGACAGCGGTGCGGACGTTACCATCTCGGACTACGACGATCGGACCGCACTCCACTATGCCGCCGGAGCCGGCCGTGCCGGTATGGTCCCCACTCTCGTCAACGCAGGCGCGGATCCCAACGCGGAGGATGCTATAGGCACGACGCCGCTTATGATCGGCGCCAAAGAGGATGAGGCGCCGGTTGTTCGCGAGCTCATCGACGCCGGGGCGAACGTGAACGCGCAAGCCCCGGACGGCGCCACGGCTCTGTACTTTGCCTTGGCGAACAGCGCACGCCGTTCTTCGGGCATCACTCCGTCTGCGCGGGCGTTACTCGCCGCGGATGCCCGGGTTCCGGGCGACCGGGAGATAGGTGGAGCTATCGCCGCCCGCGCGGCTGAGAACGGGAATCGAGATGTGCTTGCCATGGTTCTCGACGCCGGTACGCCGGTCGATGTACGGGCTGAGCGGGGAGATAACCTCTTGACCCTGGGAGTGGCCCATCCGGACATTGTCGAGCTGCTCCTGGACGCGGGGCTCGATCCGAATAAGGAAGACGATCGCGGGCTCACCGCTCTTTCTATTGCTGCTCGGGAAGGGTACCGGCGGAGCGCGTTTCAGCTGCTTGCCGCGGGCGCGGACCCCAACGCAGCCGACCAGTGGGGCGTTACCCCGCTCATGTACGCCGCAGGCGGATCCGACCAGGAGGTTCTCCGGAGAATCCTGCTGGCGGATGGGGACATCTGGGACCGGGACCGGGACGGCAACACGGTCCTACACTTTGGCGCCGAAACCGGCTCGCCTGAGGTTATCGAGCTTCTCATCACCGCAGGCGCGGACGTGAACCCCACCAACCGCGACGGGGAGAAACCGATTGACGTGGCGGTCGCCGAGGAGCGTTCCGGCGAGATTATCGAGCTTCTCGTAGACGCAGGGGCTACGCCGCCGGACCCTCCTGAAGAGGACGAGGGCTAAGCGGGTAGCGAGGCGCCCGTCGGAGCGGCGCTCGGCAAGAGAACCGGGCCACCGTAGCCTAACCGGCCTGCCCGTAGCGCGCATCCGTTTCCGCACCGTCACCGAGACGTATACACCACGCGGTTCTGGCGAATTCGTTTGCCGGGCTACTCACGCGGCGTCTTGGGGGGGGAGGGACTTGGAGAAACAAATGACCGCAAGCGCTTGACAGAATCCGCAACGCGTCGTATCTTCCTTCCATCTCGGATTACGTGACTCCCTTCTGGTACAACCACTCTCAGGTGCACACCGCAGACGAAGCTGGTTCACTTTCCGTAGAAATATCGAATGTTCGCCTAGAGCAGAAGGAGCAATCTCAATGGGCAACAAACTATACGTAGGAAACCTCAATTTCCAAACGCAGGAGCATGACCTCCGCGATCTCTTCAGTCAGCACGGCGAGGTCTCGTCGGTCAACGTCATAACGGATCGTGACACCGGGCGTTCGCGCGGGTTCGGCTTTGTCGAGATGGCCAGTGACGAGGAAGCGCAGGCAGCAAGCCGCGCACTCGACGGCCAGGATTTCGACGGTCGTCAGCTGAAGGTCAACGAGGCAAAGCCTCGGAACGACCGCCGCTTCTAAGCGCGGCAGCGCGGGCCGCGGGCTGCTCATGCAGCCGGCGCCCGCGCCGGCCACATCCGGTTCAAAGGCGCGGCCATCCTGAGAGACTGGCGGAGCCGCTGCTACAAGCCCGGAGGCTCTCAATCATCCCACATCTGCGACAGCACGATCCACACCTCCCGGAGAAGTTCCATATCGCTGGAGATTCCGTCGATTGCGACCCAGCCTTCTACTTCGGAAGGAATTCCTTCAAGTAGTTCGTCCAATTCCACGCTTTCCAGGTCTCCTTCGCCCTCCCAAGTCATCGCAAAGGCCATCGCCGCCGTGTCGAAAATCCATGGCTGCACCGCCACGGTGCCGTTCACGGCCATAGTGAATTCGACCCCGTCGGCAGTTGTTGCGAGTTCTTGGTGAACCCACACCGGATCTGTCGTGGAGAGACTGGGAGGGGCCTCGTCCGGCTGGTAATCGTCCAGCTCGACTTCAGCGGTTATGTAGAGGGGATCTCCCTGGTCGCTCTTGTCGAGGACATCGATGGTTACTTCGGGGTCGTCGTCGAAATCGGCCCGTTTATCGATAACGTGGAGGAAGAGCCCTGCCAGAGCCTGATCGGTCTTCAGGATGTACTCAACGATGGCGATCGGCCGGAAGTACTCGACGAGCTCGTGCGGCTCTCCGTCCAGCTCGATCGTGCCCCATACGCTTGAAGGCATCTCCGCTTCGATGCCGGCTTCGAGCTCGAACCCGGCCTCCGTAAGCTCGAACTCCTTGTCTTCTACGGTTCCCGAAACGTCGTGAAAGAAGACGTAGAAATCCTCCGACGGCACGAATTTGTGGTCAGCGTTCCCGGTGGACACCACTACCTCAAGCGAGCCTTCACCTCTCTCGTAGCCGTCGAACTCGATGAAGAAGTGTCCGTTTTGCTCGTCTTCCCACTCCTCTAGGAAGGATCCTTCGGTGAGCACGACCGTATCGTTTCCGAACGGCTCCCACGTCTCACCAGGCCCGAGCGGACTAGCCAGGGGACGATGCGGGTCTTCTTCGTACCAGCCGTCCTCGATAACGTAGATGATGTCGTTCCGTAACTCCATGGCCGCGGCTTCGATTGCAGCCATGATGTAGGGGAGCAATGCGACATCGATTTCTTCAGCGGGAGAGATGTCGCCAGGTGGATCGGTCGGGAGCGTTCCGTCTCCGTTCGTTTCGTCGTCTTGGTCGTCGTCAGTGCTCTGGTCGTCGCTCTCTTGGTCGTCGGATCCGCCGAAAACATCGAGGATGTTGTCACATGAAGGCAGAACGAAGAGGATTGCTACGGCCAAGGCCACGAAACCAAGAACCGCCACGATGGGCGATCTTTTCGATATCATGCGTGCCTCCTGGTTCGGCGGCGGTCCGGGCTCGGAGCCCGTACTCTCCCGCCGTATGGTCGTTCGAATCGGATACCCGCTACCTGCAAGGCTGAGCGGCATCAAGCGCAGCAGGATCAACTAATTGCAAGTATATCACGGTCTGAAGAAATGACAAAGAAACTGAAGACGGAAGTGGGTGCAACGGCAAGAAGGCCCCGTGTTGTGAGTCGCCCAGATCTCGTAGATTTCGGATCTAAAAGGAGGTTCCGGGTAATCGTCCTACTATCGTATGCCTATTTCTCTTCGGTCCTACGCGCTCAACTTCGGTGATGGCCGGGAGCGGCCACGCGCGGCTTCCCGAACGGGAAGGTGCTCGTCATTCGTCGTCGCTCTCCGCGAGATATATGACTTCTACGAGATCTTCCTCTCCCGTCACGTAGATCAACCGAATGTCGTTGTCTCCGTCGAGCACGGTAGCGGTGGAGGTGGAGAAGTCGTTCATATCCACGGTGTCCGGAATGCTCATCGTGAGGAACTCGTCTTCTCCGTCCAAACGCTGCGCATAGCGGGGCTCGTCGGGCTGGAAGCCGAAGTAGGTGATATGGATGCCGCCGCTCGCATCGAGCGCGATCGAGGGGAACCACCCGTTCACCCCGGTGCCGTCGACTTGCTCGGTGGTAAACTCTTGGCCCGGGCCGGCCGCGTGGCCGTACATGAGATCGCCCGCGTTGCTGTCATAGTACGTGACGTGGATTGCTCCGTCGTCGTCCACCGCGATGTCGGTTCCGAGGTTGCCCACGCCTGTGCCTTGAATCGTCATCGGTCCGGTCCAGTGGTCCGGGGCGTCGTCGGTGTTGTGGTAAGCGTATTGGAGGCTTCCGTCCCCATCGTCGACGTACACTGCATGGACGAGGTCCGGATCGTTCGTCCCGGGTTCCTCCTCTACAAAGATGGAGACCCATGTAGCTTCGGTGTCGCCGCCGGGAATCACGTGAGGCTCGGTCGGACCCTCCAAATCGGAATCTGTCCGCCGATAGTAGACAGCCAAGTCGTCCTCGTCGTAGTAGACCATGTGAACGTCGCCGTCGCTTCCGACCCCGATATCGTTGTAGCTCGCATCGTTGCCGTCGGACAACTCCGCCTCGAACGTGTTCTCATCACCGAAGTCGTCGTCCGTTCCATAGAGCATCAATTCGTCGCGAGCCTGAGAGACATAGATATGATCGTTATCGGCGTCCGGATGATTGGCAATACGGACGAACTCCTCACCTCGTACGCCGTCAACCACCGCAATGTGGTCTTCTGCACCCTCCCGGTAGAAGTGAGGCGGGCGGTC
>Ga0207421_10007673_pt1 | contig 11423 bp, 9 predicted proteins | sample SodLakKL_010_SED_4_FD_187542 | JGI IMG/M metagenome (GOLD analysis project Ga0207421, IMG submission 187542) | Alkaline sediment microbial communities from Lake Tanatar, Kulunda Steppe, Russia - 8KL_010_SED (SPAdes) (version 2) | ecosystem: Environmental > Aquatic > Non-marine Saline and...
CCCGCCAATCGCCAAGGTTCGCAAGGCCCGGCGCTCCGGTATCCCAATACGGAATCCCGTCCCGGGCGGTATTCTCCAAGTAGAAGTCCGCCGCCGCGCATGCTACCTCCAGAAAACGCCGCCGCGCCGCCTTCAACGTCGGAAGCGCCTCGGTCCCCTCGTACTCGGCATCCGAGATCGTCTCCAAGTACTCCAGCTGTTCCGGATAGCCGCACATGACCCAGCTGTGCCCCCGGGTCCAGGTCGTGAACGGGCTGTACCCTTGCTGCGTGGAGGGGGCGCGGTAGCTCCCGCTTACCACGTTGAAGAGCGACTCGTGAGCCACGCGGCCCCGGACGTCGTAGCTGTCCCGTCCTTCGCCAAAGTACACGTTGTAGCGCGCCGTCGTTTCCGCGTGCGCAATCGCCCGCGCCAGAAGCGAGATGCGCGCATCCTGCTCTCCCATGAGATGTGCCTGCAGTCTGTGGCCGACGGAGAGCGAGCGCATCGAGCGAATCGTATCCGCAAAAAGCGAGTGCGCACCGTTGAACGACGGCACATAGCCCAACCCGCCGGGAAGCTCAGTGAAGCGCGCCGCCTGGACCGCCCCCGATACCCTGAGCGCCAAGCGGTAAAACTCCGCCTCCCATTCGTCCGACGGCAGGCGCCCTTCACGCATCAATCGCAACAGGTTGCCGTAGGTCGAGACGTTGTTGAACCCGTGGTCGTGCACCCCCGTGTGCGTAAGGTGCGGATACATAAAGCGGACCGTTGAGCTCCGGCCATACTCCAACATCTCCGTGTCGTCGGTCGCGTCGAAGAGATAGAGCGCGTTGCCGAACTGGAACCCCTGCGTCCATTCAGTCCACCCTCGCGCCGTATACTCCCCGCGCATCGTGAACACCGGCGCGCCCCGGTCAGGGCTCCACGCCTTTCGCAAGTTCGACGTCGAGCGTGCCGCCACCTCAAAAACATCGTCCAGCGCTTTCCGTAGATCCGCCGGCTTGATCCTCTCGTCTATTTCCATCTTAGAGCCTCGAAATATGGAATCCGCCGTCACAGTCAACGACTGCCCCCGTGCAGTACGCGAAGTCACCGCGCGCAACCGCGCCCACAACCCGCGCAACGTCCCCCGGCTGCCCCCACCGCCGCTGGGGAACCAACCCGTCGGCGATCAGCGCGTCGTACTTCTGCTTCACCCCGGCAGTCATGTCCGTCTCGGTTATCCCGGGCCGCACCTCCACCACCGGAATCCCGGCATCCGCCAGCCGTACCGCCCAAAGCTTCGTCGCCATCGCCATCCCCGCCTTGCTCACGCAGTACTCACCCCGGTTGAGCGAAACGGTCTCAGCCGAAAGAGACGAGATAAAGACCACCGCCCGTGACCGCGCGCGCTCCGCCCCCGAAGCCGCCGACGCATCCGAAGCCGCTTCACGCTCGTTATCTCCGTCCCACCGCGCACTCTCTCCGTCAGAACCGTGCACGCCGAGCCACCGGCGGGCGAACTCTTGCGTCAAAAAGTACGGCCCGGTCAGATTGACCGCGAGCACCTCCTCGAAACTCTCCCGGGTTGCGTGGAGAATATCCTCCCGCACGCGCGGCGCGCGTCCGGCGTTGTTCACCAAGAGATCGATCTCCCCGAGCTCCTGCTCCGCGGCATCTGCCAGCGCGCGACAGGCCTCCGGCGCTCCCAGGTCTCCCTGGATTGCCACCGCCCCGGGCGCCCCGGCCTCTCGACAGGCGGCAACGGTCTCTTCCGCGGCGTCCCCGTTGCTGTTGTAGTTGACCGCCACCGACACTCCCATCGAAGCCAACTCCACGCTGATAGCTCTCCCGATTCCCCGGCTTCCCCCGGTCACCAGCGCGCTCCGGGCACGCCGCACCGCCTCACGCTCTTCTCCCGCGTGCGAGCTTCCCGCCGTCATCAGCACCTCCCTGTTGTTGCATGCAACAACTGCCTTCAGCCTCGCACGCCATTCCCGTCCTGTCAATCGCGGCTCCGCACGTACCCGCCCGCGCCCACTTCCTCCTCTTTCCGGCCGTGAGGCACGGATTGTTGTTCGCTCTCCCCCAATCCACCCTCCAGATTCCCCTCAGAATCTGGGCGTGCCCCCGCGCCAAGCCGCACCTCTCCCGGTCTCGTCCACCCCCCACGCACGCCGCGTGGCCCCCTCGCCCCCGGCGGCTTGCCCCGGGGTCAGGCCGTCCGGGGGTTCCGTCCCGCCGCGCGCCGAACCCCCTCCGCCCGCTCCGCCCCTCTCGCCCCGGCGATGCCGCCCCCGCGCACCGCGGCGCGCACCGGGACCGCCGCGCCGGGCCGTCCGGCCGCCGGCGGGGCACTCCGTCTGAAAGCCTCTCCGCTGCCACCCCTCCGAAGCTCGCGACGTCCCCCCAGATCCGGACGCCCCGGCGGGCGCCCCTCCCGTCCTTCACGCTCCGGAATGCGCACCGGGCAGCGTGGCCGCCCTCCGAGCTCCGTTGGTTAATCGCTTCCTCCGTCACGCTCCCTGGGAGCCGTTTTGCGGACAATTGACAGAACCGCGCACGCTGACGGATGATGAACGCGCCCGGCGCGCTCGGCACGGTTAGAAGCGCGCCGCGCAGGCATGGCGATTCGGCCGGAAGACGGGCTCATCAACAGGCCCGGCCCAATAAGCTGTCCTCCGGCCGAGCTGCTATCCACGTGGAGCATGTTGGAGTATGGCCAGATGAAGGATAAGAAAACCGCTGCCCGAGGCATCTTCGGCTCTCGCGCAAAGGCGCTGGAGCTCAGCATCGACCGGTACGTGAGCTTGGTCGAGCAAGCAGCTCTCGTCTTCGACGACGCTCTGAAGAAGTATCTGGACGGCAAGACCAAACGCTTCGAAGAGAAACGCGATGAGATCAGCCGGATCGAACGACAGGCGGACGAGCTGCGCCGCGATATCAAGCACCGTCTCTATGCGGAGATGCTGATACCGGACTCGCGCGGCGACGTTCTGGGGCTACTCGAGACATTGGACAACGTGATCGACAAAGCGAAGGACGTCAGCAGCCACCTGAGTATCGAGACACCGGAAATCTATCCGTTTCTCAAGGACCACTTCCGGGAGCTCGTCGAAGCATGCACCCAGGCCGTCGGCGAGACTGCGCTCGCTGCGCGCGCCTTCTTTCGGGAGCCCTACCGCGTCACCGAGCACGTTGAGAAAGTCTACCACTGGGAACACCAGGCCGACGAGGCAGAGGAACGGATCAAGCGAAAGGCGTTCAGCTCGGACAAGATCAAGCTCTTCCGCCGCATGCACATCCGGTACTTCGCCGAGCACATCTCGGGCCTTGCAGACGAGTCTGAAGCCGTAGCCGATCGCCTTTCCATCTATGCGATCAAGCGAAGCATGTAGCTCGATCCGAGCGCCGACAGGAGATAAACCCACAAGACAAACGCAGGAGGTAAACCAATGACGGCACGAAAGCTCATCGAAGACGCACGCGCACGAGGCATCGAAATCGATGACACAGAGGGATGCCAGGTCTGGAAGGGAGAAGCTACCGGCACCGCCAAGTCCACCGGCCCCTTCGCCGGCAAGCGGATAGCGCTCCTCGTAGCGCCCGAGTTTAGCGACTTCCAAGCATACTACCTGGCCGAGTACCTGAGCGAGCTCGGAGCAAACCTGCAGTTCGTCGGCGTGGAAGGGGCGCTGTGGAAGTACACCCGTCCCACCGATCCGGACAAAGGGCTCCACGGAATGTGGGGAATGAGCCTCAACCCAATCCCGGTTCTCGGCGAATCGCGCTCCTCGTACGTCCGCGTGGAGGACGCGCAGGCCGGCGACTACGATGTCGTAGTCGTCCTCGGCGGTCACTCGGCCGACATTCTCACGACTCAGGAAACCGCCCTCGACTTCCTGGCCGCCGCCGCGAAAGCAGGGAGCGTCCTCGGTGCAATCGGCGAAGGCACCCTTCCCCTCATTTCGCGCCGTATCGTAGAAGGCAAGCGATGCACCGGCAATCGCATCGTGTCCTATATGCTCGAGCGGATCGCAACCTACGTGGACCGTCCGGCCGTAACGGACGACAAGCTCGTCACCTGCCGGGATACCGAGCACTGCGCCGAGTTCGTCCGGGAGCTGGCCCGCTATTTCGATCCCGGCTTTGACGACGGGCGCGCCGGATGCCTCCAGGGCCGGCGCATTGTCGTCGTGGCCGGAGAGGACTTCGAGGATATCGAGCTCATCGTTCCCGTGCTCGAGCTTCTCCACCGTGGGGCGACGGTTACTCTGGCCACCTTCCCCGCTCCCGCCCGCGCGCGCCCGCCGCTTCTAGGGGTGGACGTCACGATGGGCAACTTCGGCTCGTCGGTTCCTCTCCAGGAGGTACCCGCGGACCGCTACCGGATCCGGCCACTCCAGGAGATCGCTCCAGAGGAGCTCGACATGGTCATGATCCCCGGCGCCTTCTGCCCCTGGAACATGGTCGCAGCGGGCACACCCATCGAATGGCTCAAAGAGGTGCACCGCGCCGGCCGCGCGATTGCCGCCATCTGCCACGGCGCCATCCCGCTCTCCGCCGCCGACCTCGTAGCCGGCAAACAGATCGCCGGCGTCGGCGCCTGCCGGGACCACGTATCGATCATGGGCGGAACTTTCCGGCCGGAAGCCTCGGCCATCGTCGACGGCGCACTCGTTACGGGCCGCGTGCCGCCGGACGTCCCCGAGTTTCTGGACGCCATGACCTACGCGCTGTTGTAGCGGCTGTTGTAGCGTCTGTAGCGTCGCGAGGCTCCGGCGCGGCTCTGCGCTTGGGACTCACCATACGGCAAGTCGCCGGGCGGCGCTCAGACTTGCAGTCAAGGCAAGCAAGGGGCCGGGCGGCGGTTGTTATGTACCCCTGCGCTCGCCATCCCAGAACGCAGGGGGCGGCGTTCCGCCCCGCCCCCAACGCCGCTCAGCTGGGGCTGGGGCTGGGGCCGGGGCCGCCGCGCCGGCAAAGAGCGACGGTTGGGGAAGCTCCCGGCCTGCCGTCTGCTCCAGTACCTCGCCTCGCTGGGGCTCCGCGGCTGCTTCCGCCCTCTCGGCAAGGTCTGCCTGATCCAGCTCCACGACACCATCCGGCTCAAGCTCTCCCGCCTCGACGGCATCCGGTGCGCCCGTCGGCACCGCCGGCTTGAATGCGCTTGCCACCGCCGGCGGCTCATCGGGCTCATGCTCCGGAGTAGCCAGGCTAGTCCGGCAACGCAGCGCCCCCAGAAGTCCACAGGTTTTCGCTCTACGCTCTAAGGTCCAAGATATTCAGAATAACGCCTTTGTTTTCGTTGTTTACCTCTGAGCACGGTGCTACAATGTGCAGTCGGATCAAGCTGTATCGCACCATTATGCTATTGTGGGCTATTCCGCAATAGCAACCCAAAGGAGCAAGGTCATGAGTTTGCCTACGGCATCCCTCGAAAACTCCGACGGCACCGTGATCAAGGATCCGGCCGATGCGGACCTCTCCTCCGCCATCGATCGCGTGGGGGCTTCGCTTACGCACTGCATCCTGGATCTCGGCGACGCCGGATTCGTCCAGGCCGCCGGCACCCCCGGCCGGCTGACCGTGGAGTATCGCGACGGAAGCGGTATGTACCAGAGCACCGGTACTGCCCTGGACGCCGCCACCGTGCAGGGCATCTTCATCGACGCCAGAAACGGCCGTACCGGCTGGAAGCAGGAGATCGCCTTCGAGCCCATCCCAGAATCCGGTCCTGAAGCTTCCGGCGCCGGCATCGGCCACGGTGGAGACTTCGCCGCGGCCCCTGGGGCCCGCCGTTCGGTCTCGACAAGAGGTTTTGCTTCGGCAGGCGCAGGCGGCATGCTCGGCGCACGCGGCATCGGCGCACGGAGGCAGCGCGGCCCCCGCACGCTCAAAGACCAGGTCGCCCGCACCGCCGGAAGAGAGGTCCGCTTCGGAATCGGCCGAATCATCGGTCGCTTCATCCGGAGTCTCCTCCGCGGCCGCATGCGATAGATCGGGTGGGTTCCGATCGCTGGTGGACCGAGATATCGAACGGTACGCCGGCGGTGTGGATAAGAACGACGTTGCAATCGGCCGTTTCTCAACCGCGCCGGCTCGGGCCCGCTTGCTTCAAGCGGGGGGAGCCAACGGGCTCGCGGTTGAGACTGCCGCCGGTTTCGGCAGAGCGGCTCTCTACAAAGCGTGCATTGCAATCCAGGCGCGTATGTCGCCCACCGGATGGAGCCCGGCCTCGAGCTCTGCCGGCACCGCCCACTCAAGGCCGTCCCGGCAGGGAGTTTTCGCGGCCGGCAGCAGCCAATAGAGCCTCTTAGCCAATAGAGCCTCTTAAGGAGGGGAACAGACTCCCCCTGCCCGGCCGACCACGCCATGAACGGAGTATCTGACTCAGCCCTCGATCCGTTAGTACCCGCTGCGCGGGAACATGGAACACCCGGCTTTTCTTTGACCGATTACGCCGCGTGATCGGATCGTCAATGCCATGGCTCCGCCCAGCGCCCTCCGCCGATGGCGAAGCACACGGACAGACTCGCCCAACAAGCATCTGTCTTCAAGGGCGGCGAGCGGGTCACGGCGGAGCCAACCGGTCAGAGCCTCGATCGGCAAATATTGCTTTGCGATTTCGTTGCTCTTCTGTACTTGTTTCGATATATTTCATTTACGTATGTCTTCGCAAGTAGGTATAGGAGCATATCATGCGCAAGCAGGACCTGCGAATGCAAGGCGTCATGGCGTTACTTATAATTGGGGTGTTCGTTGCAACGTGCACAGGGCCGCTCGACCCGAACGTTGATCGTGATCCCCTCGACACGAACGGCGACCACGATCAGCCACACGATCCGTCAATCCCGCCGGCACCGAGCAATCCCCTCAACGTCACGGTTACGCTCGATACTGCCGGCGGCATCGAGACGACAGTGGACGCCGGCGGTGACGAGCTACGGCTGGTCGACGGGCACGGGAACGTCGTAACACTGCTCATCCCGGAAAACGCAGTGGTCGAGGAGACGGTATCGATGACGCTCGTATCGTCGATCTCCGGTGCGACACTGAGTGGAGGGCTGCTTGCCGGAGTCGACCTGAAGCCGGACGGACTGCAATTGAGAAGACCGGCGACCCTGATAATCGAACCGTCCGATCCCGGCGTCATATCGCAGTTACTCGAGGAGAGCTCGGAATACCTTCTCACCGCCTTCAGCTATCACGGAACAGGAGGAGACTTCCATTACTACCCGTACCGCATTGTTGGCAACGAGATCCATCTGTACATCACACACTTCAGCGGCTACGGTACCGGGGCATCCAACGAGGGCGATCGAACGGCACAGCAAGGGTACATCCCTACGGACGCCAACGCCCGGGCCAGCCAACGAATTGCGGAGACACTGACCGAGGAAGCACGCAAACAACACGCGGATCCCGATTACGAATCAACAACGGTAATGGAAGTGGCTACCGAGGCTCTCAGAACATGGCTTCACGAGTCGGTCTTACCGATGGCCGAGGCAGCAGAGACGAATGACCGCATGCTGGATTGCGCGGTTATCGAATGGCTACGGTGGGAAGCGTACGGACAGGTTATCGGTGTTATTGAGAACGGGTCGCCGTTCGAGCCGGAGCGCGCTCGCATCAGGTCGTCAATCAGGAAGGGGTCCGCGAATGCCATAGAGAGTAGCCACCGGAGAGCCGTGCAGAACAACGATGCCTCGGAGATCGAGCGCTTTCTCTACCTGTGGGCGGAAACACAGCTTATGTTTGATGACGACGTCGTTGACGATCTTGACGATCGACTGATGCGTATTACCCGGTTCGAGTTGGAGATGGAGTCTACCATCTCCTGTACGGCGGGCAGTTTCGCCGTGGGAGTGAAAGCTCCTCGTTTTCCACTGCTGCTCGACGAGGAACACTTGCACTTATTCTCGAAGGGAAGCGGCCCTATCGGTCACACCGATGCCTGGATGGAATGCATGATCTCGTTCTCGGGCAGCGGGTGTACTTTCGAAGCAGATTGGGTAACGATCGGGATTCCACCGTACGATCACCCTGACTGCGGGGGCAGACACTTGGCACGGTCGACACCGGACCTTCCTGAGCCGGAAGTCTCGATGTTTGTCGGGCAGGGGATGCCGATCGAGACGTTCGTTCTCCAATGCGAGGGCAGTGACATACCGTGGCCGTTCACGTCTCCGCTGTGGGCAGGCGGATTTGCGGTTCTGCATCAACCGAACTACGTGGATTTAATGGGGTTCCACATCGGCGAGTGGGAGATGAACTTCGCCCAACCGTACGCGACAAAGGGTTTCGACCATGCCGACGCTAACGTTCATGAATCGGCAACGTACACACTCTGGTATGCGCCCCTTCCGTAAGAGGGGCGACTTCCCCGGAGAAAGCGTATGCGGACGAGATCGGCGCGGCGAACAGAACGGGACGCCTGCCGAAGGCGGACCGAAGCCCTGAGGAGCCTGGACTTGATAGCTATAGCCGGGCCGGAACCGAGAGTGGCGGCGGCAGGCCCGCGCTGCCGGCAGCCGGCGTTTCGCTTATGCTTGCCACGCCTGAGAACTCGGTGGCCGGAGAATGGTCGTCGACTCTGCTTTCATCGTACAGCAACCTAATGCTCTACTCCGCCTACGATATTTCGGTGCGCACCGATCGGTCGTCCGGATCTCAGCCGACGCGCCCGGAGGAGAGCACCATAGGGCAGCTCGCCGCTGCCCCGTTTTCGTCCGCGATCGGCGAGGAGGCGTTCTACCGCGGCCTCGTCTACGAGCGAACGCTCAGAGCTCACGGTAGACCCGCCGCTCGCCTGCTCGACGCGGCGCTATTCCCGCTTGTTCATCTTCCCACCGACATGCAGCGCGGATTCAAGCCTCCGACTGTGGCATTCAACGTCGCCTGGCGCAGTGCTATGACGCCCGCCTTCGATGCCACCTACGACAGGGGCGGCTTGCCGCTCTCCGTGGCCCTACACTACTGGAGCAATGTGCTCCTTGCCATGTCCCACTGGTGGTTCTACGGCGGGCACATGTGAGCGGGCCTCCCAGACGCGTTACGTGAAAGCCATGATTTCGTGCCCGGAATGAGGTGTGCGCGTTTCTTGAGGGGCCCCGACGGTGCGCACATTTGCGCCTGCCGCTCGTGTGGGTTAGTCTCTTTTTCGATGAGAGCTGCCGGCGGTCACCGCTGCCGTCGATCGTCCCGGGCGGCGGCGCGCGCCGGTCCCGCACGGGCCAGGTGGTGCGGTACTCGGCTGAGAATCAGGCGGTACGCGCCCGCCGCTCGCGCAAGAAGCGCCGAGCGTATGGGCATGTATGAGCGGGCACGTATGAGCAGAGGAGAGGCAGATTTCGGATGGCTTCACAGATTCTTGCCGTAGGCGATCTACACCTCGGGCGGACGCCGGGGCGCTTGCCGGAAGAGCTTCGCGATCGCGACCGCGAGCTCGGTCCGGCCGGGGCCTGGGAACGGGTTGTCGAGCTCGCACTCCGTGAGAGCGTAGACGCGGTGGTATTGGCCGGCGACGTGGTGGAGCAAGCAAACGACTTCTTCGAAGCGTATCGCGAGCTGTCGGCCGGCGTAGAGCGGCTGATCGCCGCCGGAATTCGGGTGGGTGCGGTGGCCGGCAATCATGACGTGCTGGTCTTGCCGCGGCTGGCGGACCGAATCTCCGGGTTCGAGCTCTTGGGTCGCGAAGGGGTTTGGGAGCAGGCGAGGCTCGAGTCGGGAAACGAGATAGTGACGCTCCACGGCTACTCTTTTGCCGACCACGCGTGCCGAACAAGCCCGCTTGCCGGAGCGCGATTGGAGCGAGGGCCGGGCGTGAATCTCGGAGTACTGCACGCGGATGTGGATCAACCGGAGAGCGTCTACGCGCCGGTACGCACGCGTGAGCTCGAGGCAGCGGGACTGGACGGTTGGTTACTCGGACACATCCACCGGCCGGATTCGCTCTCGGTGGAACATCCGGCGGGGTATCTCGGCTCGGTGAGCGGGCTCGATCCCGGCGAGCCCGGGCCGCACGGGCCGTGGCTACTCGAAATCGAGCGCGGCAGGATGACGAAGGTCGAGCAGTGCCGATTGGCGCCGCTCCAGTGGGAGCCGGTAGCCGTCGACTTAAGCGACATCGCCGCCCCGGAAGACGCGCGGGAGGCTCTGCTTGCTCGAGTACACGAGCTCGACGCCGAGCCCGCGGACCGGACCATGCCCCCGATTGCGGTGGGCTTGCGCGTGACATTCACCGGCCGCACCAATCTGCGCCGCCGCGTCAAGCAGCTCCTCGACGCCGAGGAGCTGGGAGCAATTTCCGCGGGAAGCGGACGGATTCACTACTTCGTGGAGGACCTGCGGTACGAGACGCGCCCACAGTTGGATCTGCAGACCTTGGCGGACCGGCGCGATCCGCCCGGACTGTTGGCGCGCCGCCTTCTCGTGCTCGATCGCCCGCCAAGCGATCCGGAGCGCCAAGCCCTGATCGAGGCGGCACGCGCCCACCTTCGCAATCGGATAACGAAGCACTATTTCGAGCCGATCGACGGCGTTTCGGCACGGCTCCACCGGGGAGCGGCCGGCGGCGTGGCCTCCGGCCGCGAGGGCACGGTTGGGGCGGCCGGCGGCGTGGCCTCCGGCTGCGAGGGCACGGTTGGGGCGGCCGGCGCATCGCCGGACGCCGGTAGACGGGGAGCCGGCCGCCCACCCGGCTCCGACGGCTCCGCCCCCGCGGGTGAAGCCGAGGAGGCCCGGCAGGGCGGCGGCCCATCCGAGGGCGCCGGCGCGCCCGAAACGGATGCAACCGAAGCAATCGCCCGGCACCTGCGGGAGGCCGCGTCCGCGGCGCTGGACCGGCTGTTGGCGCAGAGGACGGCCGAAGAATGAAGCTCACGCGTCTGGAGATCACCCAGCTTCCCGGTATTCGCCCCGGCTTTGCTCTGAGCGATTTCGCGCCGGAGATTAATGTCATCACCGGGCCAAACGCTTCCGGGAAGAGCAGCCTTATCCGTTCGCTGCGTTTTCTGGTCGACGAGTCGCCGAAGCCGGCCGACGGTGCGGTCACGCTCGCCGCGGAGCTGGCCGACGACGACGCACGGTGGTCGGTGGTCCGCACGGGCAGCAACATCGAATGGAAACGCGACGGGCAACGTGCCGAGCGGCCCTCGCTTCCTCCCGGGGAGTACCTCTCCTGCTACTGGCTCTCGATGGACGACCTCCTGACCGACGGAGAAACCGAAGACGCGATCGTCGAGCAGGTGCGCCGGGAGCTCTCGGGCGGGTTCGATGTGGATGCGATTCGAGACGAGCTCTTCTCGCTCGGGAAACGCCACGGTCAGAGCGAACACCGGGAGTTTCTGAACGCGCAACGGGCGTTGCGTGCTGTCGAACAGGAGTACGAGAGCCTGGACCGGGAACGCAACCGGCTTCCGGAGATGGACCGGACGATCGCGGAGGCTGACGCCGCC
>Ga0207421_10007674_pt1 | contig 11421 bp, 10 predicted proteins | sample SodLakKL_010_SED_4_FD_187542 | JGI IMG/M metagenome (GOLD analysis project Ga0207421, IMG submission 187542) | Alkaline sediment microbial communities from Lake Tanatar, Kulunda Steppe, Russia - 8KL_010_SED (SPAdes) (version 2) | ecosystem: Environmental > Aquatic > Non-marine Saline and...
ATCAAACCTGGGAAGGTGCAACTCAACTGCGGATGGGGAGACTCGCCTGGTCAGCCTGAAAAAACAAAGTGCATCAAGTGACTCTTCCACCCGGGCCAGGTCGGTATGCTCTGCAGGCAGTATCACCATCATGGAAAAATCCCCACCTGCGTACGGCAATTCAAGCACCTGCATGTTTTCATCCCCAAAGTAAGGGAAGGTATCCCTTTTGCTCATAAAGTAGGCCTGTGATTGCTCCCGGGGCGAAACGTAAAAGGAGTCTTCCCGGGTAAGTTCAGCTTCAAACTCCTCCAGCCATGGTCCGAAAAAATGAATGGCATTGACAAGCACAAGGCGGGTATCTGCCGTAAGCACTCCTCTTGAGATTAAATTGTCGATGTTTTCAGCAGTCTGTTCATAAACCCAATCATTGATATTTTGCCTGATCCTTTCCCGGTCAGCCATGAAGTCTGCCCGAAAAGTTTGCGAATTGTAGGCAGATTCAATCAGCTCAAAAAAGGAATCCAGGAAATGATAGTCTTCCTGTGCCCACAAACTGTTGGCAATATTGAGTGCAATGGTATCTCCGGCCATCTGATCCAGCTCAGCGATATATTCGCCGTACTGCTGATGGAATCCGGAGTTCTCATTCCTGAAGTGCATAACACGGGCCATTTGCTCTTTGGTTTCTCCCCGGGCGCCGGCATATGTCATGGCCATGGCGGCGGAAATGCTGAAAGGAGAGATCACGAAGTTTTCATCGCCCGGTGGAAGGATCTGCAGCAGGTCAAAAGCAAACTGATTGTTGCTTGCGGGAAACGGCATGGAGGCCATGGCCATTTCGCGCTGCCTTTCTTCCGTGGTTGATTGCCGGACATGCCGGCTGCAGCTAACGCACATCATCATTAGCATCAAAATAAAAATAACTTGTTTTTGTCCTGGCATGCCTGTGAAAAATAGGGTTACATCGGTATTGTTACAAACTTACAATTAATTTGCCAAAATTAACCGGAGCTTTTGGTGGCACTTGCTGCCATTTTTCTATTTTTGTTCTGAAGAAGACAGAGGTTATTCACAAATAATAAATCATTGTTGACAATGGAAGATCAAGCGGAAAAAATCAAATGCCTGATTCTGGGAAGCGGCCCGGCCGGTTATACGGCAGCCATCTACGCAGCAAGGGCGGATCTGCAACCAGTTTTATATCAAGGGCTTCAGCCTGGCGGGCAGCTGACCATTACCACAGATGTTGAAAATTATCCGGGTTACCCGGAAGGGGTAAAAGGCCCCGATATGATGATGGACTTTCAGAAGCAGGCCGAAAGATTCGGTTCTGATGTCCGCTTCGGGATGGCTACTGCGGCTGATCTTTCCAAAAGACCTTTCAGGGTCGTTATTGATGAGAAGAAAGAATTGTTGGCTGAAACGCTGATTATTGCAACCGGTGCCTCTGCAAGATGGCTGGGGCTGGAGTCCGAGCAGAAATTCAACGGGCACGGTGTTTCGGCCTGTGCCACCTGTGATGGGTTCTTTTACCGGGGATTGAATGTGGCCGTTGTGGGTGGTGGAGATACTGCCTGTGAGGAAGCTTCATATCTGTCCAAGCTGTGCAAGAAAGTGTATCTGATTCACCGGCGGGATGAACTCAGGGCCTCAAAGGCCATGCAGCACAGGGTGATGAAAGCCCCGAACATTGAAATAATCTGGGATCATGTGCCGAAAGAGATTTTGGGAGACCAGACCGTGAACGGAGTTCTGCTTGAAAATGTCAAAAGCGGTGAGACGAAACGACTCGATGTGGAAGGTTTTTTTGTGGCCATCGGACACAAACCCAATAGCGGTGTATTTGAAGGGCAGCTGGACATGGACGGTAACGGATACCTGAAAACCAGTCCGGACTCCACGCGTACCAATATTCCCGGGGTATTTGCCGCAGGCGATGTGCAGGATCATGTATACCGTCAGGCGGTAACTGCTGCCGGAACAGGCTGTATGGCAGCCATTGAGGCAGAACGATTCCTGGCAGATCAGGAATAACACCTGTCATACGGGCCGGTCGTGCGACCCCTTGATCAATATAGCACAGGGCAATGACATTGTATGCTTTTTTTTCTTTTGTGGCATTGCTGCTTTATCTTCAGGCGGCTGTGTACGTATGGAAAGCAATGCCATCTGACCAGCTGCACAGATCTTTTGTGCTTCTTTCCTTTTCGCTGGCATGGATGAGTCTCTGTTATCTTCTTTTCAGTTTTTTCGATCAGTCGGGGGCTGTTTACCTGCTTGATCGCCTGGCTGTTGTTGCCCGCTATCTGTTTCCCCTGCTTTTGGTCCGGTTTTTCATGCATTTCACCCACCAAAAGTCTTTGCGGTGGAAGAGATTTGTGGTTTTTGGCATGCTTCCGCTGGCGGCAGGCCTTATTCTGAGTTACATGCTGGGGGCATCTTCCTATAAACATTTTTACCGGGGTGGCGATAGTCTGTGGTATTTTAACCCGGCAGGATATGCCTGGTGGTTTCATGTTTCTGCATTTTATTTCGCAGGCAGTGCCTTTGTCTGTTTGTGGTTATTGTATTCCACCGGAAAAGACTCACGGCCTTCTTTTTCCAACAAGGAAAAGCTTCAGCGGTTGGTCATGGGGGTGTCTTTAATGCTTTTGATGGGTACGGCCATGATCACTGAGTTAACTCCGTTGCTGGCCTGGGGGGCCTTTGTTCCTGAAATCGGTCACCTTACCACGCTTCCCCTGATGGCAGGTTTGTTCTTTCCCCTTACCCTGCTGAATCCGCGACGTTTTTTCCGTGATGAACTCGCCGATCAGTTCATCCGCAGAATCCGCCAGTTCGTTTTTTACCTTGATCGTACCGGGCACATATATGCCATAAACCGGTTTGCCCAGGATACACTTCAGTATCCCCGTCATGAGGTTTTGTACAAAAATGCGGAGGATTTGTTTTATCGGCCTCCCATTGTCCGAAAACAACTGGAAAGGGCAAGGGCCAATCTTGACACCAAAGTGGTTGTCTCTTCCCTTATTTCATCTGACGGAAGTCTGATCCCTGTTAAAGTTTCCATTGTGAAGGTTCATGATACTTTCCGCAATATCGTCGGATTTGTTTTGCTGGGGGTTGACGACAGACAAAAATTTGAATTGCACAAGGAAGTCAGAAAGCGCAACCGTGTCAGGGCAACCCTGGATAAACTGCGAGCAGATCTGGAGAACCGCGTGGAAATGAGGCGGAGTGAACTGGTTGAGGCCAACAAGAAACTGGATGATGAGATTTTGCGGCGGGAAACGATTGAACAGCAGCTTCGAAGGGAACTTGCGGTAAAGGGTGAGATGCTTCGGGAGATTCACCACAGGGTAAAGAACAATGTTCAGATGATTGTATCATTGGCAAATATGGCTTATGGCCATAGCAGGATCCCCGATGCTGAGCATGAAACGTTTGGAAAAATTGTCAAGCGGATCCTGGAGATATCCCAGATACACGAAAACCTTTACGATTCTCCTTATATCGGAAAAATTAAATTCGGACAGTTTATTCGTACCGCAGCAAGTGAGTTGAAAGGCAGGCTGATCAGGCGTGAAGATGTGTATTTCAGGGTCAGGCACGGTGAGGAGGAGATTTCGATAGACATGGCCATTCCTTGCGGAATAATCGTTTATGAATTGATGACCAATGCACTGACCCATGCTTTTCCGGAAGGGTCAACCGGTCAGCTGCCGGTTTTTGCTTATTCTTTTATCAATGTTGAATTTTATAAAGAGGAGGAAGTGTTTCATCTGGTCGTTTGGGACAATGGCGATGGGCTGTCACTGGAAGAGAATATGCCGTCCGAAACAGGAATCGGACTGAACCTGGTTCATACGCTGGTTCGTGATTACTTAAATGGTAGTATTTCATATTCAAATCATAAAGGCAGCAGGATCATTGTCCGTTTTACCGAGAAACAATCATTATAGCACAGTCAGTTATGCAGTGGGTTTTGTTTTTTTCTTTGCTGGTTGCCCTGTTGTACTTTCAGGCAGGGCTCTACCTGTTGTGGAAAAACCCTGAAGTTAGATTTAACCGGTGGTATTTCGGCCTGACTGCTTATTTTGGTTTCTGGTCGTTGTCGTTGTCAACCACCTATTTAGAAGTGTTTGAAAATCAAATTGCGGGTTGGGAGCTGATTGTGCTCATGGGCTTGTCTCTTTTGCCCTACATGCTGGTTGGCTTTTTCGCATTACTGATTCCCATCCCTGATAAAAACCAGCGCTTATGGAATCGCTGGTTGCTGGTTTCCGGCCTTGTACTTCTATTTGTGTTCCTTCTGGAGTTTGTTTTCCTGCTCAGAACCAGCGGAGGGGAGAAGCATTTGCTTTTTGAACTGGCGACCTATGCTTTATTCCTGATGCTGATTGTAGCAGCCGGAAGACTTTTTATCATGCTTTCACGCTGGCATCGAAGTTTGCAACGAACCGGTGAGCGTAAACAGTACCAGCTCGCTTTTTACACATTGCTTTTGGCTATTATTTGCATGCTTTGGTTTGACTATCTGTTCCCTGCAATCGCTGAAACTGCTCACCTGAAATTGCCCCATATGTATTTTTTCCCGCTTTGTCTGGGGCTGGCAATCGGATACCTGAAGTATCATTTGTATTCTCCGCTTCCTTCAGAAAGTGCCAGGAGACTGCTGGAGGAATTGCAGCAGTTTGTTTTTTTCTGCGATGCAGAAAGGCAGGTTGTATATACGAATTCATTCAGTACACAGATGCTGGGAAGGGAAGTCAATGACGTAGAGGGAAGCAATCTGGCTGATTTCTTCGACAACCGGAACTCCCTGGAAACCCTCATACGGCGTGGCAGACACACTGGTCACTCCGGACCTTCCGAAATACATATTCATACTTCGGGAGGGGAGCTTCTCCCTGTTAAGGTGTATTGTGCTGAATTGTCTGACAGGTATGGTGATTCTCACGGAGTTGTGGTTTATGCAGAAGATATGCGATCATCCCTCGCCCTTGAAGATGAGGTCAGGCACCGGATCCGGATGGAGGAGATTATTCGCAATGAAAGCAAAATGCTTGAGGAGGAAACGGAAAACCGGACGCGGGAGCTGGCAAGATCTGTCTGTGAGGCACAGCACAGAATGAAGGAAAGAATGCATGCAGAGGAGATCATAAAAAATGAGTTAGCGGAGATGGAGGTAATGCTGGAAGAAATACACCACCGTGTCAAAAAGAACCTGAAAATCTTTTTATCACTCATTGGAACCAGCTTTGAAATGAATAAAATTCCGCATGAATGCAATAGTCTGGCAGCTTTGCATGGAAGAATACAGGCACTTTTACTGGTTCATGAGTATGCTGCTCCCGAAATCAACTACAGCAATGTAAACTTCAGGGGTTTTCTGTCTGAACTGGCTGTTCGTTTTGATCACCTTATGGGTTTGAAGGAATCCGGGGGTTCATGTTTTGCGATCAGGGCCGATGAGATCAAATTGCCGGCTGACCAGGCGTTGCCGCTGGGTCTCGCAATTAACGAAATTTTTAGTTATATCTGTCATTGCAATTATGCCGGCAACAAGCGTGAATCAGGGTTCGGCCTGAAATCGAAAGTTGAACTGAAAATGTTGAAGGATAAAAATAACCAGTGTTCTTTATGGATTTGGTATCCGGAGTGTTCCTGTCCGGCGGAGCACGAGGAAGAAACCAGTAGCTGCCAGGAGATCCAGCTGGCTAAAATGCTTGTGGAGGAACAGCTCAGCGGAGCGTTTTCCTTTGAAAGGGGAGATGGGTTCCGGTTGCGGATTTCTTTCCCCTTTTTTGCTCCAAGGCGGGAGGTATATCATTATCATATTCATTGAGTCCGGGCCTCTCTCTGACGGAGTTTTTTAAATAATCATCCGAACCTGTCTGGTATGCAATACCTTAAATTCTTTCCGAAAAAACAATATCCGGGCTTTCAGTGTTAAAAAATTGTTGATACAAATGACGGAAAAAATTGTACATTTGTATTAGGCTAAAATGTCTTTGACAGGATGGATGAATTATCACTGATCGTTGAAGCAATCCGCAACAAGGTAAAGCGATTGCTAATCAGCAATACGAATTTAAAGAACCGGCTTGTTGATCTGGAGGAAGAGAAGAAGCAGCTGGAGGAAATGCTTGCCGATCGTGATAAAAAGATCAGTCAGCTGGAAACAGCGCTGACACGCGAACAGCTGACAAAAGGTCTTGGTGATGATGACTCCGTCAGAGCCGTGCAAAAAGTGGATGAACTTTTGCGGGAAATCGAGAAATGTCATGTGCTTTTAAACAACAGGTAAGCACAGCTTGTATGAAAGATCAACTGATATCAGTTATAATTGCAGAACGCCCATACAGACTTGCTGTTAACAGTCAGGCTGAAGAGGAAACCTTCAGAAAGGCAGCAAAATTGGTGGACGAAAAAATGAAGGAATATGCCGGTAATTACGCCTTTCGGGATACGCAGGATTTGCTGGCAATGGTAAATCTGCAATTTGCGGTCGAATGTTTGCGTTTGTCTGATACAGCGGCACAACAGGAAAAACTGAAGCAGGAACTGGAGGAGGTTGATCAATTGCTGGAAACCAAATTGTTGGGAAAAAGCCAATAGCTCTTTGAAAATATTTCGATATAACCCGCATTAATTCAAATGTACGTTTTAGAAACTCAACACTACTAAAACTTAGGGTAAGTTTCAGGGTCTCTAGAGCAGGCCTCAATATTGCCGGGAAACCGGCAATACCCTGCAAAGGGCAGTGGAAGTTCGAACGATCCTGACCCCCTAATCATGTATTCAGGGGTTTCTCAAAACCTCATTGAATTCAATGCGGGTTTTTTTTATTTAATAAACACAAACAAACTGTGATATGATCCTATTACTCAATGTCAACGTGATTTTAATTGTTGTCATTTCGGCCATATCGCTGGGGCTCGGAGTGCTGATCGCAGGCACTGTATTGCGCAAATCTGTTTTGCGCAAGAGCAACCAGATACTAAAAGAAGCCACCTCAGAGGCAGAGGTGCTGAAAAAGGAGAAAATCCTTCAGGCAAAAGAAAAGTTTTTGCAGCTGAAGGCCGAACATGAAAAGTATGTAGCCGAAAAGAACCAGCAGCTATCTCAGGCTGAAAACAAACTCAAGCAAAAAGAGTCTTCCTTCTCCCAAAAGATGGAGGAGCTCAGTCGCAAACAAAATGAAGTCAAGGCAATCCGGGAGAATCTGAACAACCAGCTTGAAATTCTCAACAACAAACAGGCCGATCTTGACAAAACCTACAAGCGACAGCTGGAGGAACTGGAAAGCATCAGCGGAATGTCTGTGCAGGAAGCAAAGCTTCAGCTTGTGGAAGCCCTCAAGCAGGAGGCACAGTCGGATGCACAGTCCTATATCAAGGAAGTAATGGAGGAAGCCAAACTGACGGCCAACATGGAGTCGAAAAAACTCGTTATTCAGTCGCTCCAGCGAACCGCCACGGAGGTTGCCATTGAAAATTCCGTTTCGGTTTTTCCGATTGAAAGTGATGAGATCAAGGGAAGGGTAATCGGCCGCGAAGGCCGTAATATCCGGGCGCTGGAGGCCGCAACGGGGGTGGAGATCATTGTGGACGATACACCGGAAGCCATTATTCTGAGCGGATTTGACCCTGTCCGGCGTGAGATCGCCCGGCTTTCTCTGCATAAACTGGTTACCGACGGGCGAATTCATCCTGCCAGAATTGAAGAGGTTGTTGCCAAGACCCAGAAACAGATTGAACAGGAGATCATTGATATCGGCAAACGGACCACCATTGATCTCGGAATACACGGGATGCACCATGAACTGATCCGGCTTGTGGGCCGGATGAAGTACCGGTCTTCCTATGGGCAGAATCTGCTTCAGCACTCCAAGGAGGTGGCCAACCTTGCTGCCACCATGGCTGCTGAACTTGGTCTGAACCCGAAAATTGCCAAACGTGCTGCCTTATTACACGATATCGGGAAAGTACCTGACAATGAACCTGAATTGCCGCACGCTGTCCTTGGGATGAAACTGGCGGAAAAGTACAAGGAGAAGCCTGAAGTCTGTAATGCCATTGGTTCGCACCACGACGAGGTGGAAATGGAAAGCCTGATCTCACCCATCATCCAGATTTGTGACTCGATTTCAGGGGCACGTCCCGGAGCCCGTCGTGAAGTGGTTGAATCATACATCAAGCGCCTCAATGATCTTGAAGAACTTGCTTTGTCGTATCCTGGTGTGGTAAAAACATACGCCATACAGGCCGGGCGCGAACTGCGCGTGATTGTGGGAAGTGAAAAGATCACCGATGCCGAGGCAGAGCAGATTTCCCAGGATTTAAGCAAAAAAATTCAGACCGAAATGACTTATCCCGGTCAGATTAAAATCACTGTGATCCGGGAAACAAGGGCGGTGGCTTATGCCAAATAACGGTTCTCCGGGAACCGGCCCGTATCTGCATTCAGGTATTACCTGATACCTGAACGAACTTATTAAAGGTAAAAACTGGGTATATCAGTTTTTACCTTTTTTGCTTTCAGCCAACAAGGTTTGATTGCTTCCGGGTGGTCAATAAACAAATTCATCATTCGTCTGTTGTATTCTTTGCTGACATCACCTCAGGTTATGAAGGTTGTCAATTTCTTTTGAAAATGTTTATCTTTAGGGAGAATTAAGCGTATGAAACTCTACACTGGCATATTCCTGTTTGCTGTTTTTTTTCTGCTGAATGATTCGGATGCTTCCGGTTTGACAGTGCTTCCTGATGGAAAAGACATTGAGGTGATGGACTTTGACACCTTTGCCCCGCGGTTGGAAATGGACAATGACTCGGTGTACGTGATCAACTTCTGGGCAACCTGGTGCGCACCCTGCGTCAGGGAGCTTCCCGCTTTTGAGGAGTTGAATGAAACATACGGGGAGAAGAAGGTTAAAGTGATTCTGGTGAGCCTTGACAATCCGGATGTGATTGATGACCGTGTGATTCCTTTCATGGAGCGAATGGATCTCCAGAGTGAGGTGGTTTTACTTGATGATCCGAATTCAAACCGCTGGATCCCACTTGTGAGTGAAGAATGGAGCGGAGCCATTCCTGCCACGGTTATTTATTCATCATCCCACCGGAGTTTTCATGAAAGGGAGTTTAAATTTGAGGAACTTGAAGAACTGGTTTTACCCTTAATCCAATAAATCTTTATTAACCAAACTCGAAAACAATGAAAAAGGTCTTTTTACTTTTATTGATGGGTATCTACAGTACCGGACTGTTTGCGCAGGGGTACGAGGTCGGTGATATTGCCACGGATTTCCGGCTTTTGAACGTGGATGGCAATTATGTGTCGATGTCTGATTACGAGGATGCCAAAGGGATTATTCTGATTTTTTCCTGTAACCACTGCCCCTATGTGGTGGCTTACGAAGACAGGATGATCGAACTGCACAATACCTATGCCCCGAAAGGTTTTCCCCTGGTTGCTGTCAACCCCAATGATTCCATTGCCGAACCAAGGGATTCATATACCAAAATGATTGAACGTGCAGAAGAAAAGAACTTCCCCTTTGATTATCTTCTGGATGCCGACCAGCTGATTTATCCTGAGTATGGCGCCACCCGCACACCCCATGTTTTTCTTCTGGAAAAAGAAGGAGACCAGTTCAGGGTAGCGTATATCGGGGCCATTGATGACAATTACCGGGATGCTTCTGCGGTGGAAGAGCATTTTCTGGCCAACGCCATTGATGCCCTGCTTGCCGGAGAGCGGCCGGATCCTGAGTATACAAGGGCCATTGGCTGCACAATCAAGGTTCAGGAATGATATCCCAGAATTTTTAATTTGTTTTTTAAAAATCTGAAGCCCGGTCATCTGTTGTAAAAAGGGCTTCAGATTTTTATTTTATCTTTGCTGATCAAGTTATCTGGTTGCAAATTTTATCCTCCTGTCATGTCAGAAGAAATTATTCGCCTTACATCCATCCACAAAAACTATAAAGTCGGGATGGAAATCGTACGGGCACTTCGCGGTGTATCCCTGTCAATTCATCGCAATGAATACGTGGCCCTGATGGGGCCCTCCGGCTCAGGGAAGTCAACATTGATGAACATACTCGGATGCCTTGATACCCCGACCAGTGGCGAATATTTTCTTAATAATAAAGATGTCAGTAAGTTGGAGGACAATGAATTGGCCGAAATCAGGAACAAGGAAATTGGCTTTGTATTCCAAACTTTCAACCTTTTGCCCAGAAGCACCGCCCTGGATAATGTTGCTTTACCGCTTGTATACGCCGGCCAGGCACGCAATGAAAGGTTCCGTCGGGCAGAGGAGGTGATGGAGCAGGTAGGGCTTTCTGACCGGACGCATCACCGCCCCAATGAATTGTCGGGCGGGCAAAGACAGCGGGTGGCAGTGGCCAGGGCTCTTGTTAACAATCCCTCCATCATTCTTGCCGATGAGCCTACCGGAAACCTGGATACCAAAACATCCATCGAAATTATGGGATTGCTGCAGGATATTCATCTTGCCGGGAATACCATTATTCTGGTTACACATGAGGAGGACATCGCCCTGCATGCCCACCGGATCATACGTTTGCGCGACGGACTGGTCGAATCGGACGAAGAAAACAAAGAGGTGGTTACCTTGGAACAAAGCAGATCTGCTGAAGCCTAAATGATTCCCTTTTGTTAGGTATTGACGCACTGAAGTTTTTCTTTGCGGCATATTTTTATTGATAATTTGTTTGTTATGAAAGAGTGGAAAATATATACAAAAACCGGTGACCGTGGAGAAACTTCGCTGCTCGGAGGTCGCAGGGTTCCGAAATATCACCTGAAAATTGAAGCCTATGGAACCGCTGACGAACTGAATTCATTTATCGGATTGCTTCGCGATCAGGATATGGATGCATCTTACAGAAGTGTTTTGCTGAGCATTCAGGAAAAGGTGTTTGTGGCGGAGTCGTTGCTGGCCTGCGATGCAGGATGTAAACCCGAAAATTTGCCCGTTATCACTGAAGAAGATATTCTTTTCCTGGAAAAGGAGATCGATGCCATGAATGAAGAATTGCCGGAACTGGAACACTTTATATTGCCCGGAGGAAACCCGGCCGTATCCTGTGCCCATGTTTGCCGCTGTGTTTGCAGGCGTACAGAACGAATTGTGATCCAGCTAAGTGAACAGGAGAGGGTGAACGAAAGGGTGATTCAATTTTTTAACCGCTTGTCGGATTACTTTTTTGTGCTGGCACGGAAGATCGCTTATGATGCCGGAATCGGAGATATTGAATGGAAGGGAAAGTCATAAACTTTTCTGGAAAAAGTTTTGTACGGTAACCGGAATGTGTTACTTTTGCAAAGCAAAATCGGGGTGTGGCGCAGTTGGCTAGCGCACTTGCATGGGGTGCAAGGGGTCGGAAGTTCGAGTCTTCTCACC
>Ga0207421_10007675_pt1 | contig 11421 bp, 5 predicted proteins | sample SodLakKL_010_SED_4_FD_187542 | JGI IMG/M metagenome (GOLD analysis project Ga0207421, IMG submission 187542) | Alkaline sediment microbial communities from Lake Tanatar, Kulunda Steppe, Russia - 8KL_010_SED (SPAdes) (version 2) | ecosystem: Environmental > Aquatic > Non-marine Saline and...
GCCGCTTTCCAGGATTCTCTATCCCGAGATTGTCCCGGCTGTGCAGGATTTCATGCAAAATCCCAGGTGGGAAAAAATTGAAGAAGCGCGAACAGCCGGGTACAAGCGCGGCCGGGAGATGGCGCTGAACCTGGTGGATGTTTATCAGCAATGCAGTCAGGATGATCCGGAACTGGCCAAAAATAAAGTAATAGACAAGGTCGTCCGGCCCCTGGGCATTCTGGATTCCTTGGAAGACGAGAACCCTGGGGGATAACCACCGCAGTCAACTGCCCGGGAGTTATTCTTGAAGAAAGCCGATTTCTCGAAGGGCGTTTTCCACTTTTTCCCGGGAAATGGGTTTTGAAAGGTAGGCATCAGCCTGGCCCTGGAAAAATGCAGTGGTTACATTTTTGGTGTCGGAAAGGGCAGTGGTCATGACCGCCTTTACTTCCTGGCCAATGGGAACTTCCTGTTCGGATTCAATTTCGCGGATTTTTTTCAGGGCATTCTGTCCGTCCATAACAGGCATCATTATATCCATGAAAACCATGTCGTATGGCTGTCCCTGTTTAAGGGCACCGGCGAACAGGTCCAGGGCTTCGTGACCATTTTCAGCAGTATCGCACTGGCTGTACTGGGACAGGATTTTGACCAGGATCATCCTGCTGGTGATATCGTCTTCAACTACTAGTGTGCGCATGTATTCCCCCAAAAAGCTCAAAATTCAACCATTGGCCGATTATATTTTGCTTATTTAATGGAAAGATTTAGACTAGTCAATCTTGCAGATGCCGGAAGTCAGAGGTCAGTAGTCAGAGGTCAGGGTTCAGAAGTCAGAGGACAGAAAACCTAACAAGCTTTGATCCCAGATCGTTAAGCCTTAATCCATAATCCATCATTGATAATCCACAATTCTCATTCCAGGTTTATGCAGGTTTTTGAACTAAAAGATATTTTGCCTTCCAAAGTCGCTGGTTCCTCTGCCGGAATGCCGGACTTCAGTGCCTGTTTTCAGCGCAGCTGGCGAGATTTCAAGGTGTTTGAGTTTGAGACATGTGCCTCCAGCCTGGATATGGCCTGGGAACTCATGGGTGATGGTGAAATGCTTGCGGGGGACAGTGTCCTGTGCCTGGAGCAGACCGGCGGCAGGGGGCGGATGCGCAGGCACTGGTCTTCTCCCAGGGGAAATATTTATGCCGCCCTTAAGCTGCCCGTCCCTGATTCTCCGGAAATGAACAGGATGCTCAGTATTATTACCGGTTATTCGTTTCAGCGGGCGCTCATGGCCCGGGGCATAGAGGTCTTTCTCAAGTGGCCCAATGATCTGGTTGTAAATGCAGGCAAGGCCGGCGGGATACTCATAGAGGAAAAGCGAGGCAGTATACTGGCCGGGATTGGCCTGAACCTGAAAGCTCTGCCGGACTCCAGGGAGCTAAGGACAGGCAGGGTTATGGAGCCTGTCCACCTGTCCAATGTCTGGCCGGGAGCTGATCCTCTGTCAGCCTGGGCGGAGCTTGTGTATCTGGGGCATGTCTGGTATAATGATATATTGTGCAATTATTCATTAATTGACTTTGTTAGTGAGGTTAAGCCATATTTGTGGCTTGTGAATCACAAGGTCAGAGTAGAGCAGGACAACGGCGTCCTGGAAGGTTACCTGAAGGGGATAGATGAAAGCGGGAGCATCATCCTGGACTGCTCGGGACATCATAAGCATATCCAGACAGGCACTCTCCTTTCGTGAACATCATCTCTCAACTGATATCCACCCAAGCATATTAAAGGAAGTTGATTATGGAAGTTAAGAGCTTTGAGCAAGTAGTCAAGGAACTTGAAGGTCAGAAAATTCTGGTGGCCAACCGGGGGATTCCGGCCAGGCGCATTGCCAGGTCCATTCGGGAGGTTTTTAACGCCGTTCCGGTAATGACCGCGACAGACGTGGACAAGACTGCACCTTTTACCTCCGGAGCCCAGGAACTGCTTCTCCTGGGAGAAGACCCCAGGGCTTACCTGGATATGAAAAAGATCATCTCCAAGGCCAAGGCCATGGGAGTAATAGCCATTCATCCCGGGTGGGGTTTTATCTCCGAGGACTTTTCCTTCCCCTCACAGTGCCGAAAATCCGGGCTGGTGTTCATCGGCCCAGAAGACAGGCCCATGGAAATCCTGGGCAACAAAGTGGCGGTGCGGGATCTGGCCAAAAAGGTGGATGTGCCTGTTGTGCCTGGCTCCGAAGGAGCTGTCACCGTGGAACAGGCCCTGGATATGGCTTATGAGATCGGTTTTCCGGTTATGCTCAAGGCCGAAGGAGGCGGCGGCGGCCGCGGTATTTACGAGGTCTTCAAGGAAGAAGAACTGGAAAGGGCCTATGCCAAGGCCTCGGCCCTGGCCCAGGCTTCATTCGGCAATCCGCGCCTGTACGTAGAAAAGCTTTTGACCTCTGTGCGCCATATCGAGATTCAGGTGGCTGCAGACAGGCACGGCAATGTTTTTGCTTTCGACGAACGCGATTGTACCCTGCAACGCAATCATCAGAAGCTGGTGGAGATCACTCCGTCACCCTGGCCGGTCATGAGCGAGGACCTCAGGGCAAAGCTCAAGGAGTATTCCCGCAGGCTGGTAAGCGAAGTTGGATATCATTCCCTGTGTACAGTGGAGTTTTTGGTGGACCGCGAGGGTAATCCCTACCTTATAGAGGTCAACACCCGCCTGCAGGTGGAGCACGGCATCACCGAATGCCGCTACGGGGTAGACCTAGTGGAAGAACAGATAGCCATGGCCTTCGGCTCGGAGCTTCGCTTCAATGATAAGGACACCCTGCCCAACAACCAGGCCATGCAGGTGCGTATCAACTGCGAGGATCCCCAGCAGGATTTTTCCCCCAACGCAGGGCTTATCACCAGGTATCAGTCCCCCGGCGGACAGGGCGTGCGTGTGGATTCATGCATATCAGCCGGGTATCATTTCCCTTCCCAGTATGATTCCGCAGCAGCACTGCTCATTGTCTATGGCAAGTCCTGGAAAAAAATCGTGGGCACCATGGAAAGGGCTCTCAATGAATACATAGTCGGGGGGCTTAAAACCACCATTCCTTTTCATCGCCGGGTTATGTCCAATGCCCAGTTTCGAAGCGGCGACTACGATACCAATTTTGTGGCCCAGACCCCGGAGCTTATGGTCTACAGGGACCGGGAACCGGAAGCCTTGCGTCTTTCCAAGCTGGTGGCGGAAATATCAGCCAAGGGGTACAACCCTCACGTGGAACTCGGGGAATACCGTGGAGTGCAGGACAAGAGGCTGGGACGCATAGAGCCGGTGCTGCCGTCTCTTAAACACGACGACTACCAGTATCCATATCCCAGGGGAGACAGGGATGCGGTTCTGGATTATATCCGGGACAGCGACCATGTTCATTTCACCGATACCACCACCAGGGACATAACCCAGTCCAACTCCGGAAACAGGTTCCGCCTGGCAGAGGACAGGCTCATCGGCCCCTACCTGGACAGGTGCGGTTTCTTTTCTCTGGAAAACGGCGGAGGCGCACATTTTCATGTGGCCATGATGGCTAACATGACCTATCCTTTCACCGAGGCCAGGGAGTGGAATCATTTCGCCCCCAACACCCTGAAGCAGATACTTATCCGTTCCACCAACGTTCTTGGATACAAGCCCCAGCCCAAGAATATCATGCGCCTCACAGGAGAGATGATCTGCGAAGACTATGATGTTATCCGCTGCTTTGATTTTCTGAACCACATCGACAATATGCTGCCTTTTGCCCAGGTGGCCATGAGTCATAAGAAAAATATCTTTGAGCCTGCTATCTCCCTTTCCTACGCCCAGGGATTTGATATCAAACACTATATGGGAGTGGTGGACGAGATTGTAAACCTCATGAGCAGGGCTACGGCCATGGCCCATGACAAGGTCCTGAAGAAATTCATCCTTGGACTCAAGGACATGGCCGGTGTCTGCCCCCCCTGGTTCATCAGGGAGCTGGTGGGTAAGATACGCACCAAATATCCCGAGCTTATTGTACACTATCACCGCCATTACACAGACGGCCTGTTCGTGCCTGCTGTAGCCGAAGCAGCCAGGGCAGGGGCGCATATAGTGGATACAGGTATCGGGGCATCGGTTCGCTGGTACGGCCAGGGCGAGGTTTTGTCCACTGCAGCTTATATCGAAGAGCTGGGGCTGAAGACCAATCTGAACAAGGATATGATTCGTCAGTGCGGCTTTGTCTTAAAACAGATTATGCCCTATTACGACAAATATACAGCTCCTTATTTCCAGGGAATAGATTACGACGTGGTGGAGCACGGTATGCCCGGTGGCGCCACCTCCTCGTCGCAGGAAGGGGCCATGAAGCAGGGCTATATTCACCTTTTGCCCTACATGCTGCGTTTCCTGGCCGGGATCCGCAAGATAGTGCGCTACCATGACGTAACACCGGGCTCGCAGATTACCTGGAATACCGCCTTTCTGGCCATTACCAACGTATACAAGGAAAAAGGGGACAAGGGTGTCAGGTATCTGCTTGAAGTACTGGACAAGGTGGTAAGTATCCCGGAAAAGGAACTGGATGAGCAGACAAAAGAAGACAGGCTGGAGATATACAAGCATTCCAATGATGCCTTCCGAAACCTGCTTCTGGGCAAATTCGGGCGTCTGCCCCTGGGATTTCCCCCGGACTGGGTGTATGAGAGCGCTTTCGGGGAAAATTATCAGGATGCCATCGCTTCCAGGACAGAGGAATCCCCGCTGGCAAGCCTGGAAGACGTTGACGTTTCCAGTGAGGAGAATAACCTGTCCACCAATATCGGACGTATGCCCACCCGGGAAGAACTGGTACTTTATCTGAATCATCCCGGAGATGCCCTGAAGAACATTCAGCTTAAATGCGAATACGGCGATCCAAACCAGTTGCCTCTGGATGTCTGGTTTGAAGGTCTTCTTCCAGGAGAAGAGATCTTTTTCGAGGATACCAGCGGAATGCCGCATTTTCTGGCTGTCCTGGACATTTCCGCCCCGGATATCAACGGAATGAGCGTGGTGCGCTATTCCCTGGATTCGGAATTTTTCTCCCATCAGGTTAAGGTCAAGGAAGGCATGGGAGCAGCTCTGGATGCGCTGGAAATGGCCGATCCAAGGGATCCAAATCATGTGGGGTCTCCCAACACAGGTGATTTATGGGTAATGCACGTCAAGCCCGGAGACAAGGTCAAAAAAGGTGAAGAGCTCTTCAACATCTCCATTATGAAACAGGAGAAAGCTGTTCTTTCTCCTGTGGATGGGGTGGTCAAGAGAGTGCTCAAGTTCGCCGATTTTCAGGGGGACAAAAAGATGGTTCCGGTCAAGGAAGGTGAGCTGCTTGTGGAAATTGGTCCAGCACCTTCCACCTGCCCGGGTTGCGGTGAGAATATCCTTCTGGATGACTGCAAGTTCTGCCCAGACTGTGGCCAGAGGCTGTAGCTGATATCCACCCGGAAAGTCTGTATTTCCGGGTGTAAACTTGCTGGTTGACTTGTAGGCTTGGAACAAGATAGCAAGCAATCTGAGCTCAATGCAGAAAAGTAAACTGCGTTCTCTTGAAATTTTTGAGCCGATTGCAGCTTCCTGCTTTTTTTCCAGGTTGGACCAGGCAGGTTCTTTTTTTATCAAATTGCGGCAAAAAGCCTTTAGGCCGGAGACGGATTCCTGATCAAGGATCAGTTCTTCCGGCTGGTTTAGCCCGCTAGAAAGCATTATTTCAAAGGAGATCAAAGAATGGCAAAAACCGGTAAAGAGCAAAAGCCCAGTAAAGAGACCCAGGAAACCAAGCAGGAGTCAAAAGCTCCCAAGGGAAAGAGCAACTTTGATGCCCATAAATCCAAGCTGGTTCTCAAAGCCAACGAAATTATGGATATGGGGGTTGAGGCTGAACTTCTGGTTGGAGGCAAGAATTTCAATACCGCCATAATCAACACCATTGAAAACATTCGGGCTCCACAGTTCAGGGCCATATCTGCCACCGCCTTTCACAAGCTCCTGGATGAGACCAAGGTCAACGCTGCGGCCATCAGGGCTTCGGTGGACAAGGAGTACGACGTTATTGACTGGAAGGGCCAGGCCATCAACGATGATCCGGATTTTTTGAAAAAACTGGTTCGCAAGCTTGCCGTCCAGGTCAAAAGAACCCCGCAAAAGAAAGACAGCACTTTTATCAGGCTGCGTACCTTCATAAACAACGTGGTGGAAGGCTTTGCAGTATCACCAGAAGGCATAGACCAGCTGCGCAAGAGGTCTGTCCTGGTACAGACAGCCATATTGAGCGTGGACCTGCCCAAGGATGTAGAAGAAGCGGTAAGACAGGCCTATAGAGGTATCTGCAAGGAAGTGGGACAGGATAACGTGCCTGTAGCTGTCCGGTCTTCTGCTGCCGGAGAGGACAGCCGCAAAAAGGCCTTTGCCGGACTGCAGGATACCTACTTGAATATCGTCAGCGAAAGCAGCGCAGTGGAGGCATATCATTGGGACTGCGCCTCTGCTTACAATCTACGCAGCATGACCTATCGCAGAGAGGCCATTCTGGATGCAGTGGCCAAAGCTGAATCCACCGGAGATGATTCCATAGCCTCCAAGGCCAAGGAAGAGTGGTCCATAGAAAACACTTCCCTGTCCGTTTGTATCATGCGCATGATCAATCCCGTCATTTCCGGTACAGCCTTCAGCGCAGACACCGCCACCGGCTGCCAGGGAACAGACCGCAAGGACCTGGTATCCATTGATGCCAGCTACGGTCTGGGGGAAGCGGTGGTAAGCGGTATGGTCACTCCGGACAAATTTTACGTGTTTCAGCGCGATGACGGGGAGGAAGTGGTCATCCGGCAGATGGGCTTTAAGGATAAAAAGATAGTTTACGATGAGACCGGAGTAGGGACCGTGGTGCAGAAGGTCCCTGAAGACTTGGTCACTCGCTGGTCCCTGTCCCTGGCCCAGGCCGAAATAGTGGCCAAAGGGGTGCGGGCCATCAGCAAGGCCTATGAGGGCATGATCATGGACACCGAGTTCTGCATAGATGCCTGGGATCGTCTGTGGTTTGTTCAGGCCAGACCGGAAACCAGATGGAACGAAGAGCTGGAAAAGCACCCGGATACCATCTTTATGCGGCGTATGGAGGCGAATAAAAATGCCATTGCCAATGCAGAGATAATACTCGAAGGCAACGGCGCTTCCAGGGGGGCTGGACAGGGTACTGTCAAGTTTCTGCGCTCCGCTCTGGAGCTGAACAAGATCAACAAGGGCGATATCCTGGCCGCGGAACGCACTGATCCGGACATGGTCCCCGGGATGCGCGTTGCATCAGGGATTCTGGCTGATGCCGGTGGAGATACAAGCCACGCAGCCATTACCTCCAGGGAGCTGGGGATTCCGGCCATCATCGGCATCAAGAGGCTGGAGGCCCTGCGGGCCCTGGACGGCCAGGAGGTGACCGTAGACGGCTCAAGGGGGCTTGTCTACCGCGGTCTGGTTCCTCTGGAAGAGGTGGGCGGCGAGATAGACGTGGGCAAGCTGCCGGCCACAAAGACCAAGGTAGGCCTTATTCTTGCCGATGTGGGTCAGGCCCTGTTCCTGTCCAGACTGCGCCGCATGCCTGACTTTGAGGTGGGGCTTCTGCGGGCGGAATTCATGCTGGCCAATATCGGGGTGCACCCCCAGGCTTTGGACGCCTATGACAAGGGCTACCTGGACTCGGTGGTGAACAAGAAGTTCAGGGAGATGGAAAACGAACTTACCAAGGTTGTCCGGGACCAGTTGACCGCTGGACTGGTGAGCCTGGATCTTAACCTTAGAAGGTATGTGGGAATTATATCCGGCCTTGAAGAGCGCATGAGTCAGATGACTGATCAGAAAGGGGCTAAAGGCACGGATGAGGTTTTGGCCATGCACCGGCAGCTCCGGGAGCTGGACAAAAAGCTGGACGAGCATATTGATCTGGCCACCAAGAGGCTGGAAGTGCTTAAGACGTCTCTGGATTTAAAAGAGCATATCGCCATTATTATGGGGTATGCAGACCAGCTTATGCTTCTTGCCGGGGATGACCCGGAAACGGTGCAGAAAAGAGAAGAGCTGGAAGAGGATATAAGCCGTATTGAAAAACGGGTAAAGCGCGACCCCATTGTCCAGGAACACCTGAAGAATATCCAGGACCTTAGAACTGATGTGGCTCAGAAGGTGGGCCTTAAAAACGAAATGGATACAGTGCGCGACCTGTCGCAGAATATCCATGACCACATTACAAGTCGTGGCTTTAGAACCGGAAAAGAGCTTTATGTTCAGACCCTGTCTCAGGGACTGGCCCTGTTTGCCATGGCTTTTTACGGCAGAGACATTGTATACCGGACCACGGACTACAAGACCAACGAGTACCGCAACCTCATGGGCGGCATGCTTTTCGAGCACTACGAAGATAATCCCATGCTGGGCTACCGCGGAGTGTCCAGAGATATCCACGACTGGGAACTGGAGGCCTTCAAGCTGGCCAGGGGAGCTTTCGGAGGCAGCAATCTTCAATTGATGCTTCCATTTGTGCGCACCTTTGAAGAAGCCAGGAGCATGAAGCGCTACCTGGCGGATGTGCACAAGCTGCGCTCAGGTGAAGACGGTCTCAAAATTATCCAGATGTCCGAGATCCCAAGCAATGCCATAATAGCCAAGGAATTCATAAAGGAATTTGATGGGTTTTCCATCGGGTCCAACGATATGACCCAGCTGGTTCTGGGTACGGACCGGGACAACTCCAGACTGGGACACATTTACGACGAGGAGGATCCGGCAGTGGTCTGGGCCATACTGGTGACCATCTTCACCGGGCAGAAGTACGGCAAGAAGGTTGGCTTCTGCGGGCAGGGAGTCTCCAACAGCAAGATTATCCGTGGACTGGTGTGCATTTCAGGAATCGTTTCGGCATCTGTTGTTCCGGATACATATGCCCAGACCAAGGAAGAATTCGCCAAGACTGAAAAGGAAAACATCAAGCTGAGGGATATGGGGGCCTGGCTACAGACACAGCATCTGGAGAGACTCTATGAGCTGCTTAAAGAAAATAACTACGAGCACATCCTCAAGAAATACTCCTCTAATAAGGACCTGCTTGAATGGTACGAGGGCGAGGCTGCACGGCTGCACGAACAACTCTACTCGCATCTTGGATCCAGCAAGGAGGACTTTTACCGCCAGGAACTGTACAAGTTCCGCAATATCTTCCACAAGCCGGTAATCTATGCAAACTGGGACTGGCAGGTGACTATTGACGATGCTTTGCACCAGGCGGGTTTTGCCACTTATGAAGAACAGGAGCAGGCCATGGCTCAAGTATCACAGAAAACGGGCGCTTAGAAAAGGCTGCAAATAACAAGGCCGGATACGTCTTGAATCTGGGACGTATCCGGCCTTTAAACATCCGCACATCAAGTAACAGATATGACCCCTAAAGAAGAATCCATACTGGCGGAGCTGGCCTCACCTGAAGATATCCGGGGGCTTTCCCTGACACAACTAAGCAGGCTGGCCCAGGAAGTCAGAGAGCTTATCATAAACGTCGTCTCCACCAATGGTGGGCATCTGGCACCCTCGCTGGGCACGGTGGAGTTGACTCTGGCCCTTTTAAAGGTCTTTAATCCTTCAAGGGACAGGATTATCTGGGATGTGGGGCACCAGGCTTACGCATACAAAATTCTCACTGGCAGGCGGGACAGCTTTCATACTCTGCGAACCCGTGGAGGCATCAGCGGATTTCCAAGACCTGTAGAAAGCAGCTTTGATCATTTTGCCGTGGGGCACTCCAGCACTTCTATTTCCGCCGGCCTGGGTATGGCCGTGGCCAGGGACATACTGGATACCGATCAGAAAGTCTTATCTATAATAGGCGATGGTTCCATGACCGCAGGCCTTGCTTTTGAAGGCCTGAACCAGGCCGGGGATCTGGACCGGGACCTGGTGGTGATTTTAAACGACAACGAGATGTCCATAGCCAAGAATGTCGGAGCCCTGTCTTCATTTTTAAGCCGCAATCTGTCTTCCAGGTGGATGGTGCGTTTCAAAAGAGATTTTGAAAGCTTCATGCGCCAGATTCCCAGGATCGGCGACGATATTCTAAACTACGCCCGCAAGAGCGAAGAATCCCTGAAAAATTTCTTTACCCCGGGGATTTTGTTTGAAGCCCTCAAGTTCAATTATATTGGCCCGGTGGACGGACACAATCTAACATCTCTTGCAGGAATACTGGAACAGACTAGAAGCCTGCAAGGACCAGTTCTGGTGCACGTATTGACCAAAAAGGGCAAAGGATACATACCGGCTGAAGAAAATCCCACTTATTATCATGGCGTTGGTTGTTTTGAGCCTGAAACCGGCCTGGCCAAAAAGAAACCGGATGGTGAATGTCTGCCCAGCTACACCGATGTCTTTGGCCAGACCCTGTGCGAGCTTGGGGAAAAGGATAGCAGTATAGTGGCCATTACGGCTGCCATGCCCGAGGGAACAGGCCTGGGTGTTTTTGCGGATAAGTTTCCGGAAAGGTTTTTTGATGTGGGGATATGCGAACAGCATGCAGTGACCTTTGCAGCCGGCATGGCGACCCAGGGGCTAAAACCCGTGGTGGCCATTTATTCCACTTTTCTGCAGCGTTCCTACGATCAGGTGGTGCATGACGTTTGCCTGCAGAACCTGCCGGTAACCTTCTGCCTGGACCGTGGCGGCATTGTTGGAGAGGACGGGCCTACGCATCACGGCAATTTTGATTTTTCATACCTTAGGCATATCCCCAACATGATCTGTATGGCCCCGAAAGACGAGGCAGAGCTGCAGAGAATGCTGGCCACCGCCCTGGAGCATCCAGGGCCTGTCTCGGTCAGGTACCCCAGGGGGGTGGGTACAGGAGCGGACCTCGGAGAAATCTCTCCCCTGCAAATCGGCAGTTCTGAGGTTATGAAGGAGGGGTCACATGGCGTAATCCTGGCCATAGGCAGCCGGGTATACCCGGCCCTGGAGGCAGCGCTGGAGATGGAAAAAGACGGACTTTCCCTGAGAGTGGTTAATGCCCGTTTTGTCAAGCCGTTGGCCCGGCAGGAATTAAGAGAGGTGGCTTCCAACTATAAAGGTCTGCTGGTGGTGGAGGAAAACGCTCTGGCCGGAGGCTTTGGCTCTGCCGTATTGGAATTTCTGGCGGATGAGGACCTGCTTCACGGGATTCGGGTCAAACGGCTGGGGGTTGGAGATATTTTCGTGGAGCACGGCCCGCCCCAGGAACTAAGACAAAGCCTGGGCCTTTGCAAGAACGGAATAAAAAAGGCGGCAATGGAGTTTTTCCAATAAAACAAAGAAATATCTCACGCCCGGGCCGAAGCGGCCCTAGAGCCGCAGAGCAAGGCAGGAGTAAGAGTTTCAATATTC
>Ga0207421_10007677_pt1 | contig 11421 bp, 11 predicted proteins | sample SodLakKL_010_SED_4_FD_187542 | JGI IMG/M metagenome (GOLD analysis project Ga0207421, IMG submission 187542) | Alkaline sediment microbial communities from Lake Tanatar, Kulunda Steppe, Russia - 8KL_010_SED (SPAdes) (version 2) | ecosystem: Environmental > Aquatic > Non-marine Saline and...
AGGATTTTACATCCCTCACGGATATATTTGACCAACCTTATTGAATCAATTACAAATTATGACCCGATCCATACGAGTACTTACGCTGATTACTATTTTTATTCTGGGCTGTTCAGTTTCTGCACAAGCCTCTGACCCCTACACGCAGGCCTACCTGAAATGGGATGCCGGTAATTACATAGAAGCCCTGGAAGAGTTTCTGGAGATCCTGAACGGCCCGGATGCTGAGCTCTACTTTAATGAAATTGCAACCCTGACCGGTGAGCTCTATATCGTGAATGAGATCTCGGAAGATGGACGAAATCCTGTTTTCAGCCCTGATAACCGGCACTTTGCATGGGAGGAAAATGACAGCGGATTTATGACTACAAAGATTGCACGAATTTCTGAAACAGGAATTGAACATCTGCACACACTCGAAGGCCGGGATATTTTATTCTCGCCGGATGGCAGCCATGGGGTTATCATGCGCACTAACATATCATCCCGAGTGGAGGATCTGCAGCAAGAACTGAGTGATGCTTTTGAAGCCCGCGACCGGCCGGCAATCATCTCTGCACGAAACAGCCTTCAGTATGAGCAGGCTGTCAACACATCTCTTTATCGGGTGAACCTGGCAACCGGCGAAACGGCCGCTCTCAATACCGGAGAGTTGATGGTGCGAACACCCGCTTTTGATGCTGAGGGGAGATTATGGTTTGCGGGAAAAAATCCAAACAACCAAAACCGCAGCGATATCTATTCGATGTCACCAGAGGGTGGCTCACCGAATCAAATTACGGAAGAACCCGGCTTTTATGACTCCCCGCAGCCTGTTTCCGGCCGAGAGTTAATAGTTTTCAACTCTTATGATTCCTCTCCATTCCCAACGCCCGCCGGAGCTGAAAGACATCGCTTGGATGTACCGAACAGCATCGTACTCCACCACCTGCAACGTGGTGAAATGAACCGCTGGGAAGGACAATCGCCTGTAATCTCAAAAAGCGGGAACCGGCTTGCGTTCACGAACCGAGTGAATGGTGAAAATGCGATCTACAGTGTTAATCTGTCAGATGGTGAATTACAAGCCGATCTGATGACTGCTTCTTTATTTCCCATTCAACACCCTGCCCTATCGCCCGATGGAAGCAAGCTGGCTTACATGCTGCGTGAGGGAATCAGCTGGGATATTCACATGGTCCACACAGAAACGGGGCAACTCGACCGTTTGTCATACGACATCCAGCACGAACTCTTCCCGCATTTTCTGAATGACAACCAGGCTCTTGCCATGATGGGTGAGGCGCGCCACAGGCGATCGCATATATATGATGTGAATACAAAGGAGTTCTACCGGCTCTTCCACAACAACAGCGTGCGTACCGTTTCGATGGAGAACGAATGGGAACCGAGTTCGGATGGGAATTATCTGCTGATTGTAGCTCAGCGAAGCGGCAATACCATCGCGCCGGAACAGGGAGTTTACCTGGTCCGGATTGGAGAGCGCATCTCAAAAGAGACGCTTGTTGAACGGCTGCAGAAAAACCTGGAGAGTGAACAGCAACTGCTGGCCAATGCTGAAGAGATGTATGCCTCCATTTTTGACGAGGTAAAAGCAGCAACCGAAGAGATTAATATCACCCGGCTTTACAACTACCAAAAATCGCTCTACGATTTCGGGTCAAAACATATGACCATGCCCGGCAATCAAAAGGCCGGCGAGTACATCTACGAAACGCTGAAGTCATTCGGGTACGAGCCGGAACTGCAGTGGTTCAACCCCGCAGGTGATATTCAGACCGCCAATGTGATTGCACGCCTGGAGGGAACCACTCACCCAGAAGTGGTCTATATCCTCAGCTCCCATTTTGATTCTGTGCAGCGCAGTCCCGGCGCCGATGACAACAGTACCGGAACCGCTGTTCTGCTTGAGGCTGCTCGTGTACTGGCTAACAATCCCCAACCGGCCACCATCATTTTTGCATCCCTCACGGCTGAAGAGTCAGGACTTTTGGGTGCCCGTGAGTTTGTAAGAGTAGCCGAAGAGGAAGGCCTCTGGGCTGCGGGTGTGGTCAACAACGACATGATGGGCTGGACCCGTCACCACCGCCTTGATAACACCATTCGTTTCTCAAACTACGGCATTCGTGACGTTCAGCACTCCGGAGCCATACTCTTTACTGATCTGATTACCTATGATTCTCGCTACTACCGCAACACCGACGCCCATGTTTTCTTTGATGCGTATGGGGATGTGATCGGTGGTATCGGCTCCTATCCTATCCTTGGGAACCCGAACTATCACCAGACCACCGACCGCCTCGAAACCATCAATCATCGGTTGGTACAGGAAGTTTCCCGATCAACAACTGCTACGCTGATGATGCTGGCCAACGCGCCGTCGAAAGTGACCGGGTTGAACGTGCTGGATCTGGGCGGAAATCAAACCGATGTAAGCTGGAATGCATCTCCGGAGAGCGATATTGATTTCTACATCGTCAAATACACAGATCAGATGGGCAACTCTCATGAGCAAACTGTTAGAGGAACTGAGACTTCATTGAATCGTGCAGACATCTCAAAACCGATTTCCGTAAAAGCCGTGAATAACCGCGGAATTCAGGGCTGGGACTGGACGGTTTGGGGGAAATGATTCTTGAGTCTTCTTATGGCTACATTTTAAATTTTCAGGGTGAAAGAGGCTGAACTCTTGAATTGCAGAGGGAGCGGAAGTTAAATAACGTAGTTCGATATAAAAATAATGTAAAGGCATAGAAAAGTCCCCTCCTTTTTCAAGGAGGGGATTTAGGGGTGGTTGAAACCAAAATTGGATCAGGTTAGAAGCCTGAAATCATCAAAGCTTCCTCCCCCAACCCCTTCCCGAACGCTATAGGGAAGGGGAGAATCATTTTCAAGATTCTTACGTCGAACTCACGTTAAATATTTAAAGGGGAGTGTCAATTGCCTTCTGTCAAATTGATTGGGGATAGCTTTTTCGGTATAGAAACTATCATCAGGCAGCTCAACTGGCAATGCCCGGCAGTGCAGTTGTCAGACATTATGACCGCTTACTCCTCGAACTCGTAAAAGCCGATCACAAGCTCTGCAGCTCCCATGTTTTCTTCGATCATTAACTGGTTGTCATATACACCGAGGAAACGACCCGGAAGCTCAAACTCAACCACATCGCCTGGTTCAGAAAGATCATATCCGACACCGAAATAATCTACATTGCCGGGGGAGTCGTCTCCCTGATTTTCATAAAACCCTTCATTATAGTTTTGCCAGACTACGATGATCTTGTCTCCAATACGGTTTATTCCAATTACCTGAGACATACTGGTTCCCAGTGCCATTGCTGCCTGAACCGAGCCGTTCTGTCCGGATTGACGCGACTGCTTTCTCTCCCTGTACTTCTCGTGCCTGTAGCCTGCCATCTCATCCGTTTCTTCACTGTAAAGGTCATACTTCATAAGCGTATAGTCGGTTCGGAGCATGTAGTATACCTTTCCTTCCTCTTCGTCAAGGTAGATCAACGAATATTTGTTCTCGGTATCGATTTCATCAATAGTGGATGGAAAGCGCCCGGCTTTCCAAAGCTCACCATCCCTGTAGTTCAGAAAGGCAAGCGGACTGGCCTCATCGAATTCCATTGCACGGACGTATTCGTGATCTTCAATGGCTGTAATAAGTTCACCCTGCCATTCATAAGCGGCATAACCTCTTGGCCAAATTCCATGTTCACCGTATGCCGGAAACTTATCAACTATAGATTCACCATTATGAAGTGCAATCACATTCTGGGAATTATCATATATTTTAATTCCATTTTCCCCTATTGCAATCTGAACCGGCATCGACAATTCGTGAGGGCCGCGTCCTTCGGGGGCTAATGATGTAGCCTCTCCTGTTTCCAAAGCTATTCGATATGCTGTTCGAGCTCTTAAATCAACGCCGTATAAATAACCATTCTCCTCATCTACAACAATTTCCCCTAAAAACTCCCCGAGCGCGTTGTTTGTAACATTTATATCCAGTTCTGATGCTTTTTCCAACTGAACAATGGTTCCGTTCTTTGCTTTGTCTTCTTTAGCACATGCCTGTACTATTATTGAACAAAAAACAATCAGTAGGATATTTGAAACAATTCTTTCCATATTACCGACCAGATTATTTTTAATATGGAGGGTGCCTTATATACCCCCCCTTTTTAAATGATTAGTTTTCAATTGGGTCTATTGGAGTTGAGGTGCATGTGAGGCACCCTTCTCCATCCAAATTACAGTTTCTTGCATCCCAGGGGTTTGTATTATCATAGTAATATTCATCTTCATCCTCAGGATCCAGACAACTTTCTTCACTATCTATACTATTTGCTACAACTGATTCCCCACACAGAGAAAAATCAAACTCGCCATCCGTGGTTGTAATATTGAACATCATCAGCAATGAAAAAGCTGCTATTGAAAATAGTGTTAACAGTGTTGTTTTTAATCGTTTCATATCATGACCATTGATTAATTAAATTTTCAATAAACCGTTATTATCGGCTTGGAATGCACGCTGCATTCAAATGATCACAAAAGGAGAGTTCGTTTTACTGTAAACATGACTTATCGCTTTAACTCCGACAACCCACTATTCACATGTTCCTTTTGCTCTTAGGAATATATATATTATTTAAATGTCAAGCCGATGGATAATATTTTCAAATAGCTCGACGATTTTTAAATCAGCTTCATCGCAGCCACTTTCTGGTCGTTCAGGGCTGGGACCGGACGGTTTGGGAGTAAAAACTATTCTGAAAACTCATAAAATCCGATGGTGTATTCCATCACATCATCATTCTCTTCAATCAGCAGGCGATTGCCCCAGGTGCCGAGAAATTTTCCGGGCAAGGTAAATTCACGAGGATTGGAGAGATCGGGTAGGTCGTAAACCACTCCGAAAAAATCCAGGTCGTCGGATGAGAAATTTCGATTATCATAGTATTGATCAGTAGCATTATACCAAACCGCGATCAATTCTTGATTCATAATTACAAGATCAACAACCTGAGATATATCCAGTCCATAGACCTTTGCCATTCCATATATATCCGGATTATCAGGATCAACTGGCACGGTTTTTTCCCGCATTTTAGAAGACTTGTAATAACTGGCCGTAGTTGTTGTATCCTGGGCAATATCATATTTCATGATAGAATAGTCAGAATAAAAAACATAATAGACCGCCTCTTCTTCACCAGATAATGCGATCATGGGATATTTATTGAATTGATCCAGATCATCTACGGTAGTAGAAAATATCCCATGTTTTGTAATCGTACTGTCCGATAAATTCAAAAATGCAAGTGGTTTTGCATTTTCAAAATTCAAAGCCGTAACTTTTTCGGGTTCTTTAATAGAAGTGATGATATGATTGTTCCAATAGTACCCTTTTGGATTTCTTATCCAAACATTGTGTCGCAAAAAACCGGCAACCTTTTCCACAATTTCGTCTTCTACGAACCGTGCAACCACGTCCAGAGACGTGTCATATACATAAAATTCGGATTCATTCTTGTGAGTTAGCTGTGAGGGCAACCGAAGTTCCCTGGGGCCTGAACCTTGATCACTTAAGAATTGGAATTCACCTGTTTGAAGTGACAGCTTATAAGGCAGTCGCTTTCGAAAATCGATTCCATACGCTATTCCCGATTCATCGACGACCTCCAGACTACCATATATAAGTTCTGCCTGATCTGTTTTGTTTGAAACTTGAACACCACCAGTACGAATCAACTCAATTTCCTGAAAATTTTCCTGTTCGTAGTCCGAACACCCAAAAAAAATTAATAGGGATGCAATTGCATACACCCCTTTTTTTATCAATTTATTCACGATCTTAATTATTCAGGAATCGGGGTTGATGTACACGGTATACAATTAACTCCAGAATAAGTGCAATTTAATGGATGATCTGGGTTACTTGTTAGAAAATTTAGTGACGTTGGCCCACCAGCTTCTACTTCCAGGCATTCACCATCATTTGCTAAAACCGTTTCTCCACACAGGCTTATTTCAAAACCCTCGTCTGTGGTGGTTACATTAAACATCATCAACATCGAAAATGCTCCGACTGTAAAGATTGATAAAAGGTATGTTTTAATCGTTTCATATCGTGATCATCGTTTGGTTTTTTTTGATTGAACCGGCACATCCGGTTATAGGATGCTGCTTTGCATCCACTTGATCACAAAAGGCTCTCCACTCGTTGTTAAAGTTTTAAATAACTCCCCACTACCGATATATTGAGTGTTATTAACCTCTTGCTGTAAGTGATATATATATATATCAACTAAACCACAAGGTTGTTTTACAATTTCTAATTATTCCATCTCCTCTCTATCACTCCGCTAAACCGGCAGCTGAACCTGTGGCACATCAAAACCTTCGAGACACAGAACTGACAGAATTTGATACCGGAGTCGAAATTTCCCGCCAACAGAACATGGGAATCATTCAATGCCGCAACTATGACCATGAACTATTATATCTGATTGAGCTGAAGAATCACCATTACAAACTGTCATCACATTCTCTAATCTATTCCCCGAACAACCGATCATCCTGATATTTGATGGAAGTGGAAAGTAGAGCTGGGACCGGACGGTTTGGTGGAGTGAGTTTACTCTACTTAGAACTCATTTTTAAAGATAGATAAGGAACAAAGGGTAACTGATTTATCCCTCGCTGAAAGAATACATCGTAATAGAACAGATTGTTTTGATCGTACAGATTAATAGCACCCAGTTGCATTTTCAGGTCAAGCGTGTTTAAATCCACCTTTTGTTCCATAGACAAATCCAGCCTGTGATATTCAGGCAACCTTCCCTGAAAAGGTCTGTCGAGTAAAACCCTGGGAGTTCCATAATCTCCCGTTACATCAGGCGGTCCATCTTCGAATGAAAAGTAGCTATCAAAGCCCGTTGGCCTTGTAAATGGCATGCCTGAACCGTAACTCCAGTTTAGATTTGCTGAAAAGTTTCCAATCACAAATCCAAACTGAGCATTTATTTGGTGTCGTCTGTCATGTGTAGGATTATACTTTTGTACCGCCTCTCCAAACCAAAGTGTAAAATGATCCTGGGCTGTTTCATACTCTGTAATAGAGTATCCGTACCCCAAGCCTGCATAGAAATTACGCGCATCAAAATTCAGCCTTAAATCAAAACCATTCACGGTTCCGTTTGCATAAGCAACATCTGTCGTAAACTCAGCGACGGAACTCCAAACAGATACAGGTGTATGTTTAATCTCTTTGTGATAGCCTTCTATCGAAAATTCAATAAAGCGACTGAAGGAGCTCCTCCATCCCATCAAAAAGTGAGTGGTTTGCAGGGTTCGGTCGGAATCGGGCTGCAGCATCCAGGCCGTGAACGCAGTTCCTGCATCTCTGAAATCTGACAAACCTATCAGAGGCTGCCGATAAATTCCAACTGCCCCATGAAATTCTGAATTGAAAAATCCGGGTATTTTTAATGAATATCGAAACCGCGGCTCAACACTTGTTGGAGCACGATTCATATATGATGTTGCTACAACACCCGGTTCTACTGATAAGTATTCACCAACCGGAATTTCCACATTCAAATACCCACCAGTACTTAAAAATGATTTCTCACTGGAATCGAAAGAGATGAATCTGTTGACCAGATCATAACGTACAGTTCTATAGTTCGTGAAAAAACCGTAGTCAATTCGATTATCTCCCAAATAATGAGCAAAACTTAAATCCAGATTTGATCTGAAAATGTTTGAAAATCGCTTACCGCTACCATCCCCTCCCGTCTCATTTGAAAAGTAAGAAAGGCCAAAATTCATCTCCATAAAAGACAGAGAAGAGCTCTCTGAGGCTCCGGCACACTTTCCTCCTGTAACAAAGTTATTCCATTTAAAATATTGGTCCGATGCAAAATCGAGTTTCCCGCGATCATAGGTTCTCAGAATCATAGCAGAACAGTTAAGACCGGTATTGCTCACACTACTAAATTTGGCCAGTTGACTGTTAAACTTTAAAGGTTGCTGCTCCTGCAAATACCATCTACTGCTCTCTTCAATCAGAGAACCCCGAAGCGAAACCATTAGTGAACTTTTTCCTTCAGAGATGGGCGTTTCATAATAAAGATCTGAAATAAATGGGCTTACCGAAGCAGACCATTTTCTCTCATATAGATTTCCGTTTTTCAGCCGAACATCCATCACCGATGAAGTCCGGCCGCTGTATCTTGAGCCGAATCCCCCTGCAAAAAAAATCAACCGATGATACTACATCCTCCGGGAAAACAGAAAAGAATCCCACGATATGAAAAGGCTGATACACCAGCGTCCCATCCATCAAGATTAAGTTCTCAGATGGCATCCCTCCCCTTACAAATAGTTGGCCACCCCGATCTCCGGTTACCAAAACCCCGGGTTGTGTCTGAATGTAACTCACAAGGTCTGAACTGCCCGCCGGCGACGGTGCCCTGCCGAAATATTCCGGACGGACGTTAATCCGGCCCGATCCCCCTCTTAATCCTCGATCAGAAACGGTCACCTCCTCCAACTCTTCGCTTGATGGATTTAGTGAAACATTCTTAGAAATTACTCCTGAATTCCTGTTTACTGATATTGTATCCTGATATGTTTCATACCCAACATATCGAACCTGAAATAAGTACTCTCCGGCCACCAGGCTTCCGGTTTGATAAAATCCATTCTGGTCTGTGGTTGTGCCTTCTACTTCTCCCTCAGGCAGCCGTTGGATAGAAATAGTTGCCCTGTCGAGTGTCTGCCCCGATTGTCCATCCGTGACAATACCCCGAATGATATTTGGCTGTGAAAATATTGCTCCAATTGGGGTTAGAACAAGTGCCAAAACGATCGCTATTTGATATTTAAATCTCATTTTTTGATGGTTTCACACAAAGCCGACAGTATTTGTAAATAAGATCTGGTCGCTTCATATTAATCCCCACATGGAGGCATACGTTCTGTGATTTCAACTTTTCGCCTGGAAATTCCTGCCACCAATCCCGTCCCCCCTTCAACATTAGTACGAACTCCAGGTAAACTTTTCTCAATATCACTCAAGCCAACATTTGCCGGCCAATCCGGCCCGGCGGTAATCAAAACAAATTCCCTGTAATTAACTATGAAACTATCTGCAAACACTCCTAACTCTCTTGCTATATCTAATCTGTTGTCAGAATTTAAGGAAAGTCCATTTCCTGTTGTTAAGTAAAGCTCATCCAGATGTGAAATAGACACTTCCCTTTCCGGAGCACAACCAACTTCTGTCAAGGCTTGGACGAGATATCGGGTTTCAGCAACGATAATGGAATCTAAAGCAATACCTGATACTGATATACTTTCAGATATTTCAGAATACTCAACATCCGGTACCGGTAATGGCGAAGGAGTAGTAACAGCCACCCGGCTTCGGCCACCATCCGGTAACTCCGCAACAATTTCATATAAATCATCGCCAGCTATATCTCTGGCCAGCCAGTAATTCCATGCATATGTATCGCCATCAAACATAAAAAGGTAATCTTCCATTGCAAGTATTTCTCCCGTTGATTGATGGCTAAGATTCACCACAGTTCCATTCGGAGTTGGATCTGCCGGAATTAATGACTCGCCTATTGGCATAACTCGAACCCATTGAGTATCGGCATGAACGTCAAGAACCCCGTTTATAGAAAAAATCAACTGATCGTTTTTCTGCAAGGGCTCAAAAGAACTTTCACAGCTAATGAAAATTAATAGACAAAGTGCGCATAAAAGTTGACAGGGTTCACACTTGTAATATGTTCTGATATATTTTTGAGCCATGTCTAAGTACAGGGTTCTATCGGTGGTGTAATTTGAACTATACGCCCTGCTATTCCGGCAACATAACCAACACCTCCATTAACATTATTTACAATGTCCGGAAGAGTTAATTCAAGGTCGATTAAGCCTGAAATATCAGGCCAGTCTTCCCCGGAGGATATTACTACCAACTCTCTCCTGTTAACCCTGAAAGCCTGAACACCCGGTCCTAAAAGTCTTGCAATTTCTATCCTGTTATTTACTTCCAAGCGATAGGTGCCATCAGGATAAGTTGTTAATTGATCTAAATGCGAAATCACTATCTTCATTTCCGTGTCACATCCAAAGTCAGTTAAGGCCCATAACATCAAACCAAACAAGAAAGAACTAGTGCATGATGTTCTTGATAAGACTCTCATTTTTATGCATTTAATTTAATCAGAGTTAATGAAAAAAATACTTATTTCCAATACGGGTTAACTAATCTAACTCTTATCAGATGGCAATCATTTAGCAAAAAGTAAACTTTCCCGGACCTGTCACTAGAAAATTTCCTCTCTTTTATATTGCAATCCATCAATTTTACCTTTATTTTTATCAACTTGTCAATTTTGTATAAAACCAAAGAGATTTATCGTGAATACGATCAGTAATAAAACATACTCTGCAACACCCTCCACTATCGAAAAAAAGTGGGTCATTATTGATGCTGAAGATCAGCCCCTAGGCCGGCTCAGCACACGTGTTGCTTCTATTTTACGCGGAAAAAATAAACCGGAATTTACCCCACACATCGACACCGGTGATAATGTGGTGGTGATCAATGCGGAAAAAGTAAAGCTTACCGGCAAAAAAATGACAGATAAGAAGTACTTCCGTCACACAGGTTATATTGGTAGTGAAACTTTTACCACTGCAAGTGAAATGATGCGGAAAGATCCTACATCACTGATTACCCTGGCCGTTAAGGGAATGCTTCCCAAAAACAAGCTTGGCCGTCAGCTTCAAAGAAATCTAAGGGTTTATGCCGGACCGGTTCACCCGCACACTGCACAAAAACCTGAAATTAAAGAGCTTTAAACGTCTATCATGGCACAAGAAAATTACATAGGTCGAAGAAAAACATCCACTGCACGCCTCTATATAAGTGAAGGCAAAGGAGCTTTCATCATCAACGGGAAACCAATTGATGAGTACTTCAAAACACAGGCCAGAATCAACGTGGCCAAGCTTCCTCTTGAAGTAACCGAAATGGAAGGCAAATACGACATTAAGATCACCGTTCGTGGCGGCGGTGTAACCGGCCAGGCCGGAGCCGTATCACTGGCAGTAGCCCGTGCACTGGACGATCTGAATGAAGGCCTTCATGGCATTTTGAAAGAGAACGGACTTCTTACCCGTGATGACAGAATGGTTGAGCGCAAAAAGTACGGCCAGCCAAAAGCGAGAAAGAAATTTCAGTTTAGCAAGCGGTAAGTATCCCGTGCAACCTGCCAGCAGGTTGTGGAAAACAGTACACCGGACAGCCTGTCCGGTATAACTTTTCCCCCAAGACTTTGAAAACGGGCAAGCTGCCCGTTGTACATTATTTTTTAAAAAACGG
>Ga0207421_10007680_pt1 | contig 11416 bp, 10 predicted proteins | sample SodLakKL_010_SED_4_FD_187542 | JGI IMG/M metagenome (GOLD analysis project Ga0207421, IMG submission 187542) | Alkaline sediment microbial communities from Lake Tanatar, Kulunda Steppe, Russia - 8KL_010_SED (SPAdes) (version 2) | ecosystem: Environmental > Aquatic > Non-marine Saline and...
CATTCGCGTGCCCTTCGAGCGCGACGGCCGTGCCTTTACCCTTATCGATACCGCCGGCGTGCGTCGCCGCAGCCGGGTTCGGGAGACCGTCGAAAAGTTCAGCGTCGTCAAAACCCTGCAGGCCATCGAAGCGTCGCGGGTGGTCATCATGGTGCTGGATGCTCAGCAGGAAATCTCCGAGCAGGACGCGCACCTGATCGGCCATGTCATCGAAGCAGGCCGCGGGCTGGTGCTGGCGGTGAACAAATGGGATGGGCTGGAGCCGGGGGCGCGGGAGCGCATCCGCCGCGAGCTGGACGTCAAACTGGGCTTTCTGGATTTCACGCGGCCGCGTTTTATCTCGGCCCTGCACGGCACCGGGGTCGGGCGCCTCCTCGAGGAAGTGGCTCGTGTGGATGAAGCCGGTCGGCGCGAGCTTGGCACCCCGGAGCTCAACCGGATCCTGGCCGAGGCCACTGAAGCCCATCAGCCGCCACTGATCCGCGGCCGCCGGATTAAACTGCGCTATGCCCATCAGGGTGGCCGCAACCCACCCACCATTGTCGTCCACGGCAATCAGACCGCCGCGCTGCCCGGGGCTTATCGCCGCTATCTGGTGAACCGTTTCCGGCGTGAGCTGGGGCTTTGGGGGACTCCCATCCGCCTGGAGTTGCGCACGGGTGAAAACCCCTATGCCGGGCGCCGCAACAAACTGACCCCCCGACAGCAGCGCAAGCGCGAGCGCCTCATCCGCCGTCGTCAGCGTTAGCCCAACGGCGTAATTGGCGCCCCGGGCAGGATTCGAACCTGCGACCTATCGCTTAGGAGGCGATTGCTCTATCCGGCTGAGCTACCGGGGCAGGGACCGAATCGACGGGCTATTCAGGGAAGGTGGTGGAGCCGAGGGGAATCGAACCCCTGACCTCTAGAGTGCGATTCTAGCGCTCTCCCAACTGAGCTACGGCCCCGTTAACCGAGAAAAGTGTAGCATTGCGCTCTCGTGTGGTTCCACACTTGAGAGGATCCCTTGGCAGACACGCTGGCTATCGTCATTCCCGCCCTCAATGAGCAGGGGCGGATTGCTGAACTGCTGGAATCGCTGCGGCGCCGGCGAGGGTCCCATCCCTGGCTGGAGACACCGCTGGTGGTGGATGGCGGCAGCCGCGATGCCACCGTATCCGAAGCGAAACGGGCCGGCGCCCGGACCCTGGTGGCCGACCCGGGACGGGCTCGGCAGATGAACGCCGGCGCAGCGGCCACCCGCTCCGAGTGGCTGTGGTTTTTGCACGCGGATACCCGGCTGCCCGCGGGATCGCTTTCGGCGTTGCAGCGTTGCCTTGCTGCGGGGCGGGACTGGGGGCGCTTCGACGTCCGGATCCAGGGGGACCACTGGATGCTGCCGGTGATTGCCACCAGCATGAATGCTCGCTCCCGACTCACCGGCGTTGCCACCGGGGATCAGGGGATTTTTGTGCGTCGCCGGGTTTTTGACGCCGTGGGCGGTTATCCGGAGCAGCCGCTGATGGAAGACATTGCGCTCTGCCGCCGACTCAAGGGCGCCGTGGGGCCGCCGGCATGCCTCCGGGAGTCGCTGCATACCTCCGGTCGCCGCTGGGAAAGCCATGGGGTCTGGCGGACCATGGCGCTCATGTGGCAACTCCGGTGGGCCTACTGGCGGGGCGCCGATCCGGAACACCTTGCCTCGCGCTATCACTCGGGGGGTTCGTGATGCGGGTCAGGATTGCGATCCTGGCCAAGGCGCCGGTGCCGGGTCAGGTCAAAACCCGGCTGGGCCGTAAGGTGGGGGATCGGGCCGCCGCCGGCCTCTACACGCGCATGCTCCGGGACGTCGCCGCCATGGTCCAGGGGGCGGCCGGCGGGCCGGTGACGCTGTGGCACACGCCGGTTCGTCACCCATTGCTCACCGGCCTGGCCCGCCACCACGGGTTTGATCTGGCCAGCCAGCCCCGCGGCCCACTGGGGGCGCGTCTGCGGGCCATTGCCCGAGAGTCCCTGCGGGACTCCGAGGCGGTGTTGATGGTGGGCGGCGACTGCATCGGCCTGGGTCCGGCTCACATTCGCGCCGCCCGGCGCTGTCTCGCCGAGGGTCTTGAAGCGGTTTTTGCGCCGGCGCCGGACGGCGGCTACACGCTGGTGGGGCTCACCCGCCGGGTCCCCCGGTTGTTCCAGGGCATCGACTGGGGAACCCCGGCGGTGATGGGCCAGACGCTGGCTGCCGGTCGGCGGGGCAAAGTCCGTCTTGGCCTGATCGCGCCCGCGAATGACCTGGATGACTGGGCTGACCTGCGCCGCTGGCGTCGCGAGGCGGGGTCGGAGGTGATCTGGCGCCGACAACCGCGGGGTGGGTATGATGCCGCCGCGAGAGCGACGCTTGGTGCCGGGGGCGGGAATCGAACCCGCACTCTCTTGCGAGAACCGGATTTTGAGTCCGGCGCGTCTACCAGTTCCGCCACCCCGGCGCGGAGCGCTGAGTATAACAGGCCTGAATGAAAGTCAGCGATTTCGAATATCACCTGCCCGAGTCACTGATTGCCTCGGAACCGCTCCCCCGTCGGACCGACAGCCGCCTGCTCGTGGTTGACCGCGACACCGGCGCGTTGGCGGACCGGGACTTCCCGGCCATTGTGGATTTTCTGGGGCCCGGCGACCTGCTGGTTCTGAATGACACCCGGGTTCTGCCGGCCCGGCTTTTCGGTCACAAGGCCACTGGCGGCGCCGTCGAGGTTCTGCTCGAGCGGGTGCTGAATGAGCGCGAAGCCCTTGCCCAGATCCGGGCCAGTAAAACCCCGAAAGCGGGCACCAGGCTGCATCTGGAGGGCGGGCTTGGCGTCGAGGTGACACAACGCGACGGGGACTTTTTCCGGCTTTGCTTCGAAGGGACCGAACCCCTGCCGGTCCTTCTTGAGCGCCATGGCCACATGCCGCTGCCGCCTTACATCAAACGGCCGGACACCCATGCGGACCGGGAACGCTACCAGACGGTATTCGCCGACAAGCCGGGTGCCGTCGCGGCCCCCACGGCGGGGCTGCATTTTGACCCGTCACTGCTTCAGACCCTTGAAAATCGCGGGGTGGAACTGGCGCGGCTGACGCTCCATGTGGGCGCCGGGACCTTCCAGCCGGTGCGCAGCGAGACGGTGGAGGACCATGAAATGCACGCCGAGTGGGTATCCGTGCCGGCCTCCGTCTGCGATGCGGTTGCCCGCACCCGGGCCCGTGGCGGTCGGGTGGTGGCCGTGGGAACCACCGTGGTGCGTTCCCTGGAGACGGCGGCCCTGGGGGGTGAACTGGCACCGTTTGAGGGGGAAACCGACATCTATATCTATCCGGGATATGAGTTCCGGGTGGTGGACGCGCTGATCACCAATTTTCATCTGCCGGGCTCGACGCTGGTCATGCTGGTGAGCGCTCTGGCCGGCCGCGAGTCAATCCTGGCGGCTTATCGGCACGCCGTGGAGCGGCAGTACCGTTTCTTCAGCTATGGTGACGCCATGCTCATCATGGCTGACACCAACGCGGTGGCACCATGAGCCTGCGATTCGAAACCCTGGCCGAGGATGGCCTGGCCCGCCGGGGTCGTTTGCACTTCCAGCGGGGGGTGGTAGAGACCCCGGCATTCATGCCCGTGGGCACCTACGGCACGGTCAAGGGGGTGACGCCGGAGGAGGTAGCCGAATCGGGCGCCCAGATCCTGCTGGGTAACACTTTCCACCTCATGCTGCGTCCGGGCACCGAAATCATTGCCGACCATGGGGACCTGCATGACTTCATGCACTGGCAGGGCCCGATCCTGACCGACTCCGGCGGCTTCCAGGTGTTCAGCCTGGCGAAGGGTCGGAAAATCACCGAACGGGGCGTCCGCTTCCGCTCGCCGGTGGACGGCTCGGAAGTGTTTCTAGATCCGGAACGCTCCATGGCCGTCCAGCGAGCGCTGGGCAGCGATATCGTGATGATTTTCGACGAATGCACCGCCTGGCCGGTGGAAAAGCACGAGGCGCGCCGATCCATGGAGCTGTCGCTGCGCTGGGCGGAGCGCAGCCGCGCTGCCCACGGGGACAATCCATCGGCGCTATTCGGCATCGTGCAGGGGGGCATGTTCGAGGACCTGCGAGCAGCGTCCCTGGATGGACTCACCGGGATTGGTTTTGACGGCTACGCGGTGGGTGGCCTGTCGGTGGGGGAGCCACCGGAGGAGCGACTCCGGGTGCTGGACAGTCTTGGCCCCCGGCTGCCGGCAGCGGCTCCCCGCTATTTAATGGGGGTTGGACGGCCTGAAGATCTGGTGGAATGCGTGGCGCGGGGCATCGACATGTTTGACTGCGTGTTGCCCACCCGCAATGCCCGCAACGGATTTCTGTATACCGACACCGGGACCCTGAGGCTGCGGAATGCCCGGTTTGCCCGGGACACCCGCCCGGTGGAAGCCGACTGTGACTGCTACACCTGCCAGCACTACAGCCGGGCCTATCTGCGACATCTCGACCGCTGCGGCGAGATGCTCGGTTCGCGGCTCAACACGCTTCACAACCTGCGCTATTTTCAGCGCCTCATGCAGCGTCTGCGCGACGCCATCGAGGCCGGCGAGCTCAATGGGTTCCGGCGGGACTTCGCCGCCAAACGCAGCGGTATGACATAATCCTCCCTTTACTTTGACGGAGTGCATCATGGATTTCTTCATCAGTAACGCAATGGCCCAGCAGGGCGAGCCGGGCGCCGGCCTGATGGGCCTGCTGTTTCCCATCGCCCTGATCGTGATCTTCTACTTTCTGCTGATCCGGCCGCAGCAGAAGCGCGCCAAGGAACACAAGAAGCTGGTGGAAAACCTCTCCAAGGGAGACGAGGTCCTGACCACCGGTGGACTGGTGGGGCTGATCACCGATGTCGGTGACACCTTCGCCACTCTGGAGGTCGCGGATAATCTCGAGGTCAAAATGCAGAAATCCGCGGTGGCCCAGGTACTGCCCAAGGGCTCTTACCGCCAGAGTCTGGAGAAGACTGAGGCCACCAAGGCCAGTGCCAAGTAAAACCCCATGAATCGCTATCCGCTATGGAAATATGTCCTGATCGTCACCGTGATCCTGACGGGCTGTCTGTATGCCCTGCCCAATCTTTTCGGGCAGGATCCCGCGCTTCAGGTCACCACGGCGGATGGCAATCCCCCCGATGAGCGCACCCGCGCTCGCATCGTGGACCTGCTGGCTGACCGGAACGTGCCGGTAGAAGCCGCCGAGCTGCGGGACGGGCAGTTTCTGCTGCGGCTACCGGACCTGGATGCGCAGATGCGCGCTGCCGACGAGGTGGAACTCGCCCTTGGCCGGGATCACACCGTGGCGCTCAACCTTGCCTCCGCCACGCCGGAATGGTTACGGGGGCTCGGTGGCCGACCCATGTATCTGGGCCTTGATCTGCGGGGGGGTGTCCACTTTTTGATGGAAGTGGACATGGATACCGTGCTTGAGCAGACGGTGGGGCGCTACACCGATGAGTTCCGTCGCCTGTTGCGGGATGACGGCATTCGCCACCAGGGAATCCAAAGTCAGGAGACTGGGGTCAGCGTGCGTTTTGCCAGCGAGGCGGACGCGGATCGGGCGCTGTCTCTCCTGTTGCCGGAATATCCTGAGCTGGACTTCGATGTGGAGGTGACCGAGGACCCGGCGGGTGCCCGGCTTGTTGCCACCCTGACCGATGAAGAACTCGCCGAAGTCCGCAATTTCGCCATCCAGCAGAACATCACCACGCTGCGCAATCGGGTGGATGAGCTGGGCGTGGCCGAGCCGGTGATTCAGCGCCAGGGGGCCGAGCGCATTGTCGTCCAGCTGCCCGGTGTCCAGGACACTGCCCGGGCCAAAGACATCATCGGCGCCACCGCGACCCTCGAGTTCCGAATGGTGGATCAGGACAACTTTCCCTTCTTCGGCGATGCCGACAGCACTGTACCTCCGGGCACCGAACTTTTCCCGGAGCGTGATGGTGGTTACGTGCTGCTGGAGCGGGAGATCATCATCACCGGTGACGAAATCACCGACGCCTCGTCCGGGCTGGATACCCGAACCGGCCAGCCGGAGGTCAATATCCGGCTGAGCGGGGCTGGTGGCAGCCGAATGAACCGCATCACCGGTGCCCGGGTGGGCGACCACATGGCGGTGTTGTTCAAGGAAACCGAGCTTCAGGCCCGACGGGTCGGCGATGAGGTCATTCGCGAGCAGGTCGAGGTGGAAGAGGTCATTAACGTGGCCCGCATCCAGGAGCAGCTGGGCAATCGCTTCCGGATTACCGGCCTTGAGAGCAGTCAGGAGGCCCGCAACCTGTCGCTGCTGCTGCGGGCGGGTTCTCTGGCGGCACCGATGCAGATCATCGAAGAGCGCACCATTGGGCCCAGTCTGGGGCAGCAGAACATTGATCAGGGCATCGCAGCGGTGCTGATGGGCTTCGCCCTGGTGGTGCTGTTCATGGGCGTTTATTACCGGGTGTTCGGGCTGCTGGCGAATCTGGCGCTGGTGACCAATCTGGTGCTGATTGTGGCGGCGCTGTCAGCGTTACAGGCCACCCTGACGCTGCCCGGCATCGCTGGCATCGTCCTGACGGTGGGCATGGCGGTGGACGCCAACGTGCTGATTTTTGAGCGCATCCGCGAAGAGCTGCGCAATGGCAGCAGCGCTCAGCAAGCCATCGAGGCGGGCTATGGCAAGGCCCTGTCCACCATTGCGGATGCCAACATTACGACACTCATTGCGGCCATTGTGCTGTTTGCGTTCGGCACTGGTCCCATCAAGGGCTTTGCGGTGACCCTGTCCATCGGTCTGGTCAGCTCCATGTTCACGGCCATTCTTGGCACCCGAGCCCTGGTCAACCTTATCTACGGCGGCCGCCGCGGCGCCCGTCTGGCTATCTGAGGGAGCGATCTTGGACTTCTTCAAGCGCGAACCCCGAATCGATTTCATGGCCCACCGGCGGCTGGCAGCGCTGGTCACCGCCTTTCTGCTGGTGGGGGCGATCGCCCTGATCGTGTTCCGGGGCCTGAACCCCGGGCTGGATTTCACCGGCGGCACGCTGGTGGAGGTTGGTTACCCCGAAGCGGTGGAGCTGGAGTCGGTGCGGCAGACCCTGACCGAAGCCGGTTTCGAGGGAGCGGTGGTGCAGACTTTCGGCACGCCGCGGGACATCCTGATTCGAATGCCGCCGGATGAGGGCACCGGCGATGAACTCAGTAACGCGGTGCTGGATGCCCTGCAGGCGGCGCGCCCGGATGCGGAGCTGCGTCGGGTGGAGTTCGTTGGGCCCCAAGTGGGTGAGGAACTGACTGAGCAGGGCGGGCTGGCGTTGCTGTACGCGTTGGCCGGGATTCTGATCTACGTGGCGTTCCGCTTTGAATACCGATTTGCCATCGGTTCGGTGTCCGCCGTGGTCCATGACGTGGTGGTCACGGTCGGCCTGTTCGTGGCCACGGGGCTGACTTTCGACCTCACGGTCCTGGCGGCGCTGCTGGCCGTCATCGGCTACTCCCTTAACGACACCATCGTGGTCTTCGACCGAATCCGGGAAAACTTCGTGCGCATGCGCAAGGGCACCGCCGAAGAGGTGACCAATCGGTCCATCAATCAGATGTTGCCCCGGACGCTGGTGACCAGTCTGACCACCTTGCTGGTGCTGCTGGCGCTGCTGTTCTTCGGCGGAGAGTTGATCCGTGGCTTCGCGGTGACCCTGATCATCGGCGTGCTGGTGGGCACCTATTCGTCCATCTACGTGGCGAGTTCCGCCGCCCTGGCGCTGGGCGTCAGCAAGGAAGACCTCATCCCGCCGCCGAAAGAGGGCGAGGACGCCGACGAAAGTCAGGAGACCCCGCTACGCTGAGGGATCAGGCGCGGATGCCATCCACGCGGTGGGGTCCGATGGTGCGAACCAGGTCGGCGAACAGCCGGGGGCTGCCCGCGACGATGTTGCCGGTCTCCAGATAGCGGTCGCCACCGGCGAAATCGCCGACAATGCCGCCGGCTTCACGGATCATCAGCGCGCCGGCTCCCATGTCCCAGGGCTTGAGGCCGATCTCCCAGAAGCCGTCCAGTCGGCCGCAGGCCACATAGGCGAGGTCCAGGGCGGCGGCGCCAGCCCGACGCAGGTCCCCGGCCCGGGCAAATACGTCCCCGAACATGCCCAGATAGGCGCTGTGATATTCGCGCAGGCGCAGCGGAAAGCCGGTGCCAATGAGGGCGTTGTCCAGACCCGGCCGTGGCTTGATGCGCATCTTCCGGCCTTCAAAGGTACAGCCGCCGCCGCGCTTGGCGGTCCAGAGCTCCTGGAGCACCGGATCATAGATAACGCCGGCTTCGAGGGCGCCCTTGTGTTTCAGCGCGATGGAGACCGCAAACTGCGGGAATCCGCGCAGGAAGTTGGTGGTGCCGTCTAGCGGATCCACCAGCCAGACATACTCGGCGTCCTCGCTGCCCCCTTCCTCTTCGCCGACAATGGCGTGGTCGGGGTAGGCCTGCCGGAGGATGGCGCGAATTTCAGCCTCGGCCATCCGGTCCACTTCGCTGACGAAATCATTTTCGCCCTTCTGCTCCACTACAATCCGATCCAGTCGGTCCATGTGGCGAACGATGATGTTGCCGGCGCTGCGGGCGGCGCGCACGGCGATGTTAACCATGGGGTTCATTTAAAGATCCTGATCTGTACCGCGGCCGCCGTTGGCATGCCGTAGAATTCAGCGCGGATGATAACAGTATTCGATCCGGGAGGTGGCAGCGTGGCAGACGGGCCCGTGACGGGACAGGCGTGTCGGGTGGTGCTGGTGGGAACCAGTCACTCCGGTAATATCGGGGCGGCGGCACGGGCGATGAAAACCATGGGACTGACCAGGCTCGACCTGGTGGCGCCGGAGTGCGAGGTTGACGAACAGGCCCTCGCCATGGCGGCGGGCGCCCGGGACGTGGTGGAGTCGGCGGTGATTCATGAAACCCTCGCGGGGGCCCTTGCGGAGAGCGATCTGGTGCTGGGGCTGACCGCCAGAGAGCGCCGGGATGGGGTTCCCGCCCTGGGTCCGGCCGAGGCGGCGACCCTGATCGCCGCCCAGCCCGGCGGCCAGGTGAGTGTCCTGTTCGGGCGGGAGCGCACCGGGCTGACCAACGACGAGCTCGCCTTTTGCCATCGGCTGGTGCATCTGCCGGCCAACCCGGAGTATCCGTCGCTCAACATTGCCGCCGCCGTGCAGGTCATGAGCTATGAGATTCGCTGCAAGCGCCTTGGCGAGCCAGTAGGCACCACCGGCTCTTCATCCGGGGAAGTGATCGCCACCGGGGCGCACCTGGAGGGTCTGCATACCGATCTGGCGCGGCTGGTGGAGCGCACGGGCTACTCCGCCAATCAGCCCCGGGAGGTGCTCAACCGCCGGCTTAGAAATTTCATCAACCGATCCCGCCCCACCCGGGATGAAGTCAATCTGCTCCGGGGTATCCTCAAGCGCATCAAGCACTGAGGGCGCTGGCTGCGGCACCTGGCGCGCGCGTATACTCCGCCCATGATGCAACGTCTCCGAGAAGATGTCCGGTGCGTGTTTGACCGCGATCCCGCGGCCAGGCATTACTTCGAGGTGCTCACCACCTACCCGGGTGTGCACGCGCTGCTTCTGCACCGGTTGAACCACTGGCTCTGGCGCCACCACCTGCGCTGGCTGAGCCGCTTTCTGTCCCTGGTTGCCCGGTTACTGACGGGTATCGAGATCCATCCGGGAGCCCGCATCGGGCGGCGGTTTTTCATTGACCATGGCCTCGGCGTCGTCATCGGCGAAACCGCCGAAGTGGGGGATGACTGCACCCTGTACCAGGGGGTCACGTTGGGCGGGACGTCCTGGGAGGGTGGCAAACGTCACCCGACGCTGGGCGATAACGTGGTGGTTGGCGCCGGCGCCAAAGTGCTTGGCCCGATCAGCGTCGGCGAAGGGGCACGGATCGGCTCCAATGCCGTGGTGGTCAAGGATGTCCCCGAAAATGCGACCATGGTCGGTATTCCGGCGCGGGTGGCCCGGCTGGGTTCGGAGCCGTCATCGCTGTCCGAAACCGACCAGCGGCGGGCGGAAACGGCCCGACGGATCGGCTTCGATGCCTACGGGGCGACCCATGACATGCCGGATCCGGTGGCCAACGCCATCAACTCGATCCTTGACCATGTCCACCATACCGATGCCCGGCTGCAGGAAATGTGCACCGCACTTCGCGAGCTGGGAGCCGAGGTCAACGACACCCGCATTCCGGATATCGATCGCTGTGGCATGGAGGAGGATCCGGCCACCGATCGGGCGTCGTCCGGCGACCCGAAATAGCGATGGACCCGACGCGAATCTACATGGATCACGCGGCGACCACGCCGCTGGATCCCCGGGTGGCAGCGCGCATGGAAAGCGTCCGGGGGACCACCGGGCTGGTGGCCAATCCTTCCAGCTCGCACCCCGCGGGCATGGCGGCCTCGGCCGCGGTGGCGGTGGCCCGGGATGAGGTCCTGGCAGCCGTCCATGCCCCTGGGTATCACTTGCTCTGGACCAGCGGCGCCACCGAGGCGGACAACCTCGCCATCCTCGGCGTTGCCCGGGCGATGCGCCGGCGGGAGCCGGCCCGGGACCGGATCCTGGTGGCGGCCACTGAGCACTCAGCGGTGCTGGCGTCAGCTGACGCGGCCCGGGAGATGGGTTTTGAGGTTCAGCGGCTGGCGGTGGGCGTCGACGGACAGCTGGATATGGAGGGCCTGGCCGGAGCGATCGATCAGCGGGTGGCGCTGGTATCCGTTGCCCATGTCAACAGCGAAACCGGCGTTATCCAGCCGCTGGAGGCCATTGCGTCGGCGGTGCACGAGGTGGGCGGGCGTTTTCACGTGGACGCGGCCCAGGGAGCGGGCCGTCTGCCGCTTGATCTGAGCGCCATGGGCGCCGATCTGGTGTCGTTGTCCGCCCACAAGTTCTACGGACCCAAGGGCATTGGCGCGCTCTGTTATCACCCGGATGTGCGCATTGAGCCGCTTTTTCATGGTGGCGCGCAGCAGCAGGGGCTCAGGCCCGGGACGCTGCCGGCGGACCTGATTGCCGGCATGGGCGCGGCGCTGGCGCTGGCCGATGACGAATCCGAGCGGCGTCGGCTTCTGGAGCTGCGCCGGCGACTCCGGGATCAACTGGTGGCCCTGGGGGGCGTGGTCATCAATGGGCGCGACGACGGCTCGCCTCATATCCTCAATGTCTCGTTCGCTGGGGCGCATGGAGCCGTGCTGCGGGACGGCTTGAGGGATTGTCAGGTGAGCTTCGGGTCCGCCTGCAGTGATGGCGGTGCGTCGCCGGTTCTGCGAGCCATGGGGCGGCCGGATGCACTGGCTCATGCCGCGGTGCGCTTCAGTCCGGGTCGCTACACCCGGGTGGAAGAAGTCGACACGCTGGCTT
>Ga0207421_10007681_pt1 | contig 11416 bp, 11 predicted proteins | sample SodLakKL_010_SED_4_FD_187542 | JGI IMG/M metagenome (GOLD analysis project Ga0207421, IMG submission 187542) | Alkaline sediment microbial communities from Lake Tanatar, Kulunda Steppe, Russia - 8KL_010_SED (SPAdes) (version 2) | ecosystem: Environmental > Aquatic > Non-marine Saline and...
AGTTGGTCAGTTGGTAAGTTAGCTAGTTGATCATTCCCGTAACACGTTTCAGCACCTCTTGATAGCTCTCCTCCACGGAACCCAGATCCCGTCTGAACCGGTCTTTATCCAGGCGCTCCCCGGTTTTTATGTCCCACAGTCGACAGGTATCGGGAGAGATTTCATCCCCGAGGATGACTTTTCCGTTAAACTTTCCGAATTCCAGTTTAAAATCCACCAGATTCAGTTCCCGTTCCCGGAAAAATATCTTCAGTACTTCATTGATTTTCAGCGCCGTATCTTTGATTATTTTCATTTCCTCTTTCGTGGCCAGTTCCAGCACCTCAATATGATCATCATTGATCATCGGATCCGACAGGGCGTCGCTCTTTAAACAGTACTCCACCACGGGTTTTGAAAGGGGTGTGCCTTCTTTAAGCCCCAGCTTTTTTGCCATGCCTCCTGCGGCCAGGTTTCGGACAATAACCTCCACAGGAATGATTTGAAGCCGTTTGACCACCATTTCATGCTCCTCTATAACTTTTACAAAATGGGTTTCAACCCCTTTTTCCTCTAAGACTTCAAAAAGCCTTGCGGACATTAAATTATTGACCCGATCCTTTCCCTCTATGGTTCCTTTTTTCTTCCCGTTAAAGGCTGTGGCATCGTTTTTATAGGAAACGATAAAATACTGAGCATCTTCGGTGTCATAAACCTTCTTGGCTTTTCCCTCGTAACGAAGGGCTCCTTTTGACAGTTCCATGATTTTCCCTCACTTTCAGTGCTTCTTCAATTTTTATTTAATTATTATTCAAATATATAAGCATTTATTATATTACATTCCTATGCATCCTTTAAATTCCCGAATCGATATCAACGACCGTCAATCTTTACGGTTGTTAGAATCTCTTTTGGAGGTAGGCTTCATATCCCATGGATTCCAGATCCTTCGCTTTCTTTTCCACCTGTTCTTCCAAGGAATCCATATATTTTTTCACCCGCTGAAGAATCTTCGGATCCTTAAGACCTAAAATCTTTGCGGCGAAAATTCCCGCGTTTTTCGAACCGTTAATGGCCATGGTGGCCACGGGTATTCCCGGTGGCATCTGAACGATGGAATGAAGGGAGTCCACCCCTTGTAAGTTTTTACTTTTGATCGGAACCCCGATGACCGGCAGGGCGGATAAGGAGGCCACCATTCCCGGTAAATGAGCGGCACCCCCGGCACCCGCAATAATTACCTGTATTCCCCGTTCCTCCGCTTCCTTTGCGAAAATGTACATTCTTTCCGGAGTTCGGTGAGCCGATACGATTCGCTCTTCAAAGGGAACTTCCAGTTCCTTCAGTAAATCCAGGGCTTCCCGCATTACCGGAAGGTCGGAGTCGCTTCCCATGATCACACTGACTAAGGGCCTGTCCATATTTTCCATGTTTATCTTCCTTTCCTGCTTAATTTTTTAAATATTAACACCGGTTTTATCAACCTGCTTATTTTTCATCTTTAATATTTAGGTTCTTTATCTTTTCGTTTGTATTTTTTCCTTTTATACCAGGAACAATCTTTCTTTACTCATGGGCTTGGTCCGGTACAATCAAAACCTTCCCTTCCAGTTCATCCAGGGTTTTCTCCACCGCCTCCCGGGTAACTCCCGTAACGGTGATATGCCCCATTTTACGTCCGGGCTTTACCCGTTTTTTTTCATAAAAATGAAAATGGGCTCCCCGGGTCTCCAGGACTTCTTTGACTCCCAGGATTTCCGGTTTTCCTTCTTTTCTAACGCCTCCCAACAGGTTGATCATCCCCGCAAAGGGTCTCTTTAAAGAAGTATCCCCTAAGGGAAGGCCGAGAATCGCCCGAATGTGCTGCTCAAACTGAGAGGTTTCCGAGGCCTCGATGGTATAATGTCCGGAGTTATGCACCCTCGGGGCAATTTCATTAATCAGGACCTCCCCGGTTTTCGTCACAAACATTTCAATGGTAAAGACCCCCATGCCCTCCAGGACCTCGATGGTATCCTTCGCCAGGGCTTCGGCCTTTGCCCGGATGTCAAAGGAAATATCCGCCGGCACCACCGTCCGCTTTAAAATACTGTTTTCATGACGGTTCTCCGAGGGAGGATAAAGGGCAATGGCTCCGTAATCACCTCTTGCTGCAATCACGGAGAGTTCCATATCATAATCGATATACTCCTCCGCCATTAACTCCCTGGACTGTTTTTCCCCTTTGAGGTCAAAAAAAGCCCCTTCCCTCCCGTCGGGATCCAGAATAATGGCGTTGCCTTTTCCGTCGTAGCCTCCCGTGGTAGCCTTCAGCATCAGGGGATAGCCCAGTTTTTCTCCCGCTTTTTCAAGGTCCTCCAAATTATCCACCTTCATGAACTTCGGGAGGCTTAAACCTTTCTCCTTTAAAAAGCGGTTTTGACGAAATTTATCCTGAATCATCAATAAAGAACGGGAAGAGGGGTAAATGATCATCCCTTCTTCTTCTAAATCTTTTAAAAATACTCCATCAATATGTTCAAATTCATAGGTAAGTACATCGGAAATTTCGGCCAGTTCCCGAATTTTATCCCGGTTGTGATAGTTACCCGTAATATGGGTGTCCGCTAAGGATACGGAAGGTGCCTTAGGGTCCGGATCCAGTACTGCAAATTGTATTCCCATTTTTTTGCCTTCCAAAATCATCATTCTGCCCAGTTGTCCGCCGCCGATAATTCCTACCCGTAGCTTTTGTACGCTTTTCAAGAATATCACCCTTCCTGAGTCCTTTGATTTTATCTTTTGCCTGCTGTTTCTGACTACAGATTATTATATCTATATCATAACAAAGAGCTCAAAAATCTTCAATAGATTTTCGTATCTTTTATTTAATTATTTTTAAATCGTTCGTGTATATGCGTATATTGTCTGTGTTAAAATCTATTTACTTCCGTTAATGGTGCATACCAGGAACATTGCACCTTAAACCGCGATCCTTGAACTGTATGATTTTTCCTATCTGATAATGCTTCGTCTATAGTTTTTCTGATGGGAATCCATTGAAACTCCCAAATGATGAAAATTCTGAATTTTATATTGACACATATTTAACACTATGGTACGATTAGTTGGAGTTGGTTGCAACACCAAACTTCATATTTGCTCCGAGTTCTTTTTTCTAAGGGAAACTATGAAAACTGAACCGTTAGGGTACTGTCGGAAACGACTTTGCCTCCCCATTGGAAAGGAGCTGTTATGCATTTTTAAATTCCAAGGGGCTGTTGAGGCCTCTTTCATTTTTCTATGCTTCCTTTCCGCATTTTTTTGAAAATCTCAGCCGAAAGGAGGTTTTTTTACGCGCCGATATACAGGAAGGATCTGTCCTATCCATGCAAGACAGCGAAAAAATGTACTATTAAAGCGTACCGACAAAAATCTGAGGAGGACTTATGTTATGGTTAAATCATTAATGAAAAACCGGTTTTATAAAGGAATTTTGATTTTCACAGTCCTATCTCTTTCCCTGCTGGCATTTATCGGATGTGATGAAGATCCGGGATCCATCACCTTGGCCACCACCACCAGTACGGAAAACAGCGGCTTATTGGATGAAATTCTCCCTCATTTTGAAGAGGAGCATAATATTGAAGTAAAAGTCGTGGCGGTGGGTACCGGTGCGGCACTGGACATGGGCCGCGGGAAGGATGCCGATGTTCTCTTGGTTCATGCCTATGCATTGGAGCAGGAATTCGTTGCTGAAGGTTACGGAACCGAACGATATTCTGTTATGTATAATGATTTTGTCATTCTTGGACCTATGGAGGATCCCGCGGATCTCAAAGCCGGTGCTCCGAACGATGTACTTAAAGCCCTGACCCTGATTTGGGAACAGGAGGCGGATTTTGTCTCCCGGGGAGATAACTCCGGAACCCATGTGATGGAACTTAATTTATTGGAAGAGGCCGGTCTTTCACCGGAGGGAGATTTTTATGTTTCCGCCGGTCAGGGAATGGGTGCTGTCATTGAAATGGCGGATGAAATGGGTGCTTACACCCTGGCGGACCGCGGGACCTTTCTTTCTATGATGAATGAACTGGATCTTCAGGTGGTTACGGAAGGAGACGATGGTTTGTTTAATCCCTACGGAGTCATTCCCGTAACCCAGGATGAGGGTGAGAATCTAAACCTTGAAGGGGCTCAAACCTTTGCTGAATGGATTGTTTCTCCGGAGGTACAGGAAATGATCGGAGCGTTTGGTATAGAAGAGTTTGGAGAACCTTTGTTTATTCCCGATGCGGATTAAATGCGGCTTTTTCACCTATACGCTTCTATAAAAAGATGATATTATAAAGTTCTACAATGGACTTGTTAAAAAATCTTGTGTACACTTAAAGAAACAGAATTCATTCAAGGAGGTACTCAATTTGGAACAGATAATTGAAGGTTTTAAAAGTGCACTTTCCCTGATTGCCTCCTTTGACGGAGAGCTGATGAGTATTGTCAGTCTTACCCTGTTTGTTACGATTATGGCTACCGGTATTTCCGCGGTCCTTTCTGTGCCTCTGGGTATTTTTCTGGGGATTAAGGATTTCCCCTTAAAAAGCCTGGTGGTTCGGGTTCTTTATACCTTTATGAGCCTGCCCCCGGTAATTGTAGGATTGTTTGTCTTCCTACTGATTGCTAGGCGGGGTCCCTTAGGCGGATTCGGTCTTCTTTTTACCGCAACCGCCATGATCATTGCCCAAATCCTGCTGGTGACCCCGATTATTACGGGAATTGTTTACAACGGAACCCTGGAGAAGGGCCGGGATATTAAAGATCTGGGAAAAACCTTGGGAGCCTCCCGGTCTCAGCTATTGTTTCTGTTGATTCGGGAACTGCGTATAGAAATCTTTGCCGGGATCATCTCAGGATACGGCCGGGCCATCTCGGAAGTGGGTGCGGTGATGATCGTCGGAGGAAACATCCAGGGCCATACCCGGGTAATGACCACGGCCATAGCCATGCTTCGAAGCATGGGCGACTATGAAATGGCCATTGCCCTGGGACTGGTGCTGTTGGCTTTGTCCTTTATCATTAATTTCGCCCTGTACCATTTTCAGCAAAAGGCTTAGTCCCTCAACCGAAATAAACCTTAAAAATATTAATGAAAGCAGGAACCCTTATGGAACTGGAAATTCAAAACCTTACCCGTACATACGAAGACAAGGTCGCCTTGGATATCAGTGACCTTTCGATTCCCTCGGGGTCTTTCATCGGAATCATCGGGCCCAACGGGGCGGGAAAAAGCACCTTTGTTAAACTGCTGGCGGGAATTGATCCCCTCAGTCAGGGACGGGTGTTGTATAACCGAAAAAAACTTCACAGAAAAAGTGAAGTGTATCAAAAGATGACCCTGATTTTTCAAAAGCCCTACCTGTTTCGAACTTCGGTCTTTGATAATATTGCCTACCCCTTAAAAATCCGGGGAGAAAAGCCGGAAGTGATCAACGAGAAGGTGGAAAAGCTTTTAGTGGATTTGGGTCTTGAATCAATACGGAACCAACTGGGGAAAACCCTGTCGGGGGGGGAAGCCCAAAAGGTGGCCTTGGCCCGGGCTCTGGTGTTTGAGCCGGAACTGCTGCTCCTGGACGAGCCCACCGCAAACATCGACCCCCAGTCCATTATGGTAATGGAGCGGGTCCTTCGGGATTTTCATCAGAAGAACCGCCCCACGATTATTATGGTGACCCATAACATCCAACAGGCCAAGCGTCTTTCCAAGGAAGTGTTATTCATCGATGAAGGCAAACTCATTGAGCGGGGCCCCACGGCAAAGGTATTGGAACACCCGAAAGAGGGTCGCACGAAAAACTTTATCCAATGGGCCGGTATTTAGTTTCAACTTGAAAAAAAAGAGAGTGTATCAGCAGGTTAATCCCACTGGTACACTCTTTTTATTTTCATTATTCTTTTACTTCTCTGTGTTTTGCTACTAATTCCATTAACTAACCTATCGGATTTCCTGCAGTCTTTCGGGGATATTGGTTAAGCTTTTTTTCTGGGCCAACCCCTCAATTACCAAAGCTACCTCTTCCCAGTTCTTCACCCGGATCATGTTGGGTATTAAGGGCTCCTGGTTATAGCTGCAGTCCATCAACAGCACTTTAATGCCCTCTGCCGCCAGTTCCACTGCGTTTTCGTAGCGGTCCTCGATGAATACGTCGCACCCCAGTTCTTTGGCTTTTTCCACTTTGAAATGGCTCCCCAAGGTGTACAGTTTTTCCTTTGGCAGTTGATGCTTGTCAAACCAATGATGGGTAAGGTTGTAAAGACTTTCATCCCTGGCGGTAATATAGTAGGCGTCATGCTCCTGAAAGATTTTATGAAGTTTTTCCCTTGCCCCTTCCCGGACACCGGCCTTCATATGAATTTCCTCTTTACAGTCCTCGTAAAACTTCATATACTCTTCCTTTTTCAAACCTAACACTTCGCCGATTTCATAAATCGTGATCTCTTCCGGTTTTACCTCTGTGCCGAAATACTGATTGGCAAGGTCCAGCCAGTAAAACGGGTCGGTAATGGTTCCGTCAATATCAATGCCGATGGTCAGTCGTTTCATGAGAATCCCCCCTGTTTAGCGGTTTTAAACCGCCCCTGTTAAAATCTAAACGAAGGATTTTATCCTTCCATTTGAATAGATTTGAATTCCCATTATAAGTCATATCCCGGTTTTTGTCAATTTGAAACTTGATAATACAAGGCTTCTATAAAAATTTCATTATCCTTTCTCCTCTGGAATTTTTCGCCTCTCTAGGTTATACTGAAAAAAGGCGTTGCGGGGCTGATATGATAACATATACGTTATACACCTCAGTATCCCTGCTAAATATATTCAGAGGAGGACTATGATGAAACTGAAAAAAATCGTATCCATAGACAATACCCGCCTGGTGCCCGAAGCCCGGGAGCAGCTGAAGTCCTTGGCAGAGGAAGTCATCTTTTACGAGGACTATCCCACCGCTAAGGAAGAGATTGAAAGACGCATGAAGGATGCGGAGGTGGTGCTGGTTTCCTGGAACACCAAAATTCACCGGGAGGCGATTTTAGGGGCGAAAAACTTAAAGTACATCGGCATGTGCTGCTCCTTATATGACGAGGCCAGTGCCAATGTGGATATTAAGGCCGCCCGGGAGCGTTCCGTCCCGGTACTCGGGGTGAAGGACTACGGCGACGAGGGGGTCATCGAGTTTATCATCAGTGAACTGGTCAGCCTCTTACACGGTTTTCACGAGCACCAATGGCGGGATTTTCCCACGGAGCTTACGGGTCAAAAACTGGGGATTATCGGCATGGGGACCCTGGGTAAAATGCTTACCGTAACCGCAAAGCACTTTAATATGGAAGTGTATTACTACAGCCGTTCCAGAAAACCGGAGGCCGAGGCGCTAGGGGCTAACTACCTTCCCAAGGAAGAACTGCTTCGAACCGTGGATATGGTCTCCACCCATCTTCCAAGAAATACCGTGGTCCTTTCCCCTGAGGATTTCAAGACCTTCGGCGACGGAAAAATCCTGATTAATACTTCCTTGGGCAAAACCTATAATTTGGAAGCTTTTCGAAAGTGGATTGAAAACCGGGATAATTATGCTATTTTTGACGTGAGCGGATTGGAAGGAATCCTGGAGGAAATGAAATCCTATGAAAACGTGATTACCTCCAATACCGTAGCAGGCTTTACCACCCAGGCCAAAGGCCGGCTTTCAAAGAAAGTGCTGGAAAATCTTTTCAAAGTGTTTCCTGATTTGCCACAGGAATAATACCTGTAAAAAAAACAAAAGAAAAAACACCCTGTAGGCTACCGTTAAACGGCTGCCATGGGTGTTTTCTTTTGTCCTTCGGATTATTTCTTCGATGATTTATTCTGTGTCTTTTTCGACTCCTGCTGTTTTTGTATTTTTTTATTGTCCCGAAGTCCCTGCACCGGCTTTTTCTCATCCTCGGGCTCCCCGAACTTTCTTTTCAGCTCCCCTTCAATAATGATGCTGGGAATAAAGACGAATACTACTCCCAGGATAAAGTGAAAGAGGTTTAAGTCCCTTCCTGATAAAGGATTTATAAAATAGCTGATCGCAACGATGATAAATAGAATGGCGCCGAACTTTTTCCAAAGAGGTCCCCGTCTTCGATTGGCATAATCCCAGGCTTCTTCCGATTGCTTGGAGCGCCGGGTTCGATGGCCGAAAATCACGGCTCCTTTTTTCACCGGATTTTTGGTGAAATAGGCACCGAAAATAATCAGCAGTATCGGTATAACAAAATCAAAAATGATCTGTGCCGCATCCATATAAAAACCTCCTAAATTTATAACGGAATTTCTCAGTACTTCTTGATTGTATCACAGGATACCGGGATAAGCTATATTTCAATTAATGCTCTGCGGCCTTTTGTATGACCACGTTTTCCCCTTCCACAATCTCGATGGGGTTCGGCTTTCCCCATAGATATCCTTGAATTTCATCACAGCCGATTTCCTGTAAAATCTTTAATTGACAGGTTTCCTCCACACCCTCCGCAATGGTTTTCAGTCCCATGCCCTTCGCCATCATGGTAATGGCTTGAATAATCAGCCGGGAGTTTTCATCCTCGGTAATATGATCGATCAGTTCCTTGGCAATTTTTAAGCGGTCAATATGGTATCGTTTAATATAGCTGAGGGAGGAATAACCGGTGCCGAAGTCGTCAATGGAGGCGCTGATCCCCAATTCCGCAAGGCCGACAAAAATCTCTTCCATAGAGAAACTGCTGTGGATCGTAGCCCCTTCTGTAATTTCAATGTCCACCCAGTAAGGATGGACTCTTTTCTCCCGCAGTTTTTCCCCGATCCAGGGAAGAAAATCCACGTTTTGAATTTGCACCGGGGATACGTTAATTCCCATCTTTAAATTGGTATCGTGCTTTTCATTGAAGATTTTAATCTCCTCTAAAGCCCGCTCCATTACCCATTCTCCAATGGAGATAATTTGCCCCGTCTCTTCCGCAATGGGGATAAATTCCTTGGGAGATATATTTCCCGCCTCCGGTTGCTCCCACCGAAGCAGAGCTTCCAAACCGATCATCTTATGATCCTCAATTCGGTATTGGGGCTGAAACACCAGATGAAACTCCCGGTCATAATCCGCTTTTTTAAGCATCATTTCCACATCATGCTTCTTTTCCATATCCCGCTGCAACTCATGATTAAAAAACAAATATCCCTTACTGCGATGGTGATTTTTCGCCTCATACATGGTCATATCTCCGTATTTCATTAAATCTTCCCGATTCAAAGCATCCAGAGGATAACGGGCAATGCCGATGCTGATTCCCACGTAAAAGGTATAGGGAGGGATCTCAATGGGCTTTTGCACTTCTTCGATAATTTCCTTTGCAATCGCTTCTAAGACCTCTTTTGAATAGCCCTTCGGCAAAACCACCGCAAATTCATCCCCGCCGATTCGAAAAAGACCGCCCTCTTCTTCGCATCCCGTAAGGAGTTGCCGGCTGATATGCTTTAACACCCGGTCTCCAATTTCATGGCCGTGGGCATCGTTAATAAACTTGAATCGATCCAGATCCATATAAAACAGCGCAAAGGGTTGATTCATTTCCTCCGTCAACCGATCCATATAATCCACAAAGCTCCTTCGATTTCGAAGCCCCGTCAGCTTATCCCGGTAGGAGAAATCCTCTAAAATATCCTTCGCCCGCTGCAGTTCCCGGGTTTTCTTTTCAATTTGCTTCTCTAAGGTCAGGTTTTGTTCCTGTTCCTTGTATAGAAGGTACTCATTTTTGATAGAGAGTTGAATGTATGAAGAAAAAAGTTTGTGAAACAGCAAAAGAATTGCCAGCATCACCAAGGTATGTAAATCGATTGCCTGGATATACCATAAAATCAGCAGCCCGACCATAAAGAATTTAAACTGTGTGATTCGTCCGTAGTTCTCGGGAAAATCATAAATCTCCCATGCTTCCTCTTGTTTTTCGGTTTTATCATAGATTGCCCCGAGACTAAAGGCCAACAGAGGTAATAGGTATAAAACATCCACCAGACTGTTGGGGAGGTAACTGTCATTGATGAAAAGATAGGTATAATAAAAATTGCTGCCCACAAAGAACAATACCCCTGTTAAGATCCAGAGATTCCCGGGATTACGCCGTTTATTACGAGTGGAAATATGAAGAATGATCATCCCTGTCAAAATACATATATCGGCTAAGTGATAAATCCCCAGGGTTATCACCCGACCGGTCTCTAATGTGGAAAACTCGGTTATATGCCCCATAAAGTTCCAGAGAATGGACAGCGCCACGGCGGAGACCACCAATACATCCAGCATCAGCTGATAACGATTCCATTTTCCCACATTGGAGTAATAAAAAAAACTGACCGTGATTACAAGAAATACACTCGGTATCATATAGAACACATTTACCATCACCGAAGCCAGCGGCTCCACCCCTAGTATATGGTCGGAAAGCAGCCACAGGGTATCTGCAATTCCCCAGGTTACTGCAAAGAAAAACAGCCACAGATACACACTGTCCTTTCGTTTATTCTGTCCTTGATAAATGATATAGGCCGCAGCAAAGGCGAAAATCGGGCCGATTATATTACTGATCAACTGCCGGTCTGTGGCAGAAGCAAAAACGTACATTAAAAATACAAACAGCAAAACCCCTATGGGAAATCCCCTTTGATACATTCTGCTTTTCTCTTGATCGATTGTTTCATAAGCTCTTGCTTCATAACCGGCTGCTTCATCACCGGTTACTTCTGCACCCGGATTGTTACCGGAATCTATTGTGTGGTTCATGATGTCACCTCGTTTTCTTTAATACGTTCTAAGGTAATTATCGCTGAAACTTATTTATTGCCTAATCATCTGCAGCTTTGCTTTTAAAGCATTTTTTCCATGATCGTAATATCCACCCATTTACCGTCAATTTTCCCCTGGTTTTTATAGGTTCCAACCAAGGTAAATCCCGCTTTTTGATAGAGTTTTTTGCTGGATTCATTCTGATCCGGTGTACTCAGGACCAGTTTATAAAAGCCCTGTTCCTTTGCGGTTTTTTCCAGTTCCCTGAGAAGGGCTCTTCCGATACCCTGCCCCCGGTAGCTCCGTTTAATGTATATGGAGAAATCCGCGACACCGTCATAGCAGTGTCTTGGATTAAAAACATTTAAGGTGGCAAAGCCCAATAACAACCCCTCATCGTTTTTAGCCACTAAGGTTTTATAACGGGAGCTTTTCCCAAGAAGCCAGGCTTCCACCTGTTCCACGGTTTTCAATTCCTGTTCCAGCGTGGCCTCCCGATCTTCAATTCCTTCATTATAAATGGCGGTGATCCGCTTTAAATCCTCCCCAGTAAGTTCTTCAATTATTAGATTCATACTATACCTCATTTCTTATTTTATCATTCTGTATTTTATCATTCT
>Ga0207421_10007682_pt1 | contig 11416 bp, 13 predicted proteins | sample SodLakKL_010_SED_4_FD_187542 | JGI IMG/M metagenome (GOLD analysis project Ga0207421, IMG submission 187542) | Alkaline sediment microbial communities from Lake Tanatar, Kulunda Steppe, Russia - 8KL_010_SED (SPAdes) (version 2) | ecosystem: Environmental > Aquatic > Non-marine Saline and...
ATACTGGTCCGGCGTAAGCTTCGCCAGAATCACGTCCTGTACTTCAATCCCACCGGCATCGTAATGTCGGGATTGAGGATCTCGTGTAGTCTCCGGTGGTTTCGGTGGAGTTGGTTGATATTTAGAACAATCTCCAGGATTCACTATATGTTCGCAATAGCCGTTCGGTGTGTGTTTCTCTTTATTCCAACAACCTTCTTTTGTTAGATAGATGCAATCGTTATTTTCCATATGTTCTCCTGTGAGTGATTCTTTAGTGCCTGAAGAGTTCCCAATCTTTAGCCTCTTTCGGCAGTATCCCTGCTTCAATAAGTTTCGTCCGGATCTGTTTAAACGTCTCATTAACATTCACGACATTCTTGATATCGAGATAGTCCTCGAATTCGTTGATTTTCGGAATAACCTCTCGTTCAAAACGCTTGATAAACTCTTCTCTTGTCATCGGGATCATAATACGTCCTCCTTTTTTAATGTGTCTCTGCCCAACTCGTGCCTACATCGTAATTACCGTCCATCGGACAGTTCAGTTTGAAATAATCGGTTGTCTTCTGTATCGCTTGTTTACCGGTTTTTCCGATAAATTCCGCATGTTCCGGCTTACATTCGATCTGAAATTCGTCATGGATATTACCGACAAACTCGTAATCATCGCCGGGAGTCAGACCGGCATCCTTGAGATCCCTGTCGAGAATCACGAGTGCCTTCTTCATCACGACACCACCGGCACTCTGGATCAATAAGTTAAGTGCTGAGTGGAGCGCACGGGCCTTGAGCCGTCTTCCGTCAAGCCCGATGAGACTCTTTTTCGACCGGACTTTCCGTTCGATCTCTTTCTTCAGTTTCGCGAGTGCCGGAGATCTCTTCAGGAACTCCTTGTTCTTCTGTTTTGCCTTACGTGGACCTACGCCCAGGTAGCCTCCCAAGGTCACATCACCGGCTCCATAGATCCATGCGTAAAACCACGTCTTTGCTGTGTCTCTGGAGTCGATACCCAAGGCCTTCATGTTCATCGTATGGGCATCCGTGCCATCTTCTTTCGATCCTTGAGTGACCGCTCGGGCATACGAACCCTTGTCCCAGATTGCCAGATAGTGCGCCAGTAATCTCAATTCGAGCGCATCCGCATCAATACCGACAAGTTTCTTCCCGGTCGGCACGGCCCAAAGTTCCCGACATTCCTTTCCGTACGGAGCATTATTCGCAGGGACTCCCGTAACGTGCGGTCTCCGGTGAGTCATACGTCCTGACACAGCACCATTCGGATTCACGTCTCCGTGGATACGTCCGGTCTGTCGGTTATAAAATTTGACCCAAGATCCTTTACCGTCATGGAGCTGACCCAATCGTTTCTCAAGGGTCCAGTATTGTTTCACCAGTTTCGCTTCCGGGTACGAGAGCGAATCAAAGACATCTTCGTCCACTTTCGGCAGACCGGGAGTGTTTGTCCATTCTTTCGGTTCCCATCCGTATTTCTTCTGGAACATCCAGTACACATGACGCGCGGAACCTGGGTTAAATTGAACCTGTCGAATCTTCGTACATGTAGCACCCTCAACGTATCCCATCTTCCGGTTCTTGCGTTTCGGAGTGAATTCCTTTTCGGAGACGTAAAAACTACCGAAAATATCCAAAAGTTGCTCATGGATCTCGTCACGTTCGCGGGACAGTCGTTCATATAATTGCATCGCCTTGTCGATATCGAAGTACCAACCGTACCGAATCTGCCTCGAGATAATCCATTGGACCTGATGCTCGAGCGACAATGCCTCGCGCATAACCCTCGGTGACGTGCGTTCCAAAAGGTGATTATGAAGTAGGCCGGTCACCACCGTATCCTGACGGCAGTATTCACTCATTTCCGGCGACCAGTATTTCCAATCGGTTTCCTTTGCGAACTCCCCTTTGAACTCTCCTAATCGATAACCCCAAGCTTCGAGAGAATGTCTGCCGATAAGCTGTCCCGGCAGAACACCCTCTCGGAACCTTGCGTAATCACCGTCCCCGATATCAGGGTACAAGAGTCTCGACCATACGAGCGTGTCCCATACTTCGGCGTTCGTCTCCCATTCCGGGTAGACTTTCTTAATCGCCGGTATGTCGAAGTCGATAATATTGTGTCCGCAGATCTTGTCGGCTCGGGCGAGACGCTCAAGTCCTTTAGGTACATCGACCTTGTCGTATGATTTTAAACTGTTTGTATTGATATCGAGGATGGCGATGGTGTGGATCTTGGTGAGTTCGGGAAGGAGTCCATCAGTCTCCAAGTCGAAGACCAACATAAACGGACCTCCTCTTAATCAAACATCATTACATACATCCGACAGACCTCTTCAAAAATAGGACTCTCTTCGTCGTCCGGGTCGTCGTCGTCCGGGTTCAAAAGAGACTCCAGGTTTTCGATTTCCTGCGCCTGATCCTGGACAATCTCCTCCAAGAAAGCGTTTCGTTCGGACAACCGGAAATTATCCTTGACAAGATCTGCCGCATTATGACGAACATGTACAAGATTCTCTACCAATGTATCCCTTTCGGTAGCGATGTCATCGACTGTGATTTTAAGACCTTCGTTCTCCTTCCGGAGTTTGGCAGTTTTCTCACTGAGAGAAAAACTCAATTCCATCAGTTCATTCCTCTTAGCATGGAGTTCATCGTTCTCTTCCTCGAGTTCCTCGTTCTCCTTTTGAAGTTTAGCGTTTTCCCCACCAAGACACTCATTCATCTTCAGGAGTTCCGTGTTCTCCTTCTGGAGTTTAACAAGTTCATCCCTAAGAGTTTCGTTCGACTTCGAGAGAATATCCCGTCCCATCTCCATGTCCTTGTAGTCTTTCTTTAGTCTGTCATTTTCGTCTCTGAGTATACAGTTGTTTGATACAATTAATCCTACTGACGGCATACTCTCTATTTTTACAGAGCGAAGTGTTTCGTTCTCCCTTTTCATCCGGATAAATTCCGCACATTTCGGTTCGCATCCGTTATCAAAATTCATTTTCGCTTCCTCCTTATTTAAAAAGCGTCAGTTTCTTCATTGTCAAAGTCGTCTTGTTCTTCCGAAATCAGACGACCGGTCTCGTGTTTATACACCACGGTGTCTGCGATCCCCGTCCGGCCAATCGGTCGGTTCTTAAGAATCCGCAAGACACCTTTGTCCGAATTTTCCGTATCCTGTTGGTCCCTCTCCATCGCAATAACCACGTCGGAGATCTGCTCAAGTCCACCAGATCCCCGGAGACTCCGAAGTGTCACCTGTTTCCCTTCGTTAAATCCCTTGTTCGTCTGGTCCGTTGGCCTCGACAGATGGACAATTGCCATCACTCCGATGCCTGTCTCCTCAATCAATGACCGGAGTCGTGTCATAAGCTTATCAATCAGTTTTCTTTCGGAACTCTGGATCTCATCAAGACCGGATACGACAATCGAGATATGGTCGAGGATGATCCAATCGACACCACATCCGACCGCGAGATACCGGAATTTCTGCATGAGACGGTCGAGATCCACAGATCCCCAATGGTCATACACGTAGAAACGACCGGACCCTACCGTCTTATGGAATGCCTCATCGATCTGCTCCTGTGTTACGTCACCGGTCCCCAAGACAATCGGTTTATTGAGCGCAAGGCCCACGTAATGTTTCACCGTGTTCTTCCGGGCATCCTCGAGTTCCACGACACCAATCGAATGTTCATGTTCGGCAAGCATGTGATACCCAAGTTCTCTTACGAGCGTCGATTTCCCGATTCCCGGTGCGGCAGTCAGGAGATACAGTTCGCCTTTTCGAAACCCATAGAGCATCTTCTGGAGACCCGGATAAGGGACCGACCAACCTTTCTGAACCGGCGCATGTACGTCATCGTACAGATCCTGTCCGTCCATGATTCCGTCCGGGCGATACGGTATTGATTTAAAGATTGCCGGAAGTATCCGTGCGCCCTGTTTGGCCTGTAGGATCTCATTCGCATCCTTAAAATCGCCGACCTCCCCGTACGGAAATATCTTAGCCTTGCCGGGGCTTAAGATCTCAGCGACCTCACGTGTCGCCTGGTGTCCTGGCTCATCGTTATCGAACATCAGGATAACCTCGCGATAGCTGTCCACGAAGTCGATGTTATCCTGTATGGATCTGGCCGCACCTTGCGCCCCATTCGGAACACTTACGATGTCATACTGGTGCTTGATTGCCTGTCCGACAGACATCGCATCGATCTCGCCTTCGGTAATAATGAGCATTGACGTACCCGTGCAAAGCTGTTGTCCCCATAGGGTTATCTTGTCGAACTTACCCAACCACGGGAACTCTTTATCTCGAGTCCTCAAGTGTTGAGCGATAAGGTTTCGCCGCCTGTCATAATATGGAGCCACATGAACCGTCTGTTTCTTCCAATGACCTATCCCGTATCCCCATCGTTCGACAGTCTTCTGGAGGAGACCTCGCAAAGGCTTGTATTCTTTGATTTCAATAAGGCTAATAGGTTTCACCTCCCTTCGCACATTTAATTCATTCGGGTTCGGATCGTATCGACGACACGAAAAGCAGAACCCATGATTGTCTGAGAAAATGGCGTAAGCATCGGAAGAGGGACAATGAGGACATGCGGTTTTGGTGATTGGCTTACTCGTGTTCGTACGTCTTCTCATGTGTCCCTCCTTTGTTCGTAAGAACTTACTTCGGTCTTTAGTCGTATTCAGCGTCTTCACAGAGGCGGCGTATATTATGTGCGATATTGATTGCCCGTTTGTTCTCGTTCAGACTCCAATCCCGGTCACTCTCAAGTCTCTGGATCTTTTCATCGAAATCCATTGCTTTCTTAAGTTCCCGGTCTGCCGTTTTCTCGAGTTCATCAATAGCTTTCCGAAACTTCCGCATGATCTTATCGACGGTCTTCATAACGATTTCTCCTGTTCTTTTTGTGCTTCTGTTTTCGTGTGTATTTGCTCTTATCCTTATGAACCCGTCCTGGTGGTGGGACGGGCTTACGGATCTTACGCATCAAGCCTGTATTCGCCATAAGTTCTCCCGCTCATGGACCTACGCTGGGTCGTGCGAATCTCGAGACCCTCCTGTCGCAGTTCGTGGATATACGCGGCCAAACGTATGGTTCCGTATTCAGCGAATGCCTTCGCCGGTGTAATTGACAGACCATGCATCAGGTGGTCACGAATCATTTCCTTCTGTGTCTTCGGGAACATAGATTCTCCCTCCTTTATGGATTTGCGAATTTTTAATTTTTTTAATGCTTTTTATTGACCTCCGATTCTTTGGTTCGTTCATCCATTCATCAGGGACGGACCCCTGCGCCCATCGAAACCCGTGCTTTTCACACCATTTCGCGTATGATGTTTTCGATTTTTTCGAGAGTTTCTGATGAGGATTCGAAAAGACGAACCGAAGATCCAAGTCCGGCCATTGGTCCTTAATCAGTAAGTGTTTCTTTCTGTCATCACTTGTGAATTGTCCTTTGACTTCAATTGCGATTCCGTTGTTCAAGACAAAATCAATAAGGTAGGTACACCCCGTCGCGGGTTTGACGTAAGGAACCTTGGTGGACTCGTACTCGTAAGAATGGCCTTTAAATTCCAAGGCTTTTGCCACTCGTGATTCGAGTCCACTTCGGTATCCATCTTTCCGTTTCGCCGGGTACGTTGTTTTACGTCCTGGCATGACTTTTAGAAGTCAACGTCCTCGTCTTCTTCATTCGGAGTGTCGGGAGTTTCTTCTTCGTAATCTTCCGTACCATCCGTTTCATCATCGAATCCCAAAGCATCGGGAGTAACACCGCTGTTCTCGATAATCTGAATTCCACGGATGCGAAACTTAAGACCGCACATCCCGGTAGCATTTACGTAATAAGGCCAAGTCTGAAAAGCGACTTTGATGGTTGCTCCACCACGGACGGTCCCGCCTTCCCACGTTTTCTTGTCCAGGCCAAAAAGCGGCGGCATCATGTCTTTTTCGTTGCCGTTCTTGTCTTTGATGACTGCCTTCTGTCGGAACTTGAAAATGATGTTACCGGTCGGCTCATCATTCTCATCGTATTCGTCTTCGATACTGACGTGTTTATAGGCTTTTCCCTTGTCCTTTTTCGGAAGCGCATTGTATACCGCGCTGTACCATTCGTCCGTCAGTTCGTGGATCTTGGAGACGATCTTGTCCACTTCCGGATCGCTCGGGTCAAGCACGATCCCGGTGTGATACTCACCGTTCCCGTCAAATGCCGTGTCCGGTTCCAAAAGAGACGGGAATCTTGCCGCGCCTTTCGGAGTCGTGAAATTCGAGCGATATTTTTTCTTGTCGATTTGTTCGATTGCTTTCGTCATTTTGTTTGTCCTCCTGTGATTATTAAGATGAAATTACTTGTCTTAAGGCCCGACCAATCGGAACCAATTGTGTAAAGATGAACGCAATTGTCGCCATACTTATCCAGATTGCGATTGTCTTAAGAGTTTCCATCCATCACCTCCTCTTTTCTTATGATTTCAGCCGGGACCATGCCGAAGTCGAATTCCTCTCTAATAATATCGGGCGAATACCCGTGCGATTCCAACAGGATCTCAATAGATACGCTGAATACGCCATTGTTCTCGTGGAATTCCTTGAATGCATCAATCAATACTCTGTGTCTTTCGATAGTCGTCATTTTAATACCCTCCATTTAAGATTATATTGTTAATTCAGTATTGCCTTACGCATACGTAAGGGTTTAGGCAAAGAAATACCTCGCCTGTTTAACCTCACGAATGTCAAGCGATCCATACTCGGGGACCGGTGGGATCTCTGCGTCATCAGGAAGCTGTTCGATCCATTGTTGCCGAAGATCCTCGAGGACATCTCTACTATAAAGCCGGACGAACTGCTCCCGGACTTGGCGATACAGGATATCCATGTCTGCCGCATGTGTCCCGAATGAATCATGGACAAAAGCGAAACTTTCGACACCCTCTTCATAACAAGCATTCAATGTCATCACCATATGTGCCGCATCCAACGAGTGGATTACGTTCGGTGCGATACCCGACGCTTGTTTTGCTGGGTTAATTTGATTATTTACTCGTTCTTTATTGGTCAAGTAAACTTTCGCATCTCCAGACATTAATTTGATCCTTTTCGCTTGAGTCTTAAGCTTTGATTGACTGACTATCATACCGACCGGTGTCTCCCAGCGAATCGGTAAATTACGAGAGGAAAATTCTTTCGATATTTCCTTAAGGTAATCCATGCCTGTAATTGCGCTGAAAATGGTCTTCTGGATCGAATCATACACTTTGGATGCCAACCATACCGAAGCTTTCCCAGCGTTAACCTGAAGTTCATAATAGGAACTGTCAGTAATTCCTTTAAGTTCGTTCGCTATTTGATTCCCCATGCCTTGTCTTGTGACACCATATGGAATCGTCATCACGTTCCGCTTAATGAGACTGCGAGTGACCTTTCCGTTCCAAAGTTTCGCCATGTCATCATCTTCAGTTGCGACAGTTTTCGCGACATCATCCGTCACAATCTGGTAAATGTCCTGACGTTCATCATCCATCAGGTTGACCGCATGACCACCGACCTCGTCCCGAAGTAAGGCCGCGAAATGTTGGAGTCCGTTACACGATCCATCTATGGCAATCGGCAGTTTCGACCGGTGCTTCCGGCCATTCCTCGCGTATCCCTCGTAATCAAAACAAAACGCGAGAAACTGCCACGGACTGTCGGCATCGCACCAGAACTTTTCGCCTCCCAACGGATTTTTTGCGGAATCGAGTATCAGGTCGTGATGTTCATCGATCCATGCGACTCGCTCGTCCAATGACAGTTTATCCTTTCCATAAACATTAGCACCATGAATCTTCAGCCAATATCCACCGTTCGATCCTACCGGTTTCGAGTGGGCAAACTGGAGCATTCCTCTTGCCAAGTCTTCACCCTGTGGATGTAGCATAGACACGGACGGATACACGCGGCCACGAAAGTCGAGGAAAGAAGGAAAGTAAATTTTCTTGTATTTCGACATCTTCCGTGCGATTCCAAAAATCTGAGATTGCGCCCGGAATTTCGATACATGACCAGAGTGTTGAGTCCAACTCAAGGTCATTTCTTTTTTCCACCGCTTGAATTCTTCCGGGTTATTTTCTTTCCATTCACTAAAATCACCTGTCGGTTTCGGTGGAAATACAACGTCAGCGGTTGATGAAAGTACACCCAACCGGGAACCCTCACGAGACATAAGTTCTTCTGCAATCTCAAGAACACTCTTGTTAATCGACCATTCAGTCCTCTGGAGACTGTTGACCGCATCAAGCACCTCTTGTCCGGGTTCTTCCGTATTACGCATGGAATCGAAACGTGTATGTATTAACGTCTCATCGAAAGTGTAAAATCCACCACCCTCGTTCGATTCCCATTCAACCGGAGGCGCAATCATCGGATATCTCGTGGGATTCATAGCTTCACACCGCTTATGTGCTTCATCAATCCATGCTTCCGTTTCTGGTTTGAACTTTAGAGTCAAACATTCATTTCCGTTTTTCGTCCGGCCTTTCTCAAGATACACAACACCGGTCGATTCAATCAGAAGGGAAATCAATTTGTATCCTAATTGAACCCCATCTTTCCCACGAATATGTAGTCGATCCATAAATTTTCTTTCGACTCCACGAAAAACCTTACGCTTGTGTTTTTCTGTACTCGTCTTCAAGTTTTCCTCAATTGCCTTTACATAAGCCGGATGGCTATTACGAAATCGCTTGAAATCTATATGTTCACCAATTGCTGTCGATACACCTTTAGCCGCACCTTGTATCGGTTGGTCAATCGCTCGTTGCTCCAAGAGCAGACGATTGACTGTAACGTACGCGATCTCAATAGACGTAAGTTCAGACAGAAGGTCTTTGATCCATCGAAACTGTCCCTTCTTACGTGAATTGAGGTATTCATCGACCGCATCAGCTAAAGGTTCAACGGTCAACTTCAGGAGTGCAAAATCTGGAGGAAGCGGTTTACCCTTTCGCTTCAATCGATTATACTCCTGAACACCTTCTTCAACTGCCTTACGTTCCAACTCAATTTGCTGTTGGATCATCTTGTTACTCATTGGTTCCTCCCGTGTTATCTTAAGGTAAACTCTTGATACTCTTACGTATATCTTAAGGTATCTCTTAAGTTTTGTTCTTTAGGGCTTTTCTTGTGCAACCATTTGGTTACGACAGGGTTTTTATAACCTCTTGATTAACCGTCTAAATTTCTGTTTTTGAGATCCCTTGACATGCTCTTTTTTGTTCCGGGCGATTCTTACCATATCGAGAAATCAATACGCAAGCGTAAGGTTACGCCCAAAAAAAAAGTCACATCCATATATCCGTAAAAACATATACGGATGGACTTTTCGCGACAAAAGTTGCGACAGTTTTTTTCGACCGTCGCCGTAAGTTGGTGCCTGGGGCGGGAATCGAACCCGCACGACCACTGGGATCAAGGGATTTTAAGTTATATCTTGCGGAAATCGCTCGATAAACTGTTGATTTTATTGACCCTCGACAGGCAGATTTTATATTTCCTCTTGAATTTCGCGACACGATTTACGACACCAATCACGCACGTAACTTCAAAAAAACTCGGTTACGCTTGCGTGTCCAATTGCGACATTACTTTCGACAGATGACTTGTCGCCAAGTGCGAGTACCGCTGGGTCGTGGTAAAATTCGTGTGTCCCAGAAGTTCCTTCACATCATAAAGACTCGCGCCCGATTCCAAAAGCCTCGACGCAAAAGAGTGACGACAGGCATGTAGACAGAACTCCGGATCGTCAATACCTATTTTCTCTTTCGCCCATTTAAAGGACCGATTCGCCATCCATACGTCCACTTGTTCTTTGAAAGGAGGTACACCTCGCCGGTCGATAATCTCTTTCGCACGATCCGTAAGAGGGACCGACCGGGGCTTTTTTGTTTTTGTTTGTTTCGGCCAGATTCGGATGCAACCATTTTCAAAATTATCATCCGTCAAGCCGATTGCCTCATTTAACCGAAGTCCTGTCTCGCAAAGAAAGTCTATCAGGTCGGCCACCGTCGAGTCATATTTCCGTGCGGTCCTCGAGGATCTCAAGACCGTAGTCATTTGCTCCTGTTCTTCCCTGCTAATGACTCGGGTCCGCTCATTATTCTCCCGTTCCAATCGGACCTTTGGGATGCGGTCGATAATTTCCCATTCGTCCCGTGCGGTTCGAAGAATCGTCCGGATTACCGCAAGATGACGGTTGACTGTCGCCGGTTTCTTTCCCGCACGATTCATGGCCTGGCGCACATCATTGATCCATGCGCTCGTAATCTCATCGAGTCGTGGGTTACTGACGATGTCTGCGATTGTCATTATTTGAGCATGGTATCGCTCACCACCACCCGCAAGTTTCTTCCACCGTTCCTCAAGCATACGGTCTGCGGCCTGAAGCAACGTCGGGACTTGAATACCCGCATAGATATTCTTGAGTCTCTCCCGTTCCCGGTCAACAACAATCTGAGCGTCGGACTTCTTCTTACATCCGGTCGATTTATTGACGCGTTTGCCCTCGACCATAATGTTCATATAATACGTCTGTCCTCTCTTATATAGCGACATGACGACCTTCCTTCATACTTTCATTTAACTTTTTGGCGTACTCATAGACCGTGCGGATCTTCTGCTGACCATTCGGAGTCAGGTAATATACCCTCGCCCGTCTTTCATACGGGTCGATCCGTGGTTCAATCAGATCGTACCCTTTATCCTCGCCGGTTTTCTTGTCCGTCCACTTGGAAAGCATCCTGATGTTTCTCGATAGACTCCCACCCGTCATTTTAAGTTGTTCGCGTAATTCTGAAGACCCGATACCGGGATTTTCAGCAATAAAAAGTGCTACTTGGACCTGCTGAATCGGCATATCTTCTGAAATAACCTCGCGCATTCTCTGGAGTATTCGCGCGTTGACTCCCGCCCATGTTGTAAGAGAAACAAAATATGTCATTGTAAACTTTCCTTCCTGTTATAGGATAAAGTACAATTGTTTATTTGCCCGGATCACAATGATACTGGAAATATCGACATTCCGATATCCTCCTTTCGTATAAGTCCTAGGTGTCGGCATTTCATAGATACATACGTACGGAAGATCCGTGCGGTCATTCACGGACTGTTTGACTCCTTTTGTGTATTTTCGGACTCCCATACGACCGTTAACAGTCCGGAATTCACCGGACAATTTGTGGAAATCGATACTTACGATTTTACCGTTGAGAGACTCGAGAAACCGCATGAGTTTCTCACGATAAATTACGGGTTCGCTCGCCCGTTTGACTGTCTGCTCTCGGACCTTGAGAGCCGTGTTGCCGTTCGTGTTGTCTCTTTTGGTATTCCCGGGAAACTCAACAATTTTTGCCATATCGATTCCTCCGACCTCCTCTC
>Ga0207421_10007683_pt1 | contig 11416 bp, 10 predicted proteins | sample SodLakKL_010_SED_4_FD_187542 | JGI IMG/M metagenome (GOLD analysis project Ga0207421, IMG submission 187542) | Alkaline sediment microbial communities from Lake Tanatar, Kulunda Steppe, Russia - 8KL_010_SED (SPAdes) (version 2) | ecosystem: Environmental > Aquatic > Non-marine Saline and...
AATGTAATAAGAGTAAGATTAAAGGCCGCCGATAAAATACCACGGGCAATGTCTGTGGCAATGTAGGATACACCTTTTTCCTTTTCCTTAAGAAATATAGTTTCTAGATACTCTGCTATATCCTCACTATGACTCTCATTCATTTTCCGCTTCTTTGATAGAGTTTTTGTCTTTTCATCCTTCTCTATCATACCACGCTTTCTAAACGTATCTTCTAAATCCATAACAACTTCTATAGCATCAACCGGCGACTCATCTTCAAAAAATAGACCGGAATACATTTCTACTGTATTAACAAGATGAAGTAAATCATAAGTATCTGCAAACTCAAGTTCTCGATCCAATTCATCTACCGTAGTTCCCATGAAGCTTGCTATTTCCTCACCATTCATTTCGATAGCGTCCTCAATAGTCTCTTTTATATCTTCTTTTGAAGCATAGATGTAGCTTAAGTATTCATAATCATATCCCTTAATTAGAACTCCTGTCGATCTCATTACATTAGGAATAAAAGCTATATACTCCCCCATAGAAATAGCCAAACTAGCATCAGTTCCATACCAATCTATACCAGCATTCTCAATTTTATCAGCAAAATCTTCTATAGCTTCTTCACCATCATCAAAAGAAATCATTTCCTCCATCTTTTGAGGCTTTCGTTTTCGTTTCATATTCTTTTCTCCTTTTCGTTTTGATTCACTTCGAGTAATAACTGGAAGATCATGCGTTCGATAGCCTGGATTAGTTACCGTTACTGGACTCTTAGGAGTTTCAGCCGGTACTTCTCCAGCCCTACCAACATTCGGTGCTAGTCCATAGTATTCAAGCTCCATTTCTACCTGTTCTACAGGAATTCTTAGTTCCTCAGCGGTCTTTCGAATTGCATCGGAATCAGTACTTCCTTCCCGCCGGTACCAAAGGAACCTATCTCGCACATTCTTGAGAATATTGTATTCGGTAAGATCATCTTTAGTAAAAGCCTCACTTACCTTGTAGTAATCATGGTCATCATCCTGACTCACAGATACTATCTCTCGAAAATATCCCTTCGAGTCTTTGAATGTTCGACGCTTGAAGAAAGTTCGATAAACAAAATCACCTACTTTTCTTCCAAACGTTTCATAAATCTGGTTCATATTCATTAGCATAGCTCTATATCTCCTTTATTTCGTTTATCGTATATTTCCTTATACCCAGCCATCTCGAATAAATGCCTTTTTCGGTCCCTTTAGACCCTGATTTGATTCCTCTTTCTGTACTTGCTGGGAATACTTGGACTTCTTCTTTGAAGTGAAGGCATCATCTTCTACAAGAGCGGATAGGCGCATGAAAGTTCGCTGCGCCTCAAATACAGTACGCTGATTAAGAATATCTTTCTTAATGTCTTTCACATTCGGATTAGAAGCTTCTAGTTCCTCATAATAATCAAGTACGTCTTGTTGTACATTATCGTAGTTGATATCTTCTTCAAGACTTTCATCTTCCTGATCTACAGACTCATCTACCTGAGATTCCACTTCCTCATCCTGCAAATCATCGTCATCTTCTTCCTCATTTTGCCGATGATTTACCACTAGTGCTTCGTTCCGACGATTTTTTGTTCGTTTCATCTTACTCTCCAGTTTCTTATTTTCTCGCCTTTGCTGCTTAAGCTCATCCTTAAGATTAGCGAGTTGAATTTCAAGGTCTTCGGTATAAACCTGAAGTTCCTTGTATTCCTTCGGCTTAATCATAGTATTATTCTTCGCCTTCTGAGCCTCGTAAAGCTCCTCTACCTTACTCGAATATTCTCTTAGAGAATCAAGTAGCTCAGTAGCAGACTCATATCGTTCAGTAATCGCTTCAAGCTGGCTTTTAAGCATTTCCAGTTGATCATAGGTTTGCTGAGAAGTTTCCTTATGGGTTTCATATTCCTCATTAAGCTTATCATACTCAGTGCCTTTATTTGCAAGTTCCTGAACTTTCTGTTCATCTTGAGATCGAAGGTTTACTACCCTTTCTTCAAGATCATCAGCAAAGTCCATTTCCTCAAAGAAGGAAAGTAACTCTGTATATGCATCCACTCGCTTATAAGGTTCCGCTATTTCCTGAATAGCTTTAACCTGATTCTCAATATTCATTCGAAAGTTCTTCTCTTCAAGGCTCTTTGCCTTCTGCGCTGCTTTTGTTTCGTTTTGTGCCATCGGTGTATCCTCTTTTTTGCTTGTAGTTTCATCCTCAGATTCGCTAAGTTTATCAGTATCATCCTCTACAGATTCAGACTCTTTCTCATCCTCTTTTCTACCGAAAACCTGATAGGAAGGTTCGAGAACCGCATCTGCTACCCGGTCAAGTTCATAGATATTCTCATCTACTGTTTTTCCATCTTCCTTGAAATCGCCATATCCTACAGAAGAAAGTCCTACTTCACCGCCCGCATCGAGGCTTTCCTTCATTTCACGGCCCCAGTTTCCAAATAGATAAGCGTCGGCTAATACTAGACTCCTATCCTCATTAAACCGTACGTTCTTCCATACACACCAACGATCCTTCATCGACCCTTCCTCTTGCGGGTGATCAACCAACCCATAACTGTTAGATGCCTGCCCTTCACTAATTACCTTCTCCCAAAGTTTGGAGGAATAAACCCTACCATTAAGATTCTCTTGATTCGGTCGAGAAATTGGAAAGGTATAAACCGCCTCACACTTAACAGAATCCTCATTTACCTTCAAAGTAGGGGATTCAGACTCAGAAAGCGGTTTGCGCGTATATTCGCTCGGTTTTACTAACGTATACTCTACAAGTTTTTTCTTTTCAGCCATATAAATATCCTCTTATTTTATAGTTAGAAAATCTCAAAAAGGTTAGTCTTTTAAGACTCTCTTACCATGGTGTTCATCTCTCTTTGCTTCCAACACTTCAAACATAGGCCGATCTATAGGCTCTGTTCGAAAAGAAGTCCTAAAATGTTTCTTACAGAACACACCTTCATCGATCTTACCCTGCTTCAAAGCACTAAAATAGGCTTCCTTAACAAGTGTTTCACTGAGACGGTTTGTAATTTTATTTCTCTTTCCTTCATCCAACTCACTAAGCTTCTTATCGCTTACAAGCGGGCGACTGTCTTTCTCTCCAAGAATAACTTCTGCACTTCTATCAAGCCACATATCCACATCTTCCGGTTCAAGGAAAGAAATCTGACTGAATATAGACTTAATCACATCGGGAGGTAGTCCATCCCTAGTACCTAGCGCATCTTGAATGTTACTTACAATATCACTTGCAAGCCGGAGAGTATCATTTTTCATGCTTAAGCGATCCTGTGCTTCTTCAACTACAGGAAAGGGAAGGGTTAGCTCAAATTCTGTATTAGCTCCATCAAACTGGCCCGTAATAAGAAAGTGAATTTTGAGAAGGCGTGTAAGTTGCTCTAAGATAGCGCTTTGTACTGTAAACACCGCCCTTCCAAAAGGCTTAAATTGTTGCAGTAAGCTTTGCCCGCTGGTACCAAAGGAGCTACGGTCAACTATTAAATATCCTTTAGGTATTCGAGAGCCAATAATCATATCATCTCGAAGAAGCTCTATATCAGCAATATCTTCAAGGTTCATATTGTTTTCAATTAAATTATGCTTTAGAAGCCCTTCTGGGGTCCATATCTCACCACCTACAGAGAACTCATCTTTTACAAGACTATCCCCTCCTAAATTATGATATTCCTCTCGTGCCTCATTGACTGCATCCCACTTTTCAGCTTCAGTCATTCTCTCACTAGTTTCTACTTCAAAATGCTCTTTGGGAAACTTAGCTGCACGGGCCATAGCCATTAAGTTCTTGCTTGCTTTAAGCTGCCTGAACGGGCCTATCATATTTACAAACAAAGATCGGCCCCATGGATGAAACTCACTGGTAGAGCTAAACATTCGATGATGATTTACATTCCACGGAGGTAATACTAGATCGTCACCTACCTTGAATCCAAAAAGATAAGGCTTAAAGAACTCCCCCATATGCTCAGATGTTTTATCGGTTTTGAGCGCTCTCGCTAATGATTTAAGCCGTGGTTCCTGATTAAGAACCCCTCGAAGGCCGGGTTCATGCATCTTTTGTTCAACTTCAGAAGCCAGAAATTCATATCGATCCTGAACCGTATGCACATTTACAGAAGTTACTCCAGTAACCCCTTCATCCATGTTAATTGAGTTAATATCAAAACTGTCGCCATAAAATGCAGTATTGTACGCGGTATCCCGAATGTAGTTCTGTGTTATGCCCCACTCGGAAAGAAGCCTTTTACACTCCTTTTCAATTTCCTTTTTAGGAGCCTCTACTCCGATGGTATCCTCATTGCTTTCAATTTGACTTGCTTCATCCGCATAAAGATCAGCCGCCATAGATACAATCGTGTCGTTGTAGACCATAAACTCAAGGTCTTTATACCTATCAAATCGTTCTCGAAGGGTATCGGAGGAGTCATTTGTCTGACTCATGTACCAATCCCACAACTTTTTTATAGAGTCTGGAAACTGAATTCGGTTCCTTTCACCTTTCGCATTTTTACGTGTAGGGGTAGGTTGATTCTGATCGGAGTTCTTAGGCTTATAGGTGCCGATATTAAAGAATGCTTGTAGGTCTTTTAACTTTGATTGCTTCGCCATACTTTAATAGTTACAATCAGTAATACCGCTTTTTACCTGAAGGTGAACTTCCATAGTCTATTTTGTTATCGGTTGTAGCAAAATCTTCAGGAATATGGAAGGAAACGCTGTCTGTACTGAATTTTCTTCGATACACCTTTCCATTCCGTTTCACCTTAGCAGGAATGCTGCCGGTCATACTGTAATCTTCCTCTATAACTTCCCCCGTATCCTCATTGATATACTCGTAAAGCATATGTTATCCCCTCTTAATGAATGATATAATATCTTCTAACTCATTTACTAAATGTTCTGCACTTCCCACATGTTCCCAATTAATATCGTCGGGATGATATCCTAAATGGTCATCGATCAACTCTTTAAGATAGTCAACTTGTGATTCAGCTTTAGATAATCGTTTAACAAATTCGTCTAGGGGATCATCTCCCCTAGACTCTCCAATACGTTTCATGTTTTAGTTACTCCCATATGCGAAAAAGGTTTCGTTTGTTTCCGGGTCTGTAATCTCTTCCTCTTCTCCGTCATATTGATCAAGAAAATGCGCTACCCCATCAGTATTAACTGCTTCCATCGCCGCCTGTTCAACATCAATCCGGATAAATGATAAAGTAAATAGGTCTCCTACAGAATAAGCCCCAAGCTCATTCACAAAATAATCAATCGGGTCTTCAAGAGACTCATATATCTCTTCAGAAATCTGTTCTTTTAACATTTCCTTAGCTTCCCAGAATATTTCATCCATCCTATCTTCATTTGGTGATTCATCATCCATTGACCGCTGCTCTAATTCATTATATTCGTCTTCTAGACCATCTGAATCTTCAAGTCTATTCCAAACCTCATCTATAGTAAGGTCCATAACTACTGAGTCGGCTTCATCATCTGCTAAAACTGCTCGATCAGTATCGGAAATGTATAGATGTTGCTCAAGAAAGCTCCGGTTAAATATTTCAGGTTCATATTCAAGATCATCCTTAACTCGATTTATTGCAGCCTGCCTAGCCATATCGTCATCAGTGAAGATAACCCACTCTGTCTCTCTATTTGAGGCTCCACTACCTTCAAACATGAATCCATCATGTTCGTCGCCGCCAAGAAATTCTACATCTTCTACTTCAAGATCAGCCCTTAGCGCCCGCTTAATAGCAGAAATTGTGTCATCTTTCATAGTAGCTTCCTTTTTACGAAATTTTTTTTACAGATTCATCAAACGATCTTCCAGCCATGTCATTATCCCCTTTAAGCCATGCAAGAAGGCTATTATGAAATTCCCGATTGTCTGAAAACTGTCTTATATGAAAGGTAGCAAGTCGTCCTTTGTCTGCTACCTTGTCAATTCCCAAATTTGACGGATCAAGCAGCATTGCAAAATGTGTATCATCTATTTTCTTCACATACGCTGGATAACCGCCATATTCTATCTTTTCCCAAACAGAACCACCATAATTATACTTAAACGTTCCACTCCCTGACATGAAAGAAGATTCTCGAATCCGTACCTTATCCCCCGGTTCAAGAACTAATCCCCCGCTCTCAGACTCTACATAGGTAGGCTGTGTAATCTCTACCATCTTGCTTTTTGACTTATTTTCCTTACGCATATTCTTTCTCCTCTTTACATTTGCTTTAAGTGAAGGTTTTTTTGATCTCTTAGACTCTTTCATGAGCATATCATCGCTGTCTATATACCCCATTTCTACAAGATATTGCCGAAGTCCTTCAATATCTCTCATGTTCCGCATGAAACCGTCTTCAATAAACTCGGCTACTTCTTCATCCCATAGCTCAAATATATCTTCTCCGGTATCTTCATTGTAAACAACAATCGCTGCCCGGTCTCTCTCTTGCCAAATATTTACCTGATATGTCATATTCTTTCTCCTCTTTTAACGTGAACAAGTGTTTGTCACATTTAATACCACTCTCCTACAAAAAGTAGGATTCAACGCTTCATAAAAGACGCCTAAAATACCTATTAACAATAGTTTATCAGGTTTTACCTCTTCTCCACGTTTGTAATCGTCATGGTCCTCCGATACTACACATCATCAAGAAACTTGGTTGTCATCCTCAACAAGATATGCACTTTTTAATAGTTACCAATCACCAAAAAGCTACCCGTGTTTACTTAGCAACTCACTTACCTTTTTGTCCACATCTTCACTCACAGAGGCTTCTTTTTCTTTATAAAGTTTAAAAAACTCTATTGCACTACGATTAAGCACACTTTCTGTTTCGCTTTCGCCGCCATCCTTCTTTTTTGTCTTTTCGGTAGCAAGCTTGACTAACCGAATAGGATAGTCCTTGTACTTCTCCTTAGCTACCATTGTAGATGGAGAGTTAAGAATTGTAAGAATTATTGGGTAGTCTACATCAGGAGGATCGCTTCCATACTCAATATCCTTGTAATCCATAAACATAGGAAGGGATTCTACCTCCAGTTTACCTTTATCCAGTACATAAAGCCTGCCTTGCTGCCCACGCTCATCATATCGAGTAGGAAAGGGAACTCCTACATAGTTTTTAGACTGAACATGAATATCCCCGCCTATTCGAGTTCCATTTAGATACGAAATATCGAACTTTGATTCCTTTCCCCCAAACTTCTGAGTTTCATCAGGGAAGTGATATGCTACATAATCCGCATTAACATATTCATCACCTAACTCAGAATAATGCTTCTCACACTCGTAGAACCATGGAAGAAATGCCAGCGTAGAGCCATCATAGAGAGAATCAATTCTGTTCGAATAGATAACCTCCACATTAGGTAAATCCTCTATCGCCTGAACCGAGTAGTATTCAGACCCCTTCAACACTGCATAATCATGGTTGCCCGCAAGTATATGGATATCCACACCTACTTCTTGAGCGAACCTGTTAAACAGTGCATATGTCTGAGGATAGGGATTAGGCATATGAAATAGATCGCCTAGGAAAAGGATTGATACATCGCCCTCCTTTTTTACCCTATGTTTCAAATAGTGTAAGAAAGACTTTGCTGCAGTCTTGTGCGGCAAGCTGTCACTACGTAAGTGTAAGTCTCCTACTACGATTACTTTTTCAGAATTCAACATATACTTCTCCTGTTTCCTTACCATAAATGGATACTTTGATCCTGTCAAGTTATTTTCCTATTCCCAGCTTATCGCATATTGCCACACCTAAAATAGCATATCCAGCTTGATCGGCCATAGTATCCCGAATACTTTCTCCAAACGCATCCGGTAAGTCCCCGGTCTCGATAAGATGCTCTATTAAATATTTCAAACGCAACATTTTATCGTTTTGCCTGAACATGTTACCTATTAAAGCATAGGAGCCGCCTTCGAAGGCAGACCCCTTATACTTATCATTTTTCTCTAAGAGAACATTCTTTTGTTCATACCACAATTGTGGTATTTTTTCCATTAGCTCTGGAAGCATTTCATCCATGATAGATGAAATCTCTTCCTTTGTGGCATACGTATTGGCGTTCTTATTCTCTTTAATGTAGTTCGTAATTTCCTCCCTTAATCACACTTGCTCCAGCCGCAAGATACGCAGGTTTTGCAACCTTCCTGATACACAAGATTTTCGCTGCCGCAATCAGGACACTTTTCAGAAAGACTAACCTTCTTACCTTCCTGAATATACTTCTTCAATACCCTTCCAAGGCTCTTTTCAAATCCAAGGAAATTCCTATCCTTCGAAAGCTGGTCCACAATAAACTCGACTGGAACTCCATGTCTCAAACTCATTGAGATAAATCGACTAAGAGTACCATAGTCAGTATTGAACTGTTTCTTAAGATCATCGACCATTACCGTTTCCTCACCGTTCTTGACCATAAGCTGATAGTGGCCTTTCTTAACTTTCTTTATGTACCCTTTCTTATGCTTACCTACATCAATCTTTTCATCCAAGTTATCAGTAACAAACACCTCATAAGGAACATCTTCTACTTTACCTACAAGAACAATAAACGGCTCCTTATTAGCGGTAAGTTTGTGAATATCACATTCCACTACCTCTGGCCGCTCTGGAGAGAATCGGTTACTCTTTACCTTTTGATCCAGTTCTTCATTCTTACTTTCCTCATAATTTGCATCGGTAATAAGAACTCCCATCTTGGAGCTTTCACGAAACACAGATACATTCTTAAGCTCATTCTCCCATGCCTGGAAGTAAATTTTCTCGATATCTTCAGGTGTTGCATCCTTATCCAGATTATAGGTAACGCTTATTGAGCTATCGATGTATTCCTGAATCTTACTCATCATTCGTATCTTCGCTTCATTCGATACGTTATGAGCCGTTACCCAGTAGTCTTCACTTGTAAGCCGATCTACATTTTCCTTTGTATATTCAAGGCCCTCTCTATCAAATACCCTTCGTACCGCATGATTAAAGGTAAACCACTCCTTCCATTCATGAGTAGTGGATCGTTCACGTCTTACAAAGAACTTTGCAAAGATAGGCTCTACTCCACCACCACCAGCTTCTACAATCTCAGTTAAAGTATTATGACTAACAATCCCATTGTCTAAAAGGTAATGATGGTTGTCCTCAACTTCAATATCATAGGTAGGTTCTACTCCTACAGACAACGATTCTACAGGGTCTTCTTCGTAGTCAGATATCAATATTTTTGTCATTCCATAATCTTCCATTCATAATTCTCCTTTATGTAATTTATGATTCCTTTAATAATTAAAGTTCCTTCTTTTTTCCATTCACCTTCCCATACTACAATAGTTTCACCTTCCATAAGATTAGATACTCTATCTGACCTATCCTTATCACTTTCCCAAATATCCCTCGCTTTTTTATCGCCTCTTATCGTATAGTCTTCTGAGTATATTGATGGGTTTGCGTGCCAATAATCACCATAAAACTCAACGATAAGCGCAATCTCAGGAACGTAGAAATCTATAAAATAAGTGCATAAATTGTCGTAGTCTTTAATTTGAACTTCTTTTTTCGACGATAGTCCTATATCCTGAAGGAAAAGAGATAGGGTTTTTCCAAAGGAATCTGAAATTTTAGACCTTCGACCGTTATTTTTTATAAGCTTATTTAAAAACCTACGTTTTCCCTCCTCTACACCATACCTCTCCTGATAATACTTAAAGGTACTATTGTTTGACTTCTTTTTGTTCATCTCAGCATATTTTTTATGACCCTCTTCAATCCCATACTTTTTAACAAAAAAATTTACATCTCTTGACTGAAAATCCCTAAGCCTACTAAGAGCTTCCATTATATCTCCATCGGCATCAGATATCCAATATTGAAGTGTTCTAGGGGAGCTAGATTTATGATTTTCTTTATGACTTTCATATCTTCTTATTCCTTCTTCTTGTCCATAACGCTCAATAAATCGATCTTTAGTATTAGCTGATCTACGACAAAATTCATCATATCTCCTTCTTCCTTCTTCCTCACCATGTCTCAAGATAAAAGACTCTATAGAACCTGAAGTTAATTTTATCCACTCGTCGTATCTACGACTCCCTTCAATTTTACCATACTTCAATACAAATTTATCATAAGACGCACGGGTATCAAGTATTCTTTCGTTTAACCTATCCTGTAATTCCATCTCTAATTCAGAACCATCTTCAAAAAACTGCTTTATCCTACGAGAAGGATTCCTATTAGAACAATTAGGAGTATTGCATCTTTTAACCTCAATAGCCCCCGACTCATTAAACACATAAAAAAATGTACTCCCGCATATTTTGCACAAACCATCAAAATCAGTCAATACTATTGACTCCATCCCTTTTATTCTTAAAACAAAATCTACGGAGTAATCTCTTCCATATAAGAATAAATCTTCAACATCATGATATTTTTTAAGATGCCTCTTCATATATTTATAATTTACTTCTTTTCCACATATCTTACACTGCATAAATTGCCCCCGTCTATTTTTTTAATAGTTAGGGGCAACCGAAAAACTACTATCTTCTTACCAAAACAATATCATCTTTACTAATATCCTCTAAAGGCTTCCATATAGCATACTGATCGTCGAGTTTAACAAGTATCTTATGGTTAAATGTTCCTTCTATCTCCCTTCCAGACTTTGTAGAAACCTTAACTGTTTCTGTCTCGCCGTTGACATATAACTTGTTCACCTTCCTTAGTCCATCTGTAGTTTCTACATTAAGTGGGTATTTAAGATCAAAAGATGTACCAGAAGGAAAATATTCGTCTACATCTATGCCTTGAATAGAGAATATTTCCCTTATAGACTGAATTCCTTTCTCTGTTTTTATCTTAGTATCTGGAACAATACAACCATTGGGCGCTATGGTAGTCTTGCATACATGCGCCTGCATGTCTAAATGCTTTTCATCTATCCAGCCCTTGTTTAGAAGATTCTGTACAAACAGGGACTGCTTAAACTTATCCTTATCATAATACTCAAATGACTTGCCATCCTTCTTCGCTATCTCGTAGGAAGCCTTATAACTTTCTCCTGAAAGAAGTCCAAATAGAGTATCACAAGCTTCGATGGATTCATCAGATGCATACACAATCTCATTGTCAATGAAGTAATCAGCAAGACCTGTCACGCCTAATCCGATTCGAGGCAATTTTTCAAGCTTCTCTAGTTGTAGCTTAGATGGACTACGTTCTTCTTCAATCTCATATCTTCGAAATGCATCAAGCAGATGAATCATAAGATAGATAAGTCTTTTATATCCTTCCATTCCATACTCATGGAACTTAGCTAAGTTTATGCTTGAGAGAAGGCATACATTATGAGCATCAAGCCACTGTTC
>Ga0207421_10007684_pt1 | contig 11415 bp, 10 predicted proteins | sample SodLakKL_010_SED_4_FD_187542 | JGI IMG/M metagenome (GOLD analysis project Ga0207421, IMG submission 187542) | Alkaline sediment microbial communities from Lake Tanatar, Kulunda Steppe, Russia - 8KL_010_SED (SPAdes) (version 2) | ecosystem: Environmental > Aquatic > Non-marine Saline and...
AGGTACGCCCCCCAGCACCCGCCGAAACGCTCTGAGTGGCCGTGTGTGCGCTTCTGTCCCGAGGTCGTGCGCTCACACCCGCCGTTCGCCGCCTCCGTGCACGCGACGCACGGACAGGCACAGCGTGCGTCAGAAGACAGTTCAATAGCCCTTGACAGTCTGCCCCTGACTGTCAGGTGCGCCACTATGTCCGACGCCCCATCGGACGGCGCACCAGGTGGGCACCCTTCCCCAAGGGCTGCCCATCAGCCGGTCGACGCCGTGCCCCGCGCGTCCCGGCTTCGGACCCCCGGCGTTCGCGCCGGGGGTCCACCTCTTGCACCGATCGCCGGCCCGGCGCCCGGCCGACCGGTGGTCCATCAACGGTCGGCCGACGCTCACCCTGGCGTGCGTACCGCACGAGTCAGGTGACCGAGAGTGGTCGGTGCGGGGACGCTCAGCCCTGCTGCAGCCGTTCGATCATCAACCGGGCGGCCTCGGAGGGGTTCATCGCCACGGAGATCCCGTAGCCCTCCAGGATCTCCTTCTTCTCCGCGGCGGATTCGCCACCCTCGCCGCCCTCCTTGACGATCGCGCCGGCGTGGCCCATCTGCTTGCCCTCCGGCGCCTCGAAACCGGCGATGTAGCCCACCACCGGGATGTCGGGGATGTTGTCGCGGATCCAGGCGCCGGCCTTCTGCTCCTCCGCGCCACCGATCTCGCCGACGAAGGCGATGGCCTCGGTGTCCGGGTCGGCGGCGAACGCGTCGATCACGTCGAGGAACTGGGTGCCGATGACCGGGTCGCCACCGATCCCGACGCAGGTCGAGATGCCGATCCCGGCCTGGGCCAGCTCGTGCATGATCTGATAGGTCAGCGTGCCCGAGCGGCTCACCAGCCCGACCTTGCCCGGGAAGGTGATGTCGGCCGGGATGATCCCGACGTTCGATTTGCCGGGGCTGATCAACCCGGGGCAGTTCGGTCCCAGCAGCCGGACCCCACCGCGACGCACGACCGTGTCGTAGACCTCGGTCATGTCGTGGACGGGCACCCCCTCGGTGATGGCGATGATCGTCTCGACCCCCGCCTCGTAGGCCTCCAGGATCGCGTCCTTGGTGAACGGCGCGGGCACCATCACCATCGAGGTGTTGGCGCCGGCTTCCGTGACCGCCTCCTTCACGGAGGTGAAGACCGGCACGTCCAACCCCTCCCAGGTGGTGCCCCCCTTCTTGGGATGGGTGCCGGCGACCACCTGGGTGCCGTACGCCTGGTTGCGCTTGGCGTGGAACGTGCCCTGGGATCCGATGCCCTGGACGACGACCTTCGTGCTCTCATCGATGAAGATGCTCATCTGCGTTGTTCTCCTGCTGCGCCGCTCATCAGGGGCGCCTCGTGGTCAGCTCGTGACGGGCGCTCAGGCCTGGCTGGCGAGTTCGACGGCGGTGGCGGCCGCCTCCTGCATGGTCGCCGCGGCCACCACGCTGTCGCTGGCGGCGTCCTCGAGGATCCGGCGGCCTTCCTCGGCGTTGGTGCCGTCGAGACGGACCACCAGCTTCTGCGGGAAGTCCCCGAGTCGCTTGATGGCCTCCAGGATCCCGTTGGCCACCTCCTCACCACGGGTGATGCCACCGAAGATGTTGATGAACACGCTCTTGACCGACGGGTCCTTCAGCACCAGGCCCAACGACTCGGCCATCGCGTCGGCCGATGCGCCGCCGCCCACGTCCAGGAAGTTGGCGGCCCGTCCGCCGCTCTGCGCCACGACATCGAGCGTGGCCATGACGAGCCCCGCGCCGTTACCGAGCACCCCGACCGAGCCGTCGAGCTTGACGTACTGGATGCCCTTGGCCTTGGCCTCGGCCTCGAGCGGGTCGTCGGCATCGATGCCCTCGATCTTCCACTCGCTGAAGCCGTCGTGGCGGAACGCCGCGTTGTCGTCGAGGGTGACCTTGGCGTCCAGGGCGATGACCTGCCCCTGTTCGGTCTTGATCAACGGGTTGATCTCGGCGAGGGTCGCGTCCTCGTCGCGGTAGGCCGCGAAGAGCTTGACGAGCAGCTCGGCGGTCTCGTCGACGATGTCGGCGGGGAACTTGGCCTCGGCGACGATGCCCCGTGCGGTACCCAGGTTGAGCCCGTTGAGCGATTCCGCCGGCAGCAGGGTGCGCTTGACCACCGCCTCCGGGTTGGTCCGGTTGACCTCCTCGATCTCCACGCCGCCCTCACGGGAGCAGATGATCAGGTGGCCCTTGTTGACCCGGTCGTGCATGACCGAGAGGTAGTACTCCTCGGCGATGTCCGAGGCGGGCTCGATGTAGACCACGTTGACGATGTGGCCCTTGATGTCGAGACCGAGGATCGCTTCCGCGTGCTCGCGCGCCGCGTCGACCGAGGGTGCGTACTTCACCCCGCCGGCAAGGCCGCGTCCACCGGTCTTGACCTGTGCCTTGACCATGACCGCGGTCGCGCCGTCACCGATGTGTTTCTCCGCGGCGGCGACGACCTCGTCGACCGTTCGGCAGGCCGTGCCCGGGGGCGGGACGGGTACGCCGTTGCGGCCGAACAGTTGCTTGCCCTGGAACTCGACCAGGTCCATCGGTGTCTGCCTGTCGTCGGAGATAGTGGGGTGGTGGGGTGGTGCGACCGGAGCATGCTGGCACAGGGGGCTCAGACGCGCTCCGGGACGTTCGCGGCGACCCAGTCGGTGATGGTCTTCATGGGCGTGCCGGGCGTGAATATCTCGGCGACACCCTGGGCCTGCAGGACCTCGATGTCCGCGGCGGGGATGATCCCACCGCCGAACACGATCACGTCGTCGGCGCCCTGCTCGCGCAGCAGCGCCACGACCTTGGGGAACAGCGTCATGTGGGCCCCGGAGTGGATCGACAGACCGACGGCCTGCGCATCCTCCTGGATGGCGGCCGCGACGATCTGGGCCGGGGTCTGGTGCAGGCCGGTGTAGATGACCTCCATACCGGCATCACGCAACGCGCGGGCGACCACCTTGGCACCGCGGTCGTGTCCGTCCAGACCCGGCTTCGCCACGATCACACGGATCGCCATCTGTTGCTGCCTCCCGGGCGTCGATGCCACCGAGCGTAGTCGGGGGGTGGCACCGGCGGCGAAGCGAGGGGCACCGCCGGTCACCGGTACCTTGCGGCGGTGGTGAGTCACAGCCCCCAGCCGCCCGACGAGCGGCCCGAGTTCGGCCCCTCCGGCTACCTGCCGGAGCGGGCCTCGAAGCGTGCCCGCAAGATCGTGCTCCGGGCACCGCTGGGCCTGCAGTGGCCGATCGCCGCCGTGGTCTCGGGGTTGGTCGTGGTGGTCGCCGGTGTGCTGTTCCTGCGCGGCAGCGACGCCCCACCCCCCGAGCCCTGGGTCGCGGTCGGCGAGGTGGCCGACATCGGTGCGGCGCAGCCGATCGACGAGCTCGACGTGCTGCTGGTCGGCGCGGGGGGCCGGCTGCGCGCGTTCGCGGAGGCGAGCGAGATCGGCTACTGCGAACCGAGCAACCGGCTGGAGACCGCCGACGGCCGGATCTGGAACCTCACCGGTCGCGGGCTCGGCGGCACCCCGTCACTCGCCGAGCATCCCGCGTTGGTCCAGGACGGCAACGCCTACCTCGACCCGTCGCGCACGGTGCCGGGGCCACCGGCCTCCGACGAGCCCGTCGAGCCCGGCTGCAGCTGAGCCCCGCGACGCGATCGACGACGCGATCGACGACGCGATCGACGATGACGTCGAGGTGGCGTCGCCCGGGAGGTGGTCTCGCCCGGGGTGCTCAGCCCGCGGCGCTCAGCCCGCGACGCTCAGCCCGCGACGCTCAGCCCGCGGGCGGGGCCTCGCCGTTGGTCGCGACCTCCTCGAGACGTGCGAGGGTCGCCTCCATGCCCTTGAGGTTCTTCTTCGGGAACCCCGCGATCTCCAGCGCCCGCTTCGCCTTGGCCGTCGACCAGTCGAACGACTCCGTGACCCGCGTACCGCCGTCGACGTCGGTGAACTCGTAGCGCCACCGGTGGCCGTTCATGTGCCGCCAGGCGATGCGCTCGCCCTCCACGAACTCCACGACGGTGTTGGTGATGGGGTACTTCGCTCCCATCTTCATGTCCATGCCGAACTTCGTGCCCTTGGCGAGCCGGTCCGGCTGATCGTCCTGGACGGCCTGGACCGAGCCCGAGCCGTCGATCACCGGGTGCATGGCGGGGTCGGCGACGATGTCGAACAGCGCCTGACGGTCCGCCGCGATGATGCGGGTGGTCGAGACCTTGCGTTCCTTGCCCACGAGAAGACTCCGATCGATCCGGTGGTTGGAGGGTCGTCGCTGGGTGTTCGCGCCGCAGGGCCGGCGTGGACCGTCAGTCGACCTTCACCAGTGGGGCGTAGGCGAGCATCAGGTGCTTCCGACCGTGGTCGAGGAAGTCGACGGTCGCCTCGGCCCTCTCCCCCTCGCCCGACAACGCCGCGATGCGCCCCTCGCCGAACTTGGTGTGCATCACCCCGTCACCGACGTGGAACTCGGTGCCGCCCAGCTCGAGCATCTCGATGTCCCGGACCCGCTTCGCGGCGGAGCCCCCGCGGGAGGCCCCGCGCAGCTCGACCAGTTCCTCCGGCACATCCTCGAGGAACCTCGAGGGTGGGTTGAAGGAGGTGCCGCCCCACAGGGTGCGGTGATCGGCATGGGTGAGATACAGCCGATCCTGCGCCCGGGTCATCCCGACGTAGGCCAGGCGGCGTTCCTCGTCGAGCTGCTGCGGCTCGGACAGCGAGCGCACGTGGGGGAACACGCCGTCCTCGAGACCGACCAGGAAGACCACCGGGTACTCGAGGCCCTTGGCGGTGTGCAGCGTCATCATCGTGACGCGGCCCTCCTCGGCCTCGGCGTCCTCGAGTTGGTCCTGGTCGCTGACCAGGGTGACCGACTCGAGGAACGCGCCCAGGCCGGCCTCACCCAGCCCGCCGCCGGTGCGTTCCTGGACCTCCTGCGCGACCGACTTGAGCTCGCGCAGGTTCTCCTCGCGACCGAGCGCCTCGATGGTGCGGTCGGCATGCAGTTCCTGCATGTAGCCGGTGTGGTCCCAGATCCGCTCGATCAGGTCCGGGGTGGACAGCTCCTGCTGCAGTTCGGTGCGCAGCAGGTCGAGCAGATCGACGAACGAGGTCACGGCACTGACCGCGCGTGCGGCCAGACCCTGGACGTGTTCGGCATCGCGGCAGGCGGCCAGGAAGGTCACGCCCTCGCGGCGGGCGTGCCAGTCGAGCGCCTCGATGGTGCGGTCGCCGATGCCCCGGCGCGGCATGTTGATGATCCGGCGCACCGAGACGTCGTCGTCGGGGTTGGCCAGCACCCGCGCATAGGCGAGGACGTCCTTGATCTCCTTGCGCTCGTAGAAGCGCACCCCACCGATCACGCGGTAGGGCAGCCCGACCCGGATGAACACGTCCTCGAGCACCCGCGATTGCGCGTTGGTCCGGTAGAAGATCGCGATGTCGTCGAAGTCGACCCCGTCGGAACGCAGCTTCTCGGCCTCCTCGGCGATGAAGGCGGCCTCGTCGTGTTCGTCGTCGGCGTGGTAGCGCACCACCGCCGCACCCTGGCCCCGGTCGGTCCACAGCTCCGCGCGCCGCTTGACCGCACCACGGGCGATGACCCCGTTGGCGGCGTCGAGGATCGTCTGCGTCGAGCGGTAGTTGCGGTCGAGCACGATCACCTCGGCGTCCGGGTGGTCGGTCTCGAAGTCGACGATGTTCTTGATCGTCGCCCCGCGGAAGCCGTAGATGCCCTGCTGGGGGTCGCCGACGACCATCAGGTTGCCGTGACCGCCCGAGAGCAGGTCCACCAGGTGGTACTGCGCGCGGTTGGTGTCCTGGTACTCGTCGACCATGAGGTGGCTGAACCGGCGCTGGTAGTGCTCGAGGACGGGATCGAACAGCTGCAGCAGCTCGACCGTCTTGACGATCAGATCGTCGAAATCGAGCGCGTTGGCCTTGAACAACCGGTCCTGGTAGGCCTCGTAGACCTCGGCGATCTGGATCTCCGGCCAGCCACCGGCCCGCTGCTTGTAGGTCTCGAAGTCGATCAGCTCGTCCTTGGCGTTGCTGATCGCCGACTGGATCGCCCGTGGGGCGAGCCGCTTGTCGTCGACGCCCAGCTGCTTGGCGAGCTGGGCGATGAGCCGGTTGGAGTCCTGCGCGTCGTAGATCGTGAAGCCGCTGCGGTAACCGAGCCGGGTCAGCTCCCGACGCAGGATCCGCACGCACGCCTTGTGGAAGGTCGTGACCCACATCCGATCGCCCATGGCGCTGCCGACCAGGCCGCTGACCCGCTGGGCCATCTCGCCGGCGGACTTGTTGGTGAAGGTGATCGCCAGGATCTCGAACGGGCTGACCCCGTGGTCGCGGATCAGGTGGGCGGTGCGGTGGGTCAGCACCCGGGTCTTGCCCGAGCCGGCGCCCGCGACCACCAGCACGGGCCCGTCGACGGTCGACACGGCATCACGCTGGGCGGGGTTGAGCCCCTCGAGCAGGGGGGAATCGTGGTCGGGCACGCGGGCCTCGGCAGGGTCGGTCACGGTCGGCGGTCGTGCGACGTTCACACACAGCAACGTTCACACAGCAACGTTCACACAGCAACGTTCACACAGCATCGTTCACACACCGTCGCTCACCCGGCTCGCGCGAGACGGTCGGCGCGGGGAGGCAACGAGCTCAGGAGAGGGTAGTGCTCCCCCGCGACACCTCCGGTGGGCGCACGCCCACCAGCAGCCGGCGAGCGTCCGGACCGCTCGAGGTCACGGGCGGGCTCGCACCCTACGGGCGAGGTCGCGCGACCGGTGGATGGTGGCCGTCACCGCACGAAACGGATGTTGACCGGGTAGCGATAGCCCTCGCCGTTGGCGGCCTTGACCGCCCCGATGACGGGGAACACGAACCACACCACCGTCGCTGCCACCACCACGATGATCGCGACCAACCACAGCACGCCGAAGGTCAGGAACCCGAGCAGGAACACCGGGATCGCGGCCAACGTGGCGACGACCAGGGCCAGCAACGTGGTGAGCTGGAAGTTCAGCGACTCCTTGGCGTGGTGGTCGATGAACGGGTGCTCGTCACGCTTGAGCAACCACACGACCAGCGGACCGAGGAAACCCAGCGTCACGACGGTGAGCAGCGCGCCCCCCAGCCCGATCAGGTGCGCCGCGATGCCCCAGCCGCGCACGTCCGAGCCGAGGCCGGACGGGTGGGTGGGCTGCGACCAGGCGGCCGGTCCGGGAGGCGCCCCACCCGGGGTACCCCCACCGGCGCCGCGGTTCGGGCCAGCCCCCGAGCCGCCCGGGCCAGCGGCGCCAGCGCCGGCGCCGAGCGCGGGCCGATCGGCCGGCGGGGACGTCGTCGGTCGACTGGTCGCGGCGGAGGCGTCGGTGGCCACGGGAGCAGCGCAGACGGGGCACATCGTCTCGTCGCTCTCGAGGGTCGCGCCACAGGTCAGGCAGGTCATGATCGTCCTCGTCGTCCGGGCGGCACGCCCAGGGTGGGTCGGTCCGCGCGTCTCGTCCACCACGTTCGCACGCGACCAGGTCGGTCTCCATCGGGGAGGGCCCTTACGCGACCCTGAGATGGATCGGAGGCCTCAGGGACCATCGCCCCGGCCGCGCCGCCCCCACGTCAGCACCTCCGCGGCGCCACCTGCCCCCACACGACGGCGGAGGGGCGGCCCGTGGGCCGCCCCTCCGCCATGCTGTCGTGCTGTCGTAGCAACTGGCTACGACCTGCGGTGCTGCATCAGGCCATCAGCCCGAGCAGCGCTGCGTGTACTCGTAGGCGTCCGCGGTCTCACCGGTCACGCCGGTCTCGACGCTGCTGAGGTTCAGCGGGGCGTCGGCGTCCGGCCGGCTGATGACGGCCGTGCGGATCGCGGTCTCGTCCGGGTTGTCCGACATGGTGGTCTCGGGCAGCGCGCCCTCGTAGTCGACCACCAGGTCCTGGGTCACCGAACGAAGGCCCGCGCGGGTCAGGTCACCGTTGTCGGCAGCGGCTTCCATCGCGGCCAGCAGCGGATACGACCAGATCCAACCGAAGGTGTAGCCGTCGTTGGCCGGCAGTTCGTCGTCCAGCGCCTCACGCATGGCCTGGTGCGCCTCGCTCTCGCCACTGAAGTCCTCCCACGGACCGACGTGCACGAACAGCTGCTCGAGCGCCGGACCGGCCGGGGAGTCGAGCAGTGCCGGGTTCCACGTCGGGACCGAGCCCATGAACCGGCCCTCGAAGCCCTGCGCTGCCGTGCCACCGACGATCTCGGCGACCTCGGCCGGACCGGTGGCGATCGCCACCACGTCCGCGCCGGCACTCAGGACCTGACCGACGGCCGCGTCCTGCGAACCGACGACCGCGTTCGGGGCGGTCTCGACGAAGCCGAGGAACTCGACGTCGTTGGCCTCGGCCCACGCCTGTGCACCGACGGCGAAGTCCCCGCCGTAGTCACCCGGGTAACCGACGGCCTGCAGGGTGGTGATCTCGCTCTCGTTGTCGACCCAGTCGAGGCCGATCTGCGCCTCGATGCAGTAGGAGTACCCGGACTCGAGGATCAGTCCGTTGTCGGTGTCGGGGAAGTGCCAACCCGACCACCACGAGGCCGGGACCCCGACCATGTCGTCGGCGTCCATGTCCGGCAGGATCGCCTCCGTCGGCGGGGTGCCGAGGGTCTGGGCGAGCGCCAGGATGTTGGGCTCGATCTGGCGGTACTGGGTGCTCTGCTCCTGCGTGTCGTAGAGGTTGTCACGCGTGTAGGTGTCGATGTCGACGTCGTGGCCGGCGATGCCGCCGTTGTCGTTGACCCGCTGCCAGAAGGCGCGCTGTCCCTCGACGATCTCCACACCCAGCGGCGCGAACGGACCCTGCGTGAGGTCGGAGAGCACGCCGAGGTAGATGCAGCCGTTGTCCTCGTTGGTGGCCTCCGGGCACGGCTCCTCGGTCACGCCGAGGTCGGTCGCGACCTCGCCGGCCGCCTCGCCGTCGCCCTCATCGTCCGCATCGGTGTCGTCGACGGTGTCGGCGTCGCCGACATCCCCGTTGTCACCGTTGCCACACGCCGTGAGCGCAAGCGCCACGACACTGACCATGGCTGCCGTACGGCGCCATCGATTGATCTCGCGCATCCCTGGACCTCCCGGTCATCTACTCCCGTCCGAAGAGCCATAGTGCTCTCCGGCCAAGTCTCCTACCGCACTCGTAGGTCACCAATATAAGTCGTCGACCGCGTTCGGGCGACATCCGCTGCCCCGGCTGCCGCGCACTCCGCGATCGCAGCTGCTCCGCGCTGAGCCATGGTCGGCATGCTCAGTACGAGAACGGCCACGCCTTCCAGTAGTTGCGCATGCGTAGCCACATCCCGTAGATCCCTCGCGGCTCGAGCACGAGGAACACGACGATCAGGGCGCCGAACAGCATCCGCTGAGCGATCTCCACACTGACGACGTCCCCGATCAGGGGCAGGTACGGGGCGGCGACCTGCACCAGGCGAGGCAGCAGCACGATGAACGCGGCGCCGATGATCGACCCCGAGATCGTCGCCACGCCCCCGATGAGGATGATCGCCAGGAACTCCACCGAGAACAACAGGTTGAACCGCTCCGGGTTGATGGCGCCGACCGCCACTGGCAGCAGGCCACCGGCGATCCCCGCGTAGAACGACGAGACGCCGAACGCGATCACCTTGGTGCGCAGCAGCGGCACCCCCATCACCTCGGCGGCGATGTCGCGGTCACGCACGGCAGCGAACGCGCGACCCATGCGCGAGCGCGCCAGGTTGCGGGCCAGCACGCCGAGCACGATCAGCAGCCCGAAGCACAGGAAGTAGAAGATCTGCTCGCGACGCAGGTCGAAGCCGAGGATCTCCTGGTTCTCGTAGAAGTTGAACCCGAGGACCTCGGGGATCGCCCCCCGTCGGCCGACCTGCGGTCCGCCGGTGATCGTGCGCGCCTCGCGGAACAGGTGCTCGCCCACGAACACCAGGCCCAGGGTCAGGATCGCGAGGTACAGCCCGCGCACCCTGGCGGCCAGGGGCGCGACCAGCAGCCCGACCAGCATCGGCACGATCCCGGCCATCGGCAGCCAGATCAGCATGTCGAGTTCGAGCCCGCGCAAGGTCATCGACGGCGCGCCGCCGAAGAACATCGAGGTGTAGGCACCGAGACCGACGAAGAACGCGTGACCGAGCGAGACCTGCCCGGCGTAACCGGTGACGAGGTTGAGCCCGATGCCACCGATCGCGTAGATGAACACCAGCGTCAACAACCCGAGCAGGTCGCGCCCGAGCAGGAACGGCAGCATCAGGGTGACCGCGACCAACACGCCCGTCCAGAGCTTCTTGCTCGCGGTGTTGAGCAGCGCCTGGTCGCGGGCGTAGTCGGTGTAGAGCTCGGGGCGACCGCGCAGGGTCGCACGATTGGCCTTGGGGGTGATGGTCTTGGTGTTCTGCTCGGTCATACGCGCTGGACCTCCTTGGTCCCGTACAGGCCGTAGGGGCGGACCATCAACGCGATGACCATGATCAGGTAGGGCACGACCACGTCGAAGTTGGCGCCGAGGAAGTCGGCGTTGCCAGGCTGGTAGGTACGGGTCAGGGCCTCGGCGACCCCGATGAAGATGCCGGCGACCACCGAACCCTTGATGGAGTCGAGACCACCGAGGATGATCACCGGCAGGGCCTTCAGCGCGACGAACGCGTCGAGCGCGACCATGCCGCCGCCGGCCGTGCCGATCATCACCCCGGCCAGGGCGGCCAGCGCCCCCGACATCGCCCACGAGACGCCGAACATGCGCCCGACGTTGACCCCCTGGGCCAGGGCCACCTCCTGGTCCAGCGCCGTGGCCCGCATGGCCAGCCCCAGCTTGGAGCGCTGCAGGAACACCCCGACGACCGCGATCGCCGCCAGCGAGATGATGGTCTTGGCGATGTCGACCTGGCCGACCGTGGTGCCGAGGAAGTCGACCCGGCTGAGCCCCCAGGGATCGCCCATCGTGATGACGTTCGCCCCGATCAACCTCGCCGCCAGCACGTAGAGGGCGAAGAACAACCCGACCGTGACCATCGCGGCGGAGAACGGTGGCTGCCCCACCATCGGCCGCAGGGCCACCCGTTCGGTGAGGGCCCCGATCAGCGCCATGGCCGCCATGGAGCCGACCACCGCCAGGGGGAACGGCAGGCCGTAGTTGAACACGAACAGGGCGTTGAAGTAGGCACCGAGGATCACCAGCGCGGGTTGCGCGAAGTTCACCACGTCGGTGGCGCGGTAGATGATCACGAAGCCGACGGCGATCAGCGCATAGGTGCTGCCGATACCGACGCCGCGCACGATCGTGGCGATCAGGAGCTCCACGTGGTGACCTCCCGGGTGGTGTCGGACCTCGAAGTGGAAGTGGTCACGCGCGATCCTCCGCGTC
>Ga0207421_10007686_pt1 | contig 11414 bp, 9 predicted proteins | sample SodLakKL_010_SED_4_FD_187542 | JGI IMG/M metagenome (GOLD analysis project Ga0207421, IMG submission 187542) | Alkaline sediment microbial communities from Lake Tanatar, Kulunda Steppe, Russia - 8KL_010_SED (SPAdes) (version 2) | ecosystem: Environmental > Aquatic > Non-marine Saline and...
TGCGGGGGAAGGGATTCGAACCCTCGGACCTCTACAGGACAGCGCCCTGAACGCTGCGCCGTTGGCCAGGCTTGGCTACCCCCGCATGGTGTAACGAGTTTGGGAATGAGCCTGACAAATCTCAGGGTATTTTGTAAGCGTTGCTCCTGATGATGAATTGTTTTAAGCTTAGTATTTACAGCGGATTTCTAGTCAATGATATACGTTCAAATCCTTAAGATATCCTATCATAGGTTTTACCGATCCGGTTCATATACCCATGTAATGGGTCATATCATTCTTCAATGCCTTTCTGGATCTCTAAAATCTCCATCTCAAAAGTCAGAGGTTTATTGTTGACTTCTTCGTTGAAATCGAAGGTTATCTTTTCTTCTGAAACACCTACAACTATACCGGTTGTATCGGATCCCTGACCGCTTTCCATTTTGATCTGCTGGAGTTCCGCGAAATCCTCCCGATGTAAGGCTATATGTTCTGCATCTACTAAGTTAGGCTTATCAACATCGTGTCGAAGTTCTATAACATCATCGGATGAATCGACCGAAAGCACTTCAGTTGTCCAGTCCCAGGACCCCTCGATATAAGTTTGATAAGTTTCTCCTTCATCTGGTTGATGCATCATCGTGACTATTTCTCCCTCGATGGAGATAACGGTTTTGTCCCAACTCCAGAATCTATCAGTAACAACCATATTGATATTGGGTTCTTCCCCATATCTCCTACTGAATGTGTCCATATCTATCTCTTCGTAGACCGGTATCTTTTCATCTCTTTCGATATCTACAATCAGGTCTTCACTCCACTCTGGGTAAGCTTTTTCAGGAGGAACGGTGAAAGTTTTAGTTTCTCCTTCCTGCATACCTATAACATTTTCGTTCCATCCTTCTATAACCCCTTCTCCGACAGTAAATTGGAACGGTTCCCCCCGATCCCTCTCGGTGAAAGTTATGATCGTGGGGTCAGTTACTTCTCTACTTGAATCAAATATCCTTTCTTCCTCATAGATCCTATCATCTTCAAGCCATCCTTTATAATGGGCGGTGACTATATCTCCTTCTTCGACAACTTTTTCCGGTTCTTCAACTTCTTCGTCCTCAGTGAAATAATATCTATTAACAGCAAGAGCTCCACCGATAGAAGCACCAATCAAGACGATCACGATAATGTAGATTGTAGTTCTGTTCATGTGTTATCATCTCATAAAAAATGTGCCCATGTAATAAATGTTGCGGACTGAAACATCAAATGTCCTTAGACAAAAAGTCATAGTTACCGATGTTATAATTATAAATAAGACAGCCAATTAAGGTTATTCGATACAATGACAACAGTAACCGTTGTAGGTGCCCAATGGGGTGACGAAGGTAAAGGTAAGATAACAGATTATTTTGCAGAAAGATCCGATTTCATCGTACGTTTCCAGGGAGGCAATAATGCGGGCCATACTATAGTTTTAGGTGAAGAGGAATACAAATTACATCTTATCCCTTCCGGTATCTTAAGATCCGACAAAAAGGCTGTCATCGGGAACGGTGTGGTCGTTGACCCAAAGGTCCTTCTAGAAGAGATAAATAAATTAAAAGATAGGGGAATAGATGCTGATAATCTAGTATTATCGGACAGAGCTCATCTTATCATGCCTTATCATTTAGCCATGGACGAGCTTGAAGAGAGGTTGAAAAAGGGATTCAGCGCCGGTACTACAAAAAAAGGTATCGGTCCTTGTTATTCTGATAAAGTGGCTAGATTTGGGATAAGAGTAACCGATCTATACAATCCAGAAGTATTCAAAGATAAACTTTCAGTCATAGTCCCCATAAAAAATAAGATATTTAAGGGTCTAGGTGAAGATGTTGAATTCGGGGTAGAAGACATTTTTGAGGAATATCTAGAATACGGACAGAAGCTGAAAAGATACGTGTCCGATACCTCTGTGATTTTATACGATGCATATCAAGAGGATAAGAACATCTTATTCGAGGGAGCTCAAGGGACTCATTTAGATATCGATCACGGCGTTTATCCCTATGGAACATCATCTAACACGGTATCCGCAGGTAGCAGTATAGGTACAGGCCTAGGTCCTAAGTTTATAGATGAAGTTATCGGCGTTACAAAGGCATATACTAGTAGGGTGGGGACTGGACCTTTTCCCACTGAGTTAAAGGATGAAACCGGTAAACATCTTCGAGAAAAGGGAAAAGAATTCGGTACAACAACCGGGAGGCCGCGAAGATGTGGATGGTTGGATATGGTCATGGTAAAGTTCTCTGTAAAAATCAATTCATTGACTTCCATAGCTTTGACGAAATTGGATGTTTTGGAAGGCTTAAAAGAAGTAAAAGTGTGTACACATTACAGATATGAGGGCGAAGATATACATCATTCACCTGCAGATATTGAGAAACTTTCAGATGTAGAGCCGATCTATAGATCCTTCAAAGGCTGGGACAATATCGATTGGGATAAAATATCCGAGAAAGGATACGACCATCTACCAGAAGAAGTCAAAGAATATATCAAATTCATAGAAGATGAAACCAAAATACCTGTCGACCTCATCTCAATCGGACCAAAAAGAGAACAAACCATCGAGAGATGATTTAACACTGTTCAGAAACCTTAAACTCCTTTCTCTCCTTTTCCCGCTGTTCACTGAAATATTCTCTGATGTCTTCTCTAACCTGCGTAGGATAGTCCTCGTTTAGACAAGCTAAACAGAGTTCGTTTTTTTCTCTTCCTATACCCTTTACAAGACCGTCTATCGTTTGATAAGTAAGTGAATCACAGCCTATATCCTCTCTTATCTCCTCAACCTTTTTATTTGCTGCTTTTAATTCGTGCTTCGTAGGCATATCGACACCGTAATAACAAGGAGCTTTGATCGGTGGACACCCGACAAGGAAATGAACCTCTTTGGCTCCAGACTTTTTGACTAATTGAACGAGCTTTTTCGAGGTGGTCCCTCTCACTATCGAGTCATCGACCAATGCCACTTTTTTACCTTTGAGTTCTTCGATTATAGGATTCAGTTTTGTTCTCACGCCTGTTTCCCTTGATAACTGATCCGGCATGATAAAAGTTCGTCCCACATATCTGTTCCGTAATAAACCCTCACGATAGGGGACTCCTAATTCCTCAGCTATGGCTAAAGCATACGTTCTAGCAGTATCTGGTACGGGTATCACAACATCTAAATCGTGATCGTTTTCCTTCCATTTATTAGCCAATTCCTTCCCCAATCTCAGTCTAGCTTCGTAAACGTTCGTCCTTTCTATTGTTGAATCTGATCTAGCAAAATAGACCCACTCGAACATACAGTGTCGGGACATATTAGGTCTAACTTGTCTAGTTTCGATGGTTTTAGTCTCTCTGATCAAAATAGCCTCACCAGCTTTCACGTCTCTTACAATGTCGTATCCCAATATATCTAAAACTATATTTTCAGAAGCTACTGCATAACTTGAACCTTCAAGGGTTACTTTCTTGCCAAATATCATAGGTCTTATTCCGTGTGGATCACGGAATACCAGAAGTCCAAATCCTTGAATCAAAGCTATTACGGAATAACTTCCATTCAGTCTGTCCATGGTCCTCCCCACAGCTCTGAACAGCGCCTTTTCGTTGATCTTGTCTTCCTTAGCCAGCTCTCTAGAGAAAACAGCTAGTATGAGTTCAAGATCGCATTGGGACATGAGATTGAATCCTCCTTCTTCTTCGATCTGCTTGTAGTTGACTATATTACCATTGTGAGCCATCCCTATCTTCAGTGGATAAACTGTTTGGAATGGTTGTGCATCCCTTCCAGGTTCAGATCCTATCGTAGGATAGCGAACATGCCCGATACCCATGTTACCTCTCAAATTACTTAGTGTATTTTTATCGAAAACATCCCCTACAAGTCCAGGTCCTTTTATGATACGGGTATTTCCATCCTCTGCAATATATATACCCGCACCGTTCTGACCCCTATGTTGGATGGCAAAAAGACCATTGTATAACTCTAAGGGTGCCTTATCTGTTCCTAATATACCGACGATGCCGCACATGTGAATTACCACGTTTGTCGTTTTTAATACAATTTAATCAAATATGTAGGGGTGTTTTAAATGTATCGTATGTAATGTGAAGTCGATCCCTTTGTAACCTAGAGGGATATGCTCTTGAATCATAGATCCTACCTATCTTTCAAAAGACGGCGTCTTTCTGCGGACGTCCCCATTCAAACCGTTTCCAATCCTTTTAAATCTGCCTTTCACGTTCAATTTCACCGTTTCTTACTTGGATGTTGTACGTAAGAGATGGATATAGTCTTCTAGATTTTCCTTCTCTTCTCGTCTAATGCTTTCATTTACTATATCTGATATAGGTTTAGGTCCAAAACCATTAGTTTTTCTTACAGCTACAATCTTACCTTCGATCTCTTTAGGTGTTTTGTTCGGCATCGTCTTTCGTGTCACCTCTTTGTTGGTTGGCAGTAACTCCGATAAAGGGGTGATATACGCAAAGCTATGCTTGAAGGATTTAAGGAATACCTTTTCTGGACACATCTTAATGGTTTACACAGGCTATACAGTTAAATGTGTCACGAAGTTTTATTTATGACGAGATTATTCCTCGGCCATATCCTTGGTATATTGGAGGAAAAAAATGCATGGTAAAAAGACCCCACTAGGGGTAATAGCGGTAGTTCTGCTTTTGGTGTTTTCTGTCTGTTTTGTAGCTGTAAACCACTACGAAGATGAAGATGTAGATGTGATAAAAGCTGGAGTCCAGATGAGATCTCTTGCGGATTTACAGATTATAAACGAAGCTGGTGCTGAAATATTGGTGAGAGATGGTATGAATCTATTAGTTGAAACTGATGATTCAACCTTGTCTTATCTTGAATCTTCAGGTATGGAGGTCGAGGTTATTAAGCAGGTGGAGGACCAAGAAAAAATCCTTGAAACCGACTATCCCTTTGCCGATCATTATCCCAGTGTGAGTGAATTGAATGATTGGTACGGCGACCTGGTCGACGAGTATCCCGATCTTGTATCAAAGATCAACATAGGCCAATCCTGGGAGGGCAGAGATCTATGGGTCCTAGAGGTGACCTCTGATGAAGATACACAGGTGGATTACAAACCAGGATTCCTTGTGGATGGATCGATGCACGCAAGAGAATGGTCATCCACACAAGCATCTGCTTATTTCATGTGGCGTATACTGGACGAATACGACTCCAACGAGACCATCCACTGGATGCTTAACAACCGTAGGTTCTACATTATGCCCATGGTCAACCCTGATGGGTATATATACGACGGGGATGGCCAATATGGTAACGAAGAAGGTTGGCGGAAAAACCGTAACGATTCGATCCCTGATGATGAAGTCGGTGTAGATCTTAATCGGAATTGGGATATACATTGGGAAGATGGAAACGATGATCCTAGAGGGTCGGATTATCACGGCGAAGCACCTTTTTCTGAGTATGAAACAAAGTCTCTCAGGGATTTCATACTTGAAAACGATATCGACACGTATCAGAACATCCACAGCCACTTTGGCACCATGCTGATCCCCTGGTGTAACTCCACCGATCCTTCACCTCATGACGATTGGTATCGTGGGATGGCTGAACACATGACTTCCAAAACTTCAATATTGGGTGATGAAGATCAACATTACAGTTATGGCCAAGCGGAGGAGATCATAGGTTACTCAGCACCTGGTGGTGCTGGAGATTGGGTCTATGATGAAACCGGAGCTTTCTCGATGGTGTTCGAGATAGCCACCCCAGATGACGGTATGGATGGTTTTTACCCACATCCCGACTACATAATGACGATAAACGAAGATATAGACGACTCCCTGATGTATCAAGGAAGGATCGCCGATGTAGATCTTGGAGACGGTACGAACCACCTCCATCCTCCAGTTCCCTACCTGGTTTACGGTACGGTCGAATATTCTTCAGGAGCTTCCGTGGTAGATGTTCCAGTCACGGTAGAGAACGTCGATACATCAGAAACGATCTCCATAGACACGAACAGTAATGGCTACTACGAATTGAACTTTGGAAATCTTGTAGATAGTGGGTACACGACCGAAGACACCTTCCGTATTTCTGTGGATGATCATGATCAATATTTTACCATCGATGACGAATGGGGACAGAGGATAGATATCGTTCTGGAAGAAGTGGGGGAACCCCCGGATATAAACATCAACCGACCAGGTGGAGGAGAGACCTTCACCGCGGATACTGAAGAAGATATCACTTGGACTACCGAACAGGGTGACGACCCTATAGATTCTATAGATCTATGGTACAGTATAGATGATGGAGATAGCTGGACATCTATTGGATCCGGAGTAGCAGACACGGGAAGCTACACATGGACCGTACCCAACGAAGATAGCACGGAATGTCGTATCAGGTTGAACGTCATAGACAGCGAGGGGAGGAGTGGAGAAGACATCAGTGATGCCTTCACTATCGAAGGGGCACCTCCGGAACCTCCGGAGAATCTTGATGTACAGCATGTTGGTTCAGGAGAAGAAGTATTATTCCATGATGATGTATCAGAGGACCTTGGATATACCACAGGCAGCAGTGAAGGCACGAATGAATGGGATATCAGAGACCATGGGTCCATAGTCGGAGACAGTTCCTGGGATTGGGGCGATGGAGGCTATGAAAAAGCGGGGGAAGTCAGCTGGTTGATATCTCCCGAGATCGATATACCTGAAGAAGCCGAAGAGGTGGAGTTGGCTTTCCAGCACTGGAGAGACTTCGATCACGATGACTCATGGACGAGCTATTACGACGGAGGAAATCTAAAGATATCCGTGGAAAGTGCGGATCCCAACGGAGAATGGTCTGTAGTCGAAAACCCCGACCCATCTTATGATGTAACCCTTGGAACCGGATTTGAAAATCCCATAGAAGGAGAGCCAGCCTGGGTTGATTCCCAGGGTTGGGAACAGGTAACGGTAGATCTGAGTGAGTATGCCGGAGAATCCATATGGTTCAGATGGGACGCTGGAGTCGAAGATTATGATGGTGGTGCCCAAGGTTGGCGTATCGACGACATCCTGGTAACGATGGAAGGCGTCATCTCGGATGGAGACGAAGACAATCTGATCACCTGGGACGCTAGTCCTGATGATACTGACGAAGTCAGTCACTATAATATCTATCGAGCTGAATCCAGTGATGGACCGTGGGACGGAAGTACCCTGATAGACAGTATTACCGCCGATGATTCTACAGGTTACGAGCATATCGATCCCGAAAGAGGTACGGCTGATGAAATATTTTGGTGGTATGTCGTTAGAGCGATAGGTACCAATGGTATAGAGGAAGATAACACCGATGCGGTGCAGGAACCGGGTGCAGAAACCACTACAATGGACATACAGTTGACTGCAGATGCCGAAGGCTGGAACTTCGTATCCTTCAGTCTTATACCTGATGATACGTCGTTGGAAACAATCCTCGAAGATCCAGATAATGGAATAGCTGGTAATTACGATCGATTGATGTACTACGATGCCTCTGCTGATGAGTGGTTGACCTACGTGCCCGGAAGAGAAGATCACTTCAACGATTTAGAGCAATGGAATCACACCATGGGTGTGTGGATACGGATGACAGCCGACGATGTGTTGACAGTCGAGGGTCACGAAACATCGGAAACAACTATGACACTATACGAAGGCTGGAACATGGTGAGTTACCCGAGTGCTGATATGACTGAAGAAACACTGCCCACAGAGGTCACGATGGTAGGCTACTTCGATGCAACACTGGACAACAATATCGCTTACGTTGAAGTAGATGAATTCGAGTTCGAACCGGGTCGAGGTTACTATCTTTACGCTGAAGAAGAAACCACCTGGACCGTAGAATACTGAAAACTAAAACCCTTTCTATATTTATTATTATAATTATGCTATGTTTTATTTTGAATTGTGTAACCTAGAGGGATATGCTCTTGAATCATAGACCCTACCTATCTTTCAAAAGACGGCGTCTTTCTGGGGATGTCCCCATTCAAAACGTTTCCAATCCTTTTAAATCTGCATTTCACATTCAATTTCACAGTTTCTTACCAAGATATTGTAAGTGAGTGAAGGATACAATCGACTGGAACTCTCTTCTCGTCTAATGCTTTCATTTACTGTATCCGATATAGTTTTAGGTCCAAACCCAGTAGGTCTTCTTACAGCTACAATCTTACCTTCGATCTCTTTAGGTGTTTTGTTCGGTATCGCCTTTCGTGTCACCTCGTGTTGGTTGGTGGTAACTCCGATAAGGGGTGACATACGCAAAGCTATGCTTGAAGGATGGAATGAATACATTTTCTGCACACATCTTAATGGTTTACATAATGTGAAGTCGACCCCTACTATAAAAAATCATATTAAAATAGTAAAATGGGCTTTTATTTTATATTGAATACTTCGATGGCTAAGACTAGTAGTTATATTTGACCCTGACAAACCTTTATAAAATTTTCAAAGATCTCAACGCCGTATTCAGTATGATCCACTTCTGGATGGAATTGAAGACCATATATTTTCTTATCTTTATGCTTGAAAGCTTGATATTTGCAGGACTCCGATGTTGCAAGGTGTATCAATTTTGGTCCCAATTCTTTTACTTCGTCATTGTGAGATTCCCATGCAACGAATTCGTTAGGTATGTCGATAAAAAGATCATTCTCTTCTATAACTTTGATATCAGTTTTCCCGTACTCTGGACTTTCACTAGCGCCAGCTTCACCATCATAATATCTCGCGATGAACTGTGCTCCGACACAGATCCCTAGGATCGGTACATCGAGCTTTTCGAGATATTCATCAGTTCTACCAAGTTTTAGATCTTCATCGGATATACGTGGAGCTCCGCCGGATAATATCAACCCATCGACTTCGATATCCTCCACGGGTGTATCATTCTTGATTATATCTGAATCTATATCGAGGTACTTGAGAACCCTCCATTCCCGATGTGTCCATTGACCACCATTATCTACAACATCAATTTTCATGATCTCAAATCCTAATCAATTTATTTCTTTTTTTCTTCCAATATGGACTTAACGAATTCATGAAATAGAGGAGCAGGATTCATAGGTCTAGATGTGAACTCAGGATGGAACTGGCAGCCGATAAAAAAGGGATGGTCTTCCACTTCCAAGATCTCCATCCTTTTTTTGTTAGGTGATTTTCCACTGAATTTGATACCTTTCTCTTCCATTTCATCTTTGTAATCCAAATTTACTTCATACCTATGTCTATGTCTTTCTTTGATCTCTGTAGATCCGTATATTTCATGAGCTCTTGTTCCTTCTTCTATCAGGATCTTCTCAGAACCTAGCCTCATGGTTCCTCCCATCATATCGATACCCCGCTGCATGGGTAGAAGATCGATCACTGGGTGAGGTGTCTTTTCGTTGAACTCTGAACTGTTAGCTTCTTCTAATCCTAAAACATTTCTACAGAATTCAATAACGGAAACCTGAAATCCCAAACATATAGTTAATATAGGCACTTTGTTTTCTCTAGCAAAGTTTACTGCATTGATCTTTCCTTCGATACCTCTATTACCAAAACCACCCGGGATCAAAATACCATCCACATCATCTAAAAGTTTATTTGGTTCATTTTCTTCGAGTTCTTCAGATTCTATCCATTTGATGTTTATTTCAGTTTTTGCTTCTGCCTGGCAATGATGAAATGCTTCTACGTGACTTTTGTATGCGTCTTCAAGTTCACAATATTTCCCTACTAAGGCTATTTTGACTTTATCTGTGGGATTCTCATAGTTATCTAGAAATTCTTTCCACTCATGGATATCATGTTCAGGTTCTCCCAAGTTCAATTTCTTCATAACGTAATCGATGAATCCCTCTTCTTCTAATATCAGTGGTACTTGATATATACTTTCAGCATCCGGAGAACTGATCACTGCTTCCTTTGGAACATCGCAAAATAATGATATCTTTCTTTTTGTTGATTCTTCTAATTTCTTCGGACTCCTACCCACGATTATATCCGGTTGGATACCGATCTCTCTGAGTGCCTGGACTGAATGCTGGGTAGGTTTAGTTTTTTGTTCACCAACCACATCTAAAACGGGTATCAACGTTGTATGTATAAAGATGAAATCATTACTTTCTTCTCCGACCTCCATATGTAGCTGCCTACTCGCTTCCATAAAAGGCATGCTTTCGATATCGCCGATAGTCCCACCGATTTCGACCAGGACAATATCCGCATCGGTTTCATCTGCAACTTTCCAGATCCTTCTGTTTATCTCATCGGTTATATGGGGTATTATCTGAACCGTTTTGCCTAAATATTTTCCTGCTCTTTCCTTTTCTATAACACTTCTGTAAACTTTACCCGTCGTTATATTGTCGTCTCCGCAGAGGTCGATATCCAGGAATCGTTCATAATTTCCAAGATCCAGGTCAGCCTCAGTCCCATCGTCTAAAACGAATACTTCACCATGCTCAAAAGGATTCATAGTTCCTGCATCGCAGTTCAGATATGGATCTATTTTAATAGCAGTAACAGAAAACCCGTTGGCTTTTAACAATTTTCCGAGAGAAGAAGTAACGACACCTTTTCCTAAACCCGATAAAACACCGCCCGTGACAATTATAAATTTCGTCATACTCTATTCACGGGAGAAGAGTAATGTAAAGGAAGTGTTTAAGTTTTTGGTTTCCTATCGTTTTGAGATAGTATTTTTGTCAGGCTATTTTCTATGTCGATTTTGGTTTGTTCGAAATCGCTATCTAAATGAACCACGGTACCGTATTTATTGAATTTTGAAACATAATTTCTGTGTAGGACAGCTAATACAGGGATATCTGATTCTAAGAGTTCTATAACTGCATATTCAAATTTATCACTGAAGAGTTCCATGGTCCCTATTTCATCTATCACAACTAGATCAGTTTCTGGGGAGAAGTTCTTCAAACATCTATCTGTGAAATCTTCTAGGTCTTTCATATCGACTCGGTATTTACTCAATTTTGGACCTTCATCTTGGTCAACATGAGCTAGGATACCTTCTTTACCCGTAGCAACATCTATTAATTTAAAACCGACTCTACGATTATTTTCTCTTATATCTGGAGTTCTTATCCCCTCTATCTTCAAATCATTCTCTTCTATGATCTGCTGAACTAAAGTGCTTTTACCAGACCCTGATGCACCGGTAATAAAAATATTGTTCATGGATTCACACCAATTAGGCCAATGAACCTATTATATTTATTATTTATACTCAGACATATACCAATTAACAACCAAAAATTACCTATATAGTAATTCATTACAGATAGAATAGTTAGAGATATAGGTGTTTAAAATGACAGAAGAAGAAAGTCATATCGAATCAAGAA
>Ga0207421_10007687_pt1 | contig 11412 bp, 8 predicted proteins | sample SodLakKL_010_SED_4_FD_187542 | JGI IMG/M metagenome (GOLD analysis project Ga0207421, IMG submission 187542) | Alkaline sediment microbial communities from Lake Tanatar, Kulunda Steppe, Russia - 8KL_010_SED (SPAdes) (version 2) | ecosystem: Environmental > Aquatic > Non-marine Saline and...
GACCGCGGATCAGCGCCGGGTCCGGGAGGCGAGTACCGGGGCCCGGCGCAAGCAGCGGCGAGGCGGTGTAGCCACGAGCCGGCGTCGTCACGGCATTGCGGCCTCGCCCCTACAGACGCCGTCACCACGGGTTGTCATGACGGGTTGTCACCACGCGTAGGCTTTCGGCGCTTCGCCTCCCGGCCCCGGCCAGATCTCGTCCAGCTCGGCCAGCGTCTTCTCGTCGAGCTCAATCTCCGTGGCTCGGACCGCGGCCTCGAGCTGCTCAACCGTGCGCGGGCCGATTATCGGCGCGGTGACGACCGGGTTGTGCAACAGCCACGCAAGGGCGACAACACCGGGATCCTCGCCGATGCGCTTACACAGCGCCTCGTAGCGCTCGAGTTGATCCAGATGCCGGTTCCGCTTCTCTTCGAAGTTGGATCCGCTCCGCCGCTCCTTCGAGTGGCCGCTCGGCGCTCCGCCGAGCACGCCCCCTGAAAGCGGGCTCCACGGTATGAGGCCGAGTCCGTAATGGCGGCACGCCGGGATGACCTCGAGCTCCACGGTGCGGTTGGTCAGATTGTAGATGCTCTGCTCGCTCACCAAGCCGGTGAGTCCGCGGCGCGCGGCCTCCTGGCATGCGGTGGCGATGTCCCAGCCGGCGAAATTACTCGAGCCGACATAGACGATCTTGCCCTGCGATTCGAGCGAGGAAAACGCTTGCCAGAGCTCCTCCCACGGACAGTTACGGTCTACATGGTGCATCTGGTAGATGTCGATGGTTTCAGTCTGAAGTCGCCGGAGGCTCGCGTCGCAGTGGCGCTTCACCTTCATTGCCGAGAGGTTCTGGGAGTTGTGGTTGGGCTCCGGCCGATCGCCTTCCTCGTCGGCGGGGTTGTAGACCTTGGTCGCCAGGACAACTGCCTCGCGCCGGCCACCCCCTTGCGCAAACCAGCGCCCGAGGACCTTCTCGGTGGCACCCCGGCCGAGCTCGCCGCCGTAGACGTCCGCGGTATCAAAGAAGTTGATCCCGAGCTCGAGTGCCCGGTCCATAATCGCGAAGGAGTCCTTCTCGCTCGTGCGCGGGCCGAAATTCATCGTCCCGAGACAGAGATTGCTCACGAGCACGCCGTGCGTGCCGAGTCTTTTGTGTGAAATAGCCATAGGTCACTATCCCGCTGATCAGTGCTGATGTCAACGAAGGAGGCATCCGCGATCGGTGGTGAGGGCGCGCCGAAGAAGCGCCACATCTACGCTTGACAACAGAACATGACCACCTATTATGAACAGATCGGGGAGGTTGTATGGATAGAAACAAGCCGACTGCCGGCGAGGCGTACGAGCGGCGTAAGGTTCGTCTAGGCGTGCGTATGACGTTGCTGTATGCGGTTGTGTACGCGGGTTTTGTGATACTAAACGTCTTTTTCCCTGGAATTATTCAGAGATCCGGATTGTTCGGGCTGAATCTCGCCCTTACCTATGGGCTGGGACTCATTATTCTGGCGGTTGTTCTCGCGCTGCTGTACAACTGGCTCTGCGGGGTTCCTCCGACCGAGGGAGAGGAGAGCTAAATGGCGCTTGCAGTTTTTGTTGCATTCGTAATTCTTGTACTGATTGTCTCCTCTCGCGCCGGCAGGAGTAAGACCGCTACCTCGGGAGGCTACTATGCGGCCGGGAGATCCGTCCACTGGGGCGTGAACGGCATCGCCTTTGCCGGGGGGTACCTCTCGGTGGCGAGCTTCCTGGGAATTGCGGGCCTGATCGCGTTCTTCGGATACGACGGGTTCCTCTACTCCATTGGGTTTCTTGCCGGCTGGGTTGTGGCGTTGTTCGTCATCGCCGAGCCGATGAAGCGCATGGGTACGTTTACGGTCTCCGACGCGCTCAACAAGAACTATAGGCGTCCCGGGATTCAGCTGGCTGCGGGTCTGAGTGTTCTGATCGTCTCGCTGGTATATCTGGTGCCGCAGATGGTCGGTGCGGGGGTACTTGTTGAGCCGTTGCTCGGTATTCCGCACTACATAGGCGTGCTCATTGTGGGTGCGGTGGTCGTATTCCTTGTTGCCAGCGGCGGCATGACGTCGACAACCTACGTCCAGTTTTTCAACGGCGGGCTGTTGCTGACCTTTGCAGTGGTGCTCACGATCGCGGTGCTGATACGGGGCGTCGACACGTCCGATCTCCCCCGCGAAGAAGGCCCGGAGGGACTCGAAAGCTATCGGTTTGAGCAGGTGGCGCTCGCGATGACTGACGAGGGCGAAATCGACCGGGAGGCCCTGGCCCAAACCCCGCTCAGAGACCCGGAGATCGTCGACACCCATGTCGAATACCACGAGTATACGGACAGGCCGGTTCTGAAGTTGTATCAACTCTCACGTCTGATTCCGGCCGAGCCGGCAGCGGCCGAAGGTGAGTACACGGCTCGAGTGAAAGGTCGTACCGCCGAATTCGGCGCGAACCGGGTGGAGGAGGTTGACGGCTCGCCCTATGTCCGAATCGAAGACTGGTGGCGTCTGGAGACCGATTCCAGATTCCTCCCCCAGGGAACGGAAGCCGAGCTTCGAGAGGTCCAGAGTGTAGCGAGGAAGCCGGACGGAACGCAGCTGGTGAACGGCGTGGATTTCGGGCTCGGTGGTGAGGCACGGCTTCGCCAGATGGGTCGTGTCTCCGATCTGCCCGGCGGTCAAGAGGCCACCGGTTCCGTTGGCCCCGTTGGGCTGCTCGCGTTGCTGTCTGATGAGGATACTCGCGTCCAACTCCCGAGCACGGCGGACTTTCAGACCGGTGGGGGAACACAGGTCTCGGTGTACTACGAGAACCCGGTCCCGGGAGATCAGTATATGCGACCGGGAATGCGTTTCCCGGTGGTCGCCGAGGAGGGAGAACCGGAAGCCACTACGCTCTTGAACCGGCTCAACTTCGTGTCCCTTATGCTTGCCCTCTTCCTTGGTACCTCCGCATTGCCCCATATCCTCATACGCTACTATACGGTGCCCAGCGCTGCGGCGGCACGGAAGTCGACGATCGTCGCGATTGCCGGAGTGGGGATCTTCTATGCGCTCACCGTCTATCTCGGCGTCGGAGCTCTGGTCGGAGGGGCAAACAACCCCCTTACCGACAACATGAGTGTTCCGCTCTTGGCACGCAGCTTCAATGAACCGCTGTTTGCCGTGGTATCGGGGATCGCCTTCACGACGGTTCTGGCCACTACTTCGGGGCTTATCATGGCCGCCTCGGGAACAGTAGCACACGATCTGATGGTCAATCTTGTCCGCCATGAGATCCCGGACAAAACGAAAGTGCTCGTAGGCCGTATCGTGGCTGTGGTCGTAGGAGCAATCGGGATCGCGCTCGGAATCGCATTCCGGGGAGTGAACGTCAGCTACCTCGTCGGATGGGCTTTCGCGGTGGCGGCTTCCGCTAACCTGCCGTCGCTTCTGTTCATGCTGTTCTGGAAGAAGACGACCGCAGCCGGCATTATCGCGTCCATCCTGGTCGGACTCGTGGCGTCGGTAGGATTGATTCTCATAGGCCCGGACATGTGGGGAATCTACGGTCTGGATCCGGCAAATGCTCCGATGCCGCTCGACCAGCCGGGGATCATCTCGATTCCGTTGAGCTTCATAACGATTTACGTGGTATCCCTGGCCACGCAGAAAGAGAAGCCGCGGCACGCGGCGGCGGGTTAAAAGAGAAGCAGGAGTTGCCGGGCGGCCGACGGCCTCCTCTGAGGGGTATAACCTTGCCGGCCGGCCTGCAGTGAGACGTGCCGGTGGCAGAAGAAAGGGAGAGGACGCGGGCCGTTTCGCGGCGGCGCGACTTCGCGCCGGCGCGGCCGCCCTTTCCTTTGCCGGCCGGCCCCGTCCAGGGAAAGCAGCGCCGGCCCGTTACGTACTGACGCGGAAATCATAGCTCACCTTCTTCTGGATCAAGCTGATCTGGGAGAACGTGTTCTTAAGGGTCGCGGTCTCGATCTCCGTCAAGCTTCCAGGATCTACGAGGTTGTCGGCGGACAGTCCGGCTTTGAGCCGGTCTACCTGCCGGCGGAGTCGCAACTGCATAAGGTGACCGTACGCCTGTGAGATGGCCCGGTAGCTGTCGTCCTGCAGGATACCGTTGTTGTGCAGCTCTTCGAGTCGCTCGAATGTGTTCGTCTCTTCTAGGTGGTGTCGTAGTGCATACAGCCGGGCAAAGTTGGCGATCGGCAACATTGCCTCTTTGACGCTGAACGTATCCCGGGCTTCCCCGGTGTGCCGTGTGACGATCTTGCCGAAGAGACCGACCGGCGCTCGGTAACGGAGGGTGTTAAGCGCCATGTGCGAGAGAAATCCCGGGTGTGCCTCCTGAGCCACGCCGATCTCGTGCCACAGTTCGTCCAAAAGGCTCTGATCTCCGTAGATACAGCGACAGTCGAAAAACACGTTGCAGCGGGTCAGGGCCTGTTCGTCAGGTTCGCGAATCCAGTCGTGGAAATACCGTTTCCACTGGCGCAGCGGCTGATTCCAGCGCGGATTCTGGGCCATGTTGTCGCCTTCGCAGTACCGATATCCGGCCCGATCGAGCCGGTCGCATACCAGTTCGCCGAAACGCAGGAAGTACCGCCGGGCCTCGTCCTCCTGTTCTTGTTCGGAGTGGTCCTCATAGATGAGCGCATTGTCCTGGTCGGTCGCGAGCGTCTGCTCCTTTCGCGCTTCGCTTCCGAGCGCTATGAAGGCAAATCGCGCCGGAGGCGGCCCCATCTCTTCGATTGCCAGCTCGATGATCCGCTTCGCGATTGCATCCGAGACCGAAGTGGTTACCTGGCAGATGTTCTGCGGAAGTGCTCCGTTGTCCACCAGCGATCCGATGAGGGACGGAAGGCGCTCGTGGCATGCGGTCAGATCGTCCATGGTTTCGGCGGACTGGGCCTGGCGGGTGAGCACGACCGGAGAGTACTGGTCGGGGCGCAGCATCCGGCTGCTGCGGGTCATTCCCACCAGATCGCCGTTTGCGTCCAGGACGGCCAGATGTCCGACCCCGTGGTCATGCTCACGCATTACCGCTTCGAACACGGGTGCGCTCTCGTCGACCGTCACCACCGGCGCGCTCATGATCCGTGACACCGGGGTGCGGGTGTCGAGTCCGGCGCCGACAAGGCGCGCTCGGATGTCGCGGTCGGTGACGATACCGACCAGCTGGTGCTCAGGCCCCACGATCGTGAGCGCGTCCGCCTTCCGTCGATTCATGAGTCGTATCGCCTCGGCCACCGGCGTATCGAGGGAACACGATACGGGCGAGCTCATCGAGTCGCGAACCGGCTCGGTGAGAAACAGAAGGGAGGTCTGAAGCTGGGAGATCAGCCGTTCCCGCTCCACTTCCCCCTGACTGGCCCGGTGCCGGGTGAGATCTTGAATGCTCAGCAATACTCCTTGCCGTCCGGAGTAGAAGGCGGGATTGGCCGAAAGGAGAATCGGCAGACGTCGGCCGTTCTTACACTTGAGCTTAGCTTCGAACGGCGCCGGAACTTCCTCCCCGGCGGCAATTCTCTCCAGGTGCTCCCGCGAGTCGCGGCTGTCTTGAGCGGCAATGATGTCGTCGAGATCCAGGAATGCGAGCTCCGTCGCTGTGTAGCCGAGCATATCGAGCACGGTGCTGTTCGCGTACGTACAGCGGCCGTCGATGAGAAGCAGCGTTCCGCTTGCCGAGGATTCGACCAGGGCGCGGTATCGTTCATGGGAAAGCCGTAAGTCGCGTTCCGCCGCGCTGCGGCGGCGCTCGACCCTGAGGCTCTGATAGGCGATCATTCCAAGCAGTACCGCCGAGAGCATGATAACGATGAAGGAAATGTCCACCATCCGCCGGGTCATTTCCGCGATCGATTCCTCGACGTCCTCCACGTAGAGACCGGTTCCTATGATCCAACCCCACGGGTCGAAGCCGCGCACGTAGGACTCCTTGGGCTCCATCCGATCCGGGTCGTCGTGCCACTGCCAGACGTAGCGCACGAAACCCGAGCTCTCTCGGCGTACGGTTTCGACGAACTCGACGAACAGTTGTACCCCGTCCGGATCGCGAATCCCAGTGAGATCCTGTCCCTCCAGATCCTCACGGTACGGGTGCATGACCATGCGAGGTTCGGTGTCCTGTATCCAGAAGTAGTCCATCCCTTCCGGTCCGTAACGCAGGCGCCGGATACGTTCTCTCGCGGTTTCTTGCGCCTCTTCGAGACCCATGTTCCCCTCTTCTGCCTCGCGGTGATACGCGGAAAGGATGCTCCAGGCCGTGTTCGTCTGCTCGGCGGTCATAAGGCGGCGCTGGTCGAGGAGGAGCTCTTCAACGTTGGGGATGAGGACCGCGAAAAGGAGGGTGACGAAGAACCCGATCACGAGCATTGCCGGGAGGAAGATGCGGAGGGCCAGCCGGCGCCAATCGAGGGTGCTGAGCCGTATCTCCGGCTCGATGCTCCCGGCCGCGGGATTGCCTGAAGTGTTGATCCCGTTTCGGGCGTGCTCGCCGAGCGCCTCCCGGAATTGTTTCCACCGCCGGACCGGCATGCGAGATCCGGGACGTGGGGCGCCATTGTGCGAACCGTGAAAGTCGCTCCCGGCGCTCGTGAGGATCCCGTAGCGATCGGCTATGGCGGCCAGCCGTTCCTGCTCGGCCTGCGGATAGGGGCCGTAGAACGCTTCGATACCGTCGAGCCCGGCCTGTACGAGACGCTCAAGGTTGCGCTCGAAGGTCTCCTCGTCCCAGCCGTACTCGAGCGGATGGGCCAGTATGGCGATACCGCCGGCTTCGTGAACGCGGTCGATGACTTCCCGGATGCTGAGGACATCCTCGAAGGCGTAGCGGATGGCCCCGTTCTCGGGGGCAAAGCCGTAAGCGAGCAGGTGTATCTCTTGCTCATCGAAGTCGGCATGGATTTCGGCGCCGGCGATGTCGGAGATCCCGTGGCGTACGGCGGCTTCATGGAACCGCAGCAAGCCTGCGGTGGTATGGTGGTCCGTCAGGGCGCCGTAGTCGATGTCTTCGCGTGCCATGAGATCCGCGACAACGTGTGGAGCGTAGTACCCGTCGCTAGCATCCGAGTGGCAGTGAAGATCCACCCGGACCGTGTCCTCCTGCTGCGTCGGTGACTCTCGGCCTACCCCTTCCGGCCGCTGCGCCCGCCGGCTATGGCTCATTCCGTTGTGCATCTCGATATACAGTATCGCACCAGATCGCCGGATCTGTCGTCATGGCGGAGTGCAGCGGACGCTCCTGAACGCGAACTTCGTCCGAGATTGGCCTTCCTAAGATCGAGGGTCTCCATAGAAGGCATCGACTGACGACGTGAAGTAGTCGACTTTGAGCGGAGTCCGTCTCTGAAAGACCGTGAGATCGGGGGCACCGTCGGGAACCAGCATCATCCCGCCGCTCCTCCTCTCTTGGTCGGGACGGAACACTCTCTGGTCGTACCGCGAGTCAAAATGGAAGAAGTATGGCCCGGCAAACAGCACGTAGCGATTCTTCCGATACCATCCCACGGGGCCTTCAGCCGACAGGACCTCAACGGAGCCCGGCGCTCGGGTCAGGGCCTCCGCGAGCTCCACCGCGTTGAGCGCAACACCTTCTGCACGGAAGACATAGCCGAGCTGGGGGTCAGCGACGACCCACTTACTGAGGCCCTCAAGCCACACCTCGGCCACCACGTGACCTGCAGCCGAACGCGCTGTGGCGGCGTGCCTAGTATTAAGGCCTACCACCCGCGCCGGCATACCCAGGGCCTGAGACGCACCCACCATGAGCACGCTGTACTCCACACACCGGAACCTGGCCCCCTCGGCCGCCTCCCTGAGAATCACCAGGGGGTCAGACGACGAAGGCATGTTCGAGCCCGAATGGCTCCATCTGCTGTTGACCCACCCCGCCAGGGCCGCCACCCGCTCAAACTCGTTATCGATTCCTCCGACCACATCGCCCAGCCCGTACTCCGCGCGCAACTGAGCCGGGCCCGGATCGTCCGGGCTGTGGTATAGCAACGGACCCGGGGGCTCCGCCGATCCGGCCCACTGAACGCGTGGGACAACCATGTAGGGACCAGCGGCGAAAATGAGGGCTAATGAGAGCGCCACGACGACTCCGAACACTCTCCACGTGCAAAAGCACCCCGTCAGAAGCAGGAGAGTACCTATCGCTATCCACGAGTAAGTGCCTCCGAAATAGCTGGTCCCAAACAGGAAGAGCAACGTGCACCCCACCACCGCTACTACCGGAAGGCCGAGTCGAACCGCCGGGTGCCTCTCGATCGCCTCAATCATCTTTTTCATCGAGCCCGATCACTCTCACAGAATAGAGGGATTTACTTTTCGCTAGAAGCAAGTATAGCAGTAAAGTGGCATAGATTGCTTCGTGCGTAAATGGGAAATAGTTTGCCGATTCAACAAAAGGAACGCGATGAGCATCGTGGCCCCCCCGCCACGGCAATGGCGGATGCGGTACTTGTCCAATTCCTATGCCGTGGGACGCAGAATTGCGGCTTGGCAGACATGGTATAGGCAGGAATTAGTCGCACCTCCCTTGGCCTACTATGACAGAGCGAAGGCAGCCGGGATCGCTGCTTTTTCTTGAAACATTTGATCGGGTCGCATTTGTGGACTTGTGCGCGTTGCGAGAACAATGATATACGGTAGAAATGAAACAAATATCTAAAGGATTTGTGCCCCATCTCTACCGGATAGGCGAGTCGCACGAGTATCTCTTCGAGGTCACGGAGGCCTCCTACTCCACCGAGCAGTTGGAACGGCTCCCGATGATCAAAGATCTGCTCAAGATTGAAGAGCTGACCATCAGGTACCGTCTCTCCGCCATCTCCGTTGAAAATCAGGAGGTCCGAAAGCAGATCGCGCTTATCGACGCCCGCTACCGCGAGTTACCTAACGGGAACTTGAAGGACTCCAGAATTGAGATGCCGGCGTACCGCCCGCTGTCCTCAACGATTCCCGACTTTCCGGCGGACTTGTCGTACAGCTATATCGGCGAGAATTTCATTGAGGCTCTCAACCAGGCATGCGGCCCCTATCTTGCTCATCCTCTCGGGGTTTTTCTGCACTACAAACTGATCGATGTCCATTCGTTCCAGTCGGTGGTAGATGACATCGGTTCACAAGAGTCGCTCGGGGATGTCGTAATCAGCCCCTCGGAGGACATCGAGGTCGAGCACGGGGTTTTCCACAATCACGAGCCGGTTCGTCTATATCACAGAGTAGACCTGTTGGAGGGTGTCCGGCACGCGTACTTCAAGGTACAGACCATGGGGAACGTGTTTCGAGTCCCGCAGCAGGGCATGGAGTTCCACACTAACTACCAGATGACGTTCCATGTTCCCCTCGAGGGAGAGGCCGCAGGGCTTGTATCCAACGGCGAACAGCAGGAGCTCGGTTACACGGTGAAGGCCGGCGAACCGGTCACGGCAGTGCAGCGACAGTTGTCGTTGAGATTGCAGAACGATACCGCGCGTACCGGCTTGGACTGGGAAGAGTGAGTCAAGCGAGAGATGGTAGAGATAGTCGAACTGAGCGTCTTCCGAAGATACCACAGAGAAATAGAAGAGATGGAAGCGGAATGAGGGAAGCCGTCGCAGAAACCGGGAGTGATTCCCGTCAACCCCGGCTGCGCGAAGCGTGGTTCGAAAGCACTCGCCGATCGCATAGTCGAGCGATACCTCGCCCTTGGCGGAAAAGTCGAGACCGGCTGCGAGGTCACGCGGGTCAGCATCGACGGCAAGCGGGTGACGCAGCTTACTACCGCTGACGGCCGGAGCTTCACTGCCGACCACTACGTCGCTGCATGCGACGCGCACACTGTTCTCGAGCGGCTGCTCGGTGGGCGTTATCGCGTCCCAGCCTTTGACAAGCGACTCAACGACCCGACGACCTACCCTCTTGCATCGAATACGTATATCGGCCTCGGACTCCAGGCCGACGTAGGAGAGATGCCCAGGACCGTGCGCTCGTCGTGTGTTGATGAGAGGCCGGAGCACAAGGTCCTACACCGAAGGGAGGTCGTTCGTGCAAGGGGTGATAACGGATTAGGTGATAAACACGGGCATCCAACGATTGATGCGCGAATCTTCGGCCGATGAGGACTCACTCGGTAGAGTACTCCGCCACTACCTTCCATCGCTGGAGGCTGGACGGGCGATATCATTTTTGATATATTCGAATATAGCTTATGACGTGCGCCTACTTGGGTCGGCCGAGACGTTTCTCCGGGCTTTGGAGGTGAAACTGAGAGCAAAAGCGGCACGTTCGATTGAGCTATTGAGTCAGTTTGGCCCGGACCTTCCGATGCCACACGCTCGAAAGCTGTCCGGCTACCCACTGTACGAACTGCGGGTGAAGCCGGGCACAAACATCTGCCGTTTCTTCTGTTTCTTCGATACTGACGAGACGGCTGTTCTGCTCACCGGATATCGCAAGAAATCTGACCACACTGATCCCCGTCAGATCAAGCGCGCTCTACGATTGAGGCAAGAGTATCTGCAGGGAGGAGAAGAATGAAGGGCCGAAGTTATGACGAAATCCTTGGCGAACACCTCCAGGACCCGGAGTTCAAGCGAGAGTATGAGTCTCTTGAGGAGGAGTTTGTCCTGGCCCGTGAGGTGATCGAGCTGCGCATACAGAAGAATCTCACTCAGAAGGAGCTTGCTGAGTTAGTCGGCACCTCTCAACCTGCAATCGCACGCCTCGAATCGGGGAATTACCGCAATCTCTCCCTTTCTTTTGTCAGACGGGTTGCCGGCGCATTGGATGCTGTGCCCGAGGTACATTTGAAGAAGCAGGCGCACCTATAGCAAGCTATAGTCGCGGCGCGAACGCCTCTCCACTCGAAAAACAAGAACCCTCTTTTACTGCCGATGCCTATAGACTTCTGCACGAAGCTACTTGCTCTCATGGCGATACGGTCCACGCCCGTCTGCGGTAATGAGATGATATCTCGGCTTTGCTCCGCACAATCGGAGCCATCTAACAGCTTCGGCTTACACCACTTCACTCCGACTCTGGTTCACCACCTGCTTACCCGGCTCCAGCTGTGCCCGATGAGTGTAAGTGCCGCCGGTTTGTCAGCACTTCGTGCCTCGGGAACTGCCGACCTGAGCGCGGCAGGGGAACGCCGGCATCCGCCGACCGGCGATTGACTGCCGGCACGGCCGGGATCGGCTTCGCCGGCGCAGTGCGCGCTCTCCTTCATGCGGAATCGCTCAGATTAGGTGAAAGAGATGGACGTCTCAGAGTATTGCCGAATCGTTCACAATTATGCTAACCTCTAATCAGAGCTTCCAATGCCACGTGAGATTCGCTTCTACAGAACTGTCGAAGGAGAGTGTCCGGTGGAGGCGTTTCTCGATGCGCTTCCGGCGAAGACTGCGGCAAAGGTGGTGTCGGTCTTCCGCCTTGTTGCGCAGCAACC
>Ga0207421_10007689_pt1 | contig 11410 bp, 12 predicted proteins | sample SodLakKL_010_SED_4_FD_187542 | JGI IMG/M metagenome (GOLD analysis project Ga0207421, IMG submission 187542) | Alkaline sediment microbial communities from Lake Tanatar, Kulunda Steppe, Russia - 8KL_010_SED (SPAdes) (version 2) | ecosystem: Environmental > Aquatic > Non-marine Saline and...
ATACTTTTAACTTTGGGAAGGAGAATAGGATGAACTCACTTTAGATAAACCCCTCTGATTTGCCGATAACTATTCTTCATCCTCTACGGGGGAAATTTCGATTTCCCTGTACTCCATTTCCAGCTCTTGGTATTACCATAAAAACCTGAGGAGGGAAGAGATATGATAGGTATTGCTCCATTCATAATGCTCATAGCTATATTTTCCTCATTTATTTCTGCTATATATCTGGCAATACGTCGCCGGCCTGGGGTGAGATGTTATATGAATCACAAACTGTAAAAATTCCCCAACTGCAAAATCAAGAGAGCATTTGTTACTCCCAGTAGTATATGCCAGGACAGATGAGTTAAATTGGTCCCGGGTTCCACCGGATCAATACCGGCAATATTTAACCTCAGGATCAGGCCAAAACATATTAACCAAAATAGTAAACCAACGGCTATTCCTTTAAATAAGTAAAAATCCCATCCGGTGAAGTAGATCAGGTAGGCCAAAACAACTCCTTTTACGCCACCCATAATATAATCAGCAGCCGCTCCGATAATTAATCCTGCCGGAGTATGCAGGTCCTTTTTTTCTATATACACGGTTGCGGCTATATGCCAGACGCAGGTTCTTCTTTATAAGTATTATCAAAAAATATTAGATCAACTCAGGTAGCAAGAATTCATTAATCAAGTAGGCCGATGAAGCTGTAAATACTTTCTAAAACCTCAACAAGACTGGGAAGATACACTTGAGACGTTACCAGGGTGAAAAAAACGGTAGCGGCAAACCAGACCAGAGCAAACCCGGTTAATTCCCGGTACTGTTTGTTGCGGATCAGCGGAAGCCCCTGGGAAACACCTATAAATATCATTATCAGCAGCGCCGGAAGCAATCATAACCACCCTTTGATGGATTGAACTGGAAATTAATAAAATTGATAAACTACTGCAAATATATTTTCCCTATTTTTTAAGGCGCTTTCTTGAGCAAGCCCCAACTATTTCTTTCCCGGTCAACGTATGGTTATGGGCTCTGTAACCTGGCCGTGCCGCATAATAACCGTCTCCACTTCAATTTCCATCTTTGCTTCTTCTGTAAAAATTTCCGGCCAGTCTTCTTCTAATTCATCCCATATAGTGGGCTTTTTCCGGTAAATAAGGTGACCCAGCCCAAAAACATCGGCCTCAAGCTCCCGGGCTTTATCCAGGGCTCCCTCTATTTCGTTACGTATGAGCGCAGCCTGCCGGCGGTTGATAGTTTCTATAAGCTCTTCTTCTGGCGGCAATTCCGGGCAGGCTAAATCCTGGATGCGGCTTTCTGCTCCTACCTGGAGATGAAATACCGGCGTTCCATTCCTGATTTCCGGCTCCAGATTCTTCTCCGACTGGAATACTTCCAGTGTTACCGAAGCTTCCTCGCAGCCCGGGCACGATACCCGCAAGGTGGCACGGTCTAACTCTCCGGTGATCCACAGGTACCCGGCAGATTGCCGGTCGTCCAAAAAACCTGCCAGACTGTTACCCCGGAATACCGCGCTGCCGGCCAGCTGCACTATTTCTGGTTCCTGGCTATTGTTTTCCGGATTGTTTTTCCCGCTATTGGTCTCTCCTTCCTCTCCGTTATCTTCTTTTTCCGCAGAATCTGGTTCTGTTTCTTCTCCGCGTTTGTTTTCGTTTACTATTTCGCCCAGGGGAAGAACCAGTTCCTGCCCGGGCCTGGAAAGCTGCTGAAACATGATGCGGATAGAATCCAACCCAGAATCTACGGAGCGCTCTTCCTGGACATGCAGCATGTGCTTGCTTAAGCCTTCTCCCCCGATGGCCTCCAGGGGAAACTCCATTTCCATAAGCTCCATAACCTCTCCCTTTATCAACAGGGGACGGGAAATCATTCGGGATTGCCGTTCCCGGTCGAAATAGTCCAGGATAGGACGGATACCTCTTTCTGCCATGGCTTCAGAAATAACCAGCACCTCCAGGTGGGACCAGTCCAGTGCCCTGGTGCTAACCAGCTCCAGGTTCTGTATGGCTTCATAGGCAGAGTGCCCCGTAGCATCCAGAGCCCAGGTAGGGCCTTTTTCCGGCCCTTCCCCATTGCCTTCTTCCTGCCCGGCTGCTCCCAGGGGATTGGCAATCTGTACGGCAATCCTTTTAAGGCCGCTTTCCTCATCAATGTCAAATGCCGCCATGATTACCATGGCAACCTCGTCGGGCTCATCTTTGTCCCAACAGCCGGGAACAAAGGCAGCCAGGGGAAGCAATATTGCCAGTAGCAGTAGAGAAATTAATATATTTTTCAAAGATGTCCTCCCTCTGTTCCTTCATGTGGCAGGTGTTTAATCCAACCCTCTTTCTTATTATTTTCTGTTAAGCCAGCCGTTCTGCCGGTAAAATTAATTTTCCCTTGAAATTCCTTAATTATAAGTTTATATCTTCAGGGTTTTGACAGAGTGGACCGAAGAAATGGCAAACCTGGTTATTATTTTCTGTGTCAGGCACGACGTCAGGTACGGCTCTTGATCAGATAGGCTCCCCACAGAATCACCGGGGGAAAAAGTAACATAAAAAACACTGCCGGTGGGCCTATGGGTGGGGTAAAAAACTCCATCACCTCAAACATGTTTTCGTACTGCTGTACTCCGAAAGCTATCCAGACCACGGCCATGGGTAGAAGCAGAGGGCGAGAATTCTGCATCCCCAGCAATTGAGATAACCCTTTGGATCCCGAGTAGAGATTAACCGCGTTGGTTATAAACAGGCCCAGGCCCCAGGCAAATACGGTCAGGGCTTCAATCCTTTCTAAAAATTCGCTGACACGTGTGGCCCGGATCATTTTAAAAACTGGGAAAATCGAGCGGGCTCCTTCACTTGCTCCCAGGACGCTTACCACTATTATGGCAAAAAAAACCAGTAAAAGTGAACTTAATACAAGTGACCAGAGAGCGGTGCGCAGGGCTTTTTCCGGTTCATTTAACGAGGGGGTCAGCATGGCCAGGTTTATGTACTGGGCAGTAATCATGGCGGGGATAATGCCGCCTCTAACTACCGGGGATAACCCCCTTGCCATTACCGGCTCCAGATTAATGAAATCTGATTTAATAAGTGGTACCAATAGAGTTAAGATCACCATGGTAAAAAAAAGGGGGAAAATTATATCGGCACAGCGGCCCAGTGGTTCCAGACCGTGATAAACAACCATGAATACCGTCATGGTCATTAAACCCATTATTACTACCAGGGGGGTTTCTGTTAAGAAACTGATTTTGATTATTTCGGCATACATACGCAGGTCTGTGGAGGCCATGTGCAGGTATAGCCAAAGATAGAAGAGGACCAGGATACCACCTGTCCAGGGTCCCAGCAATTCTTTGCTGTACTGGATGATGCTTTTATCGGGAAACCTGGTGGCCAACTTGCCTATAATAAAAATAATCAGGGCACTGGGAAAAAATGCCACGATAGCGGATATCCAGGCATCCTGGTAGGCGTCAGCAGAAGTCAAAGCAGGCAAAAAAGCAATAACCACAGTAGTCCTCTGGATGAACAGCAAAAAAAATAGCTGCCGGTTAGAAATTTTCTCCGTGAACATGTTGTGGACGGATACCCCTTTTGGTGAATTTTGTTTTAAAACAATGGCTTGCGTGCCTGAATTGCAACCATCTAAGCAAGTCTATAAAAGGATCACCGTGTTTAGTTATTCCTTTTTTTTGCCCCTATGGCTTTTTTTGAAAGGTTCCTTGCCTTTTTCACGGGGCCTGGGAGTTTGGCCTGGGCGCTGGCGAGCCGGTTCCCGAAACCCCAGCAGCTTGGGCCTGTATACCATGCCCGTGGCAAGGGTGCGAAGTAAATTGTCTTTCATATCTTGCCAGATCAGGGGGGCGAAGGGGGCAAACATGGGATAACCAAAGGAACGCAGGGAAACCATATGTATAAGTATTACCAGGAAACCTACCTGGATCCCCAGGAGCCCAAAAGCTGCCCCCAGGAAGGTCAGAAGGAAACGCAAAAGGCGACCGGTAATGGCCAGGTTAAATGCCGGGATAGAGAAAGAGGCCACAGCGGTAAAAGCCACCACGATCACCACGCCCGGTGAAACCAGCCCTGCCCGGATGGCTGCATCTCCCAGGATAAGTGCCCCCACGATGCTGATAGCCGGGCCAATAGCGCTGGGCAGTCTTAAACCTGCTTCTCGCAGTACTTCAAAAACTATATCCATGATGATCATTTCAGCCACTACCGGGAAGGGAACTCCTTCGCGGGTAGCCTGAATATTCAATAACAGAGGGGTGGGCAGCAGCTCCTGGTGGAAAGTAAGGATCGCTACATAAATGCCCGGGAAAAAAATAGAAGCCAGGAAAGATAGCAGGCGCAGAGTACGTACAAAAGTACCGATAAACATGATTTCGTTATAATCGTCGGCAGCCTGCAGGTACATGTTCAAATCTCCCGGTATTAACAGGACAAAGGGGGTATGGTTGGTAAAAAGAACTACCCGGCCTTCCAGGACGGCACCAACCGCCCGGTCCGGCCTTTCAGTGCGCAACACGGTGGGGAAAGGTGATAAGGGGGTGTCCTTGAGGTATTCTTCAATTTGGCCGCTTTCCTGGATGGCGTCAATGTCGATTCGCTTCAGACGTGAGCGCAGTTCTTCCAGCATTTCTTCTCCTGCCAGGCCCTTGATGTAGGCAAAGGCTACTTCTGTCCGGGAAAGGTTCCCTACCTGGAGGTTTTCTATCCACAAGTTAGGGGTGCGAATGCGGCGGCGGAGGAGAGCGGTATTGGTCTTAATATTTTCTACAAAACCTTCCCGGGAGGCACGGATAGATTTTTCCGCGTCGGGCTCTTCCATAGCGCGGGTTATCCACCCCGGAGTCTCTACCAGGATGGCCCGAGGAGTGCCTTCAAAGATCACAGCGGTAGTACCCCGGGATATTTCTGTAAAGAGATCCTCCAGGTAGGTTACTTCCTGGTATTCTCCTGTCAACATCCGGTTTTTTACCGTATAAAAGATATCTTCTTTATTAAGCCCCTCTAACCCCGTTTTAAAAGTGTCTATCTTGATAATCCGGAATAATTCATCTACAATGTTTTGATCCACCAGGCCGTCAAAAAAAATAATGGCACAGGGTACTTCTGCCGGCCCAGCCAGGTAGCGGTTGATGCTCAGGTCAAAACTTTTACCGATTAAAGAATTAATTTGCTCCAGGTTGTCTTCCAGACTGTTGACCAGAATCTTTTTCTGCAGGTCATCTTCTCTCTGGCTGATATCCCGTAAGTCCACGGTATCTTTGTTGTTTGAGCCGGTAGTTTTTTTTCTACTGCCCGGACGGATTATTTTTTTAAGGAGTTGTGAGAAACTATTCATATATGGGGTGGCTCCTTGATTATTGGAATGTCTTATTTATTTTGCTTCATTTTTATGGCATTATGTAGAAGCAGAGTGGCAGCAGATTGAGCAGGTACAATATAATTTCAATCTTGTTCTGTCACCGTAATTTTATTTAGCACGGCAGCAGTAACTACTCCCCACAACAAACCCCCTATGCTTTCCGAAATTACGGTTCCCGCGTTGTTTGAGGTAAACTGGTCAAGCCCCACCCAGGCGGCCATGGCATATAGCAGGAAAGTAAGCAGAAAACCAAAGAGAGCACCTTTCCATACAATGCCGTAAGAAGTCATGGGCACCAGTATAAATGCAAAAACCACCCCCATTGCCCCGCTGAATACTAACTGGAAAGTTAGTCCTATAATTATTTCCAGCAGGTTTTGAGGTAAATCCCCCAGGACTATCATAGCTCCCCAGTCAAAGTACCTTTGTTCGGTCAGGTTTACTAAATAAAAAGATAAAAGGCTCCAGGCGTCCATGGCCAGGGCACCGAAAAAGCCCGCGATAAAACCGCGAAAGGTTCGATCAAGATTTCCCATCTTTACCTCCATGGTAGTTTTATTTCAGGTTTATCTTTAGTGTTTCCTGGTACACCGAATAAATAATAATTTCAGAAGAAATTTAGTTAAAAACTGCGTAACTGCTGAGGCACAAAACCGCTGATTACAGGTAATATCCCATTGTCTCTTTCTGCCGGCCTTTGATCAAGGTATTTTGGTGGCTATCGGCTTCTGCCTCCGCATTAATAAAGTAATAAAAGCTGCAGGCAATATTGTGGTTAAATTAAGGGTAAAATAAAGTAACTGCTAAGGCCAATAAGCCTGCCACAGGAGACGGTCCCATTGCTTTCCCATTACAGTCCTCCACAACGCTTGAGGAAGCTCACGAGCCGTCCCCGTAGCTCCGTTCTTCTTAAATCTTGCTGGCCAGGCAGTTACAAAATAAAAAATAACTAAGAACACTTTTTACCTGGGAAAGGATGGTAATGATGAAAAAAATCAGGGACAGGTTAATGGCCGGCGTGGTAGCAGGCCTTTGCGCTAACGTGGTAAAAATGCTTATAGAGCATACTTCTTATGCTCTTGGAACCACCGATGAGACAGGGATGAAAAAAGCAGCTGGTTTTTTTCTCCCCTCCAGGAAAATCATGACTGCCAGGGGAAGGATAATAGGTTTTATTGGTGACAATACTATTGCCGCTCTCCTGGGGGTGAGTGCCAGTTATTTGTTGTCTTTAACCGGGAGAGATTATTCTACCTGGAAGGGGTTGGCTATAGGTAATTTAAGCTGGAGTGTGCTGTATGGTGTCCTGGCTCAGTTTGGCGCTACTAAAGTTAGATCCAAAAATCCCAACACTTATCTTACCTCTATGATATCCCATACCGCTTTTGGGGTTATGGAAACTTACCTCTTGAATAAATTAACTGATCCCGGGCTTTTTGAACCCGACCCGGCATCTCTGGGAGAGCCGGAAGAAATTCCGGGGGAAACAGTGGATTATGGTACTGCCAAAAAATGAATGATATCACACAGGCTAACTGCTGTTTGCCGACGGCAGACCCAACCGCACGAAAGGCTGAGTAGTTACATTTCATTTTTCAGGAGGGGATCATGAAGAGAGAAGGCTACAGTTTTCAAGATCATAATTACCACACCGGCCAGGACGATAAATGGCAAGGCATCCAGGAAGCAAACATCAAGGATGCTTTTAACGGTATTGCTCAAAAATACGATCTGATGAACCAGATAATTTCCCTGGGGCTTGCTCGAGCCTGGCGCCGTTATGCTGTGGAAAGGGCTGAGCTCAGGTTCGGGGAAAAAGCCCTGGATGTATGCTGCGGTACCGGGATGCTGCTCCGGGAACTGGGACGTAAAACAGGCCCTTCCGGAGAAGTAGTGGGCCTGGATATTTCTCCCCGGATGCTGGAGGTAGCCCGGGAACACCTGAATGGTTTTCCAGTTCATGCTCGCTGGAGCCTGGTGGAGGGGAGTGCCAGGCAGCTACCTTTTGCTGACTGTTCTTTTGATGCGGTTACTGTAGGATGGGGATTGAGAAATATCTTTACCTGCCGCCAGGCCCTGCAGGAAATCCTTCGGGTAACCCGGCCCGGGGGTAAAGTAGTTATCCTGGAGATGGGCAAACCGGGTTTTCCCTTGTTCAAGCAGGTGTACTGGTGGGCTCTTGGGAACCTGGTACCCCTTCTGGGAGGTGTGGTGACAGGAAGCGCAGAAATGTATCGTTACTTTTATCACTCAACAAGGTCCTTCCTTTCCCCGGTACAACTGGTAAAGTTGTTAAATGAAGAAGGAATGGAGCATATCGGTTGTATTTCCCTGGCTTGGGGGGCCGTAATACTTTTGGAAGGCAGAAAACCCGAAAACAGTCAATAAACCGTCCCTTATTTTATTCATTGTCTAATAATTAACCCTATAGAAAGTAACAAGCTGTATAATAAGAGCAGACGGGCCGATTTAGCCAGGACAGGGTTGAGAAAGGCCCCCTCTTTTCCCTGTATTTCTCTAAACAGATTAACACCGGAGGGAACGGTGAGCAGTGGCAGGAAACTCCAGGTACTTTTCGGCACCAGCAATAGAGAAAACAGATAAGCCAGGGCGAGCAGTAGCCGGTACTGATTAACGGAAAAACTCCTCCCCAGGCGTACAGTTAAGGTATTTTTGCCGCAGCGGGCATCTTCATGCCGATCCCTCAAGTTGTTTACTAACAGGATGTTGCTGCTCAGGGCTCCTACTCCTCCTCCGGCAATTAAAGCTGCAGGCGACAGCTCCCCTGCCTGCAAGTAAAAGGTGCTTCCAACGGCTACCGGGCCGAAAAAAAGAAAAACAGTTAAATCGCCCAAACCCAGGTAACCCAAAGGGTAAGGCCCTGCGGTATACAGTACTGCTCCTGCCAGGCAAAACAATCCCACCAGCAGAAACCCGGGCCATGCGGTCAGGGAAAGATAAAAAACCATACCTGACGCCGCGGTCAAAGTAACCAGGGTGCCTGCCAGCATTTGGCCCGGGGTTAGTAGATTCGCTGATATGGCCGTAGGAGGGCCTTTCCGGTCATCCCGGTCGGCCCCCTTTTGATAGTCACAGAGGTCGTTGGTATAGTTGGCGGTTATTTGCAAAAGCAGGGCCAGGGCCAAACAGGCCAGGGCGATAACCGGAGAAAAAGAATAAGCTGCATAAGCCAGGGCAGAACCTGCCAGCACCGGGGAGATTGATGCAGGCAGGGTATGTACCCTGGCTGCCACCATCCAGGGTAAAACCCTTTTTCTAGTTCCTTTTATATGGGAATAACTGTTATTTTTCACCCTCATTAAATATAACCCTGTAAGTAACTGCTAAGGCCCCTACCCTAGCCACAGGAAAAGGTTCCTTTGCTTTCCCGTAACGGTCCTCCGCAACGCTTGAGGGAACTTACGAACCGTCTCCGTGGCTTCGCTCTTATTTAATCTTGCAGGTTAGGCAGTTACCCCTGTAATCTTTTTGAAAAGTACCGTTTCTGGAAAGTACGCTTTTTTAAATAACCAAAAGGACCATCCTGTTTTTCTGCTAAACTACAATAGTTACTATAAAATAGAGTATTTACCGGAGGCCCTCATTATATGAATGGAATGGATGAGGAAACTGCTGCTCATGACCCGTGAACCTAAATATTGAATATCATCGAAGCAATAAAGAAGTTAACCAAAACATGTTTTTACCCCTTAAAGAAGAGTTTTACCGGAGTTTAAACAAATGTTTAAAACATGTGTTTTAAGGATAGCGTACTTTAACGGAACAGATCAAGCCCCTGTTAAAGGTCTTAAAAGTGTTTTACTTCAAGAGAATTGAAAAATTGCGCTTTATTGCTAGGCAGTTGCGAAAAAAAATCGAGGGAGATGATAGAGAGGTGTTGGCCAAGTGAATTTTTAATTCTTTTATATTTCTATCTTTACATATGATTAATTAAAGCTTTGTAACTGCTAAAAGAACTGCGAGGGAGAGACAGCCATGCATTCTGGTCAATTTAATTTTGACAAAGAAGAATTCCGCACTTACCGGGGTTACGACCTGTATTACCGGAAAGAACATAACCTGACTCCCAGCATGGAAGATTACCTGGAAATGATCTACCGTCTTACTCAAAAAGACGGTTTTACCCGGGTTAACGACCTGGCACAAGCTTTAAACGTAAAACCTCCCTCGGTAACCAGTATGGCTCAACGCCTCCATGAAAAAAGTCTTATAAGATACGAGAAATACGGCGTAATCTTTCTTACCGAAGCAGGCCAAAAAATAAGCATTTTCCTGCTTAAAAGACACGTCATGCTGGAGAAGTTTCTAAAGTACCTGGGCGTGACCGAGAATTTGCTGGAAAACGTAGAGCGCATAGAGCACAACCTCACCCCGGAAGCAACCCGCTGCCTTTCGCTGCTGGTGGAATTCATAGAGCAAAACCCGGGATGGTTCGCCTCTTTCCAGGAATATCTGCGTCAAAAAGATGAACTTCAGGCATAACTTCTCTTATAATTTTTACCTCTTGTATCTATCTGGCTTTTCTCTTAAAACATCAAAGATTTATTATCATACTTGTTCCTTACTTTTATTTCTTGCTCCCGTAAGCCCTTCTTAGCTTCTTATCGCAAGAATTATGAGTATATGGTTTTCTTGCCTCTGGCTTCTGGCTTCTTGCCTCTTGTTCGTGAACCTCAGGTAGCTCTTTAACATAAAATTTATGGCTTTATAGTTTTCTTACTTCTTGCCTCTGGCTTCTGGCTTCTTGCCTCTGGCTTCTGGCTTCTTGCCTCTTGTTAGAGGCGTCTTTTTTTTTTAGACTCCTTTAACCTCCCTTATGCTTTAAACATAGAATGAGGATAAACACACAACCGGGAGGGATAAGTGAATGCATAAACCGGAAAAAATTCTGGTTTTGATAATGGTTTTGGGCCTGGCAAGTCTCTTTATGCCAGCCTGTGAGCGGGATACTGCTACGGATACTCCTGAAGAGGGAGAACCACTGCAGCTGGTAGTTACCCTTTCCTTCTTTGAAGATATGGTGAACCAGGTGGGCGGAGAAAAAGTAGACGTTAAGGCGCTGGTGCCCGTAGGAGTAGAGCCGGAAGATTATGAACCCACTCCTTCAGACGTGGGAGCTATTGAAGATGCCGATTACTTTATTTACAACGGGTTGAACATGGAACGCTGGCTTCCGCAGGTAATCTCCGACCTGGAAGAGCGGGAAAACTTCAAGCCCCTGGCCGAAGATGAGCGATTTGATACTATTCCGTTACCTGACGGGCCTTTTGAAGGTGACCCGGACCCCCACCTGTGGACCAACGTCAACTACGCCATAAAATACGTGGAACAAATTGGCTCCGTCCTGGCCGAGGCAGATCCGGAAAACCAGGATTATTTCCAGGAGCGGATGGAAGATTACCGGGAAGAATTAAAGGAGTTGCACCAGTGGATTAAAGAACAGGTAGAAAAGATCCCCGAAGACAGGCGGATGCTTATCACCAGTGAACTGTGCTATCAATATTTTGCGGAAGAGTACGGTTTCTTCCACGACGCCATCTGGCCCATTAACGCCCCCGAGGAAGGAACTACTTCCCAGATCATTCGCATTGTGGAAATTATAGGGGAAAAAGATATACCCGTTGTCTTTGTAGAAAACCAGGTGGACCCCCGTCCCATGGAACAGGTGGCCCAGGAAGCCGGAGTTACTATTGGAGCGGAGGTTTATTCCGACTCTTTAAGTGAACCCGGGGAGGGGGGCGAAACCTATCTAGAAATGATGCGCAGCAACACCAGCCGCATAGTAGAAGCATTGCAAGAAGAGGGAGAGGAATAAAGTGAGGGAACTGCAACCGGCAGTAAAAATAAATGAAGTTACCGTAAATTACGGTAACTTGACCGCCCTTTACCAGGTAAGCGCTACCATACCTGGACGAAAAATAACTGCTATTATAGGGCCTAACGGTTCGGGAAAGTCCACCTTGTTAAAAGCCATCCTGGGGCTGCTGCCGCTCCAGGATGGCAGTATAAG
>Ga0207421_10007691_pt1 | contig 11409 bp, 9 predicted proteins | sample SodLakKL_010_SED_4_FD_187542 | JGI IMG/M metagenome (GOLD analysis project Ga0207421, IMG submission 187542) | Alkaline sediment microbial communities from Lake Tanatar, Kulunda Steppe, Russia - 8KL_010_SED (SPAdes) (version 2) | ecosystem: Environmental > Aquatic > Non-marine Saline and...
CGGCTGAAACCATCAGCCGGTTCAATAAAATACAGGTACATTTTTTATCAAAAGCGGATCAGGATATCAACAGTTTCGATTTTTAATTTCAAAATCATCTCTACACCTTAATCCACGGAACCCCTGCATCCCATAATGGCAGCAGCAGCCCGCCTTCGATTATCACGAAAAAATCCTTTTTACAGGATCTTAAAGGACACCCCCGTACGCGGGATCACGTCCAGGGCGCTTTCAATGTGGTCTCCGAAAATGGAAACGATTCCCGGATGCGTTCCCAACCCTTCGTTTTCCAGGAACACGGTGATGTTGCGGGCCTCGAAAACGCTTTTCCAGGAATCCCCGGAACCGGCGAGATCTTCCTTGAAATGGACGCCTGCCACAAGCATCATGGGAACGATCCGAACCCGGTCAAATCCAGCATGTTCGACTTTACGGGCAACCCTTTCGCAATCCGCCCACTCTCCCTCAACAGCCCCCGCAAATGCGCGAGGGCCATATTGCTCCGCCAGTATTTGTTCAAAGGCCGGATAGGCCGACCATGCACAATGATCCGTGCCGTGACCGACAAACACAACGGCTTCCTCACTGTTTTTATTGAAAAACGGCGCCATTGCTTCGGCTGCTTTCAGAAAATCCGGGTAGCCGCATAAAAGCGAATGCCCGATGCTGACACGCAGCGGGGCTTGCAACACCTCGTCTTTCAACCGGTCGAATTCATGGCCGCAGATCATGTTCAGCGACTGGACGACCGCCCACTCATACCCTTTGGCGGCAATTTCGCTCAGCACTTTCGCCGGCGGCGGGAGATCGATGGATCGGTTTTTCAGCTTTTTTCGGACAATCCGGGAATTATAGGCCCAGAAAATCTCGTGGCCCGCAAAGCGCTTTTTCAGCTGCTCATCCACGAACGCATACGTCTTTCGCGCAGCGGTTGTGGTTCCAAAAGCGGCAATCACAATGGGGTGATTCATGGTGCAACTCCCTTGGTTTCATTCTCCGGCCTTGCAGGGGGCATGCCCGGGAGAATCGATGATTTCATGATGAAGCGTTCCTTCATAGAGATCCGCAATCCGGCGCCCAAGGTCCAGCAGCGTGTTACGGATAACTGATCTGTCGCCGTTTTCATCCATGAAATGCCATGTTTCGCCATCGGCAAAGGTTGTGCTCCCGACTCCCCGGCAGCGCCGGCCGCCGGCGTCATACAAAAAAGCAAGAAAGACGACCTGGCTGGTATGGACCCAGATGGCTTCGTCGGAGCAGGCGTGCCTGCCGGCTTCTTTCCGGGAGATGCTTTTTGCTTGAGACATGCCGCAGCGCCCGGCGCCGTATGGATCAAGGGTTAATATTTTCATGGCAATGAATTATTCCTTTTGCGCAACATGAATGAAAAAATCCGTGCTCCCCGCCTCGTAGTCTTCCCGGAAGTCCCCGTAGGTTGTGATTTGCCGAAACCCCGCATCGCGGATCAAGCGATGGAAATATTCCTTGCGCAAAGGAAACATGTTCAGGGTATAGGATGCATTATCCGGAAAACGGTATTCAAACACCACCAGATCGGCGGCGATGTGGACCGGTTCGGCTTTTACGCGGTTGCCGGCGTAATAATAGCGATGCTTGGTCGAAAAACCCGCATCCAGCATGTTGTCGTAGTTGCGCTGATCGATGACCAGAATGCCGTCATGCTTCAGCACCGCGTAAAACTCGGCCAGAACCTTTCGCCGGTCCGACTCGGAAAACAGGTGGGTAAACGAGTTTCCCAGGCAAATGACCGCATCGTATCGCTGCTCGACATCCCGGGTCAGCCATCGCCAGTCGGCGGGGATGGTTCGCAAAACCAGCCCTTGTTTTCTGCCGTTTTCGGCCGCCTTATGAAGCATCTCCGGGCTTCCGTCCGCACTGTGGACATCGAAGCCGGCTTTCATAAGGGTAATGGAGTGGTAGCCCGTTCCGGTCGCCACATCGAGAACCCGGTTTTTTTGGTGCAGGCCAAGCAGCTCGGTGAAAAACCGTCCCTCGCCTTCCGCCCGCCCGTCCCAGTCGATCAGCTCGTCCCACTTATCGACGAAATCAGTATCATACTGGGCCTTGTAGAGATCCGTATCCCTGAGTTTCGCAATGCCGTTGTCTGGTTCAATTTCATGATTCATGCCTTAAACCTCCATTTTTTATACTAATTTGTGCCGATAAGGATGGCAGACCGTAATGCCGGTCGGTTAAAATTCGATCCCTTTCTGTCCCTTGACACCTGAATCAAAAGGATGCCGGATCGGGAGCATTTCTGTAGTCAGGTCGGATGCGGCAATCAGTTCGGGCGCCGCATCCCTGCCGGTAATGACGATATGCTGCATGTCGTTGCCGTGTTTTCTTGCCTCAAGAACGCTTTGGCAATCGACAATGCCGTGGTTCATCACATAGGTGAATTCATCCAGGACAATCAAATGGTGACGGCCGGCGGCGATGGTATCCCGTGCGAATTCCCAGGCCTTGCAAGCCATGAATGCGTCTTCTTCCATGTCTTTCGATTTCCATGTAAACCCCTTGCCCATAACATGGAAATCGATCAGATCCGAAAAGCGATCCATCGCGTCGATCTCTCCGTACTTCCAGCCGCCCTTGATGAACTGGATAAAGCACACTTTCAGGCCGTGACCGGCACTTCGAAGCGCCATTCCCATTGCGGCGGTGGTTTTCCCCTTTCCGTTGCCGGTGAAAACCATCAAAAGCCCCTTTTTCATTTCCGCTCCTTTTCGTGATTTCATTCTTTTAAAGAAAACCGGTCATCCCCGCCTGCTGTTCACCCCCCAGACAAACAGTGCGACGATCATGAGGATAAACAGTGAAGCAAACCACTGCACCCCGGAAGCGGAGAACTCCGACGTGTCATCTTCGGCATCTTCAATGATTTCCATTTTATAGCCTTCGACTTCCCGTGCCTGCTCCCCGGCGGCGGAATCCGTTTCAAGCGGATCCCGTTCACCGGCCCGCGATTTTCGCAGACTGTCCTGCATCGTCTTTTGAAGTGCTCTGCGATCCGAAGCCTGCTCCGACAACTCGCGTCCGGCGGCCTGTTCCACGGCCAGCTTGAACGCCTGAGCAATATCAGGGGACAAAACCCCGGGCATGGAAATAATATTGACAACCATCTGGTTCAAAAGCGGATTGTTGCATGTGTGCGCGCAGCACGCCACACCCTGCTTTACAACGTTTATGGCGTATTGGGCCGCAATGTCCTCGCGAACGGTTTGTTCCGCTTCCCAGTAATCCTTCCGCACCGCCTCCAGCATCCTGGCGGTAATGGACTGGTAGGCCCAGGGATTGGCCTGGTCAAAAAATTCCTGCAGCTGCTGCTCGTACTTATCCCGGACATAAACCTCGTAAACCTGCCGCCAGAGGGATTCGTCCACCGCATCCGGGACGGTAACCTGCCACCCCCAGAGATATTCCACGAAATTGGACATTTCCCGGGCCCCGGCATAGTCTTCCTGCCGCATTCCCTGAATCCACTTCGGGTTCAGATAGCGGGAGCGCATTTCACGCGCAATTGCCCGCGATGCCTGTTCCACCTTCACATGGCCGGAAGTCTGCTGGCGGGTAATATACGTTCCGGGCGCCCGGCCCGCCGCACGACGGACGGCCATGGACAAGCCGCCGAGGTATTCAAACACATCGTCATTATCCAGTGTGCCGTAAAGGTTGGAAGATCTGGAGTGTACCGCCGTATCCACACTTGACAGGTTCAGCCGGAAAACATCCATTGCGGGCCGGCCCCACAGGCCCTGGCCAAAGGCATGGCCTGCCCGTTGTTCATAAACATCCGATATTTCGTCATCAGACTCCCAAAGCCCGCTGGCATCGGTCATCTCCGAAACCCCCGTACCGTAAGAACCGGATTGTTCCGAAAAAATCCGAATCCGGGACAATTGATCGGCTTCCCGCTCGTCGTATCCCTGCTCGAGCAGCCGCACCCTGAGCCGGGCATTGTTTTTGCGCAGATAGTTTTCGATGTCCGTCTGCCTGGAAGCCTTTTCCAGGGCACGATCCAGAAAGTGCAGCTTTTCCGGGAAAAGGTCCCGGTACAAACCGGACGGGTTGATCAGGACATCGAGCCGGGGGCGTCCCAGCCGGTCGCCCGGGATGACCTTTACGCCTGTCACGCGGCCGGCCCGATCCCATTGGGGTTCGAGACCCAAAAGATGTAAAATGGTGCTTTCATTGACGCCCTGGTTGCGTATCGTCTCCGTGGCCCAAAGCACCACGGCGACTTTTTCCGGATATCTTCCTTCTTCCTTGATGCCGGCATCAATCAATTGCCTGGCAGCCTGCCTGCCCAGCTCCCAGGCCGCGGGAGAAGGCACCCTGTCCGGATTGAAACCATAGAAATTCTTGCCCGTTGGGATTGCCGAGGGATTGCGAACCGGGTCATTGCCCTCACCGGAAGGAATATATTCTCCCGCCAATCCCGCCATGAGGCGATCAAGTTCCAGGGGGCCGGAGGCCTCCAGGTCTTTTTGAATCCCGGCGGTTTCAAGCCCCGGATTCACTGTGGATATTGCCCGGGTGGTTTCATAAAGGGGCTCTCCCTGCGGGGAGCGGCCAAAGGAATGCAGACCGTAAGGCACCAGGTTTTCTTTTAGCTCCAACAAATAGTGCTCCAGTTCCTCGAGGTCGTCCGGCCCGATTGCGGCCAGGCCCATGTCCCCTTTCAGGCCGAGTTCGGCGGACAATTGCTTGATCTCCCGAAGGATGCCCGGCGTTGTCTCGCTATCCATGGCCTCCGCCTGCTCATAGTCGTTGATCATTTCATCGAGCCGGCGATATTCCGCATACAGGCCACCCGGCCGCAAAGGCGGCGTCAGATGATCGATGATCACCCCCCGCCCCCTGCGCTTGGCCTGTATACCCTCCCCGATATTGTCAACAATGTAGGGATAAATGTTCGGAATATCTGTAATCAGCACCTCCGGGGGGCACGCGGCGGACAAGCCGGCCTGTTTGCCCGGCAGCCACTCATGGGTGGCATGGGTGCCCAGATGGATCATGGCATCCGCCCGGAAACCATGCTTCAGCCAGAGGTATGCCGCTACATACTGATGGTGGGGGTACAAAGTGGTGTCGTGATAGAGTTTCATGGGATCGTCGCCCCATCCCCGAACGGGCTCGGGCAGCAAAAACACGTTGCCCAGCCGAAAACCCGGAATGATAAAATGATCGTCCTTGATCATGATGGTGGAATCTTCCACAGGGCCCCATTGCTCCAGGACACCTTCCCGAAAATCCCGGGGCAATGCCGCAAACCATTGTTTATATTCCGCCACAGGCAGACGCAGCACATTGTCCTTGGCGAGGAGTTTTTCCAGGCAGCCCGGGGACCAGCTGCCGATATTGCGGCCGTACTGCAGGACCAGGGCTTTGATTTCCTCCCTGGGCGGCATGGCATCCCCCCCGACCTGATACCCGTCCTGCCGCATGCGACGCAAAATCGACTCAAGACTTGAAAAAACATTCAGATAGCTGGCCCCCACGTTCTGCCTGCCCTGACTGTGGTTGTAATAAAAAATCGCGACTCTTTTTTCTTCGTTGGGTTTCTGCCGCAGCCGCACCCACTTTTCCAGCCTGTTTAGCAGCAGCGTCAGGTTGTCCCAAACAACCTCGTAAGTGGTGACATCCCGGCCGGTTTCAGGGTCTTTCTCTACAACCGGGCCTGTCAGGACAGTGGGCTCGATGAGACCCGAAATTTCGGGGTTTGCCATGGTCCAGACAACATGCATGGCCGGCAGGCCCACCGGATCTTGACGCCACTCGGAAAGGGTTATGCCGTAGATATTTATGGCATTCAGAATCGGGACATCGAGTTTGGACAGGGCCTTGCTCACCCGCTCGTCCATGGCGGAATAAAACTTCAGGGAAAAGGCCAGGACGGCGTCCACCCGGGTCCCGCCATGCTCATCCAGGAAAAAAGAGGACAAAACCCGGTCATCCTGTCCGAAACAGGCAAGGACGTTCCAGCCCTGCGCTTCAATATGCCGGATCAATTCATCGATGCCGGCTCTTTGCCCGGCGGTCAGGGAGGAGGAATAGATCATCAGTCCCAGCCAGGGCCGATTTCGGCTGTCCCGGATGCGTTCGGCATGCCAATGTTGATAGCCTCCGAAATCATCGAAAAACCGCTCTGCGTCCGGGTGGTAAATCCCTTTTTCGGGCCGTTTCCGAACCTCCTGATACTGGATGTCCGCATCGATCTCCCGGTGCAGTATCCGGGCGAGCATATTCCGTATGTTGGGCACGGAGATATGCCGGTAGTAGGCCTGGATTTCCGGGTCGAACAAAAAGCCCCGGTCCTTGAGCAGCTGGTCATCGCGGGACCCCCGAAGCGCATAGATTTTCTTGTTGGAAATATCCACATTCTTTAAAAGATGGTTTTTCAGCTCCGGCTCCATAACATCCACAACAATCACGGACGCATCATCAATAAACCGTGCCGCAGCCCCGCCTGCCTCAATTTCCCGGGGCGTGAAGTATTCCACGCGGATTTCCTCCGGCAACTCCAGCCCCCGCAGGGCCTGCTTAGCCGCATAACTATTTGAATCAATAACCAAAAAGGCAAGTTCTGCAGCCGTTCCCCTCGCCGGTAAAATGATCAGCAGCCCCAGCAGGGCCCATTGAATGATTTTCATCTGCTGCTCCTTTACTGTCCCCGTGCTGCCGATCCGCCCCGGCCCTGATATCGCCGGCAATGGTATTCAAAGCCTGTTCAAGGAAAAATACGTTTTTCCTCGAACCTCAATCTATTCATCCGGAACGTAAATCATACTGCCGTCCTCGAGGCGAAAGGCGGTGCCCAGGCGGGTCCCCTGACCATGGCTTGTTTCTTCGCCGACCTTGCGGGCATCGATTTTTTTCCCCTTTTTGGTAATGATTTCCATCTGTCCGCTGGCGGATTTTTTCATAATCGTCAACACCGAGTCCTCCACAAACAATTCCTGAAGGCGATAGGCCGAGATCAGTGTAAATATCAGCCCCACAATAAAGACCAGGCCCAAATCAAACAGATTGGCCACCCCGGCCAACGGATCATTGCTTTCCCCGCCCGGGCCTTCTTTCCCGCCGGATCCGCTGGCGGTAAAAACGTTCCGCTTGCTTTGCATATACCGCATGAGTACCCTCCGGATTCAGTGCCTGTGGTTCAGTCCCGAAGACGATGCTCCCCGACATCCCCGCTTAAAACCTCTGTTGCCAGCTCGATGTTTTTTACATCCTCCTGCACCCAGCGGCTTTTATGGGTTAAAAAATAAAAGGCCAGCAATCCCAGCGTCATGCCAACCACAGTGGTGGTAAAGGCGATTACCAGATCCGAGGTCAGCCTGGACATATCCCCCTGTCCCAACGCAGCCAGTCCGGTCCCCATGGGAATCAGGGTGCCGATAAGCCCAAGGCCCGGAGCCACGCGCGCCACGATGCGCAGGCGGTCCAAAGATCGCCACGCGCTTTGGGATGACTCGTGCAGAAGATTTTCCACAGCCAGGCCGGCAAAAGGAGATGATGCATCGATTTTTTGCAAATTCTCTATATACTGCCCGACCCTGTGCCCCAGTTGCAGATTCCGGGCCCGACTTCGCATTTCATGCGGCAGGGTTTCCGGAGCGACCGGTTTCAGGCGCGTGCGCTCCAGCCACTCGGCAAAAAACGATCCCGCCTGGAACAAAATCCAGAGCACCAGGGCTGCGAGCAGGATCAACACCGGATACAAAAGGGAGGAAGAAATCAGGTAAATGAAGGTTTTGATAAAAGCGGCCAACTCCATACTATACGTCCTTTTCATTTGTTGCCCGGATTGGGTTTCAGTTTGCGCAAGCCCGCCCGGAAACCGATGCCGACAACGGCAAGGCTTGCTGCGAGCAGCAAGGCTGCTTCGCGAAGTCCCTGCCCGGGAGCCTCCCGGCTTGTGTGCAGGGCCAGCCTGTATACCTCTTCGAGTTCGCTGAACCGGGGCATAAATATGACCGAGAGCAGGAAAAAAGAGGCTATGGCCAGCATCGATCCGCCCAGAAGGGTTTCGGCGGGGGTTTTCATTCGTCCGAAAAATACAGACAGCAGCAATGCCGTTCCCAGTCCTGTTCCGACAAAAGCCAGCCAGGCAAACAGTGTCACCTGCAGGCTGATCGCCGGAAACAAGGCCAGTAATAAAGACAGGTTGAAAAATACAACCAGAAAACACACCGGGCAGGGGAGTACAAGCGGCAGCCAGCCCAGGCTTTTTCCCTGCCGTCCATGATTGCGCCGGAGCAGCAACAATCCCCATATAATAAGCAAAGCTGCCAGGAGCATATGAAGAAACATGCCGGAATGCAGCACGTGCTGCAAAACACCCGGGTGCCGCACCAGGCCGACCGCTTCGAGAATCCACCGGGAAAGAAAGAAGAGCACCCCGTATAGCAGGATATAAATGCCCGGAACCGCCAGCCTGTCCATTAAATTCACGGGGCGGGCTGCAATACGGTAGTAAAGGCCCACCCCATTTTTCAGTGCGAAAACCCCCAGGGAAAAGGTCAGGCCAAGCACAAGGGCCCTGAGTTCCATGATTGCTTAAAATCTCCCGACTATATGGTATTTGCGTTCCATAATGACCAAACGGGGATGCATTGAAACGCCGCATCGATTATCGCCGCGTGGTGCGCGTTGATCCGTTTGCGACCCTTCGCCGATATCGTGATTCAAAACGAATAATCCATTCCCAGGACAATGCTTCTGCCAGGCATGGGATATCCCTTGACATGGGCATATTGCCTATCAAACAGGTTGCGCACTTCCCCGCGCAGGTTCAGATCTCCGTACGACCCGAAATCCACCATACGCTGCCGGATGCTTATATTGGCCAAGGTATAACCGCCCTTTTCGACCACCGGCGCGCTCCAGTCCGGAGGGCCGGCGCTCTGCCAATCCTCGACCTTCTGCTTTCCTGTGTAGGCGAGCGCAAGCCGCGCGGAAAAGCCGTCGTAATCGGAAACCATCAGCCCGTAGGACAGGTGCATGTCGGAAGTATACAGCAGGTCCTCGCCCGTCTCCTTGTCCTCGTATTCCGTCAGGTAGGTGAGGTTCACAAACGGCGCAATCTGCCAGCCGGAATTCAAAAACGGTCCCACATCCAGGCCTATCTCTCCTTCCAGCCCGGATATCCTTGCTTCTCCCATATTGTCCCAGCTTTGGATCCCGTCATCCCGGGTCACCTGCTCTATCTTGTCCTTGAAATCGGTCCTGAAAAAGGTCAGCGATGCTTGCCAGACCCTGCCGTACCAATCCAGTCCCCCTTCCCAGGTTTCACTTTTTTCCGGATCCAGGTCCGGATTGCCCTCAAACTGACCCATAAAGCCTGCAAAAGATCCTGCCAGCTGCTGGGCATCGGGCATTTTGAATCCCTGACCGTAATGAACGCGCAGCTTCACATCATCCCGAAGAAAGTACCCGGCCCCTACCCTGGGACTGAGGTGACTGTCCCGTTCCGTGCCGCCCTGACCTCTTTTCACTTCCACTTTATATTCGTCGTAGCGCACGCCTCCGGAGAAGATCAGGCTGTCTTCCAGATACCGGGCCTTGCCCAGCAAAAAATAGGAGGGATTGTTGAACTCCGTTTTTTGGGGATCACTAGTGCTGGTGATTTCGTAATTGACCCAGTCCATGCCGGCAGTCAGCCTGTAATGCTCGGGATTCCAGGTCAACTGACCCTGTGCGCCGGAGTGATCCGCTTTTCCCCTGCTGGGAGAGTCCCCGCCTTTCCATTGATCTTCATCCCGGCCTATAAAATACCTTGCCTGCCAGGAAAAAAGAGCGTCGCGGGTTGCGCCGTCATAGGTGAAATCCACCGATTCATTACTTGAATCCTTATATGAATCCGGGTCCGGATCATTGAAATACCCCGGACTGCCGACGCCTTCGGCATCAAACCGGCTGTAGAGCAGCCCGATCCGGTGCCGGGGCAGGATTTCATAGCCCAGGTTCAGGTTGAGGCTGTCCTTTTGATCATAGCCCGTATTGACATACTGCAGCCCATCCCCGGTATTGTAGTCATCCATGGCGCTTCTGCTCACGGCACCGGCAAAATCAAAGCCTTTCCTTTTCCCGGAAAAACCGGCACCGGCTTTTGTATAACCGAAACTGCCCAGGCTTCCCTGCACAAAACCTTCCGGATCATCCCGGCCCTGTTTTGTGATCACGTTGATCACCCCGCCCAGGGCGGCGGACCCATACTGAACCGACGCGGGGCCGCGAATGATTTCCACCCGCTCGATATTTTCGGTCATGATCTTGGCGGCATTCCCGGTGCCTGCCCTGCGGCCATTGAGCAGAATAAGGACTCTCCCCATCAGGTCATTGCCGTGGCTGTCGGTCCTGAAACCCCGGATGCCCAACGGCGTTAAGGCTCCGGGGTATTGCCGCACATTCCCGACGTTTAATTCCGCAAGCAACTCCCCCAGGTCCCTGGCGGGAGAAGCCCGGATCTGTTGTTCATCCAGGACAATAACATTCGTGGTCAACTCCCGTGGCCTCTCCGGTGACCGACCGGATGTAACCACCATCTCATCGAGTTCATGCTCATGGGACACTGGCTCCGCATGGGCCGGAAAGGCCGCGGGCAGCCCGAAACAAATGACGAAACACAGCATGCATAATTTTTTTTTCATCGTACTCCCCCTCTGTAAGGTAAAAATCAAACCAGCAAAAATTGCCGGCCCGGAAAAAACGCTCCTGTCGCGCCGCCGGCAAGCCGGTTTTTAAAAGCATGGTCCTGCCGGTCGGGCAGACGATGAAATAGCGGCTGAACGAAGTATCAATGAGGATAACGGAAGGAGAGAAGCGATCGGATGACCCAGGGAGGCCACCCCGAAAACCCGCGCACCTTGGCGGTTCGCAAGCCGGAAGTTTCCCGAAGGCGAAGGGGCAAAAAAAATCCCGGACCGAAATGAATTCGATCCGGGATGTCCCTTTTTATCCACAGATTCGCCAACAGGGCAAGACCTCGTCCTCGCAGTCGTTACCCTCTATGCACAGGCAGGTCTTCTGACTTTCGGATCACTCTACCGGCTGCGCCTTCCCGGCTTGTTGGCCAGTGGCATTGTGCAGCTTTCGTCCCCGATCACAGCGGCGGGCCCGTCCCCGATTTACGCGGGGTTCCCTATTGTGCTCGATTAAGAGCACCTGTACATATTTTAACTCAATCTACAAACAGGTCGAAAGATTTGTCAAGAAGAAAATGACGATTACGAAATTACCGGATAAAGCGAAAAATCAGCCGCCGGCCAGCCGGCGGCTGAAATAACGGATCAGAAATCGTAGCGCAGGCCGACCGTGATGACATCGTCCGGGTCGATGATGTCGCCATTGCCGTATTCCGCAAAAACGCGCATAGGCTTGCTG
>Ga0207421_10007692_pt1 | contig 11409 bp, 11 predicted proteins | sample SodLakKL_010_SED_4_FD_187542 | JGI IMG/M metagenome (GOLD analysis project Ga0207421, IMG submission 187542) | Alkaline sediment microbial communities from Lake Tanatar, Kulunda Steppe, Russia - 8KL_010_SED (SPAdes) (version 2) | ecosystem: Environmental > Aquatic > Non-marine Saline and...
ACTAATACTCAAATCCTGACCCTTCGGAAATCCAACAGGGGAGTTAACAACCAAAATACCCGCCACCCAAACAAATGGTAACAGGGGTGTTCACACTAACGCCAAGTCAAAGCAGCCGCAACTAAACTGATACGTGAAAATTAGTTAAAATGAAGACAGATGTTTTCATGTGAAGAGTTGTCTAGTACTCTAAAACACTATTGTAGGATTTATCTATGCAACCGAAAGAAGAAAAAGTAATGAAAGACAAATTAAATAAGATAATTTATGTGGTTGAAATGAGTAATTCAAACTCTGAAGAAAAAGAAATAGAAAAATCAAACGAAGAATCAGAAGAATCAGAAAAAGAAGGGGTAAAAGAACTCAAGAAAAAGAAGAAAAAAAAGGTTAAAGGGATTCCGAGAGAATCTCCTCTAAAAAGTAAGTGGGAGAAGCATTTGAAAATTTGGAATTGGGGATGGTACGACATAGCATTGCTTTTCTTGATAATAGCCCTAATTGTAATCGCCTCCCTTATGCTAACGGTCCTAATCTGACATTCTTGTTGAGAAGAGATTGGATATACTGTTGATTGGATAAAAGCTATTCCAACAGGTTCCCTTTAGATTTTCGAGGATCAAACGATCACTATTAGTGGAGATCGGCTTGAAATAGGATTAAAATAAGAAAATACCAGTTATGACGGAAAGATCAACGGTTACAATATTTAGATAATTCAATGGCATTAACTATCGAAAGGTTAACCCTTGGATAAATTTAATAGAAAACTTTCCGAATTATGACAGAGGGCTTCGATTGAAGGACGAGTGGCTGTCCCAGTTTGAGAATGAAAATACGAAACGCCAATACGAAATTAGCTTAGAACAGTTTGAGAATCATGTAGGGGAAGAACTTTCAGAATACATGGAAAACTTGGATTGGGAAGAGCTCTGGAAAGATATAAAGGATTTTTGGGGAAGTTTGTCCGATAAAGCTCCGAAGACTCAAAATAACCGGATAAGGGTAGTTAAACTCTTTTTTAAAGACCATGGTATAACTATTCCCGACAGCGAGTGGTCCAAGTTTAGGAGGAGGAGAATGAGGTCCTCTAGACCACAGACACAGGACCGAGCCGGGAAAAAAGAAGAATGGAAAGCGATCATACTTAACATGTCGAAACCCCAAGGCCGCGCACTATACCTAACTTTATTGTCTACTGGAGCTCGAATTGGGGAGATATTGCAAATCAGGACTGACGATCTAGATTTGAATTCTGACCCTGCAAGGATAAACCTTCGAGCGGAATACACGAAGGGGGGAATCGGAGATCGAGTCGTATTTTTAACCGAAGAAGCCGAAAACGCTCTAAAGGATTATTTAGACTGGAGGGAAGGGAAATTTAACGCTGCGGGGATTAGCTACGATGATACGGATGAAATATTTCCGTTCACCCAACAGACGGCCAGAGAGATGCTATACAACGCCTTGGAAAAGTCCGGTTTGGATGATAGAGATAGAAACACTTTCAGGAGAAAATTACATACTCACAGCACCAGAAAGTACTTCAGATCCAACTGCGGATTGGATGAAGCCCTAACGCATGCGATTATGGGGCATCGAGAATATCTGGACCGCAGTTATTTGAGAATTAATCCGGAACGCGCTGCGGAAGAGTTTAAACAAAACATGGAAAATCTGCAAGTTCTCGGAACCCAATTTAGCAAAGGAAAAGAGGAAAATGAAGAAGTGAAACAGTTGAAGAAGCTCATATAGGATCAGGCACTTTCGAAAAACGGAGATTTGGAGAAAATATATGAACTCTTGGAAAATATGGAGTAGAATTCTCATCCGATAGAAATTTTTCTTAAAGACAAAGACGTAAAGTATCATTAACAAGGTGATAATAATCAGAAAAACTTCATTTAGAGATCAAAGACTAGCGGTTTTTGTGGATGTTAGGAACCTCTATTATTCCGCAAAGAACATATACGATGGTAAGGTCGATTACTCCTCATTATTAAAGGTAGCTCGAGACGGAAGAAAGCTCATCCGAGCTATGGCTTACGTTATAAAGGCAGACACCCCGGATGAGAAAAACTTCTTTGAAGCTCTGGAGGAAATAGGATTTCAAGTTAGAAAGAAAGAATTAAAGAAATTCTATGGAGGGGCCAAAAAAGGAAACTGGGACATGGGGATGGCGATAGATGCCATAAGACTTTCTGATATGATAGATGTTGCAGTCATAGCGACAGGTGACGGGGATTTCAAATCTTTAGTGAAATTTCTCCAGACGAAAGGTATCCAAGTTGAAATCATATCATTTGGAAAATCAACGGCAGAAGAATTGGTCAGGGAATCCGACGTATTCCTAAATATGGATAAAAAGAAAAATCTCTACCTAATGTGAACCGAAAACTTCGAATTATCAACCAGAAATTTGATATCAATAGAATCAAGCTTACAAAAATGACTGATTGCGGATAATCTTTCTGGGGAGCTCACGCGCTTTATCTATAGAAGTCAAGCTGCTTCACTTTCCTCGTCCACAGTTAAACTCGCTTCGGGTGGAGCTTCCTCCTCAATTATTTTCTCCTTCCACCTCACCACCGAATAAGCGATTATAGCCATCGCAGCAGCGGCTAAGTTGCTCAAGGCCAGCCCCAACCAGACACCCGTATCGTTCATCCCTAAAAATAAGGCGAGTATGAACACAAACACGAGCCTCAAAGCCCAGATCCGGCCCAGATTCAGCACCATCTGTTGCAAAGTATGGCCCGAACCTGCCATAATTTTCGTGACGCCTCGGAAGATGCAGAAAAATGGCAGTGAGAGGGAGAAAATCATCAAGAATTCCCCTCCCGCTTCGATTACCGCTTCATCTCCAGGCACTATGAATCCGATGAGTACATTTCTGGCGAGGAATATCCCTACGGCTATGGCGAGCCCCAACAGTGCGAGTGTTCGAAGTCCAGTCTTCGCCACCTTTTCTGTCCTATCTATCATGTCCGCGCCTAGACTTTGACCGATCATAGTGCTCATCGCCATTGTGACCCCTCCGATCACCAAAAAGGTGATGTTTAGAATTCTATTTCCAGCGCCGTATGCTGCCCCGGCCACCCCTGGATTGGGAAGTCGATATACTACGGCCCAGAGAATAAGAAATCCGAAGGCTTCCCCAAATCTCCCGAATGAGGCCGGAAAACCGACTTTAAAGTATTTTTTGATTTTTTTCATGTCGGGATAAAGATGAGATAGATCGATTTTTATTCCAAGCTTGCCCGAAAACATTAGGTAAACGGAATAAATGGCACCGAGTCCTCGAGTCCCTACGGTAGCGATAGCAGCTCCCCCTATGCCTAAGCTAGGGATTGAATATCCAAAGATAGTCGGTATGGTCACTTCCCACGGGCCGATCGATAACACGTGGCCCGAACCGAGAATGAGAAACGGATCTATTATCATGTTCAATATAGCTGTAATTGCGACTATCTTCATCGGGGTAATGTTGTCCCCCCAACCTCTTAGTACGAACATGAACGCGAAGAAAAGAAACATAAAGGGCATCCCTATGAATATGATTTGGAGATACTCGGTTCCGTAACTGGCCAACGCTTCGGCTTCGGCTCCAGTTCCCGTCAGAATGTCGAGTAGATAGGGACTGGAAAAGTAACCTATTAAACCAAGCAAAACGGAGAAGACTATTACTATGAAATAGAGCTGACCAGCATATTCGGAAGCTTTATCGTATCTCTTCGATCCCGTATACTGAGAAATCAGCGCGAGAGCTGCAATCCCAAATCCTATCTCTATCGACATTATTATGAATACAACGGACCAAGCCTGGCTGGCCGCCGCAACCGAGTAAGTGGCTTCTTCTCCAGGTAGGCGGCCTAACCAGATAGTATCCACCAGATTATAGAGAGTCCTCAGAAAAGTAGCTATCATTATCGGCCAGCCCAATTTGAACATGACGGTGAGTATATTTCCCTCTAATATCTCGTCCTTTTCGGGGCGGCCCATTTTTCCTCTAAGCGTTTTGTAACCGTCCTTGAGCTTAGAAATTCCGTCCGCAACTTTTTCCATCGAATCCCGGGTCATGTTAATTACGAATTTTGTTTGAAATCAAGGCATTTTGAAGTTTCCCCAGGTTCGATGGTATTTTGTTAGAAAAAACAGGTCACAATTGGAAACTTCGGAAAATATTTCGAACAAATCGTCGAAATCCTGTCCGAATTTATATCTTCCTGAAAAACGCCCTCCATATATGTCAACCAAAAAAAGTGGAAGCGAGATTCAGGAAGAGATTCATAAGGAGATAAAATTTAGTGATAGATTACAGATAAAAATGGACGGAGAATCTCCAAGGCGGAGAAGGTTAAGAACATGAAGGCTGTTTTCGAAGAAACAGTTTGGAAAAAAATTTATGAAGTTTCGAAGCGGGAGTTTCCATTAGAGGCCTGCTCAATCTTGGCTGGAAGAAAAAAGGGCGATCTTTTCGAAGTAAAGTTAATGATAGAGGCAGAAAATAGACAAAGTTCAAGATCATCCTTCAAAATCGATCCAAAGTTCCTCGTCGACAAAGTAGACGAAATAGAAGAACGTGAGATGGAACACATAGGATTTTTCCATACACACCCTGACATGTCCTCCTTCGTAAGTGAAAGAGATGAAAAATTCATGGAGTTATGGCCCGGTAAGATCTGGACTATTGCTGGCACTGACGATCAAGGTGAAGTTAACGATGTCAGAGCGTTTGTATGGGTGGAAGGGATAGAAGAGGTGAACATCGAATCTGTGGATAAGTCTCCTTCCAAGACCCGGGATATGGTCTAAAATCTTACTTGACACGTGCCCCCGTAATCGACTTGATTGAGATCCTTAATTCTTGGTTTTTTTCCACAGAGCTGACAATTCTCACTGGGTGAAAATTTGACTTCTTCAAAAGTCATATCCTTCCCTTCAAATATTAGGAATCTTCCTATCAAGAGTTTTCCAGTATCAAGAAGATATTTCAAAACTTCGGTGGCTTGTATGGACCCTATTACACCGGGAATTGCGCCGAGGACTCCCGCCTCTTGACAACTGGGGACTGAATCCGGAGGGGGGGCTTCGGGCGTAAAACACCTATAACATGGGCCTTTTCCGGGCAGAAAAGTCGTGACCATGCCGCTAAACCTCAAGATGCCGGCGTGTGAGAGTGGAATTCCTTCGATGTAGCAGGCGTCGTTCAACAAGAATTTTGTCGGGAAGTTATCGCTCGCATCGAGAACTATATCCCACTCTTCATCAAGAACTTCAAAAATATTATCCTTGTTCAAGCGTTTTTTGTAGGTTTGAACCTCAACTTCCGGATTCAGGTCGGAAATCCTCTCCTCGGCGGAATCCGTTTTGTTTTCCCCGATGTTACTGGTTCCATGAATTATCTGTCTCTGCAGGTTGCTCAGATCAACTTTATCCCCGTCCACAATCCCGATCGTCCCAACACCTGCGCCGGCTAGATATAACGCTGAGGGTGCACCTAGAGCTCCAGCTCCTACGATTAACACTTTTGAGTCCAATAATTTTTCCTGCCCTCTACCACCAATCTCAGGCAGAACGATCTGCCTACTGTATCTGATTATCTGTTCCTCGTCGAATCCAAGAAACTTTTCATTCGATGTCCCTCCGGAAACCTTTTTTACAATCTTAATCTCTGTTCCATCCTCTAATCTAGTCTCTTCCTCGAATTCAGAACTTATATTTTCTCCGTCGATAAGGACGTCTACATCTTTTCTTAGATCAACCTTTTCCGATCCGAAAATTCTTTCCTTCGTTTCTCCTTGGATTTTTACATTTAGTTTATCCAAAATTTCGGAGAGAATCTCTCCTCTTATCGCAAAGGTCCTTTTTTGCTTGTCTCCTTCATGGAAAAACGGAATTTCAACATTTACGGTTTTCATCCTTCCTTAATTTCATACGTGAACTCTAAAATATTTAACGCCGTTAATGTAGAAATTTAGAGTTGAAATTATAAAAGATGGATCCTGGAGTTTAAAAATCTAAGATTAGGAAAAAAGTTTTATTTTAGCTCTTAGATTTCTAGTCACCTTCCCCTGGTTTTTCAATTTTAAACGCTCATTACTCAGTGGAAAAATGGATTAAAGCGAATTAGAATTTAAATAGATACGAAAAATATTGAAGACTTTTTTATTTCTTCCTCTTCAAGATAATTTCCCATTCCGATTCATCTACTTCTTTCACTTCCAATACTTCCTGCCCTTCATTTTCCATACTACGGGGTACGTTTTCGGCCGCCATAGGGTAATCTATCTTTACTTTGAGAATGTCCCCAACATTCACTTCCTCTAACGCTAATTTGGACTTAACGAACGTATAAGGGCAGATTTCCCCTCTCAAATCTACTTCTCTGTCAATTTTCATCCTAAACCACTCTTAGAGAAGATTAAACAAGTCGTTATATATCATTGAAAAGGGAAATTGAGTAACCATGATACTTACCATCGTCAACCTCATTTCTTTTAGACTCAGTGTAATCGCGCCGATCATATCCTTTGGAATAATCGGTATCCTTACCGATAATATCATTTCTGACATAATTTCCACACTTATCTCATCACTTCGTCTCATTAACAGTGTTAATATAGTTTTAATATAACCCTTACCATAACCAGAGGGTAAAAGATAATTCTCCGAAATAATTATGCCACATGTCGGCTAACGAGAGTACGTATAAATCCAGCTCTTTCCGAATTATCCGTTAAAAACGGTTTAAAGAACAATAAATAAAGTTCAACTCCAAGATCAGGTTCATCCAATCCCCCCTAAACAAATGACTTTTTTTTACGATACTTTTTCAGACCTAATATTCGAAGGAACGCTTACGAATTTTTGAGAGAATTTATATGTTTATCTCTCTCCTCTTTGGCTCGAACAGAAAGCTCGCTGTGAATTTCCTTATAAGAAGAAAAACTGACTCCTATTACCTCTTTTAAATGTATTCGCAAATATTCCCCGTACCTCTCGGGCGAATCAGGGATTAAAGTTACTACTCCTCTATTTGTTCTAACTTCGCGTTCCTTAATGCAATGCCAGTTTGTTCCTGAGGATATCCCTGCAGGTATGCCTTTCTCCCACAGTTCGATCATTCCCGAAAAAGCTTCCCCGTCACCAACCTCATGGATCTCATCCGCCATCTTTTTGGCCTCGTTCCAAAATTTTGTGGCTCCCAGCTCACTTTTGCTTCTCAACCCGTGCTGGTAGTGATTATCCCGCTCGTGCTGATTATCTTCGGGTATCGCAGCGACCAACTTTATCCCTTCGTCGTAATCTTTTAACCTGAGAGCTATTCCTAAAAAAGATCCACAGGTTCCAAGGCTACAGACAAAGCAATTTAAATCTTCTCCAGTATTCTCGATCTGACTAACTATCTCCTCCCCTGTCGTAAGGTAATGGGCTAAAGGATTGCCAATATCCCTATATTGATCAAAATTAATTGCTTTATTATCTGTCTCCCCCCATGCTCTAGCAGCAGCTATAGGTTTTCCCCTCGAAACCCCTCCGTACTCCTCTTTAAACTCTTCATCATCGGTTGCCGCAGGACAGATACTTCCCGGAAACATCTCGAACTTAACTTGATCTCCGAAATCTCTAATTTTTTGGACCTGATCACTCAGTTCTTCATCCGCCTTCTCGGACATGAAAAACCTATAAACTTTATTATTCCGAACTCCATTTCTCCCCAAAAAGACTCCAGCTTTCCCAAAGTTTGAACTGGTCGCCGCCAAAATTTCTTCTTTATCTTCTAGTTCTTTCCTCTTCAGATATTCGATTGCTGCCCAAGTCCTAGCTTTGATCGACTCCCCCGCATTTTGATATTCCGCTTTTCCGAATATCCCCTCTTCCAGTGTCAAAAGGTCTGTCGAACCAATCCCATTTTTTCTCAGCAGAATGCCAAATTCATCCTTATCAACTTTCTCTGCAAGACGGTGTATTCTTTCGACGAATTTCATATTATCCCTCCTGACCTATGGTTAACGCCGTTATATAGAAAGTATAAGCGGGTTTAAAAATTTCTCTTTACTTTGAGAAAGACGGTAACTATCTCTTGTTTCTTTTAAATCCTTCCATTTTCCTTTCGTGAATGAAAGAAAATAATTGTTTTTTTTATTCATCGCCTACAACTCCCTTTTTCGATAGATCGCATATTCTGAATAACTCTCCACAGTTTGAGCACTTGAATTCACAGGCTGTTAATTGCCAATCGAGGCTATGCTTTTTGTCGCAATTCGGGCAAATCATCTTACTCACTACCCCTATCAGATGAATGGTCAACCACAGGATTCATCTTAACGGCGTTATAGATATAACGGCGTTAATTTTATAAACTTTTGGGGGGTAGAACCTATTGAATAACAGAGCGACCAAAAGATAATTCGTATAGAATTCTCCAAAAACGGAAATCGGTATGACATAATTAAGCTATTGCCGGGATGACCGAGTGGCTAGGTGGCGGACTGCAGATCCGTTCACGCCGGTTCAAATCCGGCTCCCGGCTCCATATAAAAAAAGTTAGGTATGGAAAACCTTAGGACGCTGAATAATACACCACTTGGAATTAAGAGAAAAAAACTTGACAATGGTGGAGGAAAATGACATTGAAAGTTTACAATTCCCTGACGAACCGAAAGGAGGAGTTTAAACCTCTCGAAGATGGAGTCGTCAGGATGTACGTGTGCGGTCAGACCGTATATGACAATATGCACGTAGGACATGCAAGGACCTACGTAACGTTTGACATCGTTAGGAGGTATCTGGAATACTTAGGGTACTCGGTAGAAACCGTGATAAACATAACCGACGTGAACGAAAAGATCAATAATAAGGCTAGAAAAGAGGGGAGATCCCCCTGGGAAATTGCAGAAAAATTCACCGATATAAAGCTTGGAGATTTCGCCGAATTGGGAATAAAGGCCGACGCTTACCCTAAGGCCTCGGACTACATAGAGGAAATGATAGAGTTCATTGACAAACTCGTCGACAAAGGCTTGGCCTACGAAGCTAAGGGAGACGTTTTCTTTGACGTCCGAAAGTTCCAAAAATATGGAAAACTTTCAAACCAAGATTTAGAAAACATCCGCCCAGAAAGAACAGAAGAAATTACCTCTTCCGAAAAGAAAAAGAATCCTGAGGATTTTGCGCTCTGGAGATCACAAGAAGGGTCCGAGTTTTCTCCGACCTGGAATTCCCCGTGGGGTGAAGGTGTTCCCGGCTGGCATATCGAATGTTCAACGATGTCTCTGACTCTATTGGGTGAACAGTTCGATATACACGGAGGTGGATCCGATCTCGTCTTTCCCCATCACGAAAATGAAATAGCTCAAACAGAGGGGATCACCGGTAAAAAATGGGTGAACTACTGGATGCATTCCGGACTCGTAAATATGGGGGAAGAAAAGATGTCGAAATCGCGTCAGAACTTCGTTTCCGTTAGAGAGATACTGGAAAAATATGATGCCCAAGTTCTAAGGTTAATGGTAGCCCAAACCCACTATCGAAACTCAATGAAGTATTCCGACAAAAGGACAGAAGAAGCGAAAAAGACCCTTGAAAGTTTGAAAAACACAGTCGAAAACTTGAAATCGGAAATAAATAATTTCAAAAATTCTATACCTAAAAAAATGATGGATAAGGATATAGATTTCCTAGAAAGAGTCTTTAATTTAAGGAGGGAGTTTTTGGATGCAATGAACGATGATTTTAACACTCCGAAAGCCCTAAAAAGCCTTCACAATCTCTCCAGATCAGCTCAAACTTACCTAAAAAAGGATCCAAAGAAGCCTGTCCTTTCCAGAACGCTGAAAACAATTCTAGATTTAGGGGGAATCTTAGGAATATTCGAAGATAGAAAAGAACGAGAACTTGATAACAAGGCTCTTGTAGACGAGATCATAAATCTCAGAGAGATATATAGAAAGAAAGGCGAATATGAAGTGGCCGATTCAATAAGGAATGCTCTAAAAAAAGCCGGAATACGGATAGAAGACACTAAAAGAGGTCCTCGATGGAAAAATATAGAATAGCGTACATAAATCGACTTTATCAACTCAATTTTCGTTTAGTTGAAAAGTTTTCTGGCTAATCTTATGATTTTTAATCAACAAGTGTTTCCTCTCAAGTGTCAGAACCATTAAAATTTGATTAAAAAGACTCGAAACTCATTTTACTCACTATAGAGAGGACATCTATTATGTATGCCACATTCAGTCTTCTCACACCAGCTCCACCTACCTTCTCGCTCCGAACCATCATCCGAAACTGGCTCTGTGCACGGTGCACATCCTAGCGATCTGTATCTCTTTCCATCAATATCCTTCTTGTACCAAGGATGAAGTTTAATCCCTTTTTCTTCCAAATATCCGAACACATCTCTTTCGGTAAAGGGTAGGATCGGGTTAACTTTGACGTGCCCGTCTCTTCTTTCGAACGGATCTTTGTCCTCTCTAGTGGACGATTCTGTATTCCTGAGACCACTAATCCAAGCGTCTAAATCTAAGTCTTTTAGAGCATACTCCAAGGGCTTTACCTTAAGGAGACGACAGCACTCGTCCGGGTCCGCCCTGTAAATTGGTTCGCCTTTATTCTTTCGCATTTCCTCCGCTTTGGCTTCAAATTCCCCGAATGGAAGTGAGATTACTTCAAGATTCTCGGCCTGTAAAAGTTCAGGGACTTCATCCGTTGCTATGTAAACTTTAGTATTGAGATTCATCTCTCTGTTCATTTCTTTTATATACTCGAAGGTTTCATCCGGCATAAAAATCGTCGCGACGGAGAAAACTTGTATTTCTGGATCGACTTCTCTAGCTATATCTACAGTGACCATGCTGTCCTTTCCAAACGAGCAGGCCATGCCTACGTTTTCATATTTTTCGACTGCCTTTTCGATTATATTTTTAGCCGACTTAATTTTTTCTTGAATTTTTTTCAATTCAAACGACCTCTACTCACTTACTTAACATCGTTATACTTAACGGCGTTATACCTTTTTATATCTTTTCGGTTAACAAAAGTCCACCCGACTTCCGGCCGGATTTTTTGAAGCTTTGCTAAAATGATGGTTAAAAATCAAAAAATTAGAACTTATGTTAAGATTTTTTGCTCTGTATAAAAGGAGTATCCACCATTTCGACCGTATATAACATAAAGATTTATGGAGAAGATTTATTTATAACGCCGTTAATTGTAAAGACAAAGACCAGGTTACCCTATAAATATCGGCGATAAAAGTCGACTCCGATCCGACTTATTTCAAAAACAAACCTGATTTAACCTCGTAAAAAGAATAATATTTAAAGGACTGATCAAAGATGTATCTTCCCTTTTATATGGATATGGAAGGAAGGAAAGCAATAGTTTTCGGATTGGGAAACGTCG